>Ga0209573_1001063_pt1 | contig 46569 bp, 47 predicted proteins | sample TNRBio252014_DNA_FD_185870 | JGI IMG/M metagenome (GOLD analysis project Ga0209573, IMG submission 185870) | Wastewater treatment Type I Accumulibacter community from EBPR Bioreactor in Madison, WI, USA - TNR Reactor_6/25/2014_ DNA (SPAdes)... | ecosystem: Engineered > Bioreactor > EBPR >... | reverse complement strand
CTGTGTAGGATGATTGCGGTCTCAGTGTCATTTAATCCGGTCCTGACCCCCCTTACAGTTGCAAATAATGCGGGCCCAAAATCGCGCTGATTGCAGTCCTGACCGTTTTCGATTGCAGTCCTCTACAGCTAGCGCGCGCACTACCAGGCGGCCGGCCAGGGGTCGCCCCGCCCACCCGAGGGAGGGGCGCGGCCAATGAAATCTGCCAACGAAGCGCACTCCATGAATTTGACGAGCGTCCCGCGGTAAAGGTCGGGTTGTAGGAATGGATGAATTTGCGATCAAAACTCTTTCATCTCATGAATAAAACAGGATGGAGTTTGTTTCTTACTATCGCCCCAAGGCATTTTTCGTTGTTGAGGATAGGTGATATAAATCCATCTTTTTGATCTGGTAACCGCGACATAAGCATTATTTCGCTCTTCTTCAAGTTCCTTTTTACTACGTGCCCTGTAATCCGGAAAGACACCTTCGCACATACCCATAAGAAATACTATGTCTTTTTCCAATCCCTTCATCATATGAACGGTACTGAGCGTTAGTCCATTGGTGACATTGTCGTTGTTATTCACCTGACCCAAAGCAATAGCATTGCGAAAAGATATAAGGGATTCTCCTAATCCATTTCTCCTAAACGAAAGCCAACAATTTTTGAATTCATTTAGCTCTTGAAGCGAGCGTTCAAGCTCATCACAATCGTTATCGTTTAGAGTATCTGAAACAAATGATCTAATGAACGTATCAAAATCAGAACAAAATTTCCTTATATTAGGCTGATCCAAATCAAGCTTTTGAACATCTTTTAGCAGTTTTACTTGAATGTCTGGGAATGGAATATCGGAATGAACTGCTTTATTAGCAAAGATATCCAGTAAATTTTCGTCGCCCCATTTATTTGGAGCATCTATCTTCAAAACCGCACACAATTTTTTTCCATCAATCCAATCTTTGGAGTTGATTCTGAGACGAATGGAAAGATCAAGAACCTTTCCGAAGGTTGATGTCGGCTCAGCCTGAAGTTCCCCTTTCTTGAGTGAGTAGGAAACATTCTTTTCTTTCAGTAGATTTTCCAATGTTTGAAAAACAAAACGATTACGGGCAATGACAACCATCTTGTTTAGGGAAATCTCGCCTTCTATTTCGCTATCATTCCTGATATCAATCAATTCGTTTATCTTGTTAATAATCCATCGCGCTTCTTCTTTTTCATCAGGGAGTTCAATAATATCGCTTCTTCCTGTAAGAGCGAATTCAGATTCAACTTGAGATCCCGGCTTTATTTTGTTGGCTAGGTGTATAACCGCTTTTGAGCCTCTATAATTTTCTCTCAGTACATATTTTGTAGGATGGAAGTCTTCTTCAAACCGTTTACAAAGAAAATCATGCGAAGAGCCGTTGAATCCGTAAATCATCTGGTTGGGATCGCCAACCATCATGACGCTCTTAATTTTATCCGCGCATAACACTTTGATAAATTCATATTGCGCTTTGTTGAGGTCCTGTGCTTCATCAACGCAAATGTGCTTGTATTTTGCGCGGTAGATGTCTCCACACTGCGGTTGTTCAAGTAGAATTTTATGAGCATATACGAGAATGTCATCAAAATCTATGCCACCGCTCTCAAGAAGAGCGTCTTGGTAGGCTTGAAAAATCCGCAAAAAATCTTCACCGAATCTCTCGGTAATCTCTTCTTCTGTAAGCAGTTCTCTCTTTGCAATGGAAAACTGACTTATATAATCTTGAATTGTTCTCTCTCTTTGTTTTTTTTGGTTTTCATCGGAAATATTGAGGAATGCATCAACATCAAATCCATTCATTGATAATGATTGCAAGAAGATCGCCTTCCTATCCTGGTCGCGTTCATAGATATGTAATTCCGATGGCAATCCAATAGTGCGGCCGTATTGTTCCAAAATGCGTTGAGCGATACTGTGTATAGTGCCAATCCAGCATCTGTTATTGATACTGCCAAGATCGCTTAACCGTTCACGCATCTCCTCAGCGGCTTTGTTTGTGAAAGTAAGAGCTATAATCCCCTCTTTTTTGGTATTCTCCACTATATATCTTATTCGTTCTGTTAAAACACGGGTTTTCCCCGCACCTGCTGAGGCTAATACCTGAATTGAAATACCGATTTTCGCATTAACTATTTTTGATTGTTCTAGTGATAAGGAAGTCATATTTTCATTTCACTCTTAACTTTTTCGAAAAATTCAATAACTTTTTGTGGGAACTTATTTGGTTCAAGTTTACACAATTCGGTTGCAATAGCTGCTGCATATTTTGGCTTTCCAGAATCAATAATGTCGTTCAACGCTTTATCATATCCTCCTGTGTTTTTATAATCACGAATAACATCCTCATATATAGGCTGTTTACAGCAAGTGCAAGGCGGTTTGTTTGTTTTTGTCCGACTAGATAAGGTTCCATCTCTTTTCTTTATCCACTCCTCAATAGCATCATCTCCATCAATCGATTTAATTGCAGCCTCAATCAAGCCTTTGAATCCAGATGAAATGAGGTAGTTTTCAAAATCTGTGTTATCAAGAATAGTAATAAACGGGTTGTTCGTGATATCTATTTCACCAAATACCACTTCATAATGTTTCTTTAATCCTTTAACTGCATCTCTTTCTCCATCACTGAATATAAATAATGGAATATCAAAATCTTTTGCAAAAGTTAAAAATGGCAAATATTTTTTGCCTGATCCACCCACACCAATAAAATTTACACCAAGGTCAAAGGCATCGCTTCTAAAATATCGCTTAAATAATGGTGGTAACGCCTGTTCCTCTGTTTCCCCTTCAGTAAGAATAAGAGCTTTAGCAAATAAAATTTCCCCACGAGAATGTATGATTTCTCGTTTGAGTCGACGAAGATCTTCTTCTTTTAGTTGGTCATCAATATATCTGGCCTCGATGAGGCCATCAGTTTTCTTGTTAAGATATCTCAGCTCCAAGTGGTTCGCCATCGCAGAAAAATAAGGAGAGTGCGTGCTAACGATTACCTGCCCTTTCGATTTGGAAAGCTGGTTATAAAGCGTCTTTTGAGCATTTGGGTGTAGATGTGCTTCCGGTTCTTCTGCCGCTAGAATGGGAAAAAATGGATCGGCCTCTTTTTCGTATTCAACAGCTAACAAGTCAACAAAAGACATGAGGGTTATTATAGATGCCCAACTACGCGTTCCCATCCCATGATATTCCATAGAGAATACGCGATTCTTATCTTCTCCAAAATAAATCGAGAAATGTTTCGATAGGTCGCGTAGCTTTTTTGGAAATGGCGTAATTTCTACGTTCCCTGTATCCTGAAAAGGTTGCTTTAGTTTCTCTAAATTGGCCTTAAATTCTTTAAGTACCTGGCTTTTATTAATGGCCTGCTGATTAACTTCGCCAATTAATTCTTCAAGAGCACCAATTTCTGTTTCATCGTACTCAATATGCGATAATATTCTTCCAATAAACGAGGATTTATCGCGAAGTTCTTGATAAACATCCCGCTGCGCCTCAACGGAAATAAATGGCATATTTAATAGGCGATTCGGTATCGGTGTTTCTTTGTTTTTTGCTGTTCGCCAATCGCTAAGATCAGGCCATGTTTCTAGTGTGGACCGAGATACATCAAACCCACCCTTCTTCTTATCTGCCTCTGCTCTTGTTCTTATCGCCACAAATTGATATCCGTTTACCTCGAACTTGATTTTATCACCAAATTCAGCAGCCCATTCTTCATTAAATGCCTGCACACGATCACCTTCCGAATTTTGTGGCACTATTCTTATATCGATTACTATTTCGGCGGCTCTTTTTTTATCTGGATCGATGAAAAAATCTTCTTCAGACAAATAACGTGCATAGTCCCCCAAAGCAAGTTGCAATGATTTTATTATGGAAGTTTTGCCCGAATTATTGGTTCCAATTAGGACCGTAATACGGGGCAATGACATTTCAAGATTTTTGATACCACGAAATCCTGAAATTCTTATTTTATCTATGAGAATAGTATCGCTCGTATTATCCATAAAATTATCCAGAAAAGAGCCGACTAATTAAAACTTACAACTCCCCCTCGAACGCCCGATGCAGGAGCGACTGGAACAGGGCGTCTAAGCGGGCCTTGCTTGCGGCTTGGTCGGCTTCCATGTCGCGGATTTCGGCTACACGCTGGGCGAACTCTTGTTGCAGGGAAAGTTGGGGCAATGGGAGCTTCAACGCGGAAAGTTCCGACGCGTTGAACTTCCGGTTGATTTGCATTCTAGCGTTGTGTGTAAAATAGCCAGTAGCCCGGAGACGATTGATGAGCGCCCAAAGAAAATATGGGTTTGCTTGGTTCTGATCTGTACGAATCTTTAGCAGGAAGGAAACGTGCAAAACTTCACCGTCGATTTGTTCTTCCCAAATCGCTGTTTTGCCGACGTGTTGTTCACTACCATTGCGCCAGTTGAAGAGTAAATCAGACTTCTGGAGTCGTGCTTTTGTCCGTTCCGCTGACTCAACTACCGAATACTTCTCAACCTTTGTATCAATAGATCCATCGAGTAGTACATTGGAAATGGTTAAAATTCTTGTCCCATCCTCCGGTTTTGTCGAGGCATCCAGTTTTTGTGCCAGTCCGTATGACACGACAGCAAACTTGCCAAGCGGTTTGAATGGCCAGCGCATCTTATCGATATGCGTGGGATCACCAAACATTTCATGAAAGAGCGCCGGAATGAGATCGGCGGTACGGCGGTCAGCCTGTGTGCGCAGTTTCCGCAACTCGTCCGCTTCGTCCAACAGTTTCACAATCTGCTCCTGCTCCGCTAAGGGCGGAACGGGAACTTGGATGCTAAGCAATGCTTCTTGACTGATACGTGGCAAATTTGCTCCAGCCATTGAACTAGAAGCAACTGCTAAAACGGATGGAGAACGTAAGTAATATGAAATAAATGATGGATTAACATTTTGCTGAATTGGCCTGAGAACATAAATATCTGTTGAGCAAATACCCTCCTCACGGGCGAGGTATACTTTATTCAAATAGGGGCGCAGCTTACCATAAAGAATTTCGTCCTGACGGAAGATATTTTTCGTGCTCTTGATTTCTGCTCCGAGTGTCGGCTGATATGGTAATAATCTTCCAGTGTGCCCTTCAATACTCTCCAAGCCGATATAGTTGAACAACATGTCAGGATAATCAGTAGGCTCAATTCGCTCACGACTGACTTCAATAACTTCACCCAATGGTTTTATCGGCCAATGGCTCATACCTTTTTCCCAAGCTTCGCCAGTAAGGCATTCCCCCGCTCGGTGATCCGGCTCTCGATTTCGAGCACCTCCGCCAGAATCTCCCCCGGCGCGTCGTGGCTCACGGCCTCGGTAGTGACCGGCTTGTACCGTCCCGCCGCAAGGCTCCAATCATTCTCCCTGATCTTCTCAATCGGCACGCGGTAACTATTCGGCCCCTCCTCGCGAGTAGGCCATTTCGCCAGCATGTCGGGGATGTCGTTCGCCACGGTCGGTGTGCGCTTGTCGTCGAGGCTGAAGCCGTCAGCCGTCATATCGTAGAACCACACGCGCTCGGTCTTCCGCCCCTTCTCGAAGATGAGCACGGCGGTCGCTACCCCCGCATACGGCCGGAACACACCGCTCGGCAAACTGATCACGGCTTGCAGGTCGCACTCGGTGAGGAGCAGCTCCCGCAACGAGGTCGCCGCGTTCGTCGAACCGAACAGGACGCCGTTGGGGACGATAACGCCCGCCCGTCCCCCGTTGGCGAGGTGGTCGATAAACCACTTGAGGAATAGGAGTTCGGTGGCGCGGGTGTTCAGTTTGTAGTTGAGATCGGTGAGGATGCTCTCGTCCTGCACCTTGCCGGCAAACGGCGGATTGGCGAGGATCACGTCGAAGCGCTGGCCGGGATACGCGCCGCCAAACCCGGTGGTCAGCGGGTTGAAGTGCTCGATCCGTGCCCGTTCCAACTGGTGCAGGTAGAGGTTCAGGATGGCGATCTTCACCATGTTGGCGTCGTTGTCGAAGCCGGTGAAGGCGTGCTGTTCGAGAAAATCCCACTGCTTGGCCTTGAGCAAGCTGCCGTCCACAATGCCCCGCGCCAGGTCGGCCGGCTTGGTGTGGGTGCGCAGGATGTGTCGATACGCCGCGATGAGAAAGCCGGCAGTGCCGCAGGCCGGGTCGCAGATCCGCCATCCCGGCTGCGGATGTACCAGGGCCACGATCAGGTCGATGATGTGACGCGGGGTGCGGAACTGGCCGTTGGTGCCCGATTGCGCCAGCTTGCTTAAGAGGTACTCGTACATGTCCCCCTTGATGTCGTAGCTGTCGTGAGGGGTGAGTTCCATGCCAGCGATGAGTTGCACCACCGCCCGCAGCGTTGGCCGGTCGTACACCTTGAGGGTGGCGTTGCGGAAGAGAAGCTTCCCGGTCGCGGACAGGCCGGGCAGCTCGTGCAGCTTTTCGATGGCGCCGCGCAGGGTGTCGAACAGCTCGTTGCCGGTGAGGGTCACGAAGTTGCCCCAGGCGTAGCGCGCCCATGTTCCGGAGAAGATGCGCGGGTAGCCCTGCTCGATGAGCGCCGCTTCCTCGTCCCGTTCCGAAAGCAACCGGAGGAAGATGAGGTAGGACAACTGCTCGATGGAATCCATCGGATTGTTGACGCCGCCCGCCCACAGGGTATCCATGAGCTGATCGACTTTCTGGCGAATCCCCGAGGAGAAGAAGTTGCCGTTCCCGCTCGGTTTGCCGTTTGGTTGTTGCTCGTACATGTCGAGTTGATTCATACCTGCCAAAGGTTAGGCCAGCGCCGCCCGCGAACACTGCACCAGCGCCGACTGGCGCAGGGCGTCGAACACCTGCTCTCGTTCCGGCAGGCGCGCGACCGCCGGCATCCCGCCCAGGGTGCGGAACCGGCTGCGCTGGAACAGGCGGGTGTAGTGGCCGCCGATGAAATCTTCCAACGCTTCCGGGTCTTCCACCACCAGTTCGGCAGCAGCATTGAGAATCTTCTGATCGTGGTAGCGGAGATTGAAGCGGGCGGCGAGCGAATCCACCGTATCGGCGATCACCGCGTCCTTGCTCGGGAGCGGCCGCTTCCCCAGGGCGTTATACACGAACGCGGGGGTCGGCGCGGGCACCCCATACGAGATCACCAGCTTGTTTGGGGCGTAGAACATGGCGGGGCGATGGTAGAACCGCTCGTGCAGGATGGTTTCGATGGCGTCGTCGTCTTCCGCTTCCACCGCGGCCGTGAGGTCGGGATTCTGATCGGCGAAGGTTTTCAGATCGCGCTCGAACGACCCCCGGAAGGTCATGACATCCACCTTCTCGCCGTTCGGCCCGACGATCCGCACTTCCTGCGAGACGATGCGGTCGGTGCCTTCCCACACCGGAATGCCTTTTTTCTTTTCCGTGTCTTCCCCACCGGCGCCGGTAGCTGCTCCGGTATCGGTGCCGGCCTCCGCGTCGCGGGCATAACCGCCCTGGCCTTCCCCGATGCCGCCCTGGTCTTTGGCCTTTTTCTCTGCTTTCGGTGCCGGGAGCTTGAGCGGCACCGCATAGTCGTACTTCTCCTCGAAGTACTCGGCCACCGCGCAGAAGTCGAGCAGGAAGAAATGCTTCTTCTCGTACTCGGTGTTCCCGACCACGAAGGTGTAGCGGCGGGTGCCGCGTCCCTTGATCTGAATGTACTCGGTGGGCGAGAAGATCGGCCGCATCAAGACCACGTTCAAGAGGTCGCGGCAGTTATACCCCGTCGAGAGCATGTCCACGGAGACCGCCACCCGCTCGGGGCGTTTCCCGTCGCGGAACTCTTTCGCCAGGCTTGACGCTTCGGGAATCCGCGAGGTGATGGTCAGGGCAATCCCTGGTTGCAACTCGTTCAGGATTTTGGTGATCGCGGTCGCGTGGGTCTGGTTGACCGCAAAGATGATTGACTTGCCGAGCGCGCCGGTCGGATCGCGCTGCGCTTCCTTGAGGAAGGTTTCGCACATGAGGCGGTTGCGGGCCGGGGTGAAGATTTTCCGTTCCAGGTCTTGAACCTTGTAACTCTCCTCCTGCTCGTTGATGGTCACTGCCCAGCCGGAGTCCTGCAAGGCTTTGGTGGTGATGTCGGAGCGGCAGTCGAAGATCTTCGGCAGGCACAGGAACGGCCCCTCGGGGTCTTGCACGGCGTCGAGGATGTCGTAGCGGTAGGTTGGCTGGCCCGGCTCGCAGCCGAAGTAGTGGTAGGTGTCGCGCAACTGGCGGGCTTCCAGCGCCTTCGGCGAGTCCTGGGCCAGCTTCTCGATGTTGATGTTCTTGAGGTAGGCCCTGGGGGTGGCGGTGAGGCCGATGCGGGTGGCTTGAAAGAACTGCACCACGTCCCGCGCGTCGCCGTAGATTGAGCGGTGCGCTTCGTCGTTGATCACCAGGTCGAAGTAGAACGGGGTGAACTCCTCGCGGTAGCGCCGATCCATCATCAGCGACTGAATGGTGGCGATCACCACGGACGAGGCCGGCAACTCCCCCGTTCGGCGCGCACTCTTGTAAATCACCGGCTTGAACTCGCCCAGCACCATGCTGAAGTCTTCCATGGTTTGCTTGGCGAGTTCGATCCGATCCACGATGAAGAGCACGCGCTCGGCGTTCCTCGTGCGCAGGAACCGCCGAATGAGCGCGGCGCACAGCAGGGTCTTCCCCGTGCCGGTGGCCATCTCCAACAGAAATTGCCGCTTCCCTCTCCCGTCGTACTCTCGGGCAATCGCTTCCATCGCCCGCAACTGATAACCGCGCAAGGTGAGGTCGGGACGAAAGTCCCGCAGGTAGGTCGGGGTGACGATCTCGGTCTGCAAGGGGCGCGGCGGTTGCAGGTTCTTGAGCCGCACCCGTTCCATATCCTGTTGCGACGGCAGGCGTTCGATGCGGTAGGCATCGCGTTCCTCGGCGCGTTCCACGTTCCAGAACCAGTGCTCGCGGCCGTTGGAGAGGACGACCAGCGGAGCCTTCAGGTTGTCGGCGTAGCCACGCGCCTGCTCTTTGGCGTCGTAGGGATCGTGATCGTCGCGTTTGGCTTCCAGCACGCACAGCACGCGGCCGAGACTGTCCTTCAGCAGGTAGTCGGCCCGCTTGCCGAGGGTGTGGTACTCGAACTGGACTTGCCGGGAATCGAGGAGGTTCCAGCCGCTTTCGGCGAGCGCCTTGTCGATCAGGATGCGGGAGAAGGCTTCACTCTGCGTTGTAGGCATAGGGTGATCGGGGCTTCCTGGTTTGTAACTTATTGGTTATATCCTACCCCACCACCCCTCACAAGGGAACCGCGCCCCGCGCCCGCCTCCCCACCGTCAACACAGAACGCCGCACCACAGAAGCACAGAAAAACAGAAATACAGAAACGGCAGCGCGGCACTCCCGCCCTACTCACCCCGGATCAGCCGGGCCAGCGCCGCCAGGCATTCATCATCGGCCCGTTCGTAATCGTGCGAGGAGAGGTAGCCCTCGTAGCGGTCGAAGTAGCGGCGCAGGTTGGACGGGCGGCGCTGCCAGGCGGCGGCGCGCGTGCCGTGCATCGGGAGCAGCTTGGCGTGTACGTGATCGACGCCGAAGCCCTCGAAGATCACGCCGGTGCGGCCCACGTCGGCGAGCCGCGCATCGAGGCGTTGCGCCACCGTCCGCACCGCCTGCATCAGGCCGTGCAGCACCTCGTCGGGGAGGTCGGCGAAGTAGCTCGGGTAATGCGCCTTGGTGATGACCACCGAGGCCCCGGCCGTGTTTGGGAAGATGGAGAGGAACGCCAGGTGGCGGGCGTCCTCCCAGATCGGGTGGCACGGCGCGGCGCCGGCCGCGATCCGGCAAAACAGGCAGTCCGGCGAGTGGGGGTGGTGCATCACGCGTTCCCTACCCCATGAACCGCAGCCGCTGGTACACCGCCCGCGTGGTCTCCACGTCGCGCTGGCAGTAGGCGATGATCTCCTCGATCCGTCCGGCCTGCACTAAGGAACGTCACCGTGCGTGGCGTTTGGTAGTGTCTCCTCCTCATCCTCACTTTCCCAGGCGGTCTTGCCCAGTTCGGCCGCCACCTCTTCCACCGTGGGGAGATTCACCTTGAGCGCCTCGGGCAGGGTTCCGGCCAGGGCATAGCGCGCGATGCCGATGGGCTTGCCCAGATCCCGCAGGGCGTACTCGGCGACGAGATTGTTCCGATGCTTGCACAGAATGAGGCCGATGGAGGGCTGGTCTTCCGGCAGCTTCACCTGTTCGTCCAGCGCGGTGAGATAGAAGTTGAGCTTGCCGGCGTACTCCGGTTTGAAGGGGCCGGTTTTGAGTTCGAGGGCGACGTAGCAGTGGAGCCGCACATGGTAGAACAGGAGGTCGAGGTAAAAGTCCTCGCCGCCCACTTCCAGGTGGTACTGCCGGCCGACAAAGGCGAACCCCTTGCCCAGTTCCAGCATGAAGCGAGTGATCCGCTCCACCAGGGCGGTTTCCAGTTCCCGTTCGTGCGCCTCTTCCCCCACGTCCAGGAAGTCGAATAGGTAGGGGTCTTTCAAGGTGGCGCGGGCCAGGTCGGACTGCGGGGCCGGCAGGCGTTCGGCGAAGTTGTCGATCCTGGGCAGCGTCGCCTGGCGCTCGTAAAGCCGGTTGTCGATCTGAAGCCCCAGGGCGTTGCGCGACCAGCCGTTCTCGATGGTCTTTTGAACGTACCAGAGGGCTTTCTCCCGTTCTTTAATTTTCTGAATAATCAGGTCGTTATGCCCCCAGGGAATTTGTGCCACAAGCTGTGGCACACTTTCGCCCTGGTCAGCGTAGAAGGCATAAAACTGCTTCATCCGGTACAGGTTTCTCCGCGAAAACCCCTTCATCGTTTGGAATTCGCGGGTGAGGTCACCGGCGATCTGGTCGATCACGGCGTCCCCCCACCCGCTCGCCCGCTGCTTCTCGGCGATCAACTTCCCGATGTCCCAGTAGAGGGCGATCAACTGGCGGTTGACGGTCACGGCCGCCTTGATCCGCGCCGCCTGGATGCGGGTCTTCAGATCGGCGATGAAGGCGCGGTAGTCGTCTGTGACCGTGAGGGTTTGATTCATGGGGTGGCCGGCTTCTGGTTCTCGGTATGGACACTCTACCGCAAATCCGGAAATGCGAAAGTGCGCCCCGCCCTGCCCACCGTCAACACAGAACGCCGCAACTCAGAAAGCACGGAGACACAGAACCACAGCGCACCCCGCCTCGCCTTGGAATCAAAAGGCTGACACCCTGGGCTATACTCAACCTCAGGGTGCTCCTTCCGGGTAGGGTGTTGCTGTAGATCTCGACCATCGTGGAGTTATGCGGAAACCGGAAAATCATGAGTTTTCACGGATGGAGCTATACATTCTGTATCCTGCGCTCAGTTTGAAAAACTAATGTTTGTACGCTAGCAGAGAGTGGAATATTCATGAAAGATACCTCACGAAGTCATTACAAAACATTTGAGCATGTTTTTTTATACATAACTGAGAATTGTCAATTAAAATGCAAGCATTGTTATATGGGGGATCGTTTGTATAGAAAATTATCAATGTCTTACTCTCAAGCGACTGCCTATAGTAGGTATTTATATAAATTGGGTGCACGCAACTTAACGATTCTTGGTGGTGAGCCAACAGTTCATAGAGATTTTGTGCGCATAGTACAGACTGCAAAAGATATTGGTTATGAAAAAGTAAATGTTGATACAAATGGATTAAATATTAATAAGTTTTCAAAAATACACCCATCTTTATTGCACTATATACGCTTTAGTCTTGATGGTCCGTATGCAGAGTACCATGACTATATCAGAGCAGAAGGAACATTTGACCGTGCTATTGCCAACATAAAAAAATTAATAGATAGCGGGTTCAATGTTGCAATTACAAGTACAATCACAAAACATAATTATCATGTAGCCAAAGACTTTCTAATGCTAGCAGATAGTTTAGGTATTAAACTTGTAAATTTCCATGTCTTATCTGAAGAGGGATTCGCGAAAAATATTAATGATCTAGCTTTAACTCCTATAGAGTGGATAAATTTCTGCGAATATTTAGAGTCTGTAAAAAACAACTATGCTGTATCAATTTGGTATCCACCTTCGTGGTGTAAGCCCTCAAAACTTGATAAGTTTTTATCAGAAGGTTATCGAGGCTGTTTGGGAGTTTCAATAGATAGACTTTCGATTTTTCCTGACGGTGTGTGTTACATCTGTTCTGTACTATTTGATAGAGAGGTTTGGTTTGGTAGGATTGAAAATGAAAAATTTGTTCTAAACAGAAACAGCAATGAATTTGAGTTATTTGTAAATTCTATTTTTAACGCTGATAAAGCATATCTGTCTGGTTGCCCAGCAGAACATACTCTTGACCGCAAATATACGGATAACGCGGAAGAAATAATTCCAATTTGTCGTTGTTGGAAATCACAAATATAAATGAATAAGAAACTTGTAGTAATCTGTGGAAATATAGGAGTAGGTAAAACTACTCTTGCGAGCAAGATTGAACATCACCTAGACTGGTATGTCGGGTATGAATCTGTTTACGATAATCCCTACTTAATTGACTTTTATAATGATATGGGAAAGTGGGCCTATCATTTACAGTTATATTTTTTAGGACATCGGGCGGAGCAGCATACTATTGCATACGAAAATGAAAGACACGCTGTATTGGATAGAAGCATCTATGAGGATGGTTATGTCTTTGCAAATGCTCTATATTATTCTGGAAAAATAACAGATAGGGACTATCATTCTTATATGAAATTATTTAATTACTTTATCGAAACTTTACCTCATCCTAACCTATTGATATTCGTAAAATCTTCTCTTGGGACGATTTTAAAAAGAATAAAAATGCGGGCACAAAAATTTGATCAAGACTTAAGTATAGAATATCTACAATATATTGATGATCAATACAAAATTTGGATAAATAATTTCTTTCTTTGTCCTGTGTTGGTTGTTGATTCTGATCAATGCAACTATTTAGATGATGACGATGATTTTTTATCAATAGTTCACAAGATGAATTTGGGGCTTGGTTTATGAAGAAAAACATTGAGATAATATCTTGGAATGTAAACGGACTGCGATCTGTTTATAATAAAGGATTTATAGAATGGTTGATACAACACGAACCATATGTTTTATGTTTACAGGAAATAAAATCTAAGAGAAATGAGCTGCCTATCGATTTAATAGATTTAAAAGGATATTACACCTTTTGGCATAGTGCTGAAAAGCCAGGTTATAGCGGAACAGCTATTTTCTCTAAGGAGAAGCCCTTGGCTGTTGAGATGGGATTAGGCGATGTGGATTTTGATTCTGAGGGGAGGGTTCTCATAACACATTTTCCAGATTTCACGATAATAAATTGTTATGTGCCAAATGGTCGACCAGACCATAGCAGAGTAAATTTTAAAATAAAGTTTTATTCTCTACTGCTAGAAAAAAGCTTGAATCTTAAGAATGATGGTAAAAATGTCATTATTTGCGGTGACTGGAATGTTGCCCATAAGGAAATTGATTTATTTGATCCAAAGAGTAATTTTAAAAAAACTGGTTTTCTAAAAGAAGAAAGAGAATGCATAGATAAATTTATAGGCCATGGTTTTCAAGATGTTTATCGTTATTTTTATCCCGATTTAGCTGGAAAATATACTTGGTGGCTAGTGGGGGGAAATTCTAAAAAGAACAATACTGGTTGGAGGTTCGACTATTTTTTTACCAATAACGAATTTTTAGATGTAGTATCTGATTCTAAAATCTACAAGGAAATAGATTTTAGTGATCATTGTCCAATAAGTATCATCTTGTCTGTGGCCAACAGCAGAGAGCGTGTTATTAACAAAGATAAGCCAGGAAAAATCCAGCAGGTATTATTTTAATACTATCTCAATTCAATGGTTTTTATTTGTGATGTAGAAACTCGCAGTGTGCTAGAACTACCATATAGACTTGTACCCACTTACTGCTTTTATCTCAAGTGGGCGCTCTAAGATGCCACTATGCGCCTCCTTGGTAAACATGGCACGTAGTGCTTCAAGCGCGTCAGTACGCTGGTCGGGTATTACTAGATTCCAAATGCTAATCGATTGTGCATAGACTATAGCATCGGGAATCGTGTATTGGTCAACAACTGAAACGGTATATTCGGCGATTTTGGAAAAATTATGTTGCTCAAGACTAACTCTTGGATCATATGAAGCTTTCACATCTATTGGTGGATTTACTACAGAAAAAAACGGAGCGAGCGTGCTTTTAATCAGACGCTTTATCTCACTCTTATCGTTTTTGTTTACCACAAAAAATAAACCTCTTTTTTTGAGAAGTCGGCAAATCTCTTTAAGCGATTCACGACCAGTGAACCAGTGGAAGGCACTGAATGCGGTGACAGCATCAAAGGTGTTATCTTCAAAAGAATGCGCATGTACGGGAGCTACAATGTACTCGATGGTATATCCCTGCGAATCAGTCTTAGCCTTCTCTATCATTCGCTTATCACTATCACTCGCTATCACAACAAACCCATGATCTGCTAACTGGCGTGATGGTATGCCGGTACCGCAGCCCATATCTAGTACATGTATTCTCTTGCCTGCACGTTCTTTCAAGTGCTCAATTATTTCGTCTGGAAATGATCGCCGAGCAGCAGCGTATGCTTTTGCGAACGCACCAAATGTGCCATAACCATCCATGGTCATGGATACAGTGTTGCATCTTATAGAGGGTACGGCTATGTTGACTTATCAAGAAAATAGGTTTTCGATGTTTCGGTCAATTATTATTGAGGGGGTGCGGCAATGAAGCCTAAACGTTTTGTATGGGAATCCTCCATCACGAAGGTGGAGAGAAACAAGCTCGTTACCTATGGTATCGATCAGGAAACCATTATCTGTAACTTTAGCTATGAGGAAATGGTATTCCTACTCCTCATTGGCAGAAAACCTGAACCGGTCGAAGCCGCGCTTTTGCGACATGTAATCGTATCACATTGCAGTCACGGTATAACTGGCCAGAGTACACTTGCGGTGCGTATGGGCGCGGATACGGGTACTACGTTTCTACATTCTGCAATTGCTGGCTTCTCGGTCGGATCTGGCCCAGTTCACCAAGGCGGACTCGAGGCCGCCATGCGTGAGATTGTGGCTGCCCGACAATCCGGCGATCCCGAAGCGTATGTGTGCAACAAGCTGTCGCGTAAAGAGGTGGTGTATGGTTTCGGCCACCGCTTCCACAAACCTGATCCGCGTGCCCTGCTGCACTTCGAGCTTTGCGATAAATATTCCTTCGTCCGGCCTAACGTGGAATGCGTAAAGCGCATGGACCGTGTCATGGATAAACTCAAGGGGGTGCGCATGAATATTGAAGCGTCGGGTGGTGCGATATTGCTTGATCTCGGGTTTCCGGTAGAGGCTGCTTCATTAATCATCCTTATTGGTCGTGGCCCCATGTTTGCCGCAGCGTATATGGAGCGACTTAATGAGTTACGAAGTAAGAAAAAACTTTTCCCAAAGCTTACTGTGTACGAGGAAGAATAGGTGAGGCTTAAGACAAACGCCCTGAACGTGCTTGGGGTTATACCAGCTAAAGGTATGTCTACAGGACTACCAAGAAAAAATATGAGATTGATGGCTGGCCACCCAATGATTCACTACATGCTTAGCAGTGCCATCGGTGCCACCATGCTCGACGAGGTTTGGGTCTCGACTGACAGTGATGAAATAGAATCGTACTGTTCTAATCAGGGTGCGCATTTGCTTCGACACGATCCATTACTTTCGAGTGAGCATAGTCCTACCTTCGGCGTTATTGTTAACATACTCAGATATTGGGAAAGTCTCGCTAAGTTTCCTGATGTTGTGGTAACCATGCGTGCAACATCCCCCCTCTGTCTTAGTTCCGATATTGATAAAGCAGTGCGGCTGCTATTGTCTGAAGATGCTGATTCGGTAATTGCAGTGGCGCAATCTGATGCACATCCTCATCGAGTGCTGGTGGTGAATAATGATGGCTTTCTTGAGCACTTCTGCGCAGATAGCTTAGAACATGACGTTCCAATGCGTCGCCAAGATCTGAACCCCGTCTACGTTCGCACTGGTGCTATATACGCAACAAAGCGCGAAATCATTGCAAAAGGCAGTCTGTGGGGACAACGCGCACTTCCCTATTTCATACCAAAGGAGCGGGCAGTGAACGTTAATGATCAGGTGGATTTCTTTCTTGCCGAGAAACTGCTCTTCGCACAGCAACATGCTCAGTCACATTAGACAGCACACTAGTTAAGCGGTGTAGATCACTTTATCTATTGTAGTTTGGACTTTACCACCCTCACGCTTTTCTTCAAACACAGAACCACGGAAGCACCACCGCCCTACTCGCCGCCTATCCCACGCAGCCGCCGACCGCTCGCGTGCTCGCCAGTGGGCAGCGTTTTGATGTCGAGGTATACCGCAGACATACAGGTATTACTTCAATCCAAGATCATCCATATCCTGATAGAGTGATCGCCGTTGTTCTTCTGTTAGATTGCTTTCTACTTCGTCGCCCAATGCCTGTCCTTCCTCCGGGGTTATACCTAATCTTTGCATGATACCAAGCAACTTCATTTCATTCAGCGTCTGGAATACGCGAATGAGTTTCCGTAAATAATCGGTTTGGTAGGCCGTTACCCACAGAACAATCACAAACGCATAGAAAAGAAACCACCGTACATCTTCTACCCACCACACCAACAAGGCACCGACGCCAATCTCAAACCAGTACCTCAATAATAATTTGACCCTTTTCATATTGCGATGATTAAGTTTTTTATAGAAGCCTCTCCCGTCTCGCTTCCTGTCAATGCCACCTCCTTTGCTGCCCCGCCTCTCGCGCACTCTCCGTGTGCTCATCCACCATCGCACGGCGCGTGCAGCGTCCGCGTGGGATAGGCGGCGCGCAGCGCAGTTTCCGAGGGAAACGACGTGCGGTACGTGGCCGAGAGGCTGCGCCAGCCGCTGTCGGTATCGCAGTAGTAATACCGTGCGGAGGGGTAGCTGGAGGTGTAGAAGGTGTGCCCGTGGTCTGCCGTCGCGCTCGGCGCGGTCGCGGTCGCGGTCGCGGTCGCGGGCAGCGCCGGCTGGTCGGTATCGCCGGCGCAGGTGGCCGGGCTCCACAGGCCGCGCTGGTGATCCGCCGCGTCGTGCTGCGCCGCGCGGAAGTCGGCCTGATACCGGTAGGGAGTGGCGTAGGTGTACTCGTGCGCGTAGCCGTTGCGGATCATCCACTCGTTGAAGAACAGACCGTCCGCGCGCCAGACGTAGCGCAGCAGCCGGCCGTACTTGTCCCGCTCGCCCTGGGTCGGATCGGCTTCCAGGCGCACCTGGCGGCCGGACAAAAGCTCTGCCGCTTTCGCGGCGGCCTCCGCACCGAAGCACTGCACCGGCTTGCGCGGGTCTTTGGTTTCCGGCGTGTCCATGCCGATGAGGCGCAGCGTCTCCACCGCATCCTGGATGGCGACCTTGAGGGTGTCGCCGTCCACCACGGCGACCACCGTGAAGAGCGTCGGGTCAGCCACCGGAATGGTCGGCGTCGCCGAGGCGACTGGCCCCGGCGCGGCGAGCGGTTTCCCCGCCCCGGTCGGTGCCGCTGCGGCTGCCGCTGCGGGCGCGGGCGGCGGTACGTTCGCCGGCGCGGCTTGCGGTGGTGTCGGAGCCGGTGGTGTTGGCGCCGGAGGGGTGGTGGTCGAGGGGGCCGCCACGGTGGCGGCGTTGCTCGGAGTGCCGGGCACCGGGTCGGGCGGCGGGGCGGTCGCACCCAGGGCGAGCAGCAACGCGAGCAGCACGCCGCCGAACCCGAGGGCCACCTGGCGGCGCGAGGCCAGCCGCACTGCGGCCGGTCTCACCACACCGACGACCAGCGCACCGACCGCGAGCAGAACAGCGAACGTCAGGAATCCGGTCATGCGCGTGAGTGCTTACACTCTACCGCACCCACGTTTTTCCTCAAACACAGAACCACAGAGGCACAGAGATACAGAGATATGGAGCCCCGCACCCCTATATATGTGGTATGCACGGCACCATACCCCCCGCATCCTGTCAAGCCACCCCCCTCGCTGAACCGTCGCGCCGTCTTTCTGTACTTCCGCACCCACAGAACTACAGCGACACAGAACCACCCCACTCCCCCGATCCCCGTACCCGGTACCGAACCCCCCAACCCCAATCACCGCCCTGCCCTTTCCCCCTCCCGCCTACCATTCTCGGGAGGTCATCACCCTACCACCCGCGGGAGCCCGACCTATCACCCGCGGGAGGTCAACCTATCACGCGCGGGAGCCGCTCCCGCCCCCATCCTTGACAGCGCCGGTCACCGTGGTATCACACAAGCACCTCACCTCCCGCTTCATGCCCCGCCCCGCCTCAGCCCGCTCCGCCCCCGCGACCGCAGCATCGAAGCGCACCCCCCGCCCGCTCCGCCAACCCCATCGCTACCACGCGCCGAGCCACACCGTGCGGCCCACGCTGGTCTGTCCGTACTGCGACGGCACGCGCATCCGCCGCGACGGTCTCCGCGCCACCCGCCACGGTTCGCTCCAGCGGTACCACTGCGCGTTCTGCGAGCGTCGCTTCACTCCGCTCACGACGACGCACCGCACCTACCCGGTGCGGGTTATCATCGAAACCCTCTCCCGCTACAACCGGCTCCACCCGCTGCCCACGGTCATCGAGGGCGTGCGCAGGAAGTTCGGCGTCCTTGTGCCCGAGTCGACCGCGCGGCGCTGGCTCGCCGATTTCGCCTCCCTCACGCCGTTCCTGCGCCTGCGCGCCGCCGCCCGTGCTCACGCCCCCGTGCACCGCGCCATTGCCGAGCACCGACTGCTGCACGGCCAGGTGTACGACTTCAAGTATCACCGCACCAAGACCGACCTTCTGCTCACCAGCGACCCGCGCAACGCGCCGCTCGCTTCGCTCCAACGCTACCTGGAAGGCATCCCCGAGCATTGCCCACACGCGCTGTTCCTGAAGGACACCCCGCGCGCATCCCAGACCGCCGCCGCTTTCCCCACCCACGCGCTGCGCATCACCGCACGCCGCGACAACCTCGCGGTCGAGAGCGCGCGCTTCGCGCTCCAGGCGGTCGCGCGCAACACCGAGCGCCACCCGACCGTGCAGGAGTTCCTCTTGGTGAACGACACCGCGACCGTCGCGGTTGAGGTACCGATCGTGCTCACCGCCGCCGACCTCGCGCACTACCGCACGCTCGGCTTCACCATCCCCCTTGCCCTGCCCCAGGGCGAGGTCATCACCGGCCACCTGGACGTGGTGCAGCTCCGCAATGGTCAGGTGCATATCCTCGACTACAAACCCGATGCGGCGCACGTGAAGCCCATCGAGCAGTTGATGGTCTACGCCCTCGCGCTGGCCCGGCGCACCGGCCTGCGGCTCTATCACTTCCGCTGCGCGTGGTTCGATGACCGCGACTACTTCGAGTTCTACCCGCTGCACCTGGTGCACCGGACGCGCTAACCGAGTCGGGTCGGCACTGCAGTAGCCCTGCACTCCGCATCTCTGTACTCACGCTCTCACGGAACAGCGTATCCACTGATCTTCGCATCTACAGAAACACAGGCCCATGCGGGCCTGTGTGGTTGTGCTCACGCCGTCTCCGGCAGCGTGGTTTCAGTGTCGGCGACGAGGGCTTCGTCGTCTTCGCTCGCCGCGTCCTCGCTCGGCAACCCGCCCTGCTGTTCCAGGTAGCGCGCCGCTTCAGTCGCTCGCGCGGCGGCGGTGAAGAGCGCGTGCGCATCCGCCTTGAGCAGCTCAACCCAGTGACTGAGGTACTCGGCATGGCGGAGCTGCCCCGGCACGGCCAGGCGCGCGCACAGGTAGGCGGCGGTCAGTTCGGCGACCAGTTCCTCCTCGGCATACGACCGGTCGCCGAAGCGACCGGAGAAGTCGCGGTGGAGACGGGACGGGTGACCGCTCCAGTGGCCGTGTTCGTGGAGACTGGTGGCGACGTAGTCACCGGCGGTGTGGAACCGCGCCGGCTCGGGCAGGGTGATGAGATCGAGGCGCGGCGCGTAGAACGCCCGCTCCCCACCGTGCAGCACCCGGGCGCCGATAGTCTTGAGAAACGTTTCGGCTTCGGCCAGAGCTTCGGGCAGCGGCTTCACTTCCTCCACCGGGTAGCAGCGCGGCGGCAGGTTCGCGGTCTGTGCGAGGTTGAAGACATGGCGCGGCTTGAGGAATGGCACCCACCGCTGCTCGGCTTCCGGCTTGTGCCGCTCGCTCGCGGGCAGGTAGCGCGACCCGTAGACGATGGGGGTGGCTTTTTCCTCGCGCTGGATATAGCCGCCCAGGCGGCGGGCCTGGTCGTAACCGATCCAGGCCGGGCTCGGGTAACCCTTCGCCCAGGCGGCCCGCCAGAGCAGCAGGACGTTGACGCCCTGGTAGCGGTGACCGGTGGCGGCGTTGTAGGGCAAGCGCAGCGGCGCGGCGCTCCAGGGTTGCACCCAGGGCGCGACCCCGCGGTCGAGTTCGGCGACCAGGGCGGCGGTCACCTGCTGATACAGCGAGGGGGCAGACATGGCGGGCTCCTCCAACGGAAGGCGGAAGACCGCGCCGCCGCCCACCGGCGATCAGCGCGGCGGACGAAAAGAGGACGGGATGTCAAGGAACAGCGGCGGGGTGACCGCTCGCGGTCTGGTTCCAGGGTAAAGCGGATGCGGGCGGCGTCAATCGCGGGCGGTGGATAACCGCGGGCACCGTTCCGAACGCCGCGCCACGGGCGGAACGGCGGAGGAGGGGCGCCGATGCCGCGCCCGGTTCCGCCCACCGAAATCACTAAGGAAATCCGCGTTGGCGTTTTTCCGTATTTCCGGTTAGCGTTCCGCCGATTCGCCGGTGCGGAACGCGCCGTTCTGCACTCCCTGGCGCGCGCCGCGCCGACCGACCTCCCGAGGCATGCATGATCCTGACCTTGCAGAACCAGAAGGGCGGCGTGGGCAAGACCACGCTCACCCTCCATCTCGCCCACTGGCTTACCTTGCGCGGCCGGCGGGTGCTGGTGGTGGACGCCGATCCGCAGGGCTCGGCCCGCGACTGGCTGGAAGCGCGGCAGAGTCCGACGCCGTTCGCAGTAGTCGGGCTCGACCGGCCGACCCTGCACCGCGACCTCGGCCCGCTGCTGCCCGGCTACGACGTGGTGGTGATCGACGCGCCGCCGCGGGTGACCGACATCGCGCGCAGCGCGATCCTGGCCGCCGACCTGGTGATCATTCCGGTGCAACCCTCGCCGCTGGACGTGTGGGCGGCGAACGACACCGTCGCCCTGATCCACGACGCGCAGGTGTACAAGGCGCACATCGATGCGGTGTTCGTGATCAACCGCGAGGTGGTCAACACCGCCATCGGCCGCGAGGTGAGCGAGACGCTGGCGCAGAGCGCGATCCCGGTGCTGGCCGCGCACGTGGCGCAGCGGGTGAGCTTCGCCGAGAGCATGGCCCGGGGCCAGACGGTGTTCGAGACCCGCAGCGATCCGAAAGCCAGCGCCGAGATCGAGGCGCTCGGCGCCGAACTGCTGGCACGGCGCACGGCGCACCGTTCCGAACTGACGACCTGATGGAGGACGCCATGAGCACGAAGCGACTGGGCATTCCCCTGCGGCCGGGCGCCGACGCCTGGGTCGGCGCGGGCACGGTCACATCCCCGCCCGCGCCAGAGGCGCCGCGCGCCGTCAAGCGGCTGACCATCGACCTGCCCGCGCCCCTGCACCGCCGGCTGAAGATCAAGGCGGCGAGCGAAGGGGTGCAGATGGTGGACCTGGTGCGGCAATGGATCGAGACGGGGTGCAGCTAGCGGGGCGCGTTCCGAACCGGCGCGGAACGTTGCCGTTCCGTTCCGCCGCGCCGTCCTGACTGAGGCATCAGCAGACCCCTCGATTCGAGTGGCAAACGGACGCGCCAGTCACTATGCTGGAACGGATTGCACAAAGAACAGCAGGGAGACAACGATGGGCGCACCAATGAGAGCGCCCCGTAACCCGAATGCTTTGGCCGGCAGAAGGTTACGGGGCGCAGTACCGAGTACGCTTGAAAAGTGGGGCTTCGGCGCTGCTGATAGTAGCCAGTCCCTCCCGCAGATTCAAGCGCGGGGGACGAATGATGCTGCCCGCGCCTAGTCCGCAACCGCTCCTGTCCGGCCTGGAAGAGGCGGAACTCTATCACCACGTAGAAGACCGGGGCTTCTTCGCCGTGCTGTGGGCCGCTCCCGCGCTGGTGGAACCCGCGCTGCGGAACGCAGCGGAACAGCGGTCAGCGTCGCCCGACCCGCCGCCGAAGGTGCAGCGTTCCTACCGCCTGAGCGAAATGCCGCAGGTGATCGCGGCGCTTGACCCCACGCGCGACACCTGGATTTCCCAGGCGGAGTTCATCAAGCCCCAGCGGCGGCTGGTGTACCTGCTGCGGCTCAGCCTGTGCTTCGTCGATCTGGATACCTACAAGACGCACTGGGCCGGCACGGCGCCGGAGGCCCTCGCCCACCGGGTGTGGGGCTACTGCCTGGACGACGACCTCCCCGTGCCCTCGCTGATCCTGTACAGCGGACGGGGGTTGCAGGTGAAGTGGTTGCTGGAACGGCCCCTGCCCCGTGCCGCCCTGCCGCGCTGGAACGCGGTGCAGAAGGTGCTGGTGGAACGGCTGGAACTCTTCGGGGCCGATCCGGGGGCGCGGGACGCGGCGCGGCTGCTGCGGCTGGTGGATACCGTCAACACCCGTTCCGGCGAACGGGTGCGCGTGCTCTGGCTGAACGAAACCAACGGAGAAGTCCAGCATTACGCCTTCGAGTCTCTCGCGGAAATGATCCTGCCCCGCTCGCGGGAGGCCCTCAAGGAACAGCGCCAGGCGAACGCGGAGCGCCGCGCCCGGCTGACGGTGATTCCGGGGAGCAAGACCGGGAACCTGCGCGCCTTCTCCGGGCGGCAACTGGCCTGGGATCGGCTGGAAGACCTGCGCACCCTGGCCCGGCTGCGGGGCTGGACGGAACACGGCATCCCCCACGGCTACCGGTCGAAATATATCCACTGGTGTTTGAACTTCCTGCTCCTCTCCGGCGCGGCGCATTCCAGTCAACTGTTTCAGGAAGCCCAGGCCCTGGTGCGGGAAGTCTGTCCCGACTTCACCAAGGAAGTCCGCTCGGTGCTTTCCACCCTGTACCGCAAGGCGCAGGCGTATGAAGCCGGGGAAAAAATCGAGTTCGGCGGCAAGCAGTACCCGCCGCTCTACACCCCCAAGAACAGCACGCTGCGGGAGCTGTTCGCCATCACCGACGCGGAGACCGCGCACCTCAAGACCCTGCTCACTCCGGCGCAGGCGGCGGAACGGGAGGCGGAACGCAAGCGGAACGAACGGCGGCGTTCGGGAACGGTTGACCGGGAAACCTACCTGCAAGAGGTCAAGGAAACGGCGGAACAGCGGCGGGCGCACGCCCGGCTGCTGCGGGCGCGGGGCCTGACCTGGGAGGAAGTGGGCCAGGAAATGGGCGAGATTAGCGCCACGGCGGCGCGCAAACTGGCCGAGCGATAAAAAGCGGTCAAGGTGTGTCCGTATTACTAGTGGCGTAGCCCTCGCGTTTTTGCCGTTCGTGTTGCGGGGGGTGGTGGGGGCCTGATCTTTCTATCGTTCCGGGGTGCCTGCCCGAAGTGGAGCCGCCAAGCCAGGGATGGCGATCCGTTCCCGCTCAGGGAGGAGCGGGAACGGGGGCGGCCCCAACAGGAGGTTGGCTTGGCCACGCGGTACAGGGATGTTTTCCTCACTGCACGCTGTTTAGGAAGGAGGGGGGGCGCGGGGGGGAGTTGGCGCGCGGCGGTCTGACCCGGGCAGCGGGGGCTAGTCTGGATCGGGGTGGAACCGGGTGGGGTTGGGGGCGCGGTAGACCGGTTCCCGGCTGGAATCGAGTTCAGCGTCGCGGGCCGGCGTTCGGGGGGCCGCCAGGGTTAGCATCTGCTGTTCCAGGGCGCCGATCTGGTGGCGGGCGTCGGTGAGGCGATCCACCAGGGCCAGCTTCTCCTGGGCGTGGCGGGCGCGCTCGCCCTCGACCAGCTCATCGAACTTGCGGATCAGGTACTTCTGCCCTTCCAGTTGCACCTTCAGTTCGTAGTTCTCCATTTGCAGTTCCTTGAGGCGCTGGCGCTCCGGCGCGGTGGCGGGGTCGAGGTCGTCGGCTGGGCGGGCGCGGAACGGTTCCGCCTGGGGTTCCGAACGGTTCCGCACCGGTTCGGAACGGGCGGCGTCTGGTTCGGAACGGTTCGGAAGGGGTTCGGAACGCGTTGAGTGTGGTTCGGAACGCAAGGGTTCCCCGTTCGGAACGGCGTCAGCGCGGAGCTGCTCGGCCAGGGCTTCGGCGGCGTCGGACAGCAGGCCCTGAGCGTCGGCGTGCTGGCGCTGGCGCTCCTCGGCGATGGCCCGCTCGATGCTGGCCGGGGTGAGGTAGTACTTGCGCTCCGGCTCGTGGTAGCAGCAGACCAGGCGGGTGATGCCCCGGGCGTTGCGGTTGCACCACTTGGTGATGGCCCGCTCGGTGCGCGGCACCCCGGCCTCCTCGAACAGGCGGGCGGCCTCGCGGACGGTGATGGTGTGATCGCCGTCGGCGGCGGTGCAGACCGGGGCGGTGCGGAACACTTCCGGGGGTTCGTTCGGAACAACGGCGGCCGCGTTCGGAACGGCCACGGTCACGTTCGGAATGAGTGCGGAACCGTTCGGAAGCGGTTCGGAAGGGTTCGGAACGGGCGTGGAGTAATCCGGCACGGCCACCAGCGGCTGGGGCGCGGGCGGGAGCGCGAGGCTCGGATCGGGGGTGGACGGTTCCGGCATGTCTCCCCATTGTACGGTGAACGCGCAAAAAGCGGCAGGTTGTTATCCACAGGGGGGCGGTTCGGCATAACGCAACTCTTGCGGTATGCTGGGGGTATGAACCTGACCCTGCCGGCGATACTGATCGAGCAGTTGCCGCGCCTGTCCAGCGGCGCGCTGAAAACCTACGTGGCGCTGGCGGTGTTCGACCGGGCGGGCCGGCTGTACCCGACCCAGGAGGATTTGGCGGCGCAGATGAACGTGTCGCCGCGCAGCGTGATGACCTACCTGCAGGAACTGGAGCGGGAAGGGTATCTGGAAAAGCGCCGGATTGGCGCCGGCCGCAAGACCGATTATGTGCTGATTCACCACCCGGCCTATGGCGCATAACGAACCCCAGGAACCCAACGGCTGGCGGTTCCGGGGCTTTACCCACCCCAACACCACCAGCATCCCGGACGAGTACTTCGATTTCGTCAGCCCGCGGCTGAACGGCTCGGAGGTGAAGCTGATGAACTACCTGATGCGGCGCACCTACGGGTTCAAGAAAGACAGCGATGCGGTGTCGCTCTCGCAGATGCTGCACGGGATCGTGCGGCGGGACGGCAGCCGGCTGGACGAAGGCTGCGGGCTGGCCAAGAGCTCGATCCTGGCGGCGCTCAACAGCCTGGAAGCCAAGGGGCTGATCGTGCGGCGGCGGCAGATCGATTTCCGGGGCGGGTTCCTGGCGACCAACTACACGGTCAACCGGCAGCCCGACCCCCCTGGTGCAAAAAGCGACCAAGGGGGGGTAGGTCGAGAAATAGACCAAGGGGTCGGTCGAGAATCCGCCCAAGCCCTGGTCGAGAATCCGCCCAAGCCCTTGGGGCAAAACCCGACCATACAAGTAACAGTTAACACGTTACAGTTAGACAAGAACGTTAACGTTGAGAAAGCCGCACGGACACCGGCGAGCGCCCTGCACGCCCTGGCCGACCAGCCGCTGGCGCCAGAACACGCCGCGCTGATCGCCAGCGACATCCTGGCGGCGCTGGGCGACCGGCAATCGGCCGGGTTCTACCGGCTGGTGGCGCGCAAGGTGCCCGAGGCGCTGATCCGGCGCACCCTGGCGGAACTGAAGGACGGGCACGCCCAGTCGCCGGCCCGGGTGTTCACCAAGACCATGCTCGACTACGCCCGCTCGCCGCACGGCGACGCGACCGCCCTCGCCGCCGACCGGCAGGCGCTGGCGGCCCGGCTGACCCGCCGCTGAGCGCGGCGCTCCATCGGCCCCACGGCCCCTCAAGGACACGCCGGGGGCGGGAAGCGGGCGGGAAGGGGGGGTACAAAAGGGCCTAGCGGCATAGATTTGTATCCCCCTGAATACAAAAAGCGCCCCTACCGCCCTTTCTAGCGGCTGTCCCCCCCGGGTCGGGCATCCGCCCGACTTCGACCCTCCCCGGTGCGCGCGGCCTGGCTGCCGCCCGCCGCGACGCCCCGCGACCGGGGCCTGGCGTGTCCTTAAGACGGACCGCCAGCCCGGGAGGCTCGAAGTCGGGCGCGCGGTACGTCAGCCACGGCCGCGGCCGCGCCGGGCGCGGGCGGCCGTGGGTCGTACCGGCCCGACCCGGGGGGGACAGCCGCCGACGGGAACGGCGCTGGCCGGAGCCGGCCGCACCGGTGGCGCCCCGCCCGGGCGCCGGGCGCAGACGCCGAAGAGCGTGAGCCGCCGCGCCGGAGGCGCCGGCGCTGGGGCGCCGGAGCAGGACGCCCCACCAGGAGCGACCGCGCCCCCTGGGCGACGGAGGCTGGGAAGGCGGGCGGGTGATGCCCCAGCGCCGGCCCACCCCTGAGCGCGCAGCGGGGCGTCCCCACGACTCCCGGGCGGTGTTGCCGCAGGTTCACAACGTCGGCTGGCGCCTGTGTTGCTCCCTGCGGACGCCTAGCCCGGAAGCCGTGGATGACGACCCCGCCGCGCGACAGCGGAGGGGGGATGGGCCGGCGCCGTGGATAACCCGCCCGCCCTGGGGCGAGTGGGGGTACACTGAAACGGTACCGATGGCTACCCGCCGCTGGCGGTGGCGCTCACACCGGCCCTGGTTATCGCTCGCGCTCGGCGACGCCCACCACAATGCGGGAGCCAAACCAGGGGCGGCATGGGCATCATCCTCGGCCACACCGACGCGACGGGCTACGGGCAGGCGGTGACGCTGGCCGACGACGACCGGCACCACCACGTCTACGCCATCGGCCAGACCGGCACCGGCAAGAGCACCTTCCTGCGCAACGCCCTGGTGCAAGACCTGGAAGCGGGGCGGGGGGTGGGGCTGCTCGACCCGCACGGCGACCTGGCCGAGGCGGTGCTCGACCTGATCCCGCCGTGGCGCACCAACGCCGCCATTTACTTCAACCCGGCCGACCAGGACTACCCGATTGGCCTCAACCCGCTGGCGGCGCGCGACCCGGCGCAGCGCCACCGGGTGATCCTCAACACGGTGGCGGCGCTGCGGGGCCTGTGGAGCGACATCTGGGGGCTGGGGCGGATGCAATACATCCTGACCCACACCCTGGCGGCGCTGCTGGACTACGAGCACGCCACCCTGCTGGGGGTGAACCGGCTGCTGGCCGACGAGCGGTTCCGGGCCAAAGTGCTGGCCCGGGTACGCGACCCGATCGTGCAGGGGTTCTGGCGGGACGAGTTTGCCCGCTACGACGGGCGGCTGCGGGCGGAAGCGGTGGCGCCAATCCAGAACAAGGTCGGCCAGTTCGGCGCCCTGCCGCTGCTGCGCCACATCCTCGGCCAGGTGCGCCCGGCCATCGACTTCCGGCGGGTGCTGGACGAGGGCCAGGTGTTCATCGCCAACCTGGCCAAGGGCCGGCTGGGCGAGGACGCCAGCCGGCTGCTGGGGGCGTTCCTGGTGGCGCAGTTCCAGTTGGCGGCGCTGGGGCGGGCCGACGTGGCGGCGGGCGCGCGGCGGCCGTTCTACCTGTACCTGGACGAGTTCCAGAGCTTCGCCGCAGTAGAGTCGCTGGCGGCGATCCTGTCGGAAGCGCGCAAGTACGGGCTGGCGCTGACCCTGGCGCACCAGTACCTGGGGCAGTTGACCCCGGCGGTGCAGGCGGCGGTGTTCGGCAACGTCGGGACGGTGGTGTGCTTCCGGGTGGGGTTCGAGGACGCGCCGCTCTTGGCCGCGCAGCTCGAACCGGTGGCGGCGGCCAGCCTGACCGAACTCGACCCGCACCGGGCCTGGGTGCGGCGGCTGTGCGGGGGGACGACGCGGGAACCGGCGCTGGTGACGCTGGAGCCGCCGTACACGCCGCGGGCCGGCCGGGCGGCGATAGTGGCGGGGGAATCGCGGCGCAAGTACGGCCGGCCCCGGGCGGAGGTGGCCGCGAACATCGCCACCTGGCTGGCGCATTAGCCCGGTAGCGAGTGACGTTTCCTGGACTATACTGAGCTCATCTGTTGAGTGACTGATCGCTGCCCGTGGATACGCTGCCCGCTGACTCGACCCCGCTGCCGGCCCACCTGAACGCCTGGGCGGCCGATGTCTGGACGGTGCTGAGCGCGCTGGACGGGCTGACCCTGGCGTTGATCGGCGTTGGCGTTTACGGGGGGAGTCTGGCCCTGCTGGCGGTCGACCGGCGGCAGTGGCCCCTCCTGCGCGCCCTGCTCAAGGCGGTGCTGGCGGTGCTGGCGGGCGGCGGGATGATCGCCGTGGGCGGGTGGCTGCACGGGAGCGACTATGCGCCCCTGGGCGGGCTCGGCGCGCGGTGGCTGTCCGAGGCGGCGCTGCTGCCGGCCGGGTCGGGCCGGGTCGTGGGGCGGTTGCTGGGGTTCCTGGCCTACGGCGCGGAAGGGCTGCTGGTGCTGGCGATCCTGATCGGCGCCGGGGTGGCCGCGGTGGTGGCGCTCTGGTTCCTCCCCGGCCTGGTGCTGAACCTGCTGACCCTGCCGTTCACGGCCCTCGGCAGTCTGGTGGGGGGAGGATTAGGAATGATCGGAGACTGGCTACAACGACTCCTGGGCGGGGCGCGCGGCGGCTCGCCGCCCGTACCCCCGGAACCCGCGCCGCCCGCGCCTGATCCCCCCGTGCCCGAACCGGCGCCGCCGCCCCCGCCGGCGCCTTCGCTGGTCGACCGGTGGATGACCGCCCTGTTCGGGGAATCGGCCGCCGACCACGAGCGCCGGGCCGTGCTCTATGCCGCGCGGCGCAAGGAATACGAGGAGCAAAAGGCCGCCTGGGAGGCGCATTACCACCTGACGCAGACAGGCACGCTCCAAAGTCTCGACTATCAACGGAAAAAAGAAGAGGCGCAGCGCTTGCTCACGCGGGAGCAAAAGGAGCACACGCAGGAGCAAAAGGCGCACGACCGGGCGGGGCTGGAGGATGAATACGAACGCGCCAAACTGCAAGCAGGGATCCACCGACTGAGCTTGACGACCACGCCGCCCCCCACCCCCACGGTCGAGGCCGAGGTGCAGCGGATCAAGGCGATCATCGAGCGCGGCGAGCGCAAGGAGGCCGCCCTTAGCGAGCTGAACCGGTGGAAGCGGGAACGGTTCGCGGAACTGGACGCGGCGGTGGTGCGCGGCGAACTCACCGAGGGTGAGGCGGAAGATCGCAAAGAACTGATCGAAAACCTGATTCGTCAGGAGACCCGGGGATGAACGACGACACCGACCACCTGCTGCATCTGGGCGCGACCCAGTCCGGCAAGGGCCTGTTACTCGACCCGACGGTGCGCCAGACCCACATGCACGTGCTGGGGGCGTCCGGGCGGGGCAAGAGCTACTTCCTTGAACACCTGATTCGGCAGGACATCGACCACGGCCACGGGCTGTGCCTGATCGACCCGCACGGCACGCTGTACCACAAGATCGTGGCCTGGTGCGCGGCGAAACCGGCGGCGCGATCCTGGGACAAGCTGATCCTGCTGGACGCGAGCGCGGAGGGCTGGACCTTCGGCTTCAACCCGCTCGACTTCGGCGGGGTCGACATCGCGTTCGCGGTGGACTCGATGGTGAGCGCGGTGGCCCAGGTGTGGGGCGGGGAAGACACCAACAAGACGCCGACCCTGAAGAAGGTGCTGCGGGGGGTGTTCCACGTCCTGGCGGCGCAGGGGCTCACCCTGCTGGAAGCGCCGTACCTGCTCGACGAGCGGCCCGAGAGCCGGCCGCGGCGCGAGCGCCTCACCCGCGACCTGGCCGATCCGCTGATACGCGACCTGTGGGCGGGGTGGAATCAGCTCAAGCCGCACGAGTTCCGCGACCTGTTCGCCAGCAGCGTGAACCGGCTGCTGGAGTTCCTGGCGGCCCCGCGGGTGCGTTCCATCATCGGGCAAAAGGAGTGGACGATTGACCTGCGGAACATCATGGACGAGGGCGGAATCGTGCTGGTGAACCTCGAAGCGCGCGGCCGGCTGTCCGAGGCCAACGCCCGCACCCTGGGCACGCTGCTCACCCACGACCTGTTTTTGCGGGCGCAGGGCCGGCCCGAGGGCAGCCGGCCGTTCTACGTCTACATCGACGAGTGCGGGCGGTACCTGAACGAGAGCATCCAGCGCATCCTGGACGAGTCGCGCAAGCGCGGGCTGCACCTGATCCTGGCCAACCAGCACCTGGCCCAGCTCCGGGCGGCCGGGGACACGGTGTACAGCGCGATCATGACCGACGCCCAGACCAAGGTGATCTTCGGCGGGCTGGCGACCGAAGACGCCGAGACCCTGGTCAAGGAGGTGTTCCTCGACCTGAATCTGGAGGAGCCGAAGCACGCGCTGACCCGCCAGGTGGCGGTTGGCCAGGAAGCGGTCATCCTGCACAGCGGCAGCAGCGGGCGCGGCGCCACCACCGGCCACGCCCGCACCCGCGCCAGCAGCACCAGCACCAGTACGGGGACGAGCACGGGGGAGAGCGAAAGCGAAAGTCGGACGCGCTACCCGGACGCCACCGAGAGCGAGATCGCCACCGGCGCCTGGGGCGTGAGCGCCAGCACCACGACGAGCGAGTCGTACAGCAGCTCGGAGGCCGAGACCGAATCGGAAGCGGCGTCGGTGACGGAAATGACCGGCTGGGCGGAGAGCTTCAAGACGCGGTACGCCGATGCGATCACCCCGTACACCCTGGAAGAACAACGCTACAAGAAGGTGGCCTGGCTGAAAAAACAGCCGCGCCAGATGGCGCTGCTGGTGCAGCCGGACTTTTCGCTGATCCCGTTTCGGGTGGCCACGGTGACCGCGCCCCCGGTGTTGCCGGGCAAGCTCGCGCGCTTCGTCGAACGGCGGCGCGAGGCCTTGCCGTTCGTGCAGTCGGACGCCGAGAGCGCCCGGTGCATCGAGGCGCGCCGCCGCGCGCTCCAGCAGCGGCTCGGCGGGCCGGACGAGATCCGCGAGATCGATCCGTATGGGAACGACTGAGCGGCGGGGCGGGCGGTGGATAACCGCCGGCGGGGCGCGGGCCGCGTGGTAGAGTGAACCCATGCCGGCGACGAGGCGAGCTTCCCGCTTCACCCGCGACGCCACCGCCAGGGCCTTGGGGTTCACCGAGCGCGACCGGGTGCTGCTGTACGCGCTGTACCGCTACCACCTGCTCACCACCCACCAACTGGTGACGCTGCATCCGGGCAGCGCCCAGAAGACCCGCTGGCGGCTGCGCGAGCTGTTCGACGCCGACTACGTCCACCGCTACAACACCAAGACCGACCTGACCATCCCCGGCAGCGAGCCGATCGTGCACGCCCTGACCGACCGGGGCGCTACCTGGCTGGCGGCGCACTGCCCGGACATCGAACGGCTGAAGGTGCGCTACAACGAGAACAACGCGCGGCGGACGCTGGCCTCGATCCCGCACGGGCTGATGGTGGCCGATATCCTGCTGCGATTCGAGCTGGCCTGCACCTACCAGCCGGAGGCGGCGACGTTCCTGACGCAGGCGGCGCTGCTGGCGCGACTGCCCGAGGCCAGCCGGCGGCGGCGGACGCCGACCCAGTGGAACTGCCCGGTAGTGCACCAGGGCCAGACGCTGACGGTCGGCAACCACCCCGACCAGGTGTTCGGGCTGATCAACCGGGCGCGGCCGGAGGGCCGCAACACGCTGTACTTCTTCCTGGAAGCCGACCGGGGCACGGAGACGGTGCAGCCGGTGAGCGGGCACCTGGGCAAGGCGACGCTCTACCGCAAGCTGCTGGCCTACTACCACACCCACCTGCACAAGGCGCACCAGGCGGTGTTCGGCGACTGGATGCGCAACTTCCGGGTGCTGTTCGTGGTGGACTCCACCGGCCGGGGGCGCGGCGGCCAGACCCGGCTGGAGAACCTGCTGGAGACCGCCCGGGCGGCGACTGACCATCACCTGCCCGACCTGTTCCTGTTCACGACCTACGATGCGTTCCGGGCGAGCGAGAACCCGCTCACGCACGCCTGGGTGAACGCCTTGGGCGAACCCCGCCTGCTGCTCTAGGCCCGCCCGCGCAGCGGTCGCCCCGGCTGCCGGCCGGGGCGGCGGGTAACGATGACCGCCCTGTCCCCCCGCCGCCCCTCATCGGGGCGGCTTCGGCGGAAGGCCCGCTCGCGGAGCGGGCCTGCAACATTTTTATGGAGAAAAACCCTCCCACGGGAAAGGGGCGGCGGCGTGGACGACGCCCGGACGACGTCCGATCGCCGCGGCCGGTGAGCCTTGTTCCTCCCCGCTCGCTGGGTCTCCCAGGATACCGCCCACCCTCACAGGTCAAATGACGACCGGTGGACCGCGCGCGTCAAGCGGGCGCGCTCTGACTCGCGCGGCCACCGGTGCGTCCGGCGCTGCGCACCGGACACATTTGACCTGTGAGCCTCTCTGGCGGTCCGCTGGGGACACCAGCGAGCGTGGTCGAGCCGCTGGCTTATCCGCTTTATCCGTTCACTCTCTCCCCACCATGGGCTACCTCAGAGACTTTCGCGCCCGATTCGCGGCGCAGCTCGCCAGCATGACGCCCGAGCAGGTCGAGGCCGTGCTCAACACCGCCTGCAACGCCGTGCTGGAGTCGTATCGCAACGGCCAGCAGAGCGCGCAGGCGGCGCATAAACCCCGCACCGAGCGCACCAACAACAAGGGGGCTCGTCCGAAGCCCCCGCGCCACTCTTAACCACCGTCTGATAACCCTAACAAATCGTATGGAATCGTCAAGCACCGTATACGAAGACCTGACCCGTTCCGACCTGGTGGCCATCCACCTGCGGGACTTGTTCCGCGCCGCGCGCCGCGAGGACGCCTACGTCCCGCTCTCCACGCTGGCCGAGCTCATCGCGGACAGCTTTGACGCCGACGAGCGGCGCTTACTCGCTGACTATCTGCTCAGGTATGACCTTGGAGAAACTGCTGCCGGCGACGCTGCGTAAGGCGCTGCCGCCGCTCGGGGCGACCGGAGCCGAGCGCGACCCGCAAGTGCAGGCGAAGTTCTTCTACCCCGACTTCTCGTGGACGTGGTACGCCATCGAGTTCGATGGCCAGGACACGTTCTTCGGCCTGGTGGACGGCTTCGAGAAGGAGCTGGGCACCTTCAGCCTGGCTGAGCTGCGGGAGAACCGTGGCCAGATGGGCCTGGAGATCGAACGCGACTTCTACTTCACGCCCTGTCCGCTGTCCACGCTGCTGCCGTGGTGGCGCGAACGGCTGGAGCAGAACGCCGCGTAACACGCCGTAGCGGCGGCAGGAAAGGGGCCTTGACCGGCCCCTTTCCCTGTGGTCGGGTTTTTCTCCATACCCCACCCACCCAGGGCGGTCACGACGCGCGGGCGGCCGATCCAGCGCCGTTCGGAAGGCCGGAGCGTGATTGTGTAGCGTTGCAATACAAAACGGCGGAAAAGTGGGTACGGAATGGGCGCGGTTCAGCACCGGGAGTGTACCGAACCAGTTGATCTTCCTAGTTTTTTGCTGGGTAGATCGCTTTTCTTCAACGTGCTGTAATCAGCATGGGATAAATCCGATCTGCAAGGTGACAGTGGGCGGGGCGCTGGCCTGGGGATAGCGGGCTTGCACGGCGATGTGGGTCGGGTAGGGTGAAGGGGTGGCGGGGCCACAACAGGTTACGGGATGGCTGTATGAAGACGGTACACGGGCTTTTCTTCGCGCTGCTGGCGCTCTGCATGGGGGTGCCTGCGGTCGCGGATGCGATCACGATCAGCTACGCGCTCGAATCGCTCGGGGGCGCCAATTACCGCGCGACCTATACCGTCACCAATAACGGTTCATTGGGCGCAGCTACGTCGGTCGGATTGTTCTCCATCGCATTCGACCCCGCGCTCTACCACGAGGCGTCGCTCTCCATCGTAACGCCTGCGTCGATCCGGGCGGGGTGGAATGAGGCGATCCTTGCCTCCGCGCCGGGGGTGCCAGCGCTCTACGACGCCCTCGCCACCGCCGGGGGAATCCCGGTCGGATCTGCCGTCACCGGCTTTGCGGTCACGTTCTCCTGGATCGGGCCGGGAATGCCGGGTGTCCAGCCCTTTACGATCTACAACCCCGCGACTTTTGCCGTGCTTGAGACCGGCGCGACCGCGCAGTCGTCAGGGCCAGGAGGGCCGGGAGGGCCGGGAGGGCCGCCAGGAGGGCCGGGAGATCCGGGAGGCACAGGCACCGCGATCCCCACGCTCTCGACCTGGGGACTCATCGGACTGGCGCTACTCCTTGCCCTCGGGGTCGCGAGGGGTCGCCGGCGCGGGCTTCGGGCGGCGGGCGGCGGGCCTCATGCGGCGTTATCGGCGGACGATGTCCGGGCTAACGATGATCGCACCCTGCGGGCCTGAACGGCGCTCACGTACTCACGCACGTATGGATCAGCCATGACTCACACAAACCCCTGGTTCCTTGGTGCGGTCGCGCTCGGATGCTTTGCGTTCGGCACGCCGGTCTTTGCTGACCTGTCGGTTGGGAACCACGCGCTTCAGAACGTGACGCGCGTGAGCCGGTATGAGTTCGACTATCGCTACACCGCCACAGTGACAAACACGGGAGGCGAAACCGTGAAGGGAGTGACGGCGGTGGCGTCCAGTACCCAGCCTCATATGAAAGTCATTGAAAGTGATGTGGTATTTGGTGATGTCGCAGGGGGAGCGACCGCAACGAGCAGTGATACGTTCACCGTGCGGCATGACCGGCGGCAAGGATTCGCCAGAGAGGCGTTGCAGTGGTCCGTAGTGCATGGACTTGCTAAACCACTTCCGCCTGATCCTGGAGAAGCGGGGAAGGCAACGATTGCGGGCATCGATTCGGATAACGATGGCGTGCGGGATGATGTACAGCGGTGGATCGGGTTACATGCCTATAAGTCTGCAAGTGGTCATGCTGGACTTACGCAGTACGCCAAGGCAATGCAAGTTTTCCTTCTGGCAGAAGACAAAGCTTCGATAATTGAAGCTGGTCACAAGCTTTTTGATGCGAGACAGTGCGTCTACTTTGTGCGTAGCGGAAATAATGATGCGCGAGAAGCACTGGCTTATGTTAGAGCAGAGTATTTGAATACAGTAGAACGTTCACTCAAATATCTCAACGCGGATTCTGCATTGAGTGGCCAGGTTTTCGAATCACGTATGGATGAGTGGCCTGAAAAATGTGATTTTGACCCCTGGGCCATGAACACATAGGAGGTCGCACCAGTGAAACGTTATGCCGTATTACTCCTTCTTAGTATAAGCATCCTTGTAACTCATGCTACAGATGCGTTCGATCTCAATCAAAGACAGGCATATATTTCCAATGATCCCTGTCAAGGGAATCGGGATGAGATTTTATATGTTAATGGAATATGGAACGCATGGGAAGATGCCGATGATTCTCTTTTTGAACTTCAAAAGCGAAGCTATCAGTTTTCAGAGTTTGCAAAAATTACTGGTTGCATCGCTTTTAGCCTAGCCTACAATCACACCAACCATGTTTTTGATCTGGTCCAAGCCTCTGCCCAATTTATTGGGCAGGATACAACGCAGTTTTGGCTAATTTTCGCTGGGGTGGTGGCTCTCAATCCAGAACAATCTCTATTATCCACTCTAATATTCAGGGATATTATCGTAGAGTTGTCGAAAGAAGCCCAATCCGAATACGATGCCGGCATATACCTCGTTGACGAAGATCTCAAAGATTTTGTCTTCAGCGTCAATGAGAAAACAAAAGCCGGGAGTAGTATTTTGGTAGTCGCTCATTCTCAAGGTAATTTTTATGCGAATGAGATGCACCGCTTGGTAGATAACCCTGAAAGTATGGCGATTGTCGCTGTAGCGACACCGGCATCGACTGTCGAAAGCCCAGTTCGACCACCGCAATATATTACTCTTTTCGGGGACTTGATCACTTTATTACCACTAGCACTTCTACCCAATATAACCAATGGTCTACAGTTAGAATTACCATGGCAAATTCATTCGTTTATTAACTCCTACATGGCAGGAGAGAATAGTCGCAATGCGATTCTTAGTATGATGACCGATTATTTACAGGTAGCGTCCAAGTTTCAGATCGGCGACAGGGTTGAAACGACAAGCGATGTACCCGGGGTCAGCGTGTTGGTGTTCGATACGCCGGAGGGCACTGGTGGCGGTACTCAGGAGCTTGGTGCCCAAGGCGCCGTGACAGGGGGGCCGCGATACGCTGAAGCGTTGGGGTTCTGGGTCTGGAACGTGAATTTTGACACCGGCCAGGATGGCTGGGTGGCGGAAAGATATTTGCGAAAAGTTAGTATCTCACCACTCAATGACACTGGCATCACGTGGGGTGGCGAGTACCCTTCGGGGAACAATGCGACCTGTACGAGCGCCACAACGGACATCACGGCCCAGGATTGCAGTCACGGGCGCGATGTCACCCACAACGATGATAGCGATGGGCACGCCGGTTTCAGCTTCACCAAGCTGGATAGCAACGGTAACCCGCTACCGGCCAGCGCCACGAGCTGGACGTGCATGCGTGATAACGTAACCGGGCTGATCTGGGAGGTGAAGACCGACGACGGCGGGCTACGGGATAAGGCTTGGAACTACACATCATACGATAGTACATATGCGGATGCAGGCGATAACCAGACCGATGGTGGTCCAGATGGCGTTTGGGCTGGACCGTTGGATAATGGCTCCGGTTCCTTCAGCGATAATTGTGCTAACCAATACAAGATTTGCACCACCGAGCAGTATGTGGCTGATGTCAATATGGTTGGTCTGTGTGGTGCCCACAACTGGCGGATGCCTACCGCCAAGGAACTCGAGAACATTACAGACAAAAATCGCTATAACCCCATGATAGACACCATGGCGTTTCCCAATACTCGTGCCGCTGAGTTTTGGTCTTCATCCCCATTTGCGGGTACATCGTATTACGTATGGTATGTTGATTTTTACCGAAGCGGTGCTCAACCCAACAGCTACCGCTATCATTACCACCCCGTGCGGTTGGTACGCGGTGGTTTACCACTTTCCATTTCCCCAATCTCCGCGGTTGACGACCAAGTCTGCAAGCCTGCCATTCCTGCCTCGACGCCTACCAGTCAGTTCATCGACCATGGCGACGGCACTGTTACTGACGCTCGCACCAATCTCATGTGGAATCGCTGCGCGTATGGTCAAACTTGGGATGGGAGTACCTGTACAGGCAGCTACATGAACACTACCTGGCATGGTGCCCTGCAAGAGCCGGCGATAGTAAATAGAGGCAGCGGATATGCTGGCTATACGGACTGGCGCTTGCCGAACATCAATGAACTACGCTCCCTCGTCGAGGAGCAATGTTATTCTCCCGCAATCAATCTGAATGTATTTCCCAATACACCCGGTACGATTTTCTGGTCTTCGTCTCCGAATGCCTACAATTCTCAGATTGCGTGGGGCGTCCACTTCTTTAGCGGTAGTATCGACAGCGGTGGCCGCAGCAACGACTACCTCGGTGGTTACGCCGTGCGGCTCGTGCGCGGCGGAAAATGAACTGGTTTTTGGGAATCGTCCTTGGTCTCCCTAACCTCGCCCTCTCTGATCCCCTCTCCATAATCATGGAGAGGGGGAGGCGGATAGTGAGATTACCGCTGGGGCCAACCCGGCTATTGAATGTGTGTTCAAGGCCCTGCTCCGCAACGAAGGGTTGTGGTGGGGCGCGGTAGCCGACTACCTCGTATGTTCTATACCCCCGCCGAAGCGGGGGTTGTATTTTAGGGGTCGGGGCAGGGAAGCGATACGACGCTTCAGTTGGGGGGGGTGGCTTGACAGGATGCGGGGGGTGTGGCGCGGTGCGTACCAGGCCTCGCATCGCTTCAGCAGAAGATCATCATGCCGAACTTCCAGGAACGGAAACGCCAGCCCTCTTCCCAAGCGGGGGCGAGAGCCTGCTGTAGCCAAGTGCCCAATAAAAAACCGTCGCGCGACGGTTTTTTATTCATCCGATTTTGCCAAACAAGCTTCTGATTCGATTATTTGACCGTTTATTAAAGGCAGTTTTCGTGTCAGCCGTTCACGTGTCCAATAAGGGCTTCTGCACTTTTTATTGGCGCAGGTTTTCGGCTGCTTCGCAGTACGTCCTATCCATCGATGGCCACACCTCGTGCAGGTGTAGAGCGGTACGGTTATGGTTTCTTTCATGCCCCCCATTCCCACCGTGGTACCTGGCTAGTCCTGCCGGTCGCGACCCTCGGTGGGAATGGGGAGCGCCGACCGAAGTCGGCCTCCTCTTTATGCAACTAAGTCTCTGATGTCAACGTTTCGATAGTTTCGGGCTGTCCTCTTGATTCCACACTTGCTCAAGTTTCCACTGATTCCCGTAGCGTCTCCATGTACCCCAGTCACCCAACCGCGAAGTCCTGAAACATCCCCACTGAGTCCTGTCACACAGCCACGGATGTGTGAAACGTCACCGCGTATGAGGGTCAAGTCTCCGGTCTTTCCCGACAAATCACCACAAATGCCGTTCAAGTTCCCACTCAGTCCCCAAATAACTCCAGTGATGCCGTTTGGGGCTTTGGCTGGTTTTATCGCCTTACTCTTCGTGAGCGCCTTTATCATACGATCCGACACAAAGCACGTTATGGTCATGCACATTAGCGGGGACTAGTCCGTGTCTGTGCTCGCTCTGTATCTGATACTAGTATATACACTAGTGTATACAAGGCAAGGGCCTTGCAATACTCCACGGGTGGATTACGGTACTGTCAAATAAGACCGCCCAATGTGGGGCGGTCTTTCGGTCACCGCCGCAGTCTTTTCGGAGGCGAGTGTACCAGTACTTTTGTGTTAATGGCTTCTGATAGCCATGCGCGGGCCGCACCGGCAACGCTTTCCCCGGGCCTGGTCGCAAAACCACTATTGTGCGACATGGAAAATACGGCCCTGCTCCGCCGTTTTTGGGCGCTTCGCCGCGCGGCGATGCGCCGGCGCTAGCCCTCGCCCAGCGCGGCGAAGAACCGGCGCGTGTCCAGCTTGGGCGTCGGGCGCTTGCGCTCCGCCGCCTGCACCTGGGCCGCCAGGCGCAGGATGGCCTGGTCGGAATCGCGGTCGCGCTGGGCCTGCTGCTCCCAGGCCCGGAACATCTCGCGGAAGAACTCGCTGCGGGTGGACTGCCGCGCCTTGACCAGCGCGTCGATGCGGCGGGCCATGGTCGGCGGCACGGAGAAGCCGATGGTTTTGTAGGTGCGGGTGACCGTCATACGGGGTGAACAACGGTTTTAAACCGTCTCAAACAGAATACACCTTGCCCGGATGGTGTCAATCGCGCCCCACCGGTCGCCGCCGCCCGCGCCGGGCTACAGCCACCAGATCGCCGAGAAGAACAGGATCGCGAGCGGCCAGGCGATCCACCAGGCCGCACGGGCAAGGCGCTTGGGTGGAAGAAAGAGCGTGCGGACCCAGCGGCCAAACAGGAACGCCCACAGCAGGATGAGGGCGGGCAGCAGCAGCACGACGCCGAACGGGCGCAGGTGCTCCAGCGTCCACCCCTTGTACAGGTGCACCTCCCCCACCTCGATGAGCAGCCACGGCCCGAACAGCAGCAGCGTCTCGACCCAGACAAGGGCGAGCAGGGGTAGAAACCACAGAAAAAGCCGCGCGTAAAACCAGCGCCTGTTGTGGAGTCTCGAGGATTGGTAAGAATACAGACGGCGGCGGTTGATCAGGATGAACAGCGCTTCACCGCCCAGGTAGACGAGCGGCACGAGGATGGGGAGCGCGGCGACGATCAGGGTGGCCGCCCCCCACCCCGAGAGCTGGCGCCCGCGGATCGCCAGCACCTCCCCCAGCCAGGCCACCCAGGGCACGAGGTTGGCCGCGAACGCTGTCTCCGGCGGGGCGGGAATCTCGCGCGGGCCGACCGTGAGCCAGGCCGGCAGCGGGGCGCCGGCCAGCGCCCACCCCCCGAGCAGCAGCGCGATGACCGCCACGAGGATGAGGAAGCGCTCGATCCGCCGGGTGAGCATCAGCCCGACGGCCGCCGGCGATACCAGCGTCGGGAATTTGGTCGAGCCGTCCGACCCGGGCCGGATGCGGCGTTTGATCAGGAACTTCGCCGTCCCGAACATGACGGCGATGACGATGATGACAGCGATCAGATCCATCCGCGACATGCGTGACCTCCTGCAACGCGGTCTTGATAGCGAAGGCGCGGCGTTCGAGAAGACGCCGCGCGCCTGACACTCACTATAGCCGATGGCGGACCGCCTGGCCGGTTTGACAGTTTATGTACGCATGGTACTGATTAACATGGATTTACCACCGGAGACCGGCCATGCTGACTGACCTTTCATCCCACCCCTGGATTGTCTTGGGGATCGTGTTCGGACTGCCCATCGTGCTGATCAGGATCGTATCCGCCGCGGCCGCGGCGTTCCGCAACGGCTACAACCCGCGCCAGACGGCGCCACCGCGCGGCGCGGCGCCATCCGCCCCGGCGCGCTACGACGATCAAGCGGAACGCGATGTGCGGTTCCGGCGCGAGCAGCAACTGTGGCATCTGAAAAGGGATTTGGAACATGCCGAGTGGCTGATGCAGCTCGAAGAGCAGGCGCACGCCTTGCGCCGTCGCTACGCCGCGCGGCGCGCGGCCTACTCGTCCCAGGTCGAGGATGACCTCACCGCCATTCTGACCCGGATTGATGCGTTCAAGCACAACCCGCACTCCGGTTGAGCGTTCTTGAGACCCGCTTCGGCGGGTCTCTGTAGTTTTCCGCGCGCATTCCCCTGCCCCGCGCCGCGCTCCGTTTACAACCTACTGATTCTGTTGATAAATAACTTTGTCCCTCCGTGGAGCGGCGCTATCATCGACATGGACTTCTGCTCACCCCGGAGGTGTTCCATGTCCATTGTGCTGAACGTCCATGGCATCGCCCGCATCGCGGCGTGCGCCTATTCGGCGCCCATCGTGAGCCCGGCGGGCGTGGCCCGGATGCACTGCCAGACCCTCCAGTTGTTCGATGCCGGCGAGACCTGCATCGCGGAGATCAAGCTGTTCCTTGACAACCCCACCATCGCCCTGCCGGGCGGCGACCGGTCGCGGCTCGATGGCCGCAGGCCCGCGCTGAAAACGGACGCCACCCTGGTCGGCTGGGCGCTGGTGTAACCCGCCCCGGCCGAGGGCGTTCCCCGGCGTTCCCCCGGTTTTGAACCGGGCTATCCCCTTCACCCCCGCGAGGCGCTGACCATGTGCACGCTTGATCCGGTGGAGCGGGATCTCCACCGCCATCTGCAGACCCTTGATACCGAAGCGGCGCGCGAGGATTGCCGGCAAGACCTGATGGAAGAGCGCCGTCGCTACCTCACCGTTGACCGGCCCGGCTTCTCCCTCATCACCGAGGCGCTGTACGTCGAGGAACCGGGCTATCCGCTGGACGAGGCCCTGTTCGCCCTGTACGGCGCCTGGCAGCGGCGCGAGCCGCTGGAGGCCCCGGTCGAGCACCTGGTGCGCGTCCTGGAAGACAAGGCCGCCCGGATGGCCCGGCAGTGGGCCGACTGGACACTGCCCCGCCTTGAGGAGGCCGACCTGGACGATGTGCCGTTCTGACCCGCGCGGCGTTCCCCGCCGCGCCCTCTGCCTGATTCCCTCACCTCAGCTCAAGGAGTACTCCCATGTCGTTTCAGAAAGCCTTGCGCCAACAGGCCAAGTTGCGCCTGGCGCTGACCGGCCCGTCCGGCAGCGGCAAGACCTACAGCGCGCTCTTGATCGCCCAGGGCCTCGCGCCCGGCGGTCGGATCGCGCTGATCGACACCGAACGCGGCAGCGGCGAGCTGTACGCCCACCTGGCCGACTACGATGTCGCCACCTTCGCCCCGCCGTTTACGCCCGAGCGGTACGCGCAGTTCATTCGCGAGGCGGAAACGGGCGGCTACGACGTGCTCATCATCGACTCGCTCTCCCACGAATGGGCCGGGACCGGCGGCATCCTCGACCGCTACGAACTGGTGGCCGCCACCAAGTCCAACAAGTTCTCGGTGTGGGCGGAACTGACCCCGCAGCACAACGCCTTGCTGGACGCGCTCCTGCGGGCCGACCTGCACGTGATCGTCACCCTGCGCACCAAGACCGCCTACGAAATCCGGGAGGAGGACGGCAAGAAGAAGCCGGTCAAACTCGGCCTGGCGCCGGTGCAACGCGACGGGATCGAGTACGAGTTCACCCTGGTGCTCGACCTGGCGGTTGACCAGCACGTCGCCACCGTGTCCAAGGATCGCACCCAGTTGTTCGACGGGCGGTACTTTGTGCCGTCGCGCGAGACCGGGGCGACCCTGCGCGAGTGGCTGGCCTCCGGCCTGGACGCTGCGGCGCTGAGCCAGGAGCGGTTGAACGCGCTGCGCACCCACGTGGACGGCATCACCAACCTGCCGCACCTGGAGAACTGGTGGCGGGCGCACAAGGCCGAGATCGAAGCGCTGCGGCCGGCCGATCAGGAGGCGCTGACCGCCCACTGCGCCAGTCGCAAGGCCGCCATCCTGCAAGAACGGAGCGCAGCCCCGGCCCGCGCGCCGGGCGGCGACGGCAAGACCCGGCGGCGCAAGACGCCGGCCCCGGTCGAAGCCCCGGCCCCCGCGGCCTAGATCCAAAGCGACGCGCCGTGCAGGCGCGTCATCCCCGAGGAGACCGGCATGAACGCCCCCGTGCGCACCCTGACCCTCTACCAGTTGGCGGACGAGTACCTCGCCGCCCTGGACGCCCTGACCGCCAGCGACGACTTCCCCCCGGAGGCCGTCGCCGCCACCCTGGACGGGCTGGCCGGCAGCTTCGCGGACAAGGCGGTGAACGTCGCCCTCTACATCCGCACCCTGGAGGCGGAAGCCGCCGCCCTGGAGGACGCCCGGAAGGCCCTGGAACGACGCGCGACCGCGCTGACGAACCAGGCCGAGCGGTTGCGGGCCTACCTCAAGGGCGAGATGGAACGCACCGGCCTGGTGCGCCTCCGCCCCCCGTTCCCGGTGGTGCGGATTCAGGCCAACCCGCCCGGCGTGGTGATCGACGACGAGCAGCGCGTGCCTAAACGCTTCAAGGAGCGGGTGGTCACGGTCAAGCTGCTCAAGGCCGAGATCGCCAAGGCGCTCAAAGCCGGCGAGCGGATCGCCGGCGCTCACCTCGAACAGACCACCCGGCTGGTGATCCAGTGAGCCTGTCGCAGGGGCGCGTCCCCTGCCCTGTTCTTTCCTGTTCTTTCCACGTTCTTAACCGCCCGTATGGGCGGTTTTGTGGTGGGGCTGGTTTGCCCTGACCGGTTGCGATACGCTGTATCTCCTTTCGATTCGCTCAGGAGAGCGTCATGGCGACTACCACCATGGTTCACGTCCGCGTGGACGAGCGCCTCAAGGCGCAGGCCGCTGCCACGCTGGCGGCAATGGGCCTGTCGGTATCCGATGCCGTGCGGGTGTTCTTGACCCGCGTCGTCGCCGAGCAGCAACTGCCCTTCCCGCTCAAGGTGCCAAACGCGGAAACTCGCGCGGCGATGGCCGAGGCCGATGCGATCATCCGCACGCGCCGGGCGCGTTTTGGCACGGCGGCGGAACTGTTCGATGACCTCGAAGCGCCGCGCGGCCAGTAAGCGAACGCCGCCGCCACGGGCGGCGGACTACGCCAAATCGTTTCTGCGGGACTGGGAACGGCTGACGCGATCCGGGCGCTACGATTTGTGCCGGCTCAAGGAGGCGATGCTCCTCTTGATCGCCAACGAGGGGCCGCTCGGCCCGGAGTGGCTCGATCATCCCCTGGGCGGCGACTGGGCCGGGCATCGCGAGTGCCACATCGGCGGCGATTTCCTGCTGGCCTACAAGGTCGACGACCGCGGGACGCCGGGCCTGATCGTGTTCGTGCGCGCCGGCACCCACGCCGACCTGTTCGAGTGACGGGGGCGACTTTCATCCACCGCAGCAGTGGATAAGTCCCCGGCCCGGCCCACGGATTTCGTGCCAACCGCTTGTTCGGCGTACCGGCGCCAGCGCTGGCGAAAAGTTCGCCAGGGCCACCGGCCCATCCCCCTGATGGCCGACCGGCCGAGGGGAAAATTCAAGATTAGCCCCCTAATCATGAATGATTCCGGCGGCGCCAATCGCTCGGTTATCGCATCATGCCCCCCGCTCTGACCGGCCTTGACAGGTTCCGCGCCGCCCGTATACTGAAACCATACTGATTGATTGATTGATTAATCAGTCGGCGTCAGGCCACCGTAATCAGTCGGCACCAGCCCGCCCTCATCCCCTCACCATGAATCGCCGTACCCTCATGCCTCAGAACCCCAGCGAACCCACGACCAGGCCGGTCTCGGCCTTGATCGCCCGCACCCAGTTCGGGCAGATTCTCGAACGGGTCTCCCGCGACCGGGAGCGGTTCGTGGTGACCCGGAACGGCAAGGCGCTGGCGGTGATCCTGAGCATCGAGGATTTCCTGGCGTCCACCGCAGAGCCGCCGGCGGCGCTGGCGGCGCTCCAGGCCCAGGCGCAACGCTCCGGGGCCAGCGGCCTCTCCCTGGAAGAGATCGAACGGGAAGTCGAGGCGGTGCGCCGCCGCAAGACCGACCCGACCTATGCGTAGGGTGGTCTACGACACCAACGTGATCGTGTCGGCGGCGCTGAAGCCCGGCAGCCTTCCGGCCGCGCTGGTGACGCTGGCCCTGCGCCAGCAGGTGCAGCTCTGCGTTTCGGACGCGCTGCTGGCCGAGTACACCGAGGTGCTGAACCGGCCGAAGTTCGGGTTGGAGGCGCGGGCCGTGGCGACGCTGCTCGCCGAGCTGACCGCCGGCGCGCTGATCGTGCAGCCGACCGAACGGATCACGGCCGCCCGCGATGCCAGCGATGATCCGGTGCTCGAATGCGCGGTCGCGGCGGCAGCCGACTTCCTGGTGACCGGCAACCTCAAGCACTTCCCCGCCCCGACCTTTCGCGGGATCGCCATCGTCACGCCCGCGGAGGGCCTGGCTCGTTTGCTGGCGTGAGCCGCCCCTCCCTGCCCTGGCAGTGCCCCGCGTATCGCGGGGCGCGGTGAGAGCCGCCCCCTGGCTGGCCGCTTCGGCGGCCCTCGCCGCGTCGCTCCGCTCCGCCGCGAGCGCCTGCCTCCGGGCGGTGCGCGGCTCGCGCGGCGCGCGCCCCGGCGGCGCCCGGGCGCTTCCCCCGCCGGCGCGCGCACTACAGGGCGGCCGGCCAGGGGTCGCCCCGCCCACCCGAGGGAGGGGCGGCGGCGATGGCGTCAACGGCCGCCTGGCCCTGGCGCAACCGGGACGGCCTGCCACTTCCCAGCAGTCACGAGCGCCGCCTGGAGGGTCGCGAGCGGGAGGAGGAGCGACAGCGGCTGATCGAGGAGCGACACTGCGCCGTAACTTTCATACCAGCGTGCGACCGCCGCGTTCTTGGCGTCGATGAGGAGGGCGACGCCGCCGACTTCGCGGGCGGCCAGGAGACAGCGCCGCCCGGCCAGGAGCAACAGGTGGCCGCCCAAGCCCTGGCCCTGGACGGCGCGGGCGACCGCCAGCCGCCCGAGCCGAAACACCGGCACGTCATAGCGGGCGAGTCCCCGCCGGATCACCGCCGGCGTGCGGGCGTAGGCCACCGCAGCGGGGCTCAGGCTGTAGAAGCCGAGCACGCTTTTCCCATCGGCGTCAGCGACTGCCAGGAAGGTTTTGGCCCCGCCCCGTTCGTGGCTCTTGCGGGCGTGGTGGCGCAGGAAGTCGTTCAGGGCGGGTTCGCCGCAATCAAACCCTTCCCGATCATGCTGCTTGCCGATTGGCTCTTCGCGCCACGGCGGCAGGGTCATGCGGGATGCGGCAGGGTTTGGGCCGCCGCGAGCAGGCGGGCGTTGGGCGGCGGCGGCTGTTCCAGGACGGCGAGCACCCGCACGCTGTCCCGCTCGGACAGCGGCACGCGCTCGGCCTGCTCGATGACGGTCTTCGCCGCCTGGAGCGCGGTGCGAATCACGAAATCGGTGAGGTCGGTGTTTTCCAGGGCCACCGCCCGCATCAGCACGGCTTTGTCCTGGGCGCGAATCCGCAGGGACAGACGACGGTTGTCCTCAACCCTCATTCTCGGCATGGCGCTCTCCAACTCTTGTACCGCTTCAAAGCGTACAGAAATTCCGCCCGCTCAGGAAGCGGCGTCCACAAAACATGATTCGTCCAGCAGGTTGCTGGACGGATCTGGGTCAGGCCCCGGTCTGCGGCGGCGCCGCCCGCCTGCTAGCTGTAGTGGACTGCAATCGAAATGGGCTGGGACTGCAATCAGCGCGAATTCAGGACCGGATTATTTGCAACTATCGGTACCGCCGGGACCACATTATTTGCCACTGAGACCGCAATCAGCGGCGCGGG
>Ga0209573_1001062_pt1 | contig 46652 bp, 44 predicted proteins | sample TNRBio252014_DNA_FD_185870 | JGI IMG/M metagenome (GOLD analysis project Ga0209573, IMG submission 185870) | Wastewater treatment Type I Accumulibacter community from EBPR Bioreactor in Madison, WI, USA - TNR Reactor_6/25/2014_ DNA (SPAdes)... | ecosystem: Engineered > Bioreactor > EBPR >... | reverse complement strand
AGTTCACCGGCATCGTCGACGATCGGCAGCCGGCGGATGGTTTTGCGGCGCATGAATTCGATAGCATCATGCGTGGCGGTGCTTTCTTTCACGGTAAACAGCTCCGGCGTCATAATGTCGCCGACAGTGATGACTTTCTCATCCAACTCGGTAGCCAGCACTTCCACGACCAAGTCGCGATCGGTGACGATACCCACCGGTATCGCGGAGCCGTTGGGTTTATCGATTACAATGACAGCGCCGACATGGTATTGGCGCATCAGTTTTGCCGCTTCCACAACGGGCTCATCGCGTTGAATGACAATGACTTCACGATTGCAAATTTCGCCGACGTTCATAGCAGTCTCCTTTATTTTTTATCGTTATCAGCGCGACCAATGCACGCGCAGTAAATTCTCATCCTGGTTATAGTGAAAATCCAGATCGCCTTGATAAGCATCATGAATCGCCTCACCGATGCCGCGCGCCAAGTGAATATCGGTGGTTGTAATCAAAAACGAGCCATTCTGCTTTTCAGTCGCAATAATGCGCTGCAACGGGTGTTCGGATTTTTCCTTTTTTTCGAAATTTTGCACCAGATGCAGAATTTCATCGCGATGGCTGTGAAAGAATTCACCCTCCAGCGTCAGAAAGCCGGCGGGATAATGATCGATGATGCGCTGGCACGCCGGGCAATTATGTTGGTGCGCATTGGCGGGCGCCGCCGTCCATTGCCACCGTCCGCTATGGAATACTGCGTTGCATTGCGGGCAAACGGTCGGCTCCGGCAATTTCTCCTTGATTTTATAAGCATCGTGTACGCGCTCTTTAAAAACCGTATCATGACGCATGATTTGACGAAAATTAGGGGGGATGCTTCGGGTACCCATGATTTTATTCTCCTGTCATGTAACTTGCTAATTGTAATAATAAAATTATGTCTTCTCGTTGCCGGCAACGACTATCATTCCGTCTGATTACACGCCTTTCATCTTGCTCCCTTTGATAATTTTGTCAAGCTATTACACTCGGTAATGTTGCGTTGAAAAACATACGTCATTTTTCTGGTAGTACGATTTTTTGATCGTGCAGGAATTGCTCCTGATCCAATTGACGGGCGAGCGCTTTCAATGCCTCTGAAATCGTTACCGGATAGGCATTTGCTGTTTCGAGCGTGATCATCGCGGATGGCAAGCCGTCATAATTGACCAGTGTTTGCTGGCGTAATTCGTGCAGCGATGGCTTCGGCTGCAACCGCTTTCCGGCGCGCATGAACGGTTGGATCAACGGCGTCCCGGGTTGCGGATCATCGTCTTCCAGCGCGACGGTATCGCCGCCGAAGTAACCGTCATCGGTGAAGAGGCGATAAACCTGCTTTCTACCCGGCCAGGTGGCTTTGCCTTCGGAACGCTTGCGCCGCGGTTTACCGGCGAATTCCTGCAGCTTGTAGGCGCAATCGAGCGCGGGGGCGTCGATCGAAATGTCCAACGCGGTGCCAATGCCGAAACCGTCGATCGGCGCGTTGGCGGCCAATAACGCTTGCAGTTTGTATTCGTCGAGGTTGCCGCTGACGAAAATGGTGGTGCCGTGCAAGCCGCCGTCATCGAGAATTTGCCGGACATTTTTGGCGTGCGCGGCCAAATCGCCGCTGTCGAGCCGCACGCCCTGGATGCCGATATGATCCATTTTCAGTTTATTAGCCAAGGCGACGGCTTTATGCGCGGCGATTTCAGTATCGTAAGTGTCGATCAGCAAAATCGTATTGTCCGGGTGCGAGCGGGCGAAATGCTCAAACGCTTCGCTTTCATCACCATGCGCTTGAATGAACGAATGCGCCATGGTGCCGAAAACCGGGATGTCGTACAACGTTCCGGCCAGTACGGTAGCGGTGCCGGAAAAACCCGCCAGGTAACTCGCGCGCGCGGCCAGCAATCCCGCTTCTGCGCCATGCGCGCGGCGCATGCCGAAATCCACCAATAATTTATCCGGTGCAACCAGCACCGAGCGCGCCGCTTTCGACGCAATCAGCGTTTCAAAGTGCATCAGGTTGATGAGGCGCGATTCGACCAATTGCGCTTGCGGCATCGGTGCGGTGATGCGCAGCATGGGTTCGTCCGGAAAAAAAATGGTGCCTTCCGGCATCGCGTGCACATCGCCTTCGAAGCGGAAACGTTCGAGGTAATTGATCACCTGCGGCGGGAAACGGGTCGCCAGCCAATCCAGCTCTTCCGCTGAGAATTGCAAGTTCTCCAGAAACTCCAACACTTGTTCCAGTCCGGCGGCGACCAGAAAATTACGCCCCGGCGGCAGTTTTCTTACGAACAATTCAAACACCGCGGTTTGCTGCATGTTTTGTTCCAGATAGGTTTGCAGCATGGTGAACTGGTATAAATCAGCCAGTAACGGGCTGGATATCGGATTCATGCGGCAAACGCCTGAAACTGAGTCAGTGTTGCGCCATGCGCGATCATGTCGTCCAAGGCTTGCCGGCTATCGCCCGGCTGCCGGTTGATCGCTTGGATCGCGTCTTGCAGCACGATCACGGCGTAGCCGAGCCGGAGCGCATCGGTGACGGTATTGCGCACGCAGTATTCGGTAGCAACGCCGCCCACGAAAATCCGCTGGATCTGCAAGGACTGCAGCGACTCCTGCAAGCCGGTGCCGGAAAAGCCGGAATACGCCTCGGTATCGCGCGCGGTCGCTTTGGAGACGATGTGCGTATCGGCGGGTAACGCCAGATCCGCGTGAAAAGCCGCGCCCGCCGATCCGGCAACGCAATGCGGCGGCCACGGCCCGCCTTGTTCTATGAACGAGCAATGATCCGGCGGGTGCCAGTCGCGCGTGGCGATGACCGGCAGCCGGTATGTCTGGAAACAAGCGATATAGCGGTTCAATACCGGAATGAGGGCGTTTGCGCCCGGGACTTCCAGGCTGCCTCCTTCCAGAAAATCGTTTTGCATGTCGATGATCATCAGCGCATCACCCGCTGCAAGCTGAGTTGCCATACGCCGCGGATCACAGGATTAAGTTTCGCTGCCGGAGACATGTTGCTTCCGTCCGTAATCCTCCAATTGCCGTTTGGCGGCATCGAATGCGTCACGCACGGCGACATAGACATCCTCGTTGGCCACCCGATTGACCACCAACTCGCCGCCCGGTACCGTTATATCAATGTGGACATCGTACAACCGGCCCTGATGATGGTGCTTATGCGGCAATTCGACGACAATCCGGCAGCTCATGATGTGCGGATAAAATTTTTCCAGCTTTGCCGCTTTCTCACGGATATGACTTTCCAGGGCGTCGGAATGCGGCATATCCCGCGTGGTGATTTGTAAAGTGACTTCCATGGCATTTCTCCTTATGAATGAAGTTGTTGCGAAGTTATCCTTTAATACAGACTTTCGGGCGCAAGAGAGCCACCCGGCGGGCGAGCCCGGCTTGTTCGGTGACTTCGGCAACGACATCGACATCCTTGTAGGCGCCCGGTGCTTCCTCGGCAGCGCCGCGCATCGAACGGGTACGGATCAGGATGCCTTGCTGCAATAATTCCTGAATCAGGGTTTTGCCTTGCCATTGCTTTAATGCCTGGTTGCGGCTCATGGCGCGGCCTGCGCCGTGACTGCAGGAAGCGAATGCCGGGTTGCTGCGGGTGCCGGCGAGGATGTAAGAACCGGTGCCCATGCTGCCGCCGATAATGACTGGCTGACCTACATCCCGGTAGCGTTGCGGTAACCGCGGATGACCCGGTCCGAATGCGCGCGTCGCGCCCTTACGATGCACATGCAAAACCCGGGGTTTGCCATCGACTTCGTGCGTTTCTTCCTTGCAGGTGTTGTGGGACACGTCGAACAGCGTTTCCAGCACGGCTTGCGGAAAGATTTCGTTGAATGTTTCGCGAGTCAGATGCGTCAGGATCTGCCGGTTAGCCAATGCGCAATTGATCGCGGCATTCATCGCGCCTAAATAGCGTTGTCCTTCGGGTGATTTGATCGGAGCGCAAGCCAATTCCCGGTCGGGTAAGCGGATGCCGAGACGATTCGCCGCTTTGGCGAGCATTATCAGATAATCGGTGCCGATTTGGTGCCCCAGCCCGCGGGAACCGCAGTGGATGGAAATCACCAATTGTCCTTCCTGCAATCCAAAAGCCTGAGCGATTGGCTGATCGTAAATTTTTTCAACCACCTGCACTTCGAGATAATGGTTGCCGGAACCCAATGTGCCCATTTCGCCGCGCTGGCGTTTTTTGGCGAGTTCCGACACATTGTCGGGCACTGCGCCGCCGGCCCGGCCGTTTTCTTCAATAAATTCGAGATCGGCTGGATTGCCGTAACCTTGCTTGACAGCCCACTGCGCGCCGCCGGTCAGGACTTGATCGAGTTGTTGCGGATTCAAATGAATGTTGCCTTCCTCACCGACACCGGCGGGGATGGTTGCGAACAGCCGGTCGGCCAGGCGCTGCAACAACGGTGCGGCATCGGCAAGCTTCAGATTGCTGCGCAGGCAGCGGATGCCGCAGGAAATATCGAAGCCGACGCCGCCGGCGGAAATGATACCGCCTTGTTCGGCGTCGAAAGCCGCGACACCGCCGATGGGAAACCCGTAGCCCCAATGCGCATCCGGCATGGTCATCGCAGTGCCGACGAGCCCAGGCAATGCGGCGACGTTGGCGATTTGCTCCAGCACTTTATCGTCCATGCTGGCCAGTAGCGGCTGACTGCCGTACAGCAGAATCTCCGCTCTTGCTTCGTCTTTCGATTTAGGCAACGTCCACAGATACGAATGCAATGCTTTTAGTGATTGGATATTCATACATCGACCACACAACGTGATTCCCAAATCGGTCCGATTTGCTTGACCGACAACATAGTCAGCGTGGCGCCTTTGACTTCGACACCGCGCTCCAATCCATCCCGCCAGGGTTCGCCAAGCACCTTGCCATGCCAATGATCATCCTGACGGTGGATATAAAAATGACCGAATACCATACCTAATTCACGCGACTTTCCCAGGATTTGATTCAACCAAATCACCAAGGCCAGTTCCAGATCGGCTTCTTCAAATTCGATCACCACTGCCGTTTGCGGTTTGATCGCCTCGATATTGGTGATCACAGCGAACACCGCGTGCGCCGCCGCTTCGAACGATTGTTCGATGGTCAGGCCGCGGCCGATAATCCCGATATCCGCATCATGTTCAAAATACGAAGAACTCATATCATTTAGTAATCGCTGAGTATATTTTCATTGTAGTAGTTTTGTTGATGCGGATCGCATTTATCTGTGTTTTTTTTGCGTTAGATCAATTGTGCAAGACTTGGAAGCGAAGTAAAGTGAAGGCCAGGAGGAATCGCTATGCCGAAGCACAATGCCGGTATCGCCAGTAGCTTTGAAGAGATCGCGGATTTGCTGGAAATCCAAGGGGCTAATCCGTTTCGCATCCGTGCTTACCGCAATGCTGCACGCATCCTTGGCGAACTGCCGCAAGAAGCTTCGCGTTTGCTGGAAAAAGGCGAAGATCTGACTCGCCTGCCAGGGATCGGTGATGATCTGGCGGCAAAAATCAAGGAAATTGTCACGACCGGGCATTGCAGCTTGCTCGACCGCTTGCATACCGAATTGCCACCGGCGATTACCGATCTGCTCAAAATCCCCGGACTCGGCCCCAAACGAGTCAAAGCGTTGTATCACGACCTTGATGTGCAAACGCTGGAGCAGTTGCACCGGGCGGCGCGCGATGGCCGGATTCGGGCTTTGCCTGGGTTTGGCGAGAAAACCGAGAACAATATCCTGCAAGCGATCGAAGCGCATGCTAATCAGACACGGCGATTTAAGCTGGCGGTCGCGGCACCGTACGCCGATGCCCTGGAACGCTATCTCGCGGCGACACCGGGCGTGTTGCAGGTAACGATTGCGGGCAGTTACCGGCGCATGCGCGAGACGGTCGGCGATCTGGATATTCTTGTTACCGCTGCAACGGCTGCGGCCGGTGAAATCGTGCAGCGCTTTACCGGATACGACGAAGTTGCCGAGATCTTGTCGGCGGGCACGACCCGTGCCAGTATCATTCTCAACTGCGGGCTGCAAGTCGATTTGCGTGTGGTCAAAGAAGAATCGTACGGCGCCGCGCTGCATTATTTGACCGGCTCGAAAGCGCATAACATTGCGATCCGCGTATTGGCGCAGAAACAAGGCTTAAAAGTTAATGAATACGGCGTGTTTCGCAATGACACGCGTATCGCCGGAGAAACCGAAGTATCGGTTTACGCGGCGGTCGGTCTTGCGTATATACCGCCGGAACTGCGCGAAAACCGTGGCGAAATAGCCATCGCCAAATCGGGGAAATTGCCGCAACTGATCGAACGTGCTGATCTGCGCGGCGATTTGCACGTGCATACCAAGGCCACCGACGGTCATCATTCGCTGCGGGAAATGGCGCTTGCCGGTTTGTCGCAGGGGTTTGAGTACCTGGCGATCACCGAGCATTCGCAACGGCTGACAGTGGCGCACGGGCTCGATACGGCGCGGCTGTTGGCGCAATGCGATGCGATCGATGCGCTCAATCAAGAACTGCAAGGCATTACCTTGTTGAAGAGCATCGAAGTGGATATTCTCGAAGACGGCAGCCTGGATCTGCCGGATAGCGCACTGGCGCGGCTCGATTTGGTGGTGGCCGCGGTGCACAGCAACTTCAATCTGTCGCGCGCCAAACAAACCGAACGCATCGTGCGGGCTATGCAGCATCCGCACTTCACGCTGCTGGCGCATCCGACCGGCCGCCTGTTGCAGCGCCGCGAGCCGTACGATGTCGATATGCTGCGCATTATCCGCGAAGCCAGGCAGCGCGGCTGTTTTTTAGAATTGAACGCGCATCCGGAAAGGCTCGATTTGCTCGATACCCACTGTCAATTGGCCAAGGAAGAAGGGGTCTTGATTAGTATCAATTCGGACGCACATAGCATTTACGATTTTGCCAATTTGCGCTTCGGTATCGGCCAGGCGCGGCGCGGTTGGCTGGAAAAGTACGATGTACTGAATACCCGGCCATTAACAGAGTTGCGTTCGTTGATTAACCGCACGATGTGACTGAACTGCAGGAGCAAACCATGATTTTTAACGATCGCATTGCTGCCGCTGAGAAGCTGGCACAAGCGCTTTCCGAATACCGCGGCAAGAATCCATTGGTGCTGGCGATTCCGCGCGGTTCGGTGCCGATGGCCAAATTGATCGCTGAGCAATTGCAAGGCGAGATGGATGTGGTTCTGGTGCGTAAGCTCGGTGCGCCGGGCAATCCGGAATTTGCCATCGGCTCGGTCGATGAAAGCGGCTGGGTTTACTTGACGGAGTATGCCGCCAAAGCTGGGGCGGACGATCTTTATGTTCAACGGGAAGTAGCCGCGCAAATGGAAACCATGCGGCGGCGGCGCGCGCAGTACACGCCGGAACGGCCGCCGGTGGATCCGGCGGGGCGCATCGTTATCGTCATCGACGACGGCCTGGCAACCGGCTCGACCATGATCGCGGCGCTGCATGCGTTGCGTAACCGCAAACCGGAACAATTGATTTGCGCCGTGCCGGTGGCGCCGCCTGAAACCATCCAGAAATTGCAAGGCAAGGCGGATCGCATTGTTTGCTTGTCGACCCCGGCCGATTTTTATGCGGTGGGGCAGTTTTATCGCAATTTTCCGCAAGTCAGCGATGACGAGGTGATCGCTTGTCTGGGGGCTGCAACGTGATGCGGGGTATGCTTTTGAAGTTATTTCAGCAATAATGAACCTTAGCAAGGATTCTTAATCGAATTGCTCATTAGCTTCGGCTGTTACTAACCTGAATGGTAGATTTATGTGCCTCGATAAAATATACAAATTGAGAACGGGTGTAAGTCTTAAAGTTTCGACCATTGCTTTGCAAGAGTTGATTGCCAATGCCATCCGTAAAAGAAAATTTCCTGAACTTCATGACATGCGCAGCACATCGGATTTATACGACTATTTGTCGGTTGTCGTATGCGATGGCGCAGAAGGGTTGATCGAAAGAAGACAACGCTGGATTGATAAACCCATCCAAGCCGATTTGATCGCAGGGCGTCCGGTTTCTTTCCGTAGCTTCTGCAATTTGTTCTGGCGCAATCTTGATGAGGACGATCCGGATGGCGATGAATGGCAGAAAATGATCGCCAGTGATCAATTTTATTTCCAGTTGACGATCCTGCTCAACAAACTGCGTATCGCCGAGCGCAGTCTGCAAGATCATAAGGGCGTGTTGCCGGAGCTATCGCTCGGCTCGGCTTAACAAGCCGTCAAAAAACAAACCCCGCTTCGCGAGCGGGGTTGTTCATCGAAAGAAAAACTTCTCTGTCGATCGGTTAACCGGCTTTGCTGCGGCGAACCGAGAATCCAAGTAATCCCAAACCTGCAAGCAACATCGCCCAGGTGCTGGGCTCCGGAACCGCTGGTGTGATATCGCGAAGTACATACGCATTCAAAATAGGATTGTTTGTGCTGTCGAAAAATTGAATGGTTTGATCCACGTCATCGGCGGTAAATGTTCCCACGATACTGGTGTAGCTATTGCCATTGATCGGTGTCGATAAATTTCCTTCACTATCGCCGAACCAATGCGTGCGGGTTGCGCAGCAATCGGTGCGGGCGGCAAAAAACTGCACCTGGTATTGATGGCCGACGGTCAGGCTGTCGAGGAAATTGGCAGCAGTAACATTTGCGCCGCTTTGCCATTCAAACGTATTCAAAATGGCTGACCATCCCGGATCGGTATTGCCGCCGCCGGTAGCAGACGCCCAGTTGGAATTAAAAAATGGTGAATTGATGGTGCTGAATGTAATGTTTATGCCGGTTGGATCTACTGTAATGGAAGGAGCGGTTGAAGCGCCTGACAAATTGACGGCTTCGACCAGAGAACCGTTCGTTAAAATACCCAAATGGCCGTTAGGACCACCGAAATTCGGACCGTTGCTCCAGGTGATACTGGCCGCCGATGCGGCAGAGATACTGCACAATGTAAGCGCTGAAATTGCAAGTAACCGAGGAGTTGCAGCCGGGAGCTTCGCAGCTTTTTCAATTAAATCTTTTATCATCATTAGGCTCCTTAAAATTAACAATATGTTTCTTGGCGTAAATTTATAATAATTTTTACACGCCGATTGTATGGATTGACAATGAGTAAATTAATGGTCAATTGCTCCTTATTTTACTAGTACATTTGTCCTGGCTGAAAATATCTTTACGGCTACCGGTTTTCATTTCACCAAGGTATTTCCTTTCCATCGAACGCATAAAACTTGCCGGAATCTTGCAGTGTGAGGTTGCCGATCACGCGGCGCATGCCGGTGACGCTTTGTTCGGCGGTGATCAGCGCGCCGGGGCCGCCCATGTCGGTTTTGACCCAGCCGGGGTGCAACACGACGGTGATGATTTTTTGCGGGCTGAGGTCGATCGACAGGCTCTTCACGACAATGTTGACACCCGCTTTGCTGGAACGGTAAATGTAACTGCCGCCGCCGCGATTATCGGCGATGCTGCCCATTTTGCTGGTGATGGTGACGATGGTTTTGAGCTCGCTGCGCGACACTTGCCGGATGAACGCTTCGGTCATTTTCAGCGGCGCCATAGTGTTGACTTCAAAAGCTTGCTGCCATGCGGCATAATCGGTGCTGCCGAACGCATCGCCGCGCTCCGGCGGATAAACGCCGGCATTGTTAATCAGCAAGTCGACCGGTTGACCGGCCAAGGTTTGCGACAATTGCTCGATTTGCCGGTGATCGGCGACATCCAGCGCATGCACCTGGATACGATCGGGATATTGGTTAGCTAAGCGGTTGAGCGCATCCGCTGCCGCCGGTTTGCGGCAACACGCGAAAACCTGCCAGCCGCCGCTGGCGTATTGGCGCGCGAATTCAAGTCCGATGCCGCGGTTGCAGCCGGTGATCAATACTGTTTTCATAATGCTCCTTTTAGCAATGACTCATGGGCGTCATTGTACTGCGGCTCATAAATCCGGTGACGTTCCGTTTGCACTTCATCCACATTCTTTAAATACTAGCCAGCGCCGGATTCCGAATGAAATGGTTTGAGTAACCACAATGAATGCCTTGAATATCCGTTAGCTCGGCGTAAAATGTTTAACAATCCGCGATACCGCAAAGCTTCTGAATTATCAACCGATCGGATGGTTTTATGGCTTTTGTGATTTGTTTTGCAAACATTACCTATAACAGTTTTTAACGGACAACCATGATTGAAATCATTGCAGCAGTGGCCCGCTGGTCACAATTAACCGCTAATTTGATCGTTTTTGGCAGTTGCGTGTTTCTTGCCATCATCTGGCAAGCGAGCAACATTCAGGAAACGCCGTGGATGGCGCGATTGGAAAAGATTTTCCCGTGGCTGGCGGGGATTACCGTGATCGGGCTGATCGGCATTCTGGCGACGACTACCGGCGATGCAACCGGCGATGTCAGCGATGCCTGGAATCCCGCGGCCTGGATCGATGTTGTAAAGCGCACGCAGATCGGCCATATCTGGGCGGCCAGGGAGTTTCTCGCGATCGTGTTGTTATGCGCGGTGATTAAAATGCAAGGAATCGAGCGCGCCCGCTGGCACTACGTGCTGTGCGCGGTGCTCGCGGCTTTGCCGTTGGTGGCGGGTACTTTGATGAGCCATTCCAGCGCCGATGAAATGTCGTTCGAGGCGATCGCGCCGTATGCTATTCATATTCTGCTGGCGGGTATTTGGTTCGGCGCATTGCCGGCCTTCCTGCTGATCTTGCTGAATTTGAACAAGGATATCGGCCGGTCCGCCACACTAGCTGCGGTCGGGTATTTGCAGAAATTTTCCGCAGTGGCGCTACTCGCGATGATTCTGATCATGGTAACCGGCGTAATCGTTACCGGCCGCCTGGTCGATGAAAAATACCATACGTTGGTATCGAGCCCTTACGGCTGGCTGCTGGACAGCAAGCTGGTAATTTTGACGGTCATTCTGCTTATTGCTTACCAAGCGCGCAACCACTGGCTGCCCAAGCTGACCGGAATGCAAAACCAGGAACGTAGCGACAGCGTGGCGCATTTGAATCAATGGGTGCGCATCGAATTCGCATTGGCATTGGTGCTGGTTCTGGTCGCGACGATCTTGGCGAATACGCTGCCCGCCAAGCATACGATGATCGATAATTGGCCGTTCCCGTTCCGCTTTTCGATCAGCGCCGTCTGGGATGATCCGGATGTCGAAGGCCAGGTATGGTTCGGGCTGGCATTGCTGACTCTTGGAATTGCGACCGCCTGGTTCGCGATCCGCGAGAATACCGGCGGCAAGACGCTGAAATTTCTGCTGCCGGGCGCGTTCGGCATCAGTTCGCTGGCGCTGGCATTGCCGCCGCTGACGATTGAAGCGTATCCGGAAACGTACAAAAAACCGACCGTGCCGATCGACGCGATTTCCATCGTCGCCGGCGCGCAATTGTTCGCGGAGCACTGCGTTGCTTGTCATGGCCCGCAAGGCAAGGGCACCCGGCCGGTGGCCGATCCCGACGTGCGCGATCCGACCGATTTGCTAACCCAGGAACATACCGCGAAATATACCGTCGGCAATGTTTACCACCAATTATCGCGCGGTATTCCGGGAACCGAGATGCCGGGATTCGCCGATAAATTGTCGGAAGAAGACCGTTGGGATTTGATCAATTTCCTGCATGCGATGTCGCGCGGTTTCGATGCGCGCCTGCTGGGCACCATGATCGTGCCGGAAACGCCGGTGATCGGCTCGCCGGTGTTTAATTACTCCGCCAGCGACGGCACCAGCGGCAACCTGAAGGATTTCCGCCTGCAAAAAAATGTGTTGATGGTGCTGTTTGCCTGGCCGTCAGCAAAAGACCGCTTTTTTCAGCTGGCGGCATCGTATGAGCGGATCCGCGATTTGAACACGGAAATTTTGGCGGTGCCGATTCATCCGCTGACCGACGAGCAATTGCAGCAGATTACCGCGATTGCGCCATTCCCAGTCGTCACCGAAGGCTGGGAAGAAATCAAGAATGCTTACTGGTGGTTCCGGCGTATCCGCATGGTGCCGGATTTATCGGGCAGAGGCATGTTCCCGCAACACATGGAATTTCTGACGGATCGTTTCGGCTATCTGCGCGCGCGATGGGTGGCGCAATTCGAGGGATTCGGCTGGCAGAATGTCGGCGCGCTGGTATCACAAGTCAAGCAACTGAATGAGGAAGGTGAAATCATGCCGCCGCCGGGCGAGCATGCGCATTAACGATTACAAGGAGTCGACCATGAACGGATTGCTGCAAAATGAGCGGAGTGCAACGTGGCAGGGATGGATCAAACGCTGGTGTGTTATCGCGGTTTGGCTGATCGCGCTGCCGATGACGGCCGCCGCCGGTTCACCGGGGCATCCGCTGGCGGCGGTCGAAATCGCCGGCATTTCGCTCGATACTCCGGCGGATAAAATTGCCGGAATCTTGCAAGCGCAAGACTATACCCAGGTCAATCCGTCGCTGTATACCAAAAGCGAAGCCGCGCCGAACGGGCGTAGCACGGTTTACCGCGTCGAGATCGACGATACCGCGAGCGCTCGCGAATTGAGTTATTCGCGCAGCCTGACCGGCGGCCGCAACAAAAGCCCATCATCGCGCGATGCAACGATTCCCGATAACGAAATCGCGATGGTGCGGCAGGTCTACGACGCCGTCTGCAATGTTTCCGAAGATTTGCAAAGCGAACGCAAGTGCCAGCCGCCGCAACCCGCCAGCGTCATGATCAACCACGGCATGTTGCTGACCGTCGATGCGGATTATTCGGTGCTGCTGAAAGCGTCGGATTCGAGCACGTCGGTGGTGGTTAAGGGAAGCGGGGCGGGGTGGTGAATCGTCTCCGTGATTGCTGTAACTGTTGTAACGGTTTCATTGTAAGTGGTTTTTGGTGGATGGCGCTTGCGCTTATCCACTCTGCAAAACAACTCAACGGGGTTTGATCAATGGATTTGAGCAAGGTATCGGAATGGTTGAAGGATGTGAGGTCAAACAATAAAACCGTTATCGCGGTTGTCGCCATAACTTGTGTCACCTCTGCTTTTGTTTTAAGCCCTGAAAATTTCTTAAAGCTTTTCGAATCCGGGAAAGCGGATTCTAATCCGCCAGACAAGCAAGCTGTCACTTATTCCGCCCAGGGCGATCAAATTTTTGCATCGGTTGCTGCAAACGATCAAGCCGAAGTTAATCAGCATTTTGGCGATACCCATCATCATGGGTTGAGCGTCGGCGATGCGATGAAATTGGCCGAAAAGCTGGCTGCCGAGAAAGGCGAGAAAGATGCGCAGGTCATCCAATCGCTGCAGGAAATGATTCAAGCGCTGACTCGGGTTAACGCCCAAAAATACGATATTAAGCAGGCATTAGAGCTGTTAGACCAAGGCGATACCACCCAGGCGGAAGCTATTTTTGCCGCTGTGGCTGCGGAAGCTCAACAAGACGGTCAGGCAGCAAACAACCGGCAAGCCGAAGCATTGCGTCATTTAGGCTCGCTGGCTTTCCTGCACGACACGCAAAAAGCCTTCGCTGCTTACAAACGCAGCACCGAGCTCGATCCGAAAAGTTTGAATGGCTGGGATCGACTTGGTCATCTTTATCGAAGAATCGGTGAGTTTGAGAATGCGGAAAATGCCTATATAGCCGTTTTAAAACATGCAGAAAACAACAAAGAATGGCAAGCAGCCGCCCGCGGCAACCTTGGCAATGTCTATCAAATCCGCGGCGATCTGGACCGGGCGGTCGAATTTCATGAAAAGTCGCTGGCAATCGAGCGCGAGCTGGGACGCAAGGAAGGCATGGCGAATCAATACGGTAATCTCGGCATCGTCTATCAAATCCGCGGCAATCTGGACCGGGCAGTCGAATTTCATGAGAAGTCGCTGGCATTGAATCGCGAGCTGGGACGCAAGGAAGGTATGGCGAATCAATACGGCAACCTGGGTGTCGTCTATCAAATCCGCGGCGATCTGGACCGGGCGGTCGAATACTACGAGCAGTCGCTGGCAATCGAACGCGAGCTGGGACGCAAGGAAGGTATGGCGAATCAATACGGTAATCTGGGTATCGTCTATCAAATTCGCGGCGATCTGGACCGGACGGTCGAATTTCACGAAAAGTCGCTGGCATTGAATCGCGAGCTGGGGCGTAAGGAAGGCATGGCAAATCAATACGGCAACCTGGGTATCGTCTATCAAATCCGCGGTGATCTGGACCGGGCGGTCGAATTTCATGAAAAGTCGCTGGCATTGAATCGCGATCTAGGGCGTAAGGAAGGCATGGCTGGTGACTATGGCAACCTCGGCATCGTCTACGAAATCCGAGGCGATCTGGACCATGCGATCGAATTTCATGAAAAGTCACTGGCATTGAATCGCGAACTGGGACGCAAGGAAGGCATGGCAAATGACTACGGCAACCTCGGCAATGTCTACCAAATCCGCGGCGATCTGGATCGCGCGGTCGAATACTACGAGAAGTCACTGGCGATCGAACGCGAACTGGGGCGCAAGGAAGGCATGGCAAGCGACTACGGCAACCTTGGTAATGTCTACGAAATTCGCGGTGATTTGGATCGCGCGGTCGGCTACTGGAAGCAATCCCTGGCGTTATTTCAACAGCTGGGCGCTAACGACAGAATAGCTCTGGTTCAATCCTGGATCGACGCGGCGGGGCAAAAAGATTCTCATTGACCGGCGGGCCGGTGCTTGCAGATCGAAGGTCATGGCAGCGGATTGACTGCGGTGCAGCGTTCGCCGATCCAGCGGGCGCGGGTTTGCGCTGTTGCGTGCACCGGCGCGCCGCTGACGGTGCTGTCGAATTCGGTGCGGCCGGTGAAGCTTCCCGGGCTGATGAAGGTGCCTTCGGCGGTGCCGTTGCCCTGAAAATGTGCATTGCTGCACGTCAATTCGAGTTGATAGCGATTGCCGGTGCGGGTGGCGTTTTGCACGGTGCAGCCGGAGCGGTGCTCGTAAAAATAGGACGGAACATCCTCGCTGGCCATCGCTTCGGTGATGCAGACATGCGAGGTGGCGGCGCCGTTCTCGATTTTAGGCAGCTTCAATCCATAGCGCTGCGCGAGGTCGCTGAGTTGCTGCATGTGTTCCGCTGGAATGTGCGGCACCAGCGCCAGCAGGTCGGAGCGGGTGGTGACTTCCCATAGTCCGGGGCGGATGTGTTGATGCGCCAGCACGGGCGTCATCGCTAGGCTTAATAACAGGGCGGCAAGTGTTTTTCGCATGATCGGTGTCTCTATTCTATAATTCGTTTGTATATCATTATAATCAATTATTATTTCTGGTTATATGACGTTTGTTGTATATTCCGTTCCTTTGCGCGGAATGTAAGACTATGGAATGGCAAGGCTGGTTTACCCTGGGTTTGTGCGGCACGGTACTGGCGTCATTGATTTTTACCAAGATCGGTCCGCATTTGATCATGATCGGGGCGTTGACGATCCTCAGCGTAACCGGCATTTTGCAAAGCGGCGATGTGCTGAGCGGTTTCAGCAATTCGGGTTTGATTACGGTGGCGGGGATGTTCGTGGTTGCTGCGGGCATGCACGCTTCCGGCGCCATCGATTTGCTGGTCAACAAGCTGCTGGGCCGTCCTAAAACCTCGCGCGCGGCGTTGAACCGGATGTTCTGGCCGGTAGCGTTTTTGAGTAGTTTCCTGAATAACACCCCGGTTGTCGCGACCATGATTCCGGCGATTTACAGTTGGTCGCGCAAAATCGGGATTCCGCCATCCAAACTGATGATTCCGCTGAGTTACACGGCGATTCTCGGTGGTACCGTGACGCTGATCGGCACCAGCACCAACCTGATCGTGAACGGCCAGTATCAAACGTTGACCGGTGAGGCCGGTTTTTCCTTGTTTTCAATTACCGCGGTCGGCTTGCCGGTGGCGATCGCCGGGTTTCTGTTCATGTGGTTGTTTTTTCCGAAATTGCTGCCCGACCGTAAGCAAGGCGAAGTCTTTTCGAATTTGCGCGAATTTACGCTGGAGGTTTCCATCGACCCGAACGGTCCGCTGGTCGGTAAAACGGTCGAGCAAGCCGGGCTCCGGCATTTGCAACGGGTATATCTGGTAGAGATCGAGAGGAATGGCACCGCGCTGGCGGTGGTTTCTTCGGAAGAGGTTCTGCAAGGCGGCGACCGGTTGGTGTTTGCGGGCGATACCGATGCGATTTCCGATTTGTTGCGCATTAATGGCATTATTCCGTCGAGCGACGATGGGCAACTGCATGCTTTCGCGCAGCGGCATCCGGAAAGACGATTGGTCGAGGCGGTGGTATCCCCGCATTGCTCGGCGATCGGGTACGCCATCCGCGAGGCCCGTTTCCGCGCCCGCTACGGCGCGGCGGTGCTGGCTGTCGCGCGAAATGGCGAGCGCATTAAAGGCAATCTCGGCAGCATCATTTTGCAGCCGGGCGATACCTTATTGCTGGAAGCCCGGCCGGCATTCGTTACGCGGCAGCGTTACAACAAGGATTTTCTACTGATTAACGATCTCAATACCGAAGCGCCGCGGCATGACCGGGCCGTCATCGCTTGGGCCATTTTGCTCGGGATTGTCGCGTTGGCGAGCTTCGAGGTGATTACCATGCTCAATGCCGCATTGATAGGCGCATGTTTAATGATCATTACCGGCTGCTGCTCACCCGGCCAGGCGGAAAAGAGCCTGGATCTGACGGTTATCCTGACGATCGCGGCGTCGTTTGCGCTTGGCATGGCGCTGGAAAAAACCGGTGTCGCCAAATACCTGGCCGGCAATATCGTCGATATCAGCGGCGGAACGCCTTGGTTGTTGTTAATTCTCACGTATCTTGCGGTGTCACTGTTAACCGAAGTGATCACCAATAATGCGGCGGCGCTGCTGATGCTGCCGATCGTGCTGGAGATTACCGCTGAAGCCGATTTGAACCATATTCCCTTTGTATTGGCGATCATGATGGCGGCTTCCGCGAGCTTTGCCACGCCGCTGGGTTATCAAACCAACATGATGGTGTATGGCCCCGGTGAGTACCGCTTCACGGATTTCCTGAAGGTTGGAATACCCATGAATATCGTTGCCGGCATTGTCACAATTACGGTGCTCTTAATCGGTTGGCCATTGACCCGATGATGTTGTCTGGAGCAAGTCCGCTTTATTTTTTATTCCGGATTAACTTTGGATTTGTATGATGGTCTAATTTTTGGCTTAGATTTTTACCGGCGAAGTTATTCAATAAAAAAACCGACCATATCCCTGTCTTTATTGACTTTAACAATCGGTTCTTTTGCCGTTAACAGCAAGCTATATTCGCAGATCGGGAACCGGAGTTTGAAATGGACTTATATGCAGGTATCGCCAAAGAATCAAAACAATCCACGTTAATTAGAGAATCTCAGAGTCTCATTCAAAATCTTTTTTGCGGCATCCGATTGCTTGGCTTTCGCCGGAATGCGATCGCGCAAGCGATTGCGACGCATAATCAATTGGCCTTGCTCGTGGTTTTTTACAGTTTAACCGCGCTGGCCATTTCTTATTCGCTGACATCCGAGCCGACCTTCGATTTATTTGGCTTAAGTTATCTTGGAGTTGAATTACTGATTGTGCTGATGGTCGGCTTTGTGGTGACAAAGGTCACGCATAACCGGGATCATTTATTGCTGTTTTTAGTGTTGGCTTACAGCGTCTTACCATTTCTTTATTTGATATCTTTTGTTGCGTTGCCGCAGTTGCCGGACGATTATCTGGAGACCGGTTACACGATCTATGCCGTTTGGAGTTTTCTCGTTTGTTTTTTTCTTGCATTGCAACTGCTGGATTTCCACAAAATCCGGGCGTTTTTGTTAGCGGTTTTTTGGATGAGCGCAACGTATCCTTTAGTCAATATGCCATTCAGTTTCTGGTACGAGGATTTTGACTATTCAAATGTCATGGATGCGTATAGCAATGCCGATTTGAGCTACATTAATCAGGAAGATGTTTATTACAGCCAGTATAGGCTTCTGAATAACGCGCTCAGTGCTGTCGAACCCGGCAAGGAAGGCGTGACGGATTTGTTTTTTGTAGGATTTGGTTCCGATGCCGCGCAGGATGTCTTCATGAGAGAAGTCGGCCATGTGCAGCGCGCCATGAATAAAAACCTGGGGGCGTCGGGACGGTCGGTGGTATTAATCAATAACCTGAAAACCATCGATACCACCCCGCTCGCGTCCGCTTCCAATTTAAGAATCGCTCTGAGTCATGTGGGCGGTAAGATGAATCGTGAGGAAGACGTGGTGTTTTTGTACCTTACCAGTCATGGATCGAGTGATCACGAGCTTTCAGTCAATATGTGGCCGCTTGAACTCAACGATGTGCGCCCTGAAGATATCAAAGCTTATCTGGATGACGCCGGTATCCGCTGGCGCATTATTCTGATTTCAGCGTGTTACTCCGGCGGGTTTATTGATGCGTTGAGGGATGATTATAGCCTGATTCTCACTGCGGCGGCCGCTGATAAAGCATCTTTTGGGTGTACTCATGAGAACGAGTATACGTATTTTGGCGAAGCCTTATTTAGAAGCTTGGATGACAGGCCTTATCAATTTATTGAAAATTTCAGTGAAGCTATCGAGAAAATACGGCAGCGCGAGCTGTCTGAAAATTTGACGCCTTCCGAGCCTCAATTATTTATCGGTGATTCCATGCGAGAGAAGCTGAAGCTGTTGGAACAGGATATGGTCCGGTATGCGCCCGAAAGATTTGCCGCTTATTGACGGAAAACCCGCTGGACAGCGTGACCGAGCGTAGCAGTTTTTTAGAACTTCCTTAAAGCGATTTTCCACTCGTCTGTGCAAATGATTGATTAAGCCTTGCTAATTCCGTCAATCGTTTGGAAATTTCGAAATTGATGCTGTCTTCGGGATATTTACCGTCTTGATCCATTTCGCCTGGTTGTTTTCCGGTGAGCAGCATGATGGCTTGATCGACGTTTTCCACGGCATAAATGTGAAACGCACCGCCAGCAACCGCGTCGACGACATTTTTACGCAGCATCAGGTGCTGAACATTGCTGGCTGGGATTAGCACGCCTTGATTTCCGGTTAGTTTGCGCGCCGCGCAGATATCAAAGAACCCTTCTATTTTTTCGTTGACCGCGCCAATTGCTTGGACCTGGCCGAATTGATTGACTGAGCCTGTGATAGCTAATGATTGGTCAATGGGCGCATCTGCGAGATGAGAAAGCAGTGCGCATAACTCTGCAAGTGAAGCGCTGTCACCTTCGATCATGCCATAAGATTGCTCAAATACCAGACTGGCGGACAAAGCCAAGGGTTGATTCTTTGCATAACGTGCTGCAAGGAATGCGGAGAGTATTAATACGCCTTTGGAATGGATGGCACCGGAAAGTTTGACTTCGCGCTCGATATTAATCATGTCGCCCTTGCCGAAACGGGTTGTAGCCGTAATCCGGGTCGGTTGTGCAAAAGCGAATCCGCCCAACTCGATCACCGAGAGTCCGTTAACTTGCCCTATCACAGACCCTTGCGTGTCGATCATCAGAATATTGCGCTGGATTGCTTCATAAAGACGATCCCTGACACGGTCTTGACGGCGGACCCGGGCATCGATCGCTTGTTGAATGTCGCTTGCAAGGACAACATCGTGATGCGCTTCGCGCGCCCAGAAATCGGCTTCCACGAGCAGGTCAGCGATATTGCGCATATGCATAGATAGTTTTTCCGAATCACCCGCCAAGCGCCCGCTATACTCGATTACACGCGCTACAGCATGACAATCAAAGGGCAATAATCCTTCTTTGCGGATTAGTGTGGCGATCAGTTGTGCATAAAGGAGATGATTGCCGGCATTCCATTCGATGGTTTCTTCGAAATCAGCGGCTACCTTAAATAGCTCACTAAATTCCGGATCATATTCCTGCAAGAGATAGTAATAAATGCGATCGCCGAATAATATGACTTTGACATCGAGTGGAATTGGCTCGGGCTCAAGCGAAACTGTGTTGATAAGGCTGTAAACTTGCCCGAGTGATTCAATGTGAATTTTTCGCGCTTGCAGCGCGCGTTTCAATCCTTCCCAAGCAAACGGCTGCATCAGAATCTTGCGCGCATCCAGGAGCAGATAGCCGCTGTTCGCCCGGTGCAATGCACCTGCTTTGATCAATGTAAAATTGGTAACCAATGCGCCAAACTGGGAAAGGTATTCGACGCGGCCAATCAAATTGCTGTAAGTGGGGTTGTCTTCAAAAACGATCGGCGCACCCTGAGTCTGTGCGTTAGAGGTCAAGACATTGATCTGATAATTATTGAACGTCTGATGCGTGACGATTGTCATTCCGGAAATATTGATGGATTCATCGGGTTTGCGGAAATCATCAACATGGATAACCATGTCTTGTTGAACGGCATCAAAATACTCGAGTACATCGGGTAAATCATTGTAGATCGAGCGTAATTCGTTGAACATATGCGCAACGGTTGACAACATCGTGCCGCGATTCAGTTGCTTGATGCGCTCGTTACGCTCGCGGCGACGCATTGGCAGATGGCTGAGAATTCTTTCCAGATTGGTTTGTAGCTCCGCGATTGCGGTTTCAATCCGGTCTTTTTCAATTTGTGGCAGTTTGTCGTACTGTTCTGGCGGAATTACTTCGTGGTTACGGCTAGGAGCAAGTGCAAAACCTTCCGGAGTACGTAGCAGGATAATTTCCTTTTTCTGGGCTTCAACACCGAGTTCACCGATTTCGCGTTCCTGTTGCTCATTAAATTCCTGATGAATCGCATTGAGTTGATTGCGGTAGTCTTCACTCTCGAACTGGGCGGGGATCGCAGTACGCAAATAATCCACTAGCTGCTCCATGTGCAATCGCAATTCTTCCCCTTTCCCGGAAGGGAGTTTTAACATTTTTGGTTTGTGTGGCTGGGAAAAATTATGCAAATAGCACCAGTCATACGGCTTTGATTCGGCATTGGCTTTGCTTTCAAGAAATTGGCGCACTAAGCTGTGCTTGCCCATGCCGGGCGGACCCAGCACAAAGAGGTTATAGCCTTCCTGACGGATGCCGGAACCGAAGCGTATGGCTTCCAGCGCACGCTTTTGTCCGATGATTTCGGTCAGATCCGCTAATTCCGATGTTGTTTGGAAAGTGAACTGATCCGGATCGCATGAGCGGTATAGTTGATGCGGCTTCAGTGGTGGAATTACAGTCATTGTTTATTTATGCCCGAGAAAATTACCGTTTTGATTGATACAGGTTAACAGATAAGTTGCACCAAAATTGAAGAAACAATGGAATGAGTGCGCGAGATCTGGCGGATGGCGACGATGCTCCATGCGAGTTCAATGTCATGACCGCCGTGTAACCCAATCAAAGTTGCCGCGCAGTTTAATTGCGTAGCGTGTTTATTTTACTTCAGTCTTTAAAAAATATTTATTTTTCAGCTAACTAGGAATATTCTGCAAATTTAGAATGCGTTATAAGGTGTTTGAAAAGTAAGAATTCAATGAGTCAGTCGATGTGCTTGCTACTAATACGTTTCTCTTGACGAAGGTAGGTTGTCTGAATACTATTAAGGCCGATGGCAGTTTAAGAATTTGCTGCTTTCTTTGTGATTCTTTAACTATTTTAAGGGCTTATTATGTTACAGTTAAAAAAAACGTTATTAGGTGGTATTGCACCAGTATTGTTATCCATTGCGCTGGCAAGCCCAGTGATCGCTTCCGATGCACACCATGCGCACGGTAAAGACCATAATTTTGGGAGATTCACTAAGGATAATTTGTTGTTGACTCCAAAAGATTATCGCGAATGGATCTTTGTCGGCGCGCCGGTTACACCGAATGATATGAATGAAGGAAAAGCCGCATTCCCAGAATTTCACAATGTTTATATCGATCCAACCAGCTGGAATCATTGGAAGAAAACGGGTCAATTCCGTGATGGAACTGTTATCGTTAAAGAATTGGTGGGTGTAGGAACCAAAGAAGCTCCAAGCGGGCATGGTTATTTCCCTGGCGAATATAATGGAATTGCCGCCATGGTGAAAGATTCGAAGCGTTATCCGGATAGACCCGGCAATTGGGCATTCTTCGGTTTTGAATCCTATGAAGCCAAAAACGGTGCGATTCAGGCCGATGAAGCTTGTGCGGCTTGTCACAAAGAAAATGCAGCACAAGATATGGTCTTTATTCAATATTACCCAGTGTTGCGTGCTGCTAAACCTGGTAAATAATAAGTAGAGGCCTTTGCACGGTTACTACGCGACACGATAATTGCGTTAAAAATTTGCGAAAAATGCTCATTTACCCCGTGTAAACTCCGCTTTTTCGCAAATTTTTGCCTTATTCTCGTACCGCTCATGACACCGTGCAAAGGTCTCAAGTAATTAATTTTAGCTGTTTCTTTTAGTTAATTTGGCATATTCAGTTTCAACGGAATATGCCAAATTTGTTTTCAGCATAAGGTTTTGCAGCTTTTATCTAGCTCGCTGACTTCTTCAGCGTTTCCCTAATCGTTTAGTGGCATTGTGTTAGAAATTATTTTTCCAATTCCGCAAAGCTGTAAAAATGCTGAGCGGATCCGGTTGTAAACATCCGCAATGACTTTGCACGCTAGCGATAATCTCCCGATTTTCACATCGCAGAAACGGATTCATTGACTTCTCATTGCCAAGTTTTGTCGGTACTGTAGGAATATTTTGATCGCGTTGATTCTGCGCGGTTATTTCAAAAGCCTCTAACGTATCATTTTCAGGATCGACAACGCGGGCAAATTTAATATTGCTAAGCGTGTATTCATGCGCGCAGTAAATAAGCGTGTCATCCGGTAATTGGGAAAGCTCCTGCAGTGACCGGTACATTTGTTCTGCAGTACCTTCAAAGATCCGCCCGCATCCGCAAGCAAAAAGTGTATCGCCGCAAAATAGCATATCGAGCGGTTGATGTGCATAGTAGGCGATATGATCGAGCGTGTGTCCGGGGACTTCAATGACAGTCAATGTTAATGACAATTCAGGAAAAGCAACTTCATCTTTTTTCAAGACTGAATGAGTAATGGCGGAAATGTTTTTGGAGTGCGGACCGTATACCGGCACCCCGGAAAATTGCAGCAGGCCGGTAACGCCGCCGGTATGATCATGATGGTGATGAGTAATGAGAATTGCAATTAACTGTAATTGTTTTGATCTAAGATACTCGATGACGGGTAACGCTGCTCCTGGATCAATCACAATCGCTGCGTTACGATCGTGAATAACCCAGATATAATTATCTTTAAATGCAGCTACCGGATGAACTATCAGCATAGCGTTTCCAGGAAAATTGGCGTTAATCTATTCATGCGGGAAAAATAATCGGTCAAAATGAATATACAAAATGATCAACCATGGTTTCAATCTTCTCTTGGTCAGTATTTGATCGAGCATGAATATTGCTACTTTGATCAAGTGGTTGCTAATATTTTTGGTTACAATGCTGTCCAAATCGGTTGGTCGCAGTTTAATTTTCTTCGCCTGAACCGGGCGCCATTCCATTTTACTGTGGGATTAGAAGACGGTACTTCGATTCGTGCCGGGGCTGGATTTTTGCCGCTCCAAAGTAACAGTATGGATCTGGTCATTTTGCCACATACGCTCGAATTTAACCCAAATCCTCATCAAATTTTACGGGAAGTACATCGCATCCTGATTCCAGGAGGGCATATTGTCATTTCAGGATTTAATCCTATGAGTTTGTGGGGTGTTTGCCATTATTTAAAATCAACCCGGCGCGAGTTCCCCTGGAATGGTCATTTTATTTCTTTGGCGAGATTGAAGGACTGGTTAAAGTTACTGGATTTCGAAATGGCGGGTGGCCGGCTCGGATGCTATGTTCCGCCTTTCAAGCAAGAAAAATGGCGCCGGCGCTTTCATTTCATGGAAGCCGCAGGTGATCGCTGGTGGCCGATCTCAGGGGGCGTTTATTTTTTACACGCGATCAAATATATACATGGAATGCGTGTGATTAAACCGGATTGGAAAAATTGCTTGGACGGGAAAAGAAAAATGGTGCCTGTCGCTCAAAAGATAAAGAAATTTCCGGCGGAAGAGCAATCTACGAGAAAATGTGACTAGGTTGCTGAGAGACCGGACTATGAATCGAGAACGAAGCAGGGTCGTTGAAATTTTTACTGACGGCGCATGTAAAGGTAATCCCGGTGTGGGGGGGTGGGGTGCATTATTGAAATATCAAGGACATGAGCGAGAAATATTTGGCGGTGAAGAGCACACGACGAATAACCGCATGGAGTTGCTGGCGGCGATACGGGCGTTAGAAGCGCTAAAATACCGCTGCAAGGTGCAGTTACATACCGACTCGCAATACCTTCAAAAAGGTATCAGCGAATGGCTCGAGGCATGGAAAGCACGGAGTTGGCGCACCTCGAATAAGAAACCGGTTAAAAATGAAGATCTCTGGAAGCTGCTCGATCAATTGTCGCAACAACACGAGATTGAATGGTGCTGGGTTCGTGGCCATTCCGGGCATATTGATAACGAGCGTGCCGATCAGTTAGCAAATCGCGGGGTTGAAATGATGATTTCTACTGATATCAAGAATTCTCAAGGATCTTAAAATGCGTCAAGTCGTATTGGATACGGAAACGACCGGTTTGGAACATAAACTGGGTCATCGCATTATAGAAATTGCAGCAATAGAACTTTGTCACCGGCAGTTTACGGGTAAACATTTTCATTATTACCTGAATCCTGAACGTGAGAGTGATGAGGGCGCTTTGCAAGTGCATGGTCTTACCTCCGGATTTCTTCGTGACAAACCCAAGTTCATTGAGATATCGGCTGAATTTCTGAATTTTATCAGTGAAGCGGAGCTTATTATTCATAACGCGTCCTTCGATGTCGGATTTCTTAATTATGAATTAGGCTTGGTTAAATTAGGGGTGCTGGATGATTATTGCGCATCAATAACGGATACATTGAGACTGGCCAAGGAACTCCATCCCGGTAAACGGAACAACTTGGATGCGTTGTGTGAACGTTATAATGTGGATAATTCCAGACGCACACTCCACGGCGCATTGTTAGACGCTGAATTGCTGGCGGAAGTCTATCTTGCGATGACACGCGGGCAAGAAAGTTTGCTCATTGAGATGGAACCCGCTGAGTTGGATCAATTTTCAATAACCGGTCTTGATGGTCAAAACCTTAAGATCATTACCGCAACCCATGAGGAAATGACCCAACACCAAGCGGTTCTAGCTCAAATCTCGCTTGAATGCGGTGGAAAATGTTTATGGGATAGACTTGAGCTGGGTGACGCTGCTGAAAAGTAATTTTGTCTGCGTGCTTAATTGGTACTGCTCCCGGAAATTGCCGGGGAATCACCGCTTCGAATCCATTCTTTCTTCTTTACGGTTGCCCCCGTGTAATCCAAGCTACACATCCTATGATGTTGTATTGAACGCCCCCGCCATTCACTAATGGTTTTACTTACTGAAAAACAAGTGATTCCCCAATATACTTCAGTGTTTTAACTAAGCTGGGATGCTTGTGTCCGCTTTGAGAAACAGTGGTTGACTATTCCAAGAAGCGATATTGATCTATCTGATGGGGATGAGAAATGCTCGTAAAAAATATTGATCTATCTGATGGGAATGAGAAATGCTCGTAAAAAAATTTGCGATCTTATTGTTGATTATTTTGGGGCTGACCGGTTGCCAGCGCGACCAAGATGCCTGCAATCGAAGCCCAAGCGGGCGCCCACGCAGGCAGTTGAGGAAATGTTAACCGCAGCAGCAGACTGCCGGATTGACCGAGCAGAAATCCCAACACAGCACCCGTCAGCGATAACCAGACCGCTTCGGCGAAGAACAACCGGCGGATGTCGCCGGAAGTCGGGCCGATGGCTTTCAACAGGCCGATTTCCGCAGTGCGCTGGCTGACCGCAACCAGCATCACGTTCATGATCAGAATCCCGGCGACGATCAGGCTGATCGCGGCAATGCCGGCGACTGCCAAGGTCAATACTTGCAGGATTTTATCGAAGTTGTTTCAGCGCAACGAATCTCCGGAAAATTCGATGTGATTCAGGGAGAGCACCCCGGCAATATTAACTACCGTTTACACGAAATCTGGAATGTCATTCAAGCTAACGAAGGTACTCACCGGAACGTTCTGGTTGATATGTAATTTCTTCAATGCGCACTTGCAACATTCCTCCGCCTGGCTTCGGCCACTCGATTTCATCTCCTTGTGAAAGACCAAGCAGTGCGATACCCACAGGTGCAAGTATAGAAATTGTGCCGCCTTGAGCATCAACATCTTTGGGATATACTAAAGTTAGATAAAAATCCCGGGCGGTGGATTCGATTCTGAACTTTACGGTCGAATTCATTGTTACTACAGTGAATGGAATTTTCGTAGGGTCTACTATTTCCGCGCGAGCGAGTTCGGATTCCAAGTGGCCTTTATCTGGAAATGCTGAGTCGGGCAACGATTCTATGAGCTTTTCCAGCCTTATCGCATCGAGCGATGAAATTAGAATTTTGGGTTTTTGGGTCATATTTCCTAAATCGGGGTTGTTATAAATTGTCTGAATTGGCCTGAGATGAACACTGCTATGACGTCATCCTGATCAGAATCCGATTCTGTCTGATGGCTAAACGTGAGAAAAAAGTCGATGAAAATGGCGCGTAGATTGGAATCGAAAGCTGCTGATTCATTGAATAAATCAGCTATCTAACAACCTCTGGTTCGATCGGATATTGAGTCAGCATAGAGATGAATGATCAGATTAAAGTGACTAAAGAAAACTAAACGCCCAGAGTTCTCTTATTGCCCTGGGCGTTCTGAACATGCTCTGCTTCGAATCGGCTATTCCTGCTGCGGTTCTTTGCCTAGAGTTTTGGGGTGCTTATAACTTGTCAGGATCGGAATCCAACTCTGCTTTATTCGCACGATCACTGAACTGGCCTGGTGTTGCAACCGGCTTGGCATTTTCTCGTTGCAGCAATTCTGCTGCTATCTTGCGATGAAAATATGCCTGTTTTTGTGCTTCTTGCGCCGCTTGTTCGTAATAACGTAAATTGGCTGTTGTATGTGAGTGAAAATCTTGCCCGCCTCTTCCATAGTAGTGACTTTTGTCTTCATAGTGCTGTAAGGCTTTCCTTTTTTCTACAACTTTTTTTCTCATTTCGTTGGCCACGTCGTCATAGTAACTCGCCAATTTTTCATGATCGCTATGCGTTTTCGCATGCTGTGCAAGCTTATTCATCTCGGTGTCCTGCACTTCAAGCGGCCCCAGTTGTGCACAGGCAATCAGCATAGAAAACAACGGTAGAACTGCAAGGTATTTTCGTAGATTCTTGCTCATGATAGTGACTCCAGGTAAAACGATAGGGAGACATATTACTTGAGACGATACAATGATGAATATTGGGGAAACTATTGTTCTTTACTAAGGAAAACTATTAAGTCACATCTTGCCCGGTAATCCGTCAAGAGAGATGGCTTAATTGTTCAATGAGATAAACGGTATTGCGAAATGGGTAAGGTGCCGGTCAATGAACAGCTGATTACGTTTCATAATCATTGACCTAATGCAGGATATTGGTTGAAGCCAGGCTATTTTAAAGATTGATCCCAGTACGGCATCTCCCCGACGTGTTCCGACAAGAAATTAACAAAAGAGCTTATCTTTTTCGGCAAATGTCTGCTTGGAAGATAGCAAGCGTAAATATGACGCTCTACCGATAGGTATTCCGGAAGTGCCGCCTGGAGCCGTCCTTTTTGTAATTCCATGCCGATGGTGTAGGTGGGTAACAAAGCGATCCCCAGTCCATGGAGAGCTGCCTGAGCAAGCGCATCATTATTATTGATGCGTAAGGTCCCCGATATTGGAACCTTGATCTTTCCCTCTGGTCCGGTAAAGTGCCAGTAACTTTGTTCGGTTGACAGCGCGCAATCGAGACAGTTATGTTTTTCAAGATCTGCTGGCGTTTGTGGCATGCCCCATTGTTGAAAGTACTGAGGCGTTGCGCACAATATGCGGCGCACAGGCGCAATCTTGCGAGCAACTAGATTGGGGTCAGGCTCGTTTGTTACACGAATTTGTACATCGTATCCTTCTTCTATCAAATCACCTGGGCGATCGGTAATGATCAAATCAACCTTTATTTTCGGGTAACGAGCTAGAAAGCAAGGGAGCGAGGGGGCGATATGGCGCATTCCGAAGGAACTCGGCACACTCACTTTTAGCGTTCCGAGCGGCTCTGCATGAAGACTACTCACGACTTGTTCGGCATGTTCAGCTTCTGCCAGGATGCGTGCAGCATGCTCAGATAGGGCGATGCCTGTTTCTGTCAAGCTGAGATGCCGGGTGCTCCGGAGAAGTAATCGTGTACTCAAGTCCTTTTCGAGCTTGGCGACGGCTTTGCTGACTGCTGCACGCGAAATGTCCATACGCCGCGCCGCTTCCGCAAAACTGCCCGCTTCCACGACGCGTGCAAAAACGATGAAAAGATTAAGATCTTGCATATTGCTATTGTATATCTTTAGGAAACAAAATGTTTCATTTCTCGGTACTTCTCTCGGATGTTTTCTATCTATATCATGTTTATCAAGGTTGAGATTAATATTATATTACAAAAGGTAATGATTTTTGTTATTGTAATATAATGGTTAATGTTTATACAGCCTTAATTGATTCGCTCTGAATCACCTGGAATGATGAGTTTTTGGTTGATTAGTTGATTTTTATTGTCAACCATATAGAGCGTATTGTCAGTGCGGTTATTTTTACAAGTCAGAAATTCATCGCGACTTGCATCAATGATCAATAAATGCATCATAAGGAGAATAAATTATGGAAACCAAAGAGTTAATAAAAGCACCTCAGTTGTTTGTGGTTTATGCGATTGCCATCCTCTATACAGTCGTGTTCTCTTTAGCGGCGGTTGTGGCGCCATCCACTGATAATGCTGTATGGGGTTTGCAAGGCATAATTCAGATTACTGAGCTGGAAACAAACAGCCCTAGCCATTCTCAAGCGGAATGGGACAATAGTACGAGTTGAAAATTATATGGTTCGCGCCCCTCATGTGTGTGATTAAGCTACTTATGCCAGACAGCGGAAACATTATCGGGGGCGCTTGAAAAAATGCAGTCAGGAGTAGCTATAAACGCGAGGGGGAAAAATGAGATGCTATTTCGACAAAACATAGGGCCACTAGGCGAATTAAGCCGGCGATAGCTGCCTGTTAAATTCAGAAAATACCGTGAGCGTTATCAAAATTAAACGAGCCTATGAGAAGGCTGAAGCAAATGATGGATACAGAATTCTGGTGGATCGATTGTGGCCGCGAGGTTTGACTAAAGAACGGGCAGCTATTGATTTGTGGTTCAAAGAAATTGCGCCTTCGCCAGGATTGCGCAAGTGGTTTGGGCATGATCCGGAAAGATTTCTTGAGTTTCGTACCCGCTATGTTGAAGAACTTGCGCAAAATCCTGCTATAACAAATGTTTCAGACTTATTAACCAAACACAGAATGGTGACCTTGGTATATTCGGCTAAAAATGTTGAAATTAACCATGCTGTCATCCTCAAGGAATTTATGGAATCAATTGGGAAGGTATCGGTTTGATACCATAAATTAATGGGAATTTTTACAGATCAGGTTTACCCGCTGAAGTAGGGCTGCCTAATAGTTTCCTGCAGGAAGAAACCATGGTTTCCTTAATATACCCCCTCTATGAATTCAACTAAGATGGCTTTGTTTTCTTGTGTCTGAAAAGAATTATCGGGAACGCACAAGGGTCGCAGGAATTCGAGGGAATGCGAGTAACTATGAAAAAAGCATCTTATATTGCTATTCGATGGTTATTGGGTTTTTAGAGAGAGGAATAAGTAAATGATACTAATGAAAAGATTTGAAATTGTTGTCGGAATTGAGCACCTCAATCAATTGATAGAATTGTTAGAGAGATCCGAAGTACGCGGATATACCGTCATCAAAAAAGCAGGGGGCCTCGGCTCACGAGGCGAACGGAATCCGGACGATCTCCTGGTTTCCGATGAGAATGCGGTAATAATCCTTGCCTGCAAGGAAGATCAAGCGCAGAAAATGCTAAATGAATTACGACCCGCTATGGAGGGGTTGAATGGTATGTGCTTGATTTCAAATTGTCATGCACATGTTCATTAATGACACTGTCTAAAAAGTATCTGGCAACAATCTGGAAAGAGCATTTTTTTGTTTTGTTTAAAAATGGAATTACTGCTCCCGGAAGTTGCCGGAGAATCGCCGCTTCGAATCCATTCTTTCTTCTTTACGGTCGCCCTCCCGTGTAATCCAAGCTACATTCCAATGATGTTGTATTGAACGTCCCCGCTCACTAATGGTTTTACTTACTGAAAAACAAGTGATTCCCCAATATACCTCAGTGTTTTAACTAAGCTAGGATGCTTGTATCCGCTTTGAGAAACAGTCGCTGACTATTTTAAGAGGCGATATTGATCTATCTGATGGGGATGAGAAATGCTCGTAAAAAATTTTGCGATTTTATTGTTGATTATTTTGGGGCTGACCGGTTGCGCGACGGGTGATTATTCTTATCAATCGTCACAAAGAGACAAATGCGCGTTAGCAGGCAGGGCATTCATGTATTCCTGCATGAGTCGGCGATAGCGTTGGATGATCGTTTATTTCTTACCCAGCGCTTTCACCGCATCGAGCCGCGCTGCACGGTTGGCGGGGAAAAGGCTGGCTAGAACACCGGTTGCCAGCGCGACCAAGATGCCTGCAATCGAAGCCCAAGCGGGCGCCCACGCAGGCAGTTGAGGAAATGCTAACCGCAGCAGCAGACTGCCGGATTGACCGAGCAGGAATCCCAACACAGCGCCTGTCAGCGATAACCAGACCGCTTCGGCGAAGAACAACCGGCGGATGTCGCCGGAAGTCGCGCCGATGGCTTTCAATAGGCCGATTTCCGCAGTGCGCTGGCTGACCGCAACCAGCATCACGTTCATGATCAGAATCCCGGCGACGATCAGACTGATCGCGGCAATGCCGGCAACCGCCAAGGTCAATGCTTGCAGGATTTTATCGAAGGTTGCCAGGATGGCGTCCTGGGTAATTACGGTGGTATCTTCCTCGCCATCGTGACTTTGCTTCAGGGTGGCTAGGACTGCTTGTTTAGCGGGTTCGATTTCGCTGTGACTTTTGGCTTCGATCAAAATCCGGAACAGCGAGGTGGTGTTAAACATGGTTTGTGCGAAATCGATCGGGATGATGACAATCTCATCGGTATTAAAACCCATCGTTTCCCCTTGTGCGGCCAGGACGCCGGAAACCAGAAAGCGGCTGTCGCCGAGGCGTACGCGCTGTCCGATTGCTTGCGTGCGGGGAAAGAATTCCCGTGCGATTTTAGCGCCTAAAACAATCTGAGCGCTGTTTTCGGTGCCGGCTGCCATGAAACTGCCTTGCGCCAATTTCATATGGCGGATTGGGATCAGATTGGCATTGCTGCCGAGTACCGTGACTTCGCGCAGGCGGTTGGCTGCGGACAGCTCCGCTTCGCCGACATTGAGCGGCGCGTAACGCCGCACTTGCGGCAGGCGGCCGATCAATTGCGCGTCTTTCAACGTCAGATCACGCGGTGTTTGGCCGAGTACCGCGCCGAGGAACGAACCGGAAGTTTCAGCGCGTCCCGGCAATACCACCAGCAAGTTAGTGCCGATCGAAGAAAATTGATTGATCACATAATTCCGCGCGCCATCCCCGATTGCTGTCAACACCACCACGGCGGCAACGCCGAGCGCCATCGCCAGAATGATCAGCAACGAGCGCACGCGATAGTTCACCACGGTTTTCAACGAAGTTTGCAGCGTATCAGTGAGTGTCATCGCTCTGGTCCGTCATTATCCGGCCGTCGCGCATGCCGATCTGACGATGCGCGCGGGCACCCAGTTCGCGGTCATGCGTGACGACGATCAGCGTGGTTCCGCGGTGATGCAGCGCTTCCAGAAGCAGCATGACTTCCGCGCCGGTTTGATGATCCAGGTTGCCGGTCGGCTCGTCAGCCAGGATGACGCTGGGTTGCATGATGGTTGCGCGCGCAATCGCCACGCGTTGCCGCTGGCCGCCGGAAAGCTCGGCGGGACGGTGGCGCGCGCGTTGTTGCAATTCAAATGCTTGCAAGGCATCGTTGACGCGTGTTTGCCGTTGCTCCGGCGGCACACCGCCGAGAATCAGCGGCAGTTCAATATTTTCCGCCGCGGTTAAGCGCGGAATCAGATGAAACGATTGAAATACGAAACCGATTTTCTCGCGGCGGATTTGCGCCAGTTCGTTTTCGGACAAATCGGTAATTAACCGGTTATCCAGCTCGTAACGGCCGCTGTCGGGTCTGTCCAGCAACCCGATGATATTGAGCAAGGTTGACTTTCCGGAACCGGAAGGTCCCATCACTGAAACGTATTCACCGGAAGCGATACTCAAATCGATATGGTTTAAAGCATGCACCGCTTGATCGCCCATCTGGAAAGTCCGGTTAATACCGGTCAGGCGGATCATGGTTGTTTACGTTGCACGGCGACGCCGGTTCCGATGCCTTCCCGGTCGAACGAAATCAACACTTGATCGCCCGCTTTCAAACCGCTGCGGATCTCGGTGAAACTCCAGTTGCTGAGACCGGCTTCCACAGGCTGTTCAACCAGCCGGTTTTGCGCATCCACCAGCCAGACTTTGTTTTCCTGGCGAATGGCCTGTGTCGGAATACGTAACACCTCGTCTCTGCGTTCCAGAATGACTTCCACGTCGGCGCTGTAGCCGACCAACAGCGGAATATCCGCCGGGATGTGTTGAAAGTCCACTTCAATATCGACCGTGCGTGCTTGTTTTTCAATCTCGGTCACATACGGTGCAATGCGGCGGATTGTGCCGGGAAAGATTTTATTGGGCATGGCATCGAGCGTGATGCGCGCTTCCTGGCCGACTCTGATTTTCGGCGCGTCCACTTCGTCCATCGGTGCGGTGACGTATAAGCAACGGTCGTCGATCAAATCGATCGTCGGCGGTGTCGGGATACCCGGTGGCGACGGTGTGGTGAATTCGCCCAGCTCGCCGGAAATTTTTCCGATCACGCCGGAAAACGGCGCGGTGATGATGGTGCGCTCGATTCCGGCTTGCGAGACGCGGATTTGCGCCTCGGCGCGCTGGATATCGGAAATGGCTGCTTCGCAACTGGCCTGGCGCGAACGGGCATTGGCGTTGACGTCATCGGCGCGTTGCGAACTGACGAAGCCTTGCGCAACCAATTGTTGCGTACGGATCGATTCGCGCCGGGCATTTTCGGCCAGAATGCAGGTTTCGCGGCGGCGCTCCTGCGCCATGGCCAATTGCCGTTGCGCCAGCTCACGTTGCGCCACAAGATCCTGATTCCAAAGCTCCAGCAGTACTTGGCCCTGTTGCACATGATCGCCTTCTTTCACCCGGATTTTAGCGATCTGGCCGCCGGTGATCGGCGCTAGATTGGAGCGCTGACAGGATTTGATCGTGCCCGCGCGGGTGTTGACAACCGTCGCCTCGACGCTGCCGGTGGTGATGACGGCGACATCCACTTCCAGCGGCTTGGGGCGGGTGTAATACCATGCGGCGGCGGCAAGTCCGCCGGCAAGCGCGATCAAACCGATAGCGCGGAGCGGTTTCTTTGTGAATGGCATGATGAGAAGCGGTATGTCGGATAAAAATGAACGGGCATCGAGTTGTGTTTCCTGGCAAATATGCGTATTTTACACGTTCATTTACACGGCTTGCCGGCGTATCACGATAAACCCTGACAAACGATTGCTATGATTGATATTTGGCGAAAAAAATTCATCTTGTCCGATTCCGGCCAGCCTGCAACCCTGGAAGACATCCGGCCCTCCGAGGCGGATTACGAAGCGCTCGATCCGAAAACCTTCGATGCCATCGAAGCGCAAGCCTTGTTTGATGCGATTGATCGCACGCAGACCGAAGCCGGGCGGTTGATATTGTACCGTTCGCTGGCGCGGCCGGTGCATGATGCAGTTGTATTGCAGCAAAAGCAAATTGCGCTGCGGGAAATTGCCGAAAATCCGGCGTTGTTCGATGCGCTGGTGAAATATGCCGACAAAGCGGCGCCATTGGAGAAATCGCTGAAATACTTGCTGTATGGTGAGTTCACCGGCGGTTTGACGACCGAGGAACCGGGCAGCCGTACCGATAAGCTGGAATTCGGCGGTTACGGCTACCGGCAATTTCAGGACGGCACGCAATTCGCAGTCGAACTGGTCGAAAGCGCCGCGCAAATCCGTCAGCCGCAATCGGCGTATTTGCGCGCTTTGCTCGACACTATCCGCGATTTCGGCGAATCGCGTATCTATGCTTTGATGAAAGGGCCGGTGTATTCGTCGGGCGGCAAATTCAAAACCAAAAAAGAAAAAAAGCCGTTCGATCTGTTCGCGCGCTTCCGGCCGTCGCTGTTTAAAATCATGCCAACGTTCTTGTTTTTTGCCGCGTCGTACGGTGTGTTGTTTTTCTTTGAAAATTTCATGCCGCAATTCAGCGCGTCGTACATCGGCTACGGCATTCTGGCGCTGACCGCGCCGGTGTTTCCGATCATCCTGCTGGCGATGGGCGTATCCGACCGCGATTCGATCATCTATCCGCTGCGCAAGCAATTCCGCGAAAGCCCGGAACTGGCCAAAGCGTTTGAAGCGTTCGGCATGATCGATGAACTGTTGTCGCTTTACCGCTACGGCCAAGCGTTGCCCGGCGAGAAAACGCTGCCGGAGATTGTCGATGACAAGCAGCACCGGCTGCTCGTCAGCCAGGCGCGGAATCCGTTATTAATCCGGACAATTCCGGATTACGTGCCGAACGATATCGAACTCGACGCGGCGGGGCGGGTGCTGATCATTACCGGGCCGAACAGCGGCGGTAAAACCGCGTACTGCAAAACCGTGGTGCAAATTCAGTTGCTCGGGCAAATCGGCTGCTATATTCCGGCGGCGCGAGGACAATTGGTCCCGGCGGAGCATATTTATTACCAAGTGCCCGATCCCGGCCAGCTCAGTGCGGCGATGGGGCGCTTCGGCCATGAACTGCAACGCACGCGCGAAATCTTCTTTAATGCCACACCACGTAGTTTGGTGGTGCTCGACGAATTATCCGAAGGCACCACGTTTGAGGAAAAAATGACGATCTCGGAATATATCCTCAAAGGCTTTCATAAACTCGGCGCGAGCACGTTGCTGGTGACGCACAACCACGAATTGTGCGAATTGCTGCAACAAGACGGCATCGGCCGCTACCTGCAAGTTGAATTCTTGCAAGGTCCGACCCACCGCCTGATCGCCGGCATCTCCAAAGTCAGCCACGCCGATCGTGTCGCTAGTGCGATTGGGTTTAGCCAGAAGGATGTGGAAGCGCATTTGGAGAAGCAGGGTGGTAGTTCTTGAAGGGTTGAGATTGATTTATATTACATTTGTGTAAGATAATGCGAAGCCCTAAATGTTTCTAGTGATAACTGGATTGAGGGTAATAACCGGCTGTGGCTGGTTTTTGAAAATGTGAAATCGAAACTTGCGGTAATAACAAAAACAGGAGAATGTATGTTAAGAAAATCTCAAATCTCAAATCTCAAATCTCAAATCTCTTAGTCTGATTGCAACAAGTGTCATTGTAGCAAGTACATCTTCGCTTGTGGCTGCTTATCAAATATCGCCGAATCCGAATCTCTCAACAATTACAGTCAATGATACTTTTGCAGAAAACTGGCTAGAGCCATTTAACAATTATGGTCATATAGTAATTAATGTACCTGGAAGGCTGGTTAATCATGGATTGATAAATAATTATTCTAACTTGATCAATCATGGTATTTTGGATAACTATGGCAAGCTAATCTCAAGGAACATAAACCTAGAATCATCTTCGATACTGAATAACCACGGTATTATTACAAACTTTGGTTGGGTAATTGGCGCAGTAGACTCAGTACTGAATAACTACGGTACTATTGATAACCAAAATACGATAGGTGGTGCAGGTTCACTTTACAATTATGGTGTCATAGATAATGATGCCTACATAGATATTTTTGTTTCTGGATTACTAGTGAATAATGGAACAATTAACCATTGGGGTAATTTTGAGAATCGTGGAACGTTAGAAAACCATGGAAATTGGAATAATTTAGGTACCCGCTATATGCCGAATGTGGGTGAAATAATTAATACTGGCACTATCAGCAATTTTTATGCTCTCACGAATTATGTCAAGGTTGACAATTCCGGTACAATTTCTGAAGTATTTGGTGATGGTATCAATGGACATTATAAGCAATTTACTGGTGAAACTATCAATAACGGTATTATTGATGTAACAACCATAGAGTTTCAGGGCGGAGTTTTAAAAGGAACTGGTACACTAAAAGGCTCGGTAATCATAGGTACTGGGGCAACTGTAATCCCGGGCTTGTCACCTGGAACATTAAATATCGATGGCGATCTGCATAGTAATGGGAACTATGTTTTTGAAATCGTAGGGGTGAATAGCGGTCAATACGATGTGCTGGATATTGATGGGAATGCGTTCTTTACCGGTGGCAATTTCAAGTTCGAATTCATTGATGGCTACCTTCCTTCAGCCGGCGATCATTGGGATTTCCTGGTTGCCGATAGTTTGAACGGTTCTGATACAGTCGGCTTCACGTTTGCCGGTTTAGGCGATGGCTTGGGAATCGATCTTCACAACGAAGGTGGCAAAATCTCGTTGACGGTGATTACCGCAGTGCCCGAACCGGAAACCTATGCGATGCTTCTGGCAGGGCTGGGGTTGATGGGTTTCATGGCATACCGAAGAAAGCTAAAAGAAGCGGCTTGATCTTTGTACGTGTTAGCAGTGAAAGCAACCCAGCTTCGGCTGGGTTTTTTGTTTGGAGTTTTCTTAAGATTCCTTGACTTCAAAAATCGTGTGCATACAATGTATGCATGATTAAGTTCGAGTGGGATTCCAATAAAGCGGCTTCAAACCGGAAGAAACATGGAATATCTTTTGAAGAAGCGCAATCCGTATTTTATGATGATTTTGCCGTGCAGTTTTTTGATGAGGGTTCTGTTTCAGAAGATCGGTTTTTGATGCTCGGAATGAGTAACGAAGCTCGCATATTGATCATTTGCTACTGCGAGCGGGATTCAGGAAATGTCATCCGGATTATATCGGCACGAAAAGCAACTAAATCGGAACGTCAATTTTATCGTGGTGAAGTGTTATGAAAGCTGAATATGATTTGTCAAAAATGAAATCCCGTAAAAATCCCTATGCCGCTAAGCTTAAAAAATCTGTGACGATGCGGTTGAGTGAGGATGTTATCGGTTATTTCAAGAAAATGGCTGAAGAGACGGGAGTGCCTTATCAGAGTCTTATCAATTTATATTTAAGGGATTGCGTTTCCCAACATCGAAAAATCGATATTACTTGGCAAGGTAAATCCCAAATTTCCTGAAGGTTATTTTTTAACCATTATTACGCATTGGAAAAATAACCGTTTTCCAAACGGAAACTGCTCCGCTTGCATTGGTTGATGCAAACGGAGCAGTTTTTTTGTTGACGCGGTGAATCGTGACAGACTTAATTTACGCGGACGCCGATGTAAGTAGCGTTGTTGGCTTCGCTACGCTCGGTAAACGCACCGTTGTAGTCGATGATCGCGCCGATCCAGTAATTCTGGCCGCTGACCAGATCGGAAGGGATCACCAGGAAGGTGTTGTTGGTGGTATCCGGAAAACCGCGATACAGCGTAACCGTGCCTTCGCCGAGGAACCGGTCGCCGGTGCTGATGGTGTCATTGGTCGATAGGTAATAACCGACTTTAGCCGTCAGCGGACTGGTTTTGCCGAGGTTTTCGTAGGTCATTTCGAGTTTGATGGTTTGTCCTTTGTTGACGCGGTATACCGGTTCGGCGGTACCGGCTACTTTAGTCAGTTCTACATTCGAGGTATTGAAAATGCGGGTGCGGCCATGCGTGCTGTATTCGCCGCTGCTGCCGATGTGCCGCCAGTGCGAAACGGCTAAATCATTGGGGCCGCCCGCCCACAAGCCGTACACTGCGACCAATCCATTATTAGCATCCTCGCCGCTGTAGGCGGTCGCGGTTGCGCCGTTGGCATGGATGTGTGTCCAATCGGATCCCATGATGTTATAGACATTGGCGGTATGCGCCAGTCCGGCGGCATGGCCGAATTCGTGCATGGCAGTGGTCTGGAACGGACGGTAAGCACCGCCATAAGACCACAGGCTGGCTTTGTTGGTGGTGTAGTGATACGCCACGCTGTTATTGAAAATGATATCCGCCTCTTTCAGCGTGCAATCGCCTTTGAACCATACATAAGTGACAGCCGGATAGGTGCCGATGTTCGGGCCATTATTGGCCTCCCACCAGGCTTCGTTTTCGTTGTTATTGGCAGCGACGCCAGGCTCGTTCCAAACGACGCCGAAGCTCAGATTGCTGGGATTGCCGTTCCAATGTGTGACCACGGAAGATAATGCATCGCGCCACGGCCCCGCTGGAAAACCGACCGATGAGGCGCGGATGGTGTAGTTGTTGCCGCTCCATTTGGTTGCGTTGCCGCCGCATTTGATGGTGGTGTAAGCGAACGCATGTTGCGTGACGATTGCCAGAAACATCGTGGCGAGCAATTGATTTAATCGCGAGAATTTCATTGTAAGTCTCCTAAAAATTGTTCATAACTTGAATGACGGTTGCAAATTCAGGGTGAAAACGCGTTTTAATCCCTGTGGATGGTCATTTCCACGTGATTCGGCGCTTCCAGGTCGAGTTTTTTGAGAACCGGTGGTACCGCCGGTGCGGCAACTGGTTTTGCTTTTCCTACCGCAAATTGTTCATGGATTTGCACGCTTTGGACGGGCTTGAGCGAACCGAGCGCTTGCGGGGTGTAGTGCTGGTTGACGCTGTCGTTGAGGAATTTACGGAATTGCACCGGTGTCAGCTTGGTCGCGTCGGCTGGCGGCGTCCACTCGGCTTTGGTCTCGGTTTCAAAAGTAAATTCTTTGATGCCGATTCGAAGCGTTACGCTTTTCTTGTCTTCGTTAAAATTGCCTTGATCGAGCTGGCCGTTGCTGCGCAGCCAGATTTCTTGCCACGCATCGGAATGCACGGCGTCCTTGCTGATGCGGAAGCGTCCGAAGTTGCCGCCGACCACCGGTGAAATTTCCACGCCGTTGCCCTGCACGAACACGATATCCTGATCGCCCACCTGGAACAGCGGCACACCCGGAATGATCAGGGTATTGCCGGCGTCATCCGGGCCGCCGCGGAAACGCAAGGTGATCAATTTGTCCTGGTTCGAGCGGCCTTTAAAGTTCCGGGCGATCTCGTAGGTCACATAGGTATGCGGCATGGCGACATCGCCTGCCTGCAGAACGTCCGATGTGCGATAGTCGACCTCGACGACCTTGCCTTCAAAAATCAGATCGGCCTTATGCACCAGATCCGAAGTATTGGTACCGTCCGCATGCGATGCGTAGGTTTGCGGGATGGCAATCGCCAGACCCAAAGTCAAAATTGCTGCGGCTAATGTTTTTACTTTCATCATATATCTCCTCTTACGTGGTGGATTACTACATTGTTGCGCCGGGTTTCAATAATTCCGGCAAATCGAAACTGCCACGCAAAGATAGGGCTTTTCGCTCGATCAGTCTGTGAGAAAACACACAGGACACGGCGCTTTGCAGCTAAGCTCTTGGAGGAAAAGGCTAGTTGAATGGAGGCGCGGTCATTGAAAGTAGTTTTCTTGGAGATTTGAGAAATCAGGTATGCTTGTACTGAGAGAGTGCGGTGGAGGGGAAAAATCATGCATACCATTGGTAAATTCGTACTCGGGTTGATGGGACAATTGCGCGCCAAACCGGCTGCCGGCGATTCGGCTATGTCGATTTCCCTGCCGCCTCCCGAAAAACAGGGCGGACTGCCACTGATGGAAGCATTGCTCATGCGCCACTCGTCGCGCGAATTTTCACCTGAACCGCTGCCGTTACCGTTGCTGTCGACTTTGCTGTGGGCGGCGTATGGCATCAACCGTGGAGATGGCGGACGGACCGCGCCTTCTGCGCTCAACGCGCAGGAAATCGATATTTACGTGGCACTGCCGTCGGGTGCCTGCCGCTACGACGCGGCGGCCAATTCCTTGTAACTGGTAGCCGCCAGCGATGTGCGGCGGATTACCGGTTATCAGGATTTTGTCGACGACGCGCCGCTGGATTTAGTGTATGTCGCCGATTTTACGCGTCTGAGCCGAGTGCCGTTCAGTCAGCGGGAATCGTATGCCTCGGTGGCGGCAGGCGCCATCGCGCAAAATGTTTATTTGTTCGCTGCGAGTAATAGCCTTGCCACCGTGCTGCGCGCCTGGATCGACCGCACGGCGATTGCCGAAGCATTAGGGTTGACGCATGATCAGCAGGTGTTGCTGTCGCAGACGGTGGGGTATCCAAGTATTATTAAGAAAAACCAATAGTATGGTGATTAATGACTGTCTTAGAATCATAAGATTCGTTGAGGAAAACTGAAATGAGTCGGGTAAAACGAACAATGGAGCAATTGTCGTATGGCTTGGAACAACCACGAGATTTGCTAGAAAAATTGAAGTGGGAAGCAGATAAACTCGGTGAATTGCCTCATGCTTACGATGTGTTTAATTTCATCGTGACTGTCGCTGTACTTGCTGAATGGATACAACAAGCTTATTCTTCTAATTTGGATTCCGACCCATTTGCTGCACCTGCAAAGACAAAGAAAAAGGGTCAAAATATATCTCAAGAAAATTGGTTGATACCAAGTAAAGCAGTGCATTGGATAAATGATACAAGCTGCCTTCCTAATCCCTATTTAGACGTTCGCTATCATATCGAGAATGCATTGTCGATCTGCTCGCATACAGCGAATGCCAGTAAGCATTTTCACTGGAAAGATGGGCGTAGTATTACTAGAATTGAGGAAGGACCTCAGATTGGTGATTATTACCAATATTTTTTTACGTCAACAGCCCCAGATTTGTATCTTGAATTTGAAGGAGATTATTATGGTTTACAACAAATAAAAGGGATTCTGTTGCAATTCTATACTGGGTTAATCCATTATCTCGAAAATAAAGAATCATCCAGTGGAGCGGTCTCGTGAGAATCTATGAAATACCAAGTCAAAGCAATTTTTGAGCGATGCAGTGTGTAATGACGCCTAGGCAAATGATGATAGCCAATCCCGACGTCCGATTATCGATCAGAGAAGTCGAGATCATCCGAGCGACGGTGCATCGTTTGCTGAGCGATGATGCACGGATTCGTATCTTCGGTTCCCGGGCAAAGATGGATGAAAGGGGCGGGGATATTGATATTTTGATCGAAACAGAACAGATACTGACCGATCGCGTTTCGACCGCATGCCGGTTAACCAGCCAACTGCAAATGCAGCTCGGCGATCGGAAGATCGATGTCATCATTGTCGATCCGGCAACGCCGGAGCAGCCGATTCATCAAATTGCACGCCAAACCGGTGTGATGTTATGACAGCCGATACGCTCAAAATCGAATCGATCCGATTACTGGCGCTACTGAAAATCGTCCGGCGTGAAGGTGTATTGCTGTTGAAGACGGATACGCGGCTTTTCAAGGCGGAGCTTGATGCCGCTTGGGTGGAGCGATTGGAAAGCGATGATGATTTGGCGGAGCGTCTGGATGCCTTTGTGTCTCGCTTCGGGCGGATGCAGGATACGGTGGGAGACAAACTGATACCGGCTCTGCTCCGGTCGATGGCGGAAACAACCGGCAGCGCGCTGGATAACCTGAATCGGGCTGAGAAGCTTGGTTTGTTACCGTCGGTCGAGGACTGGCTGAGTGCGCGAAATTTACGCAATAAACTGGTGCACGAATATATGTCCGATCCTGAAGAATTTGCCGTAGCGCTGAACAAAGCGCATTGGACGGTTTTGTTGCTGGTTACCGCCTACAACAACATTAATCGTTATGCCCGCTCGCGTATTCCGGCGGCGGAGTGGCCGGAGTTATTACCTTAGGGAGGGCGGGTGATTGAATCGAACGCACGCAACCTGATTTGCCGCGCAGTCCCACGCAACGCTAACCGATTAACCCCGATAGGGCGGCAACGGCAAACCGGATGACATGACCGGAGACAAAATACTAGGACTGGTTCAGGTTACGCTGCTCAACCATCTCCAACCCGCCCCCACACTTCCAGCACAGTTGAAAATTCGCCGGGTTGTCTTCGCCGCAGGATGGACATTGCACGTTGCCGGTGGCGACCGGGGTGTTTTCGTAAGTGTCGATGATGCGTTTGGCGCGTTCGAAATCGTCTTCGCGGATAATCCAGATTTCCGGGTAGGCGTGGGTGAACGGGATTTCGCCGGCGACGCCTTGGGCGTGCTGGTTAAATATTTTTGCCGGGATATAGGCGTGTTCGAGCAGATCCAGTACTATCTGCGCTTCCATCAAATTGCTGGCGGAGTAGATTTTTTTCATGCCAAAGCGAATTAAAAAAACATCAAACGGTTAGTCGAGCAAAATTATGTGGTTCAGAAACTTACAAGCTTATCGTATCACCAGCGGCAATATAACATTGAATAGCCTGGAAGAGGCGCTGTCGAAACATGCATTGCAGCCTTGCACGCAAATGGAGCAGCAAAGCCGCGGCTGGCTGCCGCCGCGCGACGAGCAGGATAATTTCGTGCACGCGTTCGGTCAACAGTGGTTGATCGCGTTTGCGGTCGACAAGAAATTGCTGCCGGCGTCGGTGGTCAATCAGCATGCCCAGGAACGGCTGGCGAAAATCGCCGAGATGCAAGGTTACAAGCCGGGTAAGAAGCAAGTCCGCGACATCAAGGAAGCGACGTTGATCGAACTGCTGCCGCGCGCGTTTTCGCAGCGGCAAAAGACTTATGCATGGATCGACGTGGTTCAGAACCGGTTGATCATCGATACCGGCAGCGCCAACAAGGCGGAAGAATTCGTCGAATGCTTGATCAAATCGGTGCACGGGTTAACGCTGGCGCCGCTGGAGACGAAATTTTCACCATCGACGATGATGACACGCTGGTTGTCCGGCGACGATTTGTCGACCGCCTTCACCATTGATCGCGATTGCGAATTGCAGGGCATGACCGATGAGAAGGAGATCATCAAGTATTCGCATCATAGCCTGGACGCGGAAGAGACCGGACGGCATATCCGCGCCGGCAAGAAAGTGATCAAGCTGGCGATGACGTGGGACAGTAAAATTTCGTTTGTGCTGCATGACAATCTGCAACTGCGGCGGATCGCGCCGCAGGATATTCTGAAAGAATCCGCCGAGAGCGCGGAGGAGCTGTTCATCAGCGATTTCGCCATCATGACCGGCGAATTGAGTCAACTGATCAATGAGCTGGTTGAGGCGTTGGGCGGCGAGGATCGCGATTAAGGAAGCATCTTGTCATTCCGAACATGGTGAGGAATCGTTAATTATCAAAGTAATAGATTTTTCGTGCTGCTCGAAATGACACCGGGTCGGCTTTTTTAGTGATGATTGCGATCCTTGATGCCGGACAACACGCCGCTGGCAAACTTGCCGACGAATTCGGCGGTTTTTTGCGCTAGAGTGACGCCGGTTTCCAGTTGCGCGTGGCCGACGGCGGCAACCTGCTGCGCCAGCGTCGCCAAAGTCTCTCGCAATTGCGAACCGACTGCCGTGCCGTTATTGCGCGCGTGCTTGCCGAGATCGTGCAGGATGTCGGCGATCAAGCCTTGCGCCGTGGACGCGGTGTGGTGCAGGGTATCGAGAAACAGATTTTCCAAGCCTTCCAGATCCGAACGCGTGCGCGATAATTCGGTGTCCGAGTATTTGCGCGCCTGACCGGCGGCTTCCTCGATCGCCAATTTGGACGCTTGCGCGAAACCGGCCAGCGCGGTATCGAGTCCGGCGATGGCGGCGGTAATTTGAGTTTTTGCCGCTTGCGCTTGATTGGCAGTGTGCAGCAAATGCTGCGTGGCGCCGTCGTGCACGCCTTGCATCACCGCCGTGATAATGCGCCGCAGTGAGTCAGGGTCAACGTGACGGGCGTGCATCGCTTTCAGAGTCAAACGATGTACGGTTTCCTGAACATGTTCACCGCTGGCGAGCGCTTCGCGGATATCGGCGGTCAGTGTTTCGATATCGGTAGTAGAGTCATGGTGCATCGTGATAGGTCCTCTTACGGTGAAAAATGGGTATGAGGCTCATTTTCCCCCGTTGCTTACCAGCCGGTCAAGACCGTTCATATACGGACGCAGCACTTCGGGAATGGTGACGCTGCCGTCGGCGTTTTGATAATTCTCCAGCACTGCCACCAGCGTGCGGCCGACCGCCAGGCCAGAACCGTTCAAGGTATGCAGCAGCACCGGTTTGCCGTTTTCGTTGCGGAACCGCGCTTGCATGCGCCGTGCCTGGAATGCTTCGCAGTTGCTGCACGAGGAAATTTCGCGGTAGGTGTTTTGCGCCGGCAGCCAGACTTCGATGTCGTAGGTTTTCGCCGCCGAAAATCCCATGTCGCCGGTGCACAGCGCCATCACGCGGTACGGCAAGCCGAGTTTCTGCAGGATTTTCTCGGCGTGGCCGACCAGTTCCTCCAGCGCATCGTACGACTGATCGGGATGCACGATATGCACCAGTTCGACCTTGTCGAATTGATGCTGGCGGATCAAGCCGCGAGTGTCGCGGCCGTAGCTGCCCGCTTCGGAGCGGAAGCACGGCGTGTGCGACACGTATTTCAGCGGCAACGCTTGCAGCGGCACGATTTCGTCGCGCACCATGTTGGTGATCGGGACTTCGGCAGTCGGGATGAGATGATATTCCGGGCCGCTGGCCGGATCAGCACCGCCGGCTTTGACGGCGAACAAATCCTGTTCGAACTTCGGCAACTGCCCGGTGCCGCGCAGACTGTCGCGGCTGACCAGATAGGGCACGTAGGTTTCGACATAGCCGTGTTCCTGCGTGTGCGTATCAAGCATAAATTGCGCCAGTGCGCGGTGCAGGCGGGCGAGACCGCCTTTCATCAGACTGAAGCGCGTGCCGCTGAGCTTGGCGGCGGTTTCAAAGTCGAGCAGCGCCAGGCCCTCGCCGATACTGACGTGATCCTGGATATCGAAATCGAATGGACGCGGTTCGCCCCAGCGGCGGATTTGCACGTTGCCGGTTTCGTCCTTGCCTTCCGGTACGCTGGCGTGCGGCAGATTCGGCACTTCCAGCAAGATTTTCTGCAGTTGTTGCTGAATCCGTTCCAGGTGCTCTTCTGCTTGTTTCAGCGCATCACCCAGGTTGGCGACTTCCGCCATGATCGCCGAGGCATCTTCGCCTTTGCTTTTGGCCTGGCCGATTTTTTTCGATGCCGCATTACGCTGCGCTTGCAGCTCTTGTGTCTGAGTTTGAATGATTTTGCGCTCCGCCTCCAGGGCGTTGAACGCTTCCACGGGGAAAGCGAAGCCGCGTTTGGCGAGCTGGCGGGTGACGTTGTCCAAATCGGTGCGTAGTTGCTGAATCTCTAGCATGCGAACTCCAAAATAGCCGGTATCGTTGAAAAGTTATATTTTATGCTTGGCTTGCTCATCCAGGCTGTGCAAATAAGCCAGTTTTTCCCGGATTTTTTGCTCCAGGCCGTAAGCGGTGGGTTGGTAAAAGCTGACTGTCGGCATATCGTCCGGAAAATAATTCTCACCGGCGGCGTAAGCGCCCGGACAATCGTGCGCGTAACGGTAAGCCTTGCCGTAGCCGATGTTTTTCATTAGCTTGGTCGGCGCATTGCGTAAATGCAGCGGCACGTTGCGCGATTTGTCGCGGGTGATGAAAGCCCGTGCCTGGTTGTATGCCAGGTAAGCGGCGTTGCTTTTCGGCGCGCTGGCCAGATACAGCGCCGCTTGCGCCAAAGCCAATTCGCCTTCGGGGCTGCCGAGCCGTTCAAAGGTTTCGCAAGCGTCGAGCGCCAGGCGCAACGCGCGTGGATCGGCCAAACCGATGTCTTCGATCGCCATGCGGATCAAGCGGCGTCCGAGGTAGAGCGGATCGGCGCCGCCGTCGAGCATGCGGCACAACCAGTACAATGCGGCATCCGGCGACGAGCCGCGCACCGATTTGTGCAGCGCGGAAATCTGGTCGTAAAACGCGTCGCCGCCTTTGTCGAATGCGCGGGTGTTGCGCGATAACGCATTGATGACTAAGTCCTCGCTGATCTGCGTGATTGCTTCGGTGGTTGCCGCGGTTTGAATCTGTTCCAGCAGATTGAGTAAACGCCGGGCGTCGCCGTCGGCAAATTCGATCAATAGCCGCCGGGCATCCGCTGAAAATTGCAACTGCGGCATCGCAATTTTGTGCGCGCGATCGAACAGTTGCGCCAGTTCCTGACCGGACAGCGCGGTCAAAATGTACACCTGCGCGCGCGACAGCAGCGCGTGATTGACTTCGAACGATGGATTTTCGGTGGTGGCGCCGACAAAGGTGATCAGACCTTGCTCGACATAGGGTAAGAAAGCGTCTTGTTGCGATTTATTGAAGCGGTGCACTTCATCGACGAATAAAATGG
>Ga0209573_1001061_pt1 | contig 46657 bp, 39 predicted proteins | sample TNRBio252014_DNA_FD_185870 | JGI IMG/M metagenome (GOLD analysis project Ga0209573, IMG submission 185870) | Wastewater treatment Type I Accumulibacter community from EBPR Bioreactor in Madison, WI, USA - TNR Reactor_6/25/2014_ DNA (SPAdes)... | ecosystem: Engineered > Bioreactor > EBPR >... | reverse complement strand
GGATTGGTCGGTGACCTATAACCAAATCAGGCCTCATGAAAATCTGGGGTATTTAGCCCCTATGAACTATGAAACTTTAAACATGGATTTCTACTTTTACCCGGTTGCAGCTTAGGGGAAGCGTACAATTTCACTATCTACCATTTGGAAATTCTTACAACTTATCTTTTGAGCAACCAAGATTTATCTTAGACATTATTGGTACAAAAGAGTGGGTTGTGTACAGTCCAAAGGATGAACATAGAGTATATAGCCATACTTCTTGGTTTTTATTGCTTTCGCCAGAAGAATCTGAAATTAGGCAAGGCTGGTATTCATCTGCAGACACAAAACACAAACATTGGAAATCATTTTTCTTTGACTGATGGAAAAACAACGAACCGCCAACAAGGTATTGCCAAAAGCGGGGCTGACGGGCTTCTTTGACACTTTTGTGCTTAACCGAACATTAGTTTTTCAAATAAACAGTAGTGCTTAAACGCCCCGCCTTCGGCAATACCCGACCGTTCGTTCACATAAAAGCGCCTGCCAGGAAACCCCCAGCAGGCGCTTTTTCAATTTCTTAGAACGTTTCAGTCTACCCCAACACCTGCGTCCCTCCCAAAAAAGGCTGGTCATAAACCCGCTTACCTGTCGCCTTATAAATGGCGTTGGCAAGCGCGCCGATGATGGGTGGATTAACCGGTTCGCCGAGTCCTGTTGGGTCTATTTCATTTTTCACGAAATGAACCTCGATGGCCTTTGGCGCCTCGCTGTGGCGGATCAGGCGGTATTTGTCAAAATTACTTTGCTCCGGTACGCCGTCTTTGAAAGTCATGGCGCTGTACATGGCGTGTCCGATGCCGTCCACGATGCCGCCTTCCGAGAGATTGATGGCTGCAATCGGGTTAACGACGATGCCGCAGTCAACGGCACAGTGGACTTTTTGCACCACCGGTTTGCCGTCTTCCAGCACAATGTCCAATACCTGAGCCACGTAGCTGTTGTGGCAGAAATAGGCAGAAACGCCCCGGTGAACGCCAGGCTGGTCTTTGCCCCAGCCCGATTTTTCCCGCACCAATTCCAGCACCCCGGCGTAGCGGGCTGCTTCGTAGTCGTTTTCAGCGCCAACCGGTTTTTTCGCAGCGCGATCCAAAAGTTCGAGGCGGAACGCAATGGGGTCTTTCCCCATGACTTCGGCCACTTCATCGAGAAATGACTGTTCGGCTCCGGCGATGAAGTTCGACCTCGGCGCCCGGAATGCCCCGACGCTGATGTTGGATTCCAATGCCCAATCTTCGGCTAAGTAGTTGTCCAATGCGCCCGCCGGGAAACGGTTTGCGGCAAGCGAGCTTTCCGGGATGCCGCCCGACCGCACGTGGAAAGCGGTGAGGTTTTTGTTGGCATCGAAAGCAGCCCGGTAAGTCACATAGTATGCCGGACGGTAATTGCCGAACGTCATATCGTCCTCACGGGTGTAAACCAACTTGATGGGTGCGTTCATTTTTTGGGAAATGACTGCCGCTTCCACCACGAAGTGGCCGTAAAGCCGCCGTCCGAAGCCCCCACCCTGCCGGGTCATCTGGATATCTATCTTTTCAAGTGGCAATCCGAGTCGGGCAGCCACACTTTTTTCCATAAATTCCGGCGTCTGGATAGGGCCGACGAGTTCCGCTTTGTCCGCCGTTACGTGGGCAAAAAAGTTCATCGGCTCCATCGTGCTGTGGGCGAGGAAAGGCGCGGTGTAGCTGCGCTCGATGACCTGCGCTGCATTTTTGAAAGCCGTTTCCGGGTCGCCATCCTTGCGGACGACCTTTGCCAATTTGGCGCCCATTTCCGCCATTTTTGCCAGATGATCCCTGGTATTTTCCAGCCCGGCTGGAATTTTTACGGCCTGGCCCTCTCCAGTGAAGCCAGCGACCACAATGTTTTGCTCCGGCGCTGCTTCCCACTCGATTTTCAGCGCTTTTTTGGCATTCATCACCTCCCAGGTCGTGTTGCCTGCCACGACCACGAGTTCGCTGAAGGCGTCCGTATCGCACCATTGGCGCCCGTAGTCCTCCTTGTAGGTGTTGATGACGAAAACGTCTTTGATACCAGGCATGGCCTTTGCCGCCGAGTCGTCCACCGATTTCAGTTTCATGCCAAAAGCAGGCGGGTGCGTAATCATGGCGATGAGCATCCCTTCCCGTTGGTAGTCTAATCCGAACAGCGGTTGCCCCGTCACGATTTTCTGACCATCCACGTTTTTGCGGGAGGTACCGATGATTTTAAAATCCTTTACTTCCTTCAGCTTCACCTCTTCCGGTACGGCAATTTTTGCGGCTGCCGAGGCCATTTCGCCGTAACCGGCAGATTTGCCGCTGCTCTTGTGGTGTAAAACGCCGGCTTCGGTGGTCACTTCTTCCACCGGAACTTGCCAGGCTTGTGCGGCTGCTTCCCGCAGCATGTGTCGTGCCGTTGCGCCTGCCATGCGAAGCCCCGTCCAACCCTGCCGGATAGACTGGCTGCCGCCGGCCAATTGCCGAACGAACAACGTGGTGTTCAGCGGCGCCTGCTCTACGATGACATTTTTCCAGTCTATGTCTAATTCCTCCGCCACAATCATCGGCATGGAGGTCTTTATGTTCTGCCCGATTTCCGGGTTGGGCGATTGGATGGTGACGACGCCGTTTTCGCCGATTTTCAAAAAGCCGTTTAGTTCAAACCACTCTTTGGGCATGGTCAGCATTTCTTCTGCTGCATTGGATTCGCAAGCTGTAGCCAGCCAACTGAAACCAAGCATCATGCCACCTCCTGCGAGGGCTGAAGTTTTTAAAAAGGAACGCCTGCCGTATGATGTTTTTATGAGTGCCATGTTGGTAGAGTTGAATTCGTTGAAATGGTTGAATTTGCTAAATTGGTTGAATTCGTTGAAGTTGGGGAATGAGTGAACAAATTCAACCAATCCACTAATTCAACAAATTAAAATTACCCTGCTGCTGTTTTAATCGCCGCCTTGATGCGGGTATACGTGCCGCAGCGACAGATATTGCCGTTCATGGCCGCTTCAATTTCGGCATCGCCGGCGTTGGGATTGGCTTTTAAAAATGCGGCGGCGTTCATGATTTGCCCGGCCTGGCAATAACCGCACTGGGCTACGTCGTGCTCTAACCAGGCTTTTTGCACGGGGTGGTCGCCGGTTTCGGACAACCCTTCTATGGTGGTGATGGGCTGGTTGCCGACCTGCGAAACGGGCAACTGGCAGGAGCGCATGGCCACGTCGCCGAGGTGAATCGTGCAGGCGCCGCACTGGGCAATGCCGCAGCCGTATTTGGTACCGACGAGGTTGAGGTGCTCCCGCAGCACCCAGAGCATGGGCGTGGCGGGGTCAACGTCTACCTGTTGTTTTTTACCGTTGATGTTGAGTTGGAAGGTTGCCATAATGGTAAGGTGTGTTAGGAAAAATGGATGATTTCAGGATTTGTACTGAAATAAATCGCAAAATAGGAATAATCTATTGTTTGAAGTTGTAAAAATCAAATAATAAGTTACAAAAATCAAATATTGGTTGTTCAGGCAGCGGGTGGGGTCTCGCGAGGTAGTGTCGGACGGGGAAAGGAACTGATAGCAACCAAGGTAGCCTTAAGAAACCTCGAAGGTCGTAAAGGCGAGTGATAAAAGGGCATTTTCAGGAACAACATCTTGCCAAAAGCTGTATCTTTGAAAAAACAAAGTAATGGTCATAGACACTAATTTTCATAAAAAATGGACAAAGACAGATTGTTGCTGACACAAGCAGAACCGCTGCTCGACCATTTTCAAAAGATGATTCCTTTAAGCAACACGGAAAAGCAATTGGTTACCGACTTGTTCAAGCCCCGACTGTATAGAAAACGCCAGTATGTTTTGCAGGAAGGCGACACTTGCAACCAGTGCAATTTTGTGGTTCGTGGTTGTTTGCGGATGTATAAAGTGGACTCTGCCGGTAACCTCCACATTATACAGTTTGCATCGGAGAATTGGTGGATCATGGACATTGGAAGTTTTCACGGCAGAACTCCCTCTGAACTAAAACGCAACAGCATTGCAGGGCAAAATTATTGTGGACCCGTCCAATCCTATTGCACCTGATGAGCACGGTGGCTTCAAAAAAATTATTGGAGAAAAGGAAACGGCTACGCTGGCAGAAGCAAAATCTAAAATTTAAATTATTACCCGGTAACAGGCGGCAACATCCTAAAAATGACCCGGAAGTTGCCGCCTGAATTAGAGTTCAGTTTTCGCAATTCTAACACTCAGGTGCTCCGATTCCCAAAATAACGCTGAATTCGTGACCCCAAAAATGCAAATAGCAACCCACTCAATAAGGAAGCGTCATTAGTTTCTCAAAGAAGCCATATCAACCACAAACCGATATCGCACATCACTCTTGATCATTCTTTCATAAGCCTCATTAATGTCCTGCATATTGATCAATTCAATATCTGAAGTGATGTTGTGTTCCCCACAGAAATCAAGCATTTCCTGGGTTTCGGCAAGACCGCCGATCAAGGAACCGGCGACGGCTTTTCTGCCCAGGATCATCGGGACCGTGTTTAAAAGAGGCTCCAATTTGCCCAGATAACCAACCAAAACCAACGTGCCATTGATGCTTAACGTAGCAACGTAAGGATTTACATCGTGTACATTAGGTACGGTATCAATGATCACGTCAAACTTTCCTTTAACCGATTTCATTTGAGTCACATCGGTTGAAATGATCACGGCATCTGCGCCCAATTGTAGTGCGTCTTTTTCCTTACCCGGCGTTCTTGAAAAAAGCGTAACCTCTGCACCTAATGCTTTTGCGAGTTTTATGGCCATGTGGCCCAATCCTCCCAACCCCACCACCGCTACTTTACTGCCTTTTCCAACTTTCCAGTGGCGAAGTGGCGACCAGGTAGTAATTCCGGCGCACAGCAAAGGCGCAGTGGCTGCCAAATCTAAGTTTGAAGGGACTTTCAGCACAAAGTGTTCATCCACGACAATTTTTTCGGAATACCCGCCGAAAGTTTGCGTTCCTAAATATTTTTCTTTCCCATTGTACGTCCCTGTAGATCCGGTTAAACAATATTGTTCCAGGTCGTGCTGACAACTGTTGCATGTCCTGCAGGAATCCACCAAGCAACCAACTCCGGCATAGTCACCAACTTTCAGTTTAGTTACTTCAGCACCCGTTTTGGTCACTTTTCCAATAATTTCGTGCCCGGGAACGGCGGGATAAATGGTTCCGCCCCAATCGTTCCGGGCCGTGTGCAAATCGGAATGGCAAATACCGCAATACAGGATTTCGATCTCTATATCGTGTGGCATTACAGCTCTGCGCTGTATGGTCATTTCTTTTAAAGGTGCTTCGGGAGCCGCAGTGCCAAATGCTTTGATGTTTTTTAATTCCATGATTATTTTTTAGAGCGTTCAGGTTGGAGGGGCAATATGGACAAGCGTACATGCTACAAACCTGTTGCCTTTTCCATTTGTTCAGTGCTGAGCAAAAATCAATTGCGGATCTGCTTACAAAAGGACATCGCAAAGGTGTTCCTTCAATAACAAAAATCAAACAGACCATTACGAAAATCGAACATTGTGGTACTTTAGAGTACAAATCATACCTTTGTCATCCCATCAACGGAACCAATCCGAATCATTAAACAATAAAATCATAATAGTCAATTACTTAAACAAACAACAATGAGAAACTCAATTTTAGCATCCATCTGTGTGCTGATGCTGGCGAGTGTTTTTTCCTGCAAAAATGAAACAAAAACGCCCGAAGCAGCGCCTGTTGTAGGCCAGCTCCAATACAAAAAAACGCACGGAACCGATTGCGACAAACCGGATACCCTGCGCTATAACTGCCTGACCATCAATCTTGAGTGGCCAACTGTAGAAACCGGAAGCGACGCCCTCAAAAAAAGCGTAACGGATTGGGCCAATAACTACCTCATCGCGATCCTATCTTCCAGCTCTATGGACGCACCGACTCCCGCAACAACCGTGGAAGCTGCTGCAACGACGTTTATTGAAGCACATAAAGCGTTTTCCATTGACGCAGCCGATTCCCCGATGGGGCAATGGACCGCTGAAAGCAAGGACACCACCCTGCTCAACGATGGCAAATACCTGACCTTGGAGATTAATGGCTATACCTACGCCGGCGGAGCGCATGGAAGCCCAACCGCCGCTGTGGCCACCTTTGATGCATTGACTGGCAAACAACTCACCTGGGCCGACCTCGTCAACGATCAATCAGCGCTGCAGGTGCTGGCTGAAAAAATTTTCCGAACCACAAGAATGGATATTTTTGCGCCAGAGGATGGCTCAGAACCGTTCGAATTCGATGAAACCTTCCAGTTTGCGTTGCCGCAAAACTATGGCTTAACACCGGGCGGGATTTATTGCCACTTTTTAGCCTACGAAGTTGGCCCGTATGCCATCGGCAGTACTCAATTTGTCATTCCGTTTGAGTCTCTTGGCACAAATTTCAAACCCGCCGCCGTACCGGGTAGCCTTGGCGAAGCCTCCAATATCTACAAAATGGAAGGCAATGACTTCGTCATTCCAACCTTTGAAATTGAGGTGAACAACAGCCTCAAAGCCAACGAAACCCTCTCAAATCAAAAAGAGACCATCATTGTATCGGCATTCTTCTATGGCGACCCAACAAACGAGAAAGACCTGGATGAAGTTGGCCAAATGCCCGTTATCAACAAGGATATAGAACTGACCGGCGATAATCGAATTGCCCGATTCGAAGGGCTAAAATTTTCAAAAGCAACGTATGAAAAGCTGGCCGACAAGGACATCAGTATGCTTATCAACATTTACAGTGGGCGTAAGTCTTCCGATGACAATCTGCTGGACTGCGGCATTATGGAAGACAAAGCCAGCAAGTTTAGAAATAAACGCTTTACCCTCGGCTGCAAGCTGATAGAAGAGCCGGCGCAAAATAATGTCGGGGTTTCGGCTTTTCCCATCAAAGAAGTGCCTATTCAATAAAAATTTCACCCGGTTTGCTATTCTACTACAACCTCCCCATCTTTCGGGCGCCAAAATTGATGTTTTGTGGAAAATGCCAAACCTGTGATTGCCCTTGATGAAGTCGCCAGAATTGCCAGTGCCTGGCCTGGTTTTCAACACTGCCGGATTGAAGCCCTGCCGGGAGAAATTGACCTTAATTTCAAACTCACCCGGCAGGACGGCGCTGGTTTTGTTTTGAAAATCGCGCACCCCGATACGCCATTGGAGTCGCTCGATTTTCAAAACAAACTGCTGCAACATTTAACAAATCAAGCGCTTCCGCTTCAACTCCCGCAAGTGATTCCCAACCAAAAAGGGGAAACGATTCACTTATTGGAAAGCGCAGAAACAGGAAACCGATACGTCCGGTTACTCTCCTGGGTAGAAGGCCGGGTGTGGGGGAAATTTGCGGTCAACGGCGCTGCCCCTTTAGAAAGCTTAGGCAGAGCACTTGGCGGGCTCGACGCAGCTTTGACAACCTTTGAGCATCCGGAAGCGCGTCGCCATCTCAAATGGGATGCCATAAAAATGCCCTGGATTAAGCCGCACCTTGGGCTGTTCACGGAAGATCAAAAAGCAATACTCCTTCATTTTTTATCGCTTTTTAAAACGGAAGTTGCACCCCGGCAAAATCAGTTGCGCCACAGCGTCATTTACAACGACGCCAACGATTACAATATCCTGCTGGATCCCACAAGCTTTGTGGCAACGGAAGTCATCAGCCTCATTGACTACGGCGACGCCCTTTATTCCTGCACCGTTTGCGACTTGGCCATCGCTATTGCTTATGCGGTCATGGACAAACCCGACCCCTTAGCTGCCGCAGCAGCCGTTGTGCGGGGGTATCACCTTCAATATCCGTTGCAGGAAGTCGAAGCCGCCGTTCTCTTTCCGTTGGTAGCTGCCCGTTTGTGCATCAGTGTCACGGTTTCAGCCCTGAACCGCTCGGAGCATCCCGAAAACGAATACCTGCAAATCAGCGATCATGCTGCCTGGGATTTGCTTAAAAAATGGCACAAAATCCCGCCAGCGTTAGCACATTATACTTTTCGGCACGCTTGTGGCTGGGAACCTTGCCCGCAAAGGCCGGCATTCGACCAGTGGATTTCCAAATTCAGCGCGTTAGCCCGAACAATCCCCCTTCCGGCTGGCGCTGCTACCGGCTGGCTTGACCTCAGTGTCGGAAGTTTAGACATTGGCCACAACCGCAATTTTGAAGACTCCGACCGTTTTGAGCACCTGATTGAAAACCTGATGGCAGAAAAAGGTATCGCCATTGGCGCCGGCGGCTATAATGAGGTGCGACCGTTTTACACCACCGACAGCTATACCACCCAAAGCAACGACGGCCCGCATTGGCGCACGGTACACCTTGGATTAGACTTGTGGGCGCCCGCGCATACAGCGGTTTATGCTCCACTGGCAGGCGTGGTGCAGGCTGTTCAGGACAATGCCGGCGAGCGCGATTACGGCCCGACGCTGATTCTGGAACATACACCGAACCCGGGGCTGACTTTTTACACCCTGTACGGCCACCTGAGCCGGGCTTCCGTTGCACATTGGAAAGTGGGTATGCCGGTGGAGCAGGGCGCCCACATCGCCGATATTGGGCCGCGTCCGGAAAATGGCAACTGGCCGCCCCACTTGCATTTTCAGGTCATGCTCGATCTATTGGGCAATTCCGGCGATTACCCCGGCGTAGCTTATCCGGAACAACGGGAAGTGTGGACGAGTATATGCCCAGATCCGGCGCCGTTGGCAGGCTGGGGCGTCTCCCCTACGCTACCCGATGCTGCGTTGCCCCAACGGCGCAGCGAAAGACTCGGTTCCAACCTCAGCCTTTCCTATCAGCGGCCGTTGCATATTGTTCGCGGGCATTTGCAATATTTGTACGACCACGAAGGCCGGCGCTATTTAGACGCGGTGAACAACGTGCCACATGTGGGCCACCAGCACGAACGGGTGGTGCGCGCAGGCCAGCGGCAAATGGCGGTATTGAACACCAATACCCGCTACCTTCACCCCAATATCGTAGCATTGTCTGAAGCGCTGCTCGCAACCTTGCCACCGGAATTGGAAGTCTGCTATTTCGTCAACTCCGGCAGCGAAGCCAATGAACTGGCGTTGCGAATGGCCCGAACAGCAACCGGAAGGCAAGATACCCTCGTCGTTGAAGCGGGATACCACGGCAATACTGCAGCTTGCATCGCGGTCAGTTCCTATAAATTTGACGGTCGGGGCGGCTTTGGGGCTTTGCCTTACATCCATAAATTGCCCCTGCCGGATCCATATCGCATTTCAGAAGCCGTGATTCTGGAGCAACTGCGGGGCATAATTGACCAGTCGCCGCCTTTGGCTGCTTTCATCCACGAAAGCATCCTGAGTTGTGGCGGGCAGTTGACGCCACCGCCGGGTTATTTTGCAGAAATTTACCAAAAAGTGCAGGCAAAAGGCGGTCTGTGCATCGCGGACGAAGTACAAACCGGGCTGGGCCGTGTTGGGAAGTACTACTGGGCGTTTCAATTGCACGGCCTCGCTCCGGACATCGTCACGATCGGCAAACCGCTGGGCAACGGGCATCCGATTGCAGCCGTGGCTGTACGGCGTGATATTGCGGAAGCTTTTGCCAACGGGATGGAATATTTCAATACTTTTGGCGGCAATCCGGTTTCATGCGCCATCGCTCACGAAGTCTTGAACGTCGTACACGATGAAAACCTGCAAGCCAACGCACAAGCGGTTGGCAACTACCTGCTCAGTCAACTGCGGCAATTGCAAACGCAACATCCCCTGATTGGCGAGGTGCGTGGCTCAGGGCTATTTTTGGGCGTGGAATTGGTTGCCGATACCCATTCGCGGCAAGCGGCGGCCCCGCAGGCCGGTTGGTTGGTGAACCGGATGCGTGAGCGGGGCGTTTTGCTCAGCACGGACGGGCCGCAGCACAATGTGATCAAAATCAAACCGCCGATGTGTATCACACGAGCCAATGCGGATTTTTTGGTGGAGCAGATGAGGGTGGTGATGAAGGAGATGGGTTAAAAAGGTTAAAGGAGAAAGGAGAAAGGTTAAAGTAAGATTTGAAAATGAGCGAATTTGAAGACTTGAAAATTGGGGATTCAACTAATTAAACATGCACACATCCGATTCCATCCGCGCACTTTTTCAGCAGCATTTTAAAGAAACGCCACGCCTGTTTTTTGCGCCGGGTCGCATCAACCTGATTGGAGAGCATACCGATTACAACCAGGGTTGGGTGCTGCCCGCTGCAATTGACCTTGGCCTTTGGTTTGCCGTAGCGCCTAATGGAACACACGACTGCCAGGTTCATGCAGCCGACATCAATCAGGAGGCGGTGTTTTCCCTCCCTGCGCCATCGGTTACCAATCGGATGTGGGTCAATTATTTAGCCGGTATTGCACACACCATAGGACTCAAAGAAAATCAGGGATTCAATTGCGTTTTTGGGGGCAATTTGCCATCAGGCTCGGGCCTGAGTTCGTCTGCGGCAATGGAATGCGGGTTGGCGTTTGCCCTGAATACACTGTTTGACCTGGGTTTTGAAAGGATGGATCTGGCGCGCTTAGCCCAGCGCTCGTCTAATGAGTTTGTAGGCGTACCGTGCGGCATCATGGACCAGTTTGCCAGCCTGATGGGGCGCGATGAAACGGCGCTGCTGCTGGATTGTCGCGACCTCAGCTACGAGGCCATTCCTGCAAACTTTAGAGATTATGCCTTGCTGCTGGTGAATTCGGGCGTGCACCACGAACTGGCGGATTCGGCCTACGGGGAAAGGGTGCGGGAGTGTGCGGCTGGTGTCGAATTGTTGCGCCGTGTTTATCCCGATGTGGTGAGCCTGCGCGATGTCACCTCTGCTATGCTTGAATCGCAACGAGCTGTATTTGAGGAAACTATATTTGCCCGATGCAGTTATGTAATCCGAGAAAATGAGCGGGTGCTTCAAGCCTGCGCATTGCTCAAATCGGGCGACATGAAAGCTTTAGGCGCATTGCTCCGCCAAACCCACGACGGCTTGAGGGATGACTATGCCGTAAGTTGCCCGGAACTCGATTTTTTGGCCGCTTTTGCGCATGATTTTCCCGGCGTAGCGGGTGCAAGGATGATGGGCGGCGGTTTTGGGGGGTGTACGTTGAATTTGTTGGAGAAATCGGCGTTGGCAGCGTTTAAACCAGCCATCCAGAAAGCATATTTAGAGGTTTATGGGATTGAGGCGGATATATTGGAGGTGAATATTGCGGCTGGAGTGGAGGAATTAACAACTTAGGCAACCACCTTCCGCAAATACTCAGGCTGAAACCCAAGTTCAACATCCTCTGGAGAAATGCCCCGCCGGGCAAGTTCATCCACAATCAACTCTTCCGTTTCATTGACCTGCACCCAAATTTTGTCGTCCTTGATGTCAAAGTGAAAAACGCAGAAATGGATGAATTTTTTATTCGGCCAGCCCACCCGAAGCAATTGATAATGGCGGCCACGGTTATCCACGATCACTTGAGTATCAAGCCCGTCTGGTGAGTTTTGATAGCCTTTTGCGTAAGCTTCCAGGAATTCAATGATTGCCTGTTCAAATTTTAAAACCATGACGTTATCATGGAGTATATCTCTTGCCATGAGTTGGTTTTGTTATGCAAAAATAGTGGATTTCTTCAAGGATCACTACCTTCTTACTCCCAACTCATCTCTCTCCACAGTGACGTCTACAAGACAATATCCCCATTTCAATCAAGCCTTAAAGCAAGCAAGACAGTATCTTGGACCGTGCAGGTTCGTAATAAAATACCTGCATGTGAAATGACCCGATTAAAAGTCCTTACCGAGCAAAACCTGGGTGCAGCCTTGCTGGCGCCAAGAGAACCCGGCAATACCGTAGATTACTCTAAACTCCGCCAGTTCGAGTATGCTTTAAAATGCACCCGATTTTCGATCAAATACGTATTGAGGGGCGCGGAACATTACCGTGTCAACGGGCAGGTGTTTCCCGTTCGACAGGGCGAATACCTGTTGCTGAATCCAACCTGTGAGGGAGGCGGAATCATAGACGATGCTTCAATGGTATCCGGTATTTGCATTAATATCCTTCCAGAAATGGTTGCCGAAGTGGTAACTACCCTGTTCAACCCGGCATCGCCGGTCGCCGGCTTCGACTTGCAGCAATTTTTGCGGACGGCTGATTTTTTTGAAAACCAGTTCAGAACCTTAAATACCCGTTTGGGAAAAATGCTGGAGCAATTTGGCGCAATGGTAGAGCGCGAAGCCCAAACCGGAGTTGTGTTCAACCAGGCGTTTTTTTATACCCTCACCGAAAACCTGGTTTTTGATTACCAGCACGTACACAGGCAATTACAGGCCATTCCCGCCATAAAGGCCACCACCCGGAAAGACTTGCTCCGAAAAGTCATTGCCGGCAAACACTATATGGACGATGCCTTCGCGCACAACATTGCGGTGAGCGACATCTCTAAAGAGGCAGGTTTGTCAGAATATCATTTCTTCCGGTTATTTAAAATGGCTTTTCAAACCACACCATACCAATACCTCCTTGACAAACGCCTGCTTCATGCACACCACCAGTTGTTGTCCGGGCACTGCACCGTGTCTGAAGTAGCGCTGGCAACCGGTTTTGCCGATATTTTCAGCTTTAGCAAAGCCTTTAAAAAGCGTTTTGGGGTTCCCCCCTCCAGTTTATTGACTTAACAAAAACATAGATTTTCAAATGATCCATAGCGTCTATGCGAACAATTTTTTCCCGCAAAGGCCGCAGAGGTCTCGCAAAGGCCGCTAAGCCAGATGGCGCCACGCTTTGCGGACTTGGCGTATCCTTTGCGATCTTTGCGGGAAATTTTAGGCGGAAGGCGCAAAGAGCCTGCCTATCTATTCAAAAGCATTGGTTTTTAGTCAATTAATGTCCGAATTCACGTTGACTTAGCATTTTGCAGTTTTTGACAAACGCACCTTTCCTCCTGCGGATACCTTTGCGGAAAGCTTTTTTCCCAAATAAGTAAATTCATACAGCTATGATTTCTAAAACACTACGTAGACTGGTGTGCGTAATGGCATTCGCATACCTGTTGCAGCCTGTTTGCCTCACCGCCCAAACGCCGGTGAATGCGTCGTTGGCAGCCTTGCTACAGCAAAAATTGGACAGTTGTGTCAACGCCTTCAACGTGCCGGGGATTTCAGCAACCATTTTGTTTCCCGGCAACCGGGTTTGGCAAAGCGCTTCCGGGCTTTCCCATATTTACAACCAAACCCCAATGGATACGAGTCGCTTGTTTTCGCAGGCCAGCGTGACCAAAATGTTCACATCCGCCATGATTCTGCAATTAGTTGATCAGGGTGAGTTGTCGCTTGACGACCCAATTGGACAATATTTGCCGGTGCTTCCGCACGTCAACAGTGCCATAAAAATCCGCAGCCTGCTCAACCATCGCAGTGGTATCCACGATTTTATTGCGGGCAATAACGCTACTGCACAAAGCTGGTTTTCGGCGCCTTTTGTCGTTTGGGATCCGGAAGACGCCATTACTACCTTTATTCAGGCGCCCAATTTTTCTGAAAATGCGGCATTTTCCTATTCCAATACCAACTATGTTTTGCTGGGAATGATCATTGAAAATGTAACGGGTAGTTCCTTCGCAGAAGCGTTGCACAGCCGTTTTTTGGAGCCTTACGGGCTAACCCGAACCTTTTTTCCGCCTCAGGACGTTGTGCCAGGCCCTCTGGCAACCGGCTGGACCAGTTTTACCGCGCCGAATGTGTACAACACCGATGCAGCTCCCATCTACAATCCCAGCTCGTTAAGCATGATTTTCACAGCCGGCGCAATGTTTTCCCTGCCTGCTGATGTATCGCGCTTTACCCGTCTGTTGTACAGCGGGGAAATTCTGTCCGACAGCATGTTGAACATCCTGAAAACCTGCACCAATGTCAATTTTGGCGACGGCTGCAATGGGTATGGACACGGTTCCATGCGCTATAATTTTTCAGGCAAAACTTATTTTGGCCACGCCGGAGATTTTAGCGGCGTTACCCAACTCAGCATCCACCAGGAGGAAGACGAGATTACGCTCACCCTCTCCATCAACCGGAATAACGCGCCGCGCAATCCCATTACAGCCGCTTTGCTGCAAGTGGTACGGGATAATCCGCTCACAACAAATGCGTCCGAAGTGTCGCCGATAGCAGAAAACTTAGTCGTGTGGCCAAATCCTTCAACAGGCCCGGCGCGCATTCACGGAACCCTACTCATGGGTGGTTATGGGATGCTTGAAATAACAGACATAGCCGGAAGAATCCTGACCGCTCAAAATTTGGGCAACCTGCCTCCGGGCGATTTTGAATATCCGATTGAGACGGCAGGGTTGTCTCCGGGGATTTATTCCTGTAGATTGATTTTGGAAAATGGAAGTGCAAGCACACGGTTAATGATCCAATAATTTGTCAGGGTGTGTCCATGGGAACCGGCGAACGCCTTTGCGGCCTTAGCGGGAAAAAGGATTCCGCAAAGTACGCGGAGGTCTCGCTAAGGTCGCAAAGCGGGACTCCATCACAAACCGCTTTCAATACCGCCACAAATCCCGATACTTAATAAAAATCTGCGCCAGGTTTTCCGCGTCGTCAATGGCGCGGTGGTGGCGGCCTGAAAACTCCAGGCCTTCGGCAATAATAGAGGCTTTCAATCCGCGTGGCTGGCGCAGTTTTTTGAATTCGTGGTACTGCTGTTTCAGGTTGATGTGCGGATCGAGCCATTCGTCGTCTAAGTCGTGCAGGCGGCAATCAGCCACCAATTGTTTTTTGTCAAAATTGCCCCAGGAACAAAGCAGGTAGTCTTCGTCGTAAACTTCAATCCAGTCCTTGAACGCCCGAACTATTTCCGGAAAGCGTCCGGAGCGGTTCACGTCAATCTGGCTGATTCCGGTGAGTTGGGTGCAAAAAGGCGATAGCACCTGGTTGATCATGGGTCGCACAAAGCTTTGAAAAACGCTGTCAATATCGCCGTACTCATCGAGTCGGACGGCTCCAATTTCAATTACTTCCTGCTGCAGGGTTGTCGGACTTCCTTCCCAACAGGTTGCTTCGAGGTCGAATACGATAAAGTTCATGAGCGCGAATTTCTTTAACTTCGTGTCTGGCCATTAGTCTGGTGTCTGTTCTTTAGAGTTCGAGAGCAAGGCATGTTTGGCCCCAAAAACGGGAGTTTACTCGCGTAAATGACCGATTTTGGGGCCAAACATAACGCAGCTATCGGGCTATAAAGACAGACACTACTCCATTTCCTGCAATTCCAATTGCTTCCACTTAATCTTGCGCTGCAACCCATAGTTTTCCAGCCGGTTGTGGTAAAAATAAAGCAATTTGAAATTATCGCTGACGACCTGCCCTTTTTTATCCCGGTACAAGGGCTCCGTCAGGTGGTAATTCCCAAGATGCGCCATGCCATCTTCGATCAGTTTGTCTATTTCCCAATAGAGTTGTTCCGACAGCTTGATTTCGCCGCGTTGCTCCATTTGCAGCAAGGCTTCCCGCAGTTGGGAAACTACTTCGTGCAACGCTTCTGAAGGAAACACATAATCATCCGTTGGCAAGCGGAGCAGGCCGTAAAGATCAAGCCGGGGATTTTGGTATTTCAGCATTTCAAATGCTGCAAAAGCGACCAAATGGCTGGTGAGTACGATATTGTCTTTTTGATACCGTTCTACAATATGGTCGCCCAAAATTTTGGTGTATTCCGATTCGCGCTGTAAATCTTCGCGAATTTCGCCCTTGGTTTTAAAATACGCTTCGATGTCGAGCCGGTTTCCGTATTGGTCAAAGCTATTGCCATCAGCATCCACCGGATTGCCTAAGACATCCATGGGTTGACCGATGGAAATGGTCACATCGTTGCCTTCTGCAAAAAACTTCCAGACAAACTGAAAAATCCGCCACGGGCTATGCGATGCATCGCGGCCCATGTAGCGCTCTTTGCCCACCTGTCGCAAATGTTGCTCAATCAGAAATTCTGCTTCCAGCACGAAGTGGTAGCTCAACACCAACGGCACGACAAATACCTTCCCGCCTCCTTTTTGACACATTGCCCGCTGCGCTTCGATGACTGAACCCAGCAGTCCAAGCTTCAGCTTATCTTCCAGCATCCCATCCCGCGAGCGCGTTCCACCCGGGAAAAAGAGGCTGTTGACCCCACGCTGGATGGACAAATTCGACATGGTTTTAAGCGTTTCTAAGTAGATGGGGTTCTTTTTCCGGCGATCTACCCGGTAGGCGCCGAGGCGGTTCATAAAATAAGCCGTGTAGCCAGTATTGTAAAGATTCAGCCCGGCACCGTAGGAAAAAGACGGAAGCCCTGCAAAAGCATCCAGCGCATAACCAATGAGGATGGAATCTAAGTTGCTAAAATGCGTCGGGACAACCACAACCGTACCTTTGGTGATCAGGCTGCGCACTGTTTCGATCTCCCCTTTCACGATGAAGCGATCCTGGAGTCGAAAGCGGCTGCCCCAAAACCGGGTGATGTTTTTGCCGGCTGCTGTATTGAGCAAACGGGTGAAGAAAAACGTGAGAAAACGCCGCGCAAAACGAAATGTGCTGATGCGAAACGTGCCGACTATTTCTTCCGAATACCGGTTGATGATTTGTCGCAAAATTTCCTCGTTGTTGACGCCTGCTTCCTTTTCATTGCGATCGAGGGAACTCCGCACTAATTTTTTGCCGATGCGCCGCCAAAACTGCCGTTCGTTGGGCGGATCCACTTTCCAGGCTTCTTCCTTGATGCGAATCCGTTCCAGGAAAATGGTTTTCGCAATCAAATCGGTCAACTGCGAGGAGGGTTGTTTCCGGAAGCGCTGCAACATGAATTCGTCAATTTCCCTGACAAAGGAACGGCGATCCTCGCTAAGCTTATAAATGGGCCAGTCTTCGATGTCCGGGAAAACCGGCGGGTATTGTTTTTTTTCTTCGCTCATGATGTCGTAGCTGCAATCTGTGCATTTACCTGACCAATAAATTCCAGAATCTCCGTTCGTCCGGTTCCCTTTTCTGCCGACGTGATGAACTGCACAGGCAATTCATTCCAGCGCGGCAACAACGCTTTTTGGATGGCCTTGATGTTGTCGTTCAGCACTCTTTTTGAAACCCGATCCGTTTTCGTGTAAGCAATAACAAAAGGAATCTCTAATTCGGCCAATTTGGTCATAAAGGCAAGGTCAATCGCCTGGGGAGAAATATTGGAGTCGAGCAGTACAAAAACACATTCCAGCGTTTTTCGCTTCGACAGGTAATTGATGGTCATTTTGCCCCAGTTTTTGCGGTTTGTCTTAGCTGTTCGCGCATAACCATATCCCGGGAGGTCAACCAAATGCCAGGCGTTGTTGATCAAAAAAAAATTGAGGGTTTGGGTTTTGCCCGGCGTACCCGAAACTTTAGCCAGCGCTTTCCGGCCACAAAGCATGTTGATGAGCGATGACTTGCCTACATTCGAGCGCCCGACAAAAGCGTATTCGGGTTTATTGTCTTGAGGACACGCCGCTTCGGTCGTGAAACTCCCCTGGTATTCTGCACTGCGGATATCCATTTCTAACACTTTTTGCGGTAAGCGTTGGCAAATATACGCATTTTGCCCGGCCGGGGGATGATTTGAATCAGGAATCCAAGTAGGTTGCAGTTTTTTTGGTAGCCAGCCGGTTACAAGCGCACTAAACTCCTTTTAAAGGCATCCGCTGACCTGGGGCAAACATGGACTTAACCTTGCTGATATTCCGGGTTTGTCCATGCAGTCGCTGGAATTTGTTTCTATCCAAGCAGGATGGGGCGGCAGCGGGGGCGAATAGGGCTATGGTTTTGGACGCTGCGGGAAAAATTGTTGGGGTGAAGCAGTGGGTGAAGGTGGAGTGAGGCACTCTCAGCCATTTTCGGACATTTTAAGACAAAATGGCCACTTATCAACATGTCCTGTTTGAAATTCAATCGCTGTTTTGTTCCTTGCAACAGATAGAATCAAGGCAATCCACTAAACCCTGTTGCATGAAATGAATTCCGGCACTGAATTAGCCTTCACCGCTTGCGCGGAAATGGTCATCCGCTTCGTTTCCGGAGCGGAACAGACTTTGCAGGTGGCTGTTTGCTGGCTCACGCATCCGGAAATATTCAAATGCCTGTTGGAACGCGCCCGGGTCGGAGTTGAGGTACAAATCGTCCTCAACTTCGACCAATTCAATTTCCATGCCGGAGGACTGAATTTCAATGCATTAATAAATACAAATGCAGCAATCTATGGCTACCCCGGCCCCGGGTTATTGCACCACAAATTCGCAGTCGCAGACCACAAACGCCTGCTCACCGGCTCTTTCAACTGGACCCGCAGTGAACATTTTGACCATGTTGTGATTTGGGATTGCCCGCAAACCTGCATGGCGTTTACCCAAGCATTCGAAGACCTGATTCCACAATGTAAACCTTTGCCTGTTTTGACAAGCAAACCGGTGCGGCTTGTTTCTTTCCAGCAACTCCACCAGCCCACGCTTTGGTCGGTACAGGATTTGCGCAAAGCAATTATTGCCGGCGGTAAGGTATGGATTGTGCCTTTCAACAAAAAAGAAAGGACGGTTTGGCAACAATGCTACACCGGACAAAGGCACTATTTTCGGGCGCATCCGGCTATGGAGCAATATTGGAAACGACACGGATTATGGCAAGCAGCCGCTTTTCGCGAATGGTTGCCGTGGCAGGAAGATCAAGCAGGGATACAGGCAACGGCACGGTATTGCCTGAAAGTGAAGCCGGGAGACATCCTGATTGCAGTGGAACCTCAAAAACGGCTGCTGGCTTTGGGGCTGGTCTCTTCCGACCCCGAAGCTTCTGACGTGCCAATATACGGAGTCAGCCGGTATGTACCCTGGATAAAATGGCCGGAAGAAGCCATTGTGCCCGATCCGGCGCTGCTGAAACCAGGGAGAATGCTTCGGCGGTATTCCGGCTCCGGACTCCGGATCGTGGAGGCTTTGAGCCTGAATCTAAATCAAGAACCTGTACTATAACCGCGCGCCCCAATCCTGCATTTTTACGGTCACCACCATTTCAAGCCGACGGTTTTGGGTGCGGCCTTCTTTCGTTTCGTTAGAACCTTTGGGTTGAAACTCCCCTCGGCCGGTAGCGCTGACCTGGTTGGCATTCATGAAAAATTCGTTGGTCAAGACCCTGGTTATGACGGCAGCACGCACGGCACTGTATTCCCAATTATCTCTGGCATTGCTCTTTTTTGAAGGAATCGTGTTGTCGGTATGGCAAACAACGGCGATGTCAATGTCAGGATATTTGGCGAAAGCCGCTGCGGTTAGTCCGATCACTTCCCGTCCTTTACGGGTTACCAAGGCCGTACCGGCATCAAATATCAACTGGTCGGCAGCCGTGAGGATCAATTTCCCGTCTTTAACTTCCACGGAAACGTCGTCTGCGGAATAAGACTTTAACACGAATTTGAGATCCTCCTGAAGCGTTTTCAGCTTTTCGTCCCGCTTTTGAATCAATTCCTGCAAGGCATTCAGCGTCCGTTCTTTTTGCTCCAATACTTTGACCTGCTCCTGCAAAGCGGATTCAAACTGCTGCTTTTGATCCACCTGTTCGTTCGACAACTGGCGAATTTGGCCTTCTAATCGCGCTTTTTCACCTTCTAATCGCAGTTTTTCTTCCTGCAGGGTCGTAACCGATTGCGTCAGGTTGGCGTTGACCGTCTCCATGCTCAGGACACGGCCTTTCATGATTAATAATTCATCCTGGAGCGATTTTTCCCGCGCGGCTGCTGCCGTAGTCTCTGTAGTGAATTTCTTTTTCGATACGCAGGAAACCATTATTGCCATACTTCCCGTCAGCAACAATACCATTTGTAGTACCTTCATTTTGTGCTATTTTCGCTGTATCAGGTCAATTTTACATTAGAAGAACCCAAAAGTCCCAGATCGGAATAGATGGAAACCTGATACGTTCCTTTTTTTAATTTTTCACTCACGGGATAATTGAAATTCAATCGCTGGGATTCCTCTAAGCTCACCTCTTTCGATTGCTGTGCGATGATTTCTGCCACCCGTCCGTTGGCTTCGATGCGCTTTCTGATGGGATTGTCGCTGGCAATCGGGTTGCCATTAGCATCGGTAATGACAAGGTAAAGCGTGTGGGTGCCCTGGTGTTCCTGCGGCACATTCACAATATCAAAATTGATGCTCAGGTTGCGCACGCGCCCCGACTTTGCCGTTGTTTTGGAACTGCGCGTTTGTAAATCCACCAAAAAACCGGAAGCACGAACACTGGCTGCGCGCAGTTGGCTTAAGTCTGATTGCAGGGTCAGGTTTGCCGATTCAAGCTGGCTCGACTTTGCGGAAAGCTCCTGGTTGCGCTTTTCCGATGTCGCAACCTGCTCGGTCAGCTCGGTATTTTCCTGGCGCAACGATTCGTTTTCTTCAATCAGCTTGCCAATATTGCCTTCCAATTCGGCTTTCAGTGCGCGCAATTGATTGATTTCCTGTGTCAAACCCTTTTGGTTGTTGGAAGTTTGGCGGCGGATGCTTTTCAATTGCTCATTCTGGCTTGCCACACTTTGAAGCGCATCTTCCAGCGAAACGTTTAAGGAATCGTTTTTTGCAATAATGAGCTGATAGGCCGTTTGCAGGCTGTCAATATTGTCTAACAGGTCGTACTTGAGTGTACTCAGCGAGTCAACCTGCGTTTCAAAACCCGTATTTTCTCCCTGAAGGCGGCTACTTTTCATCCAAAACCAACCCAATCCAATCAGTGAAAGTAAAAGCAGTGTAGCGAGAATAACGACTGTTCTGTTGTTGTTCATAATATGCAATTTTTGTTTGGGAATTTAAATAGCGTCCTCTCATCTAGTTATTTATTTAGGTGTCTGTTCTTTAGAGTTTGATAGCAAGGCATGTTTGATCCCAAAAACGGGAGTTTACTCGCGTAAATGACCGTTTTTGGGATCAAACATAACGCAGCTATCGGGCTATAAAGACAGACACTAAAATAGAGAATGGCTTGCAAAACCAACGTCGCAAGCCATTCATATCTTACGCAGCAAGGCTTATTTTGTTGTCTTTATCTTCTCTGGCTGCTTCAATTCGAGCGTACTTTTGCTTTTTTTCATGTCCTCCGTCATTTGTTGAGAGGCAGAAAACGAAGCAACCATTTGCGACAGCATGTCTACCCCGGCAGAAGGCGCGTTGGGTAATAAAATCAGGTTGCTGTGGCTGCTTTGTCCGATGGCCTGCAACGTATCGTAGTGCTGGGTCACTACAATCAGCGCCGAAGCTTCCTGCGAATTGATGCCAACCCGGTTGAGGATATCCACCGATTCTTCAAGGCCTCGTGCAATTTCGCGCCGTTGGTCGGCAATACCTTGTCCCTGAAGGCGCTTGCTTTCGGCTTCTGCTTTGGCTTTTGCCACAATGCGGATGCGCTCAGATTCTCCTTCGTATTCTGCTGCTAATTTTTCGCGCTCAGCGGCATTGATCCGGTTCATGGCATTTTTTACCGCGTGGTCCGGGTCAATATCAGTAACTAAGGCTTTGACAATGCCATACCCGTATTCATTCATCGCTTCTTCGAGTTCCCGGCGGATGGCGACTGCGATATCGTCTTTGCGTTCGAAGACATCGTCCAATTTCATCTTGGGCACTTCTGCCCGCACAGTATCAAAAACGTAGGCCGTGATTTGTTCGTAAGGGTTTTCCAATTTGTAAAATGCATCGTAGACCGAGTCTTCCAGCACCCTGAACTGAACAGAAACCTTCAATTTTACAAATACATTGTCCTTAGTTTTGGTTTCAACCATCACATCCAATTGCTGGATTTTCAGGTTAATCCGACCAGTAATCCGGTCTATGAACGGAATTTTAAAATGAAGCCCCGAGCTTCTGATGGAGTGAAATTTGCCAAGCCGCTCCATGATGGCGGACGTTTGCTGTTTCACGGTGAAAACACTGGAAAAAACGACCAGCAACCCGAGTGCAATTGGAGCTAATAAGAATTCCATAAGCATATTTTTTTTTGTATTTCTTAAGAATCAGGAGAATCAGGAATTTTGTTTTCATCAGTCTCTTTTACTGCGTCAGGAACGTCAGTTGGGTACACTGGATCTTCCACAACACGACTGTCAATACCTCCTGTGAACACAGTAATCAGCGAACGGTTCATCGTCCGGCACATCAGGAAGGTAAGCGTAGCGCCCGTTGCGCCGATTAGCACACCGGCTACAAGCAGAAAATGGCTACCGCAGATCAGTCCTGCCGTTGCAGTGGCCAGGCCCGAAAATGCGTTAAGCAGCGAAGTCGCCAACACCGCATCAACGGCTTTGATTGGCGCAACTAACGAAATTCCGAAAGCAAAGGCGACCAACATAAAAACAGCAGCCCACGGCGAACTTCCCTGATCGCCCTGAAGATAAACAAAAATACCACAGAACACCGTAATTGTCAACAGCAAAACATTAATGAGATCATGCCTTTTGAGGGTCATCGAACGATCTTTGATAAGCCCTTCCATTTTGGCGTAAGCCAGAAAACTCCCCGTAAATACCACGCCGCCGATAAGGATAGCGAGCAGAAGTACGAACAGCATACCAGGAGAAGCGGCACTTTCTCCATTGTAAACCAACATGATTTTCGTTAGCCCCAAAATCGCTGCGCAGGCGCCACCCAATCCGTTAAAAACGGGGACAAGGTGGGTTACGGAGGCGGGCAAGGCTTTTACGGCCATATAATACCCTCCGGCAGCACCGGACAACAGCGCCCCGGCAATCCAGGCGTAGTTGTTGAAGGGGCCGGGCATGGGTTCTGTCACAACTGCCAGAACAGCCAAAGCCACCCCCGTTGCAGCAAGGGTATTCCCTTTGCGTGCTGTGCCCGGGGCGCCCATAAAACGCAAACCCAATACGAAACAAACTGCCCCGGATAGGTAAAGCAGGTTTATGAAAAAGATAGTCGTCATGGTTTCATTGGTTAGCGTTTTTCTTTTTAAACAGCCCAATCATGCGGTCGGTCGTAACAAAACCACCTACTGCGTTTGCCGCCCCGAGCGCCAGGCCCAAAAAACCAAGCGACAGCGACAGGTAATCATCCGAACGGGTCTGGCGCAGCAGGAGGATGGCGCCAACCATTACGACACCGCTGATGGCATTAGCGCCTGACAGAAGCGGGTTGTGCGACACGGCCGGCGCTTTGGAAACCACCTCAAAACCCAGCAGGATGGCAAAAACCATCAGGTAGACGATCAGGAGGTTGTCATTAAAAAACTGCATGAAACTATCCATCATGACTTGATCATTTTGTGATACAGGATCCCCGAATGATTTCGTTGTCCATATCGAGGTTGATGGCGCTGTCTTTTATGAGAATTTTTAACAAATTCAACACGTTGTTGCTGTATAAAAAGCTGGCATCCTGTGGCATCAACGCGGCGAGGTTAGAATTGCCCACGATTTGTACGCCGTGATGCACAATGGTTTTATTGTTTTGAGTCAGTTCGCAATTGCCGCCGCTCGAAGCCGCAAGGTCTACAATGACCGAACCTTTCCTCATCTGCTCCACAGTCTCTTTGGCGATCAACATGGGTGCTTTTCCGCCGCGCACCTGAGCCGTCGTGATGATGACATCCGATTTGCTGGCGCGACTTTGCACTTCTGCCCGCTGGCGCTGCAAAAACTCATCGCTTTGCTGCACCGCGTATCCGCCTGCTGCGCTGTCGTCGCGCGCGCCTTCCACTTCCACAAATTTTGCGCCAAGGCTCAGTACTTCTTCTTTGGCAGCGCTCCGGGTGTCGAAAGCCTCTACCGCAGCCCCTAAGCGTCGGGCGGTAGCAATGGCCTGAAGACCGGCAACACCGGCGCCAATGACCAATACTTTTGCAGGGCGCACACTGCCGGCAGCTGTAATAAACATGGGAAAATAGCGGGGCAACAACCGCGCCGCTTCCAAGACCGCTTTATACCCGGCAATAGACGCCATCGAAGAAAGGACGTCCATAGTCTGAGCCAGTGTTGTGCGGGGAATCATATCTAAGCTGATGGCAACCAATTTTAATGCCTGCAGCTTAGAAACCACATCCGGATACAAAAACGGCTGGAACTGTGAAATCAGCGTAGTCCCCGCTTTTAGCCGCGAAAGCTCAGCATCGTCCGGTGGGTTGATACAAATAATCAGATCCGCCTCTTCCAGCAGGGTTTCCCTGGATACAATTCGTCCGTGAACGGCGTAAGCGTCATCGTCGTACATCGCGCCGGCGCCTGCCGAAGTTTCTACCAGCACCTCTGCGCCAAGCGCTTTGATCTTTGCCAAGCCATCGGGGACGACGGCGACCCGGTTGTCGTGTTTTTCTTTTAAAATACCAATTTGCATTACGTTACTCGATTGTTTTGTTGCCAGTTTGCAAACCGCTGACTGCCAACTGATCAGTTAATTCAAATAAACAGCGAAAGCATCCGTTTCGCGGATTTGGACATCAATATGTTCTTTTAGTGTTGTTGCTAAAGAAAGCCCCATGTAATCAACTTTTACCGGAAATGACTTGTGCTTTCGATCTACCAGCACCGCGACTTCAAGTTTACGCGGCAATACATCCATAAAGGGTTTGCAGGCGTAAAAAATAGTACGCCCGGTATTCGCGACATCGTCAATGATGATGACGGCTTTGCCTTCTAAGCGCTCGGCAGGCATTTCAATGACAACTTCAGAACTTAGCGGATCTGCGGGATTCAGCCGAACGCGCGTGAGGGTCACTTCCAGATGGGCAAGCGGGAGCAATTCTTGCAGTAGCAAATTGGCAAACTCCATCCCGTTGTTGTTGATGCCGGCCAGAATCAGTTCTTTTTCATCATAATTATGCTCCAGAATTTCAATCGCCAAGCGTCTGATCTTCTGTTTGATCTGCCAGTCATCCAATATCTTCATGACTTCATCATTTTCTGAAATAGGTCTGCTATTTACGCCAATTCTGGCAAAGTATAAACCACAAACTTAAAAAACCTCTGCCATGACCGGGTAATTTTTGCACGGAATCGTAAAATTGATGGCGACAATTTTACAAAAATTGACAAAGCCACTATCTTGGCGGACGATCATCACCAACCTGAGCCAAAATTTATGATCCAGCAGCTTGTGTTTGTCCTCATCAGCATCGCAGCCCTCGGTTTTGCGGGCAAGCAATTTTTGCGCATCCGCCGCAACATCCTTTTGGGCAAAGACGATACCGTGGAACCCGACCTGACAGGGCAGCGCTGGCGCAACGTCCTGCTGGTAGCCTTCGGTCAGCAGAAGATGTTCAAAAACTGGATTCCGGCCGTTTTTCACTTTTTTATTTATGCGGCTTTCCTGCTCACGCAGGTAGAACTCATCGAAATCTTTATAGACGGCATTTTTGGAGTGCACCGTTTTTTTGCGCCCAAACTTGGCGGTTTCTACACCTTTGTGATCAGTTTCATCGAGCTTCTGTCTGTCGCAGCGTTTGTAGCAACCGTTGTTTTTTTAGCCCGCCGGAACCTGCTGCGGCTGTCGCGCTTTCACAAAGCAGAAATGAAAGGCTGGCCAACCCGCGACGCCAATTTCATCCTGCTCGCCGAAATTGTACTGCTTACCGGGATATTCAGCATGAACGGAGCGGATGTATTGTTGCAGCAAATAGATCCGGGGCACTACCCCGACACCGGAACTTTAGCGGTGAGTAGTTGGCTGGGGCCTGCGCTTTTTGGCAGCCTGAGCGAATCGGCATTGCATGTAGTGGAGCGTTTTGGCTGGTGGTTGCACATTTTAACGGTGTTTGCATTCCTCAATTACCTGCCCTTTTCCAAGCACCTGCACATTGTTCTTGCATTTTTTAACACCTATTACGCCCGTCTGACGCCACGCGGCGAGATGGACAATATGCCCGAAATTATGAACGAAGTGAAAAGTATGATGGGCATCGGCGAACCAACCAATCCGGATACCATTCCCGAATTTGGCGCAAAAGACGTGCCTGACCTGAGTTGGAAAAACGTGCTGGGCGCTTACAGTTGTACCGAGTGCGGACGTTGTACTGCTGCCTGCCCGGCCAACCTGACCGGCAAAAAATTGTCGCCACGAAAAATCATGATGGATGTACGGGACCGGGCAGAAGAAATCGGAAAAAAAATAGAAAGCGGCTCGCCGGATTATATCAAAGCCGAACTAAAAAACCAGGATGGCATCACACTCACTGCAGAAAATTTTGACGATGGCAGGAGCCTGTTTGACTACATCGCCCGGGAAGAAATCCACGCCTGTACCACTTGTAATGCCTGCGTGGAAGCCTGTCCGGTACTCATCAACCCGTTAGACATCATTTTGCAACTGCGCCGGTACGAAATCCTGACCGAATCGGCTGGCCCCGGCGACTGGCTGCCGCTTTTCAACAGCATTGAAAACGGCGGTTCGGCCTGGGCCATGAGTGTAGACCGGGATGTGTGGAGGCGGGAATGATTTTCCGGCCATTTTCCAACCCCTTTACCTGATCTTCCGTCTATGCCCCTGACAAGCATACTTTAGATCACACCACAAACTGTTAAACCATGCGTTTATCTCTACGCTCTACATTCCTCCTGGTACTGGCGCTGCCATTGTCCCTTGCTGCACAGGTGTTTCCGGTTGAAAGCGGCTCGGCCTGGCGGGGCATTATTTATGGTTTGGCCGGCCCCATTCCGGTTGCGTCGGTTATGTGCGGCGACACGACGATTAACACCATTAAGTACAGCAAGTTCTACCAGATCAACTACGGCCTCGATGGTACCTACTACAACTCAAACTACCGTGCCTGCACCCGGATAGACGGACAAAAAGTATGGGTCATCGCAAATGGCGCAACCCAGGAAATTTTATTGTACGATTTCGGTGTGGAAGTTGGCGACACCCTGCACCTGCAATTTGTGGACTTTGACCAGGGCTTGGATTATTACACCGAAAGTATTGAGCAGATTAACATCGGCGGTGTACTGCACAAAATGATCCGCTTCCAGACGTCTTATGGGATTCCGGATGTCTGGATTGAAGGCATTGGCAGCATTATGGGGCCGTTGGATCGCGGTTTTTTTGTGATTGATGCACAACCGGCTCTGACCTGCTATTTGAAAGACGGCGATGTCGTTTATAAAACAGCAGCAGAACAAGAGTGTGAAGGCGGCCTTACCTGCGCCATTGTTTCCGGCAATGGCGAAGTACCGGATCTGAATGCGTTTAAGGTTTTCCCGAATCCTGCCAATGCAGCAATTTGGATAAAAAGCGATGTTCCAGGCCCCATCCAGGTAGAAATATTCACTGCCGATGGTCGTCTGGTTTCAAAAGCAGCGTATCCGGATGGGCAGTTTACGCAAGTAAGCACGGAATCGCTGGCGCCGGCAATTTACTTATTCAGGATTGCCCCAAAAGACAATCCTTTTTCATCGAAATTCCATAGAGTTGCCGTAGTTCGTTAGGTTTATCTACAATTATCCGTCAGAATATTTTTTTGATTCAGGATTAATTGTTTGCTTTGCTGCTTAACAACGCTGTTTTCAAAATGAGAATCGCTGCTGCATGGTTTCTGCTTTCCCTTTCTTTGGCCCAGTGGGTCGGGGGGCACCTGTGCTTTGAAATGCGTTATCTCGTTGAAATACAACGGCAAATGAATGCTGCTGAAGTAGCGCTTGCTGCTAAAGTGGAACAAAAAACCGGCATTGAAAGCGCGGTTCGGGTTTTAGAGGAGGCCGAAGTAACGCCCCGTGGAAATTTCTACGGCGACTTTGTTTTCTCTCAGGCAACGGAGGAAGAAACTATTTTTTATGTGGTGGAAGATCAATCAGACCTGACCACCGTTAAAACTGTTGCTACGCCTTCCGGGCAAGATCAACCATCCAACGACAACCATCAGGCAAACCTGCTCAAGGGTTTGTTTAAAGATTTTATGATACCGGAGTCAGCATTCTCCCTTGCGCCTGCAAGTCGGCAAGCTGACTCCGTTTTCCAATTTGCTGCTCCAAACAGCTTTGCGTTCACTTCACGCATCCCACATCCTCCGGCACAAGCCTGAAACAGGTTCTCTCTCTAATCAGGAATTTCGCGTATTTCCAATACAAGTCTAATGCAATTCTGCTTTGTAATAAGCAGTGTCTTTAGCTGAATTGAATTCCGCTTTCCAATCTTTTTGAGCCTGTTCTCCCCTATCCTGCCACAAGGTTTTTAGCCTTGCCGGCAATCACAAATCATTTTACCAATCTTAATTAATTGTTTGATTTTTAATCATCTGAGTCATTTAGCTTAGGGGTTTGATGTCTGACCTGGTAGCTAAAAATCTAATGTCTGGCATCTAATATCTATTCAATTCATACATATTCCGATTTAGAAGAACCGGGGCGCCTCGTCGCTTCACCGTGCGTAAGTACGGGGCGCCCTGCTCTTTTTATTCCAGTAAATGCTTGAGCACATCAAGAGGATACACTCGAATATTTGCCTTTTGCATTGCACTTGTTAAAAACCTGAACTCACTAATTTCTCTAAATAAAATTACCTGTTTATGAAACGTATTTTACTCACTTCAATTCTGCCGATCGCATTCGGAATAATGCTGTGGCAACCTGCGAAAGCGCAGACACCAACAGATGCCCTGATGATGGAAAAGGGGCAAATCTGCTTTGCGGCGATCTACACCCACGACACCTGGGATGAATATTGGGAAGGTACGCTGAAGCGCACCAACGGGAATATTGGCACGCTGACCCGCCAAACGGTCATGCCCATGGTTGCACTCGGCATTGTTGACCGCCTGAATGTCATCGCTGCTTTGCCGTGGACGAAAACGGAAGCCAGCGGCGGCCAGGTTCGGGGCGCACAGGGGCTACAAGACTGGGGCCTTTGGGTAAAAGGAACCCCCATTGACCAGGAAATTGGCGGCGGGAAATTGACGCTCCATGCGGTTGCAGGGGTGAGCGGACCCGCTTCAAATTACCTGCCTGATTTTGCGCCGTTTAGCTTGGGTTTAGGCTGTGTGGATGCCTCTTTGCGCGGGATATTGCAATACCAAACAAGCTCCGGTATCTACGTCAGAGGGCAAGGCGCATTCCATTTGCGCGGGAATTGCACCATTGAACGCGATTACTACTACACCACACAAGGTTTCTACACCGATGAAGTGGACATGCCGGACGCAATTACCTATGGTGCTGTAGCCGGAATTTGGCTGTTCAATAATTCTCTGAAAATCGAAGCCAGCTACGATGGCCTGAAAAGCCTCGGCGGTTTCGATATCCGCCGGCAGGATGCGGGCTTTCCATCCAACAAAATGATCTTCACCCGTGTTGGCGGCGGCCTGCAGTACTATTTACCATTTGTGAAAGGTTTGGGGGTAGTAGCCTCCGGTGGTTACATTCTAACCGGTCGGAATGTAGGACAATCCCTGATGCTTAACGGCGGGATAACGTACCAGTTCGGGATTTGGTAACGCTTTTTTTTTGGCCACAACAGGCCTGTAACAATCAAATCACAGTTTCTTTAAAATCACCACTTCAACATGAAAAAGATATTTCCACTCTTAATAATTTTTGCTTCAACCTTGTTCTTTTTCCAATCCTGTGAAAAAGACTTGCCTCAGATCCTCGATTACGAAGCGTATGAATTTGCAACACTCGACGAAGACGGAGGAACCTGGAACCCGGTATTGCTCAATACACCCGGCCAGATCGGCATTCCGGCGCCGGGAGCGATTACCGATCCGGCTTATCTGACCGAATTAGCAGCTGTAAAAGCCGCCTCAGCCCAACTTAACGGAACGCAGGATGCTGCTGTGCGCTACTGGAGCAGCAATTCGCTGATCCGATGGAATGAAATTGCCCGGGAACTCGCCGCCAAATACAACTTAACGCCAGCGCCCAATGCCGATGGCACTTACCCGGCGCCGAACGCAATGAACCCCGGTCAGTACCCGTTGTTCCCATTCGCTCATCCGCCTTATACCTGCCGGATGCTGGCCTACTGGAGCGGTGCGCAGTACGATGCGCTGATGGCAAACTGGCATTACAAATACCAGTTCAACCGCCCGGCGCCTTATGTAGTGGATGCTTCCATCACTACGCACCTGCCGGAAAACGGGCTTCCCTCCTACCCTTCAGAAGGCGCCACCATTGCTGCGGTTTCTCAGGTTATTCTCACCGCGATGTTCCCGTTGGAAAAAGATTTTATTGCTGAAAAAGCTGCCGAACACAAAAGCAGCCTGATCTGGGCAGGCATGAACGTGCAAAGCGATATTGTCGCCGGCGACTCGCTCGGAAGGGCTGTAGCTGCTGTGTTTATGAACCGTGCCAAAACGGATGGTATGGCCAGCGCACAAACGCCGCGACCCATTTCCGATTCGCTGCGCAATGCCGCCCAGGCGCGCTGGGGTTGGTATTGGGAAAATCTGGAAACGCCGCAGCGCCCGGTGGGTATTACGCCATTTTTTGGGCGGGTCAAACCCTGGTGCATTCCAGACGTGGAAGCGGTACGTCCCGTACCACCGCCTGCTCCAGGTTCTCCAGAATTTCAGGTTGCAGCAGCAGAACTTCAGGACATTGCAGACAACCTCACCACCGACCAGCGCAAAATCGCCAATTTCTGGGCAGACGGTTTAGGCACCTACACACCGCCGGGGCACTGGAATCGTTTTGCGGCTGATTTGATTGTGAAATACAAAGAAAATCCGCTCCGTTCGGCCCGCACCTTCGCTTATCTGAACATGGCGATTATGGATGCAGGCATCAGTTGCTGGGACGCGAAATACTACTACCACTACCCGCGGCCTTCGCAGGCAATTCCAGGCTTTAAAACCATTTTGGGGATTCCGAATTTTCCGAGTTATACCTCGGGGCACTCCACGTTTTCGGCAGCGGCGGCGACCGTTTTGGGCCATATTTTCCCGGCTGAAAAAGCCCGTGCTGACGCCTGGGCCGAAGAAGCCGCTTTATCCCGCATCTACGCAGGCATTCACTACCGGTTCGATTCGGAGGTTGGTATTACGCAAGGTCGCGATGTGGGAAATTATGCAGTGGACATTGCGAAAGCTGACGGCGGGGAATAAATATTGTTTCTCCATTTAAATTGCCTGGCAATGGAGCAAGAGGCGGGAAGCCGAGGGTAATTATAGTTTGATTATCATGTATTGATGATTCAAACAATTTCACGACATTCCAAAGTTTCTTTATGCCTTTTGTTCCTTGTCAGGCAATTTCATTTTGTGCATTATTATCCAATTTAGGGCGTGAGTAGAGCGGGTGTCCCTTCAAGGAACGCCCGCTCTTGCCCCCTCCCAACTATCGGATTATAAAACAGACACAATTTTGACTACATATTTCCAATAACTTCCGAGCCGAATTCCGAGCACTTCAACAGGGTTGCGCCCTCCATCAACCGGTGGAAATCATAAGTGACACGCTTTTTGCTGATGGCGCTTTCCAGACCTTTGACGATCAGATTCGCAGCTTCGTTCCAGCGCATGTATTCCAGCATCATAACTGCGGAGAGGATCACTGAGCTTGGGTTCACTTTATCCAACCCTGCATATTTCGGAGCAGTACCGTGCGTGGCTTCAAAAATTGCGGCGCCGTTTTCGTAGTTGATGTTGGCGCCGGGTGCGATGCCAATGCCGCCAACCTGCGCTGCAAGGGCGTCGGAAATGTAATCGCCATTCAGGTTCAGGGTAGCAATCACCGAATATTCAGCCGGACGCAGCAAAATTTGCTGGAGAAAAGCGTCTGCAATCACGTCTTTAACGATCAGTTTGCCGGCATTTTCTGCGGCTTTCTGCGCGGCGTTGGCTGCAACTTCGCCTTCTGCTTCTTTGATGCGGTCGTATTGTACCCAGGTGAATACTTTGTCACCAAATTCGCGTTCAGCCAATTCGTAGCCCCAATCTTTAAATTTACCTTCCGTAAATTTCATGATGTTGCCCTTGTGGACTAAGGTCAACGAAGGTTTTTTATGTTCGAGGGCATACTCCAGCGCCGCGCGCACCAAGCGTTCGGTACCTTCAATAGAAACTGGTTTGATACCAAAAGAAGAGGTTTTTGGAAAACGAATTTTTTTGACCCCCAGCTCATTTTGCAGGAAGTTCAGCATCTTGTTTGCTTCATCCGTGCCTGCCAGGTATTCAATCCCTGCATAAATATCTTCCGTGTTTTCGCGATAGATCACCATATCTACCAATTCGGGCTGGCGCACAGGAGAAGGAACCCCATCAAAATAGCGCACCGGGCGCACACAGGCATACAGGTCTAATTGTTGGCGTAAAGCTACATTGAGCGAACGGATGCCACCGCCTACAGGGGTTGTCAAAGGGCCTTTGATGGCAATCAGGCAATCAGAAATGACATCCAAAGTTTCCTGGGGCAGCCATTCACCTGTTTGATTGAATGCTTTTTCGCCAGCCAGCACCTCGCGCCAGTGGATTTTGCGCGTTCCGCTGTATGCTTTCTCAACAGCTGCATCAATTACCCGTACGGAAGCCGCCCAAATATCCGCTCCTGTGCCATCTCCTTCAATAAAAGGGATCACAGGGTCGTTCGGGACGATTAATTTTCCGTTTTCAATCCTTACTTTTGTTCCGCTCATTGTATTGTTGTATTTTGTTCGTTGTTACCGGTTAGGCAATGTTGTAAAGCGCGTTTTTTGCAGGAAATGCAACATTTCAGACGAACGCTGAATGCGTCAACCTCAAAAACCGGGCAAAGGTAAAAATAAATATGCAAAATCCATATCTTGATCCAAGCGGACAACAGCAAGCTGCCGAAGATAAGCAGGTAGAGCGGGCGTTGCGGCCCAAAGCCCTGGATGACTTCAGCGGGCAACCGCGTATTGCCGAAAACCTGAGTATTTTTATTGAGGCGGCCAAACAGCGCAGCGAAGCGCTCGATCACGTGTTGTTACATGGCCCGCCCGGCTTGGGGAAAACGACCCTTTCCTACATCATTGCTTATGAATTGGGCGCCAATTTAAAAATGTCTTCCGGCCCGGTGCTGGAAAAACCTGGCGATTTGGCCGGCTTGCTGACAAACTTAGACGAAGGCGACGTGCTGTTTATTGATGAAATCCATCGCCTCAACACCGTGGTGGAAGAATACCTCTACTCCGCGATGGAGGATTACAAGATAGACATCATGATAGACAGTGGCCCGAACGCGCGAAGCATTCAGATTGCGTTGAATCCATTTACTTTAGTGGGTGCCACCACCCGTATGGGGCTGCTTACGGCGCCCATGCGCGCACGGTTCGGCATCAACTGCCACTTAGATTATTACGATATGCCGACGCTGAAACGCATCCTGAAGCGCTCCGCCGGCATTCTCGGTATTAGCATTACTGAAGACGGCGCAACCGAAATCGCACGCCGAAGCCGCGGCACCCCCCGCATTGCCAACGCTTTACTCCGGCGTATCCGGGATTTTGCGCAGGTAAAAGGCAGCGGGGTTATTGACACAGAAATTGCAAAATACGGGCTTTCGGCCCTGAATGTGGACGAAGGCGGATTAGATGAAATGGACAACCGCATCCTGTCCACCATCATTCACAAATTCAAGGGCGGGCCGGTGGGCTTGACGACCATTGCTACGGCAGTGGGCGAAGAATCCGGTACAATAGAGGAAGTGCACGAACCGTTTTTGATTATGGAAGGCTACTTGCAGCGCACGCCGCGGGGCCGGGAAGCGACTGAGAAATCATACCGGCATTTGGGGATTGTTCCCCCCGGTCGGGAAAGATTACTATTTGATTGAAACAGCAGGATATATGAACGCAGAAAACTTCAGGGAATACCTAAAGGATCCCTCGCTTTTGTACCAGGTGCCTTACGAGGAACTGAAAAGCCTTGCGCTGGAATATCCATACAGTGCGCACCTGCGTTGGTTGTTGCTGCAAAAAAGCAGGATGGAACACCGCCCGGATGCCCGGATAGCGCTTGAAAAAGCGGCTGTTTACAGCATAGACCGGCGCGCGTTGTATCGTTTTATCCAAACCCGGTACGAAAAAACGGAAACCCCGTTTTTTGTTTTTAACGAAGATTTTCTGGAATTAAAAGACCTCGCCGTGCTCAGGGAAGCATTACCGGCGCCGGTTGAAGAAGACGTGATTAGCACACGCCTGATTACGCCGGAGCCTGTTCCTGTTTTCCGGGAAGCTCCTGTTGTCCCGAAATCGGAGGAAACAGAAGATGAACTGACTTTTGATTTTACGTCCGATGCCGCTCCCCTACCGGTTGAAGCGCCTGCCTTGATTGTGCCGACCGTTTCGGAAATTGAAGCAATAGTAACTTCTGATACAACTGTTGCTGAAGTTTCAGAACCGGATCCGGTTCATTCAGAAGTACTTACGGAGGAAGCGACGCCTGCGGAGGAAATCGTCTGGGAAATTGCCCGGGATGCTGAACCCGCCGAAGACGGCTCTTTAATACAGCGGATAGCCGGGGATGCCGTTGCGCTTGCCGGCATTGTCGAATACCGGGCCGCTTTAGTAGCAGCAGAAGCTGTTCTGGAAAAAGCTGCACAGATCGCTCCTGCCGCTCCCATCGCCGCACCTTTACCCAAAACGTCGTTCAAGACCTGGATGCATGCAACGCCTCCATCTTTAGTGTCTGAACCAATCGCGGAAAGCCCGGCAGCCTCCCAAACCAAGACGCCATCGGAGAAAAAATCAAAAAAATCGCCGGATATCGTTACTGAAATTGCCCGCCTTAGCGTCACTGAAAATGCCGCTTTGGCAAGTGAAACGCTGGCAGATTTACTAGCCGCACAACAGCAGTATGACAAGGCTGCTAAAATGTACGAGCGCTTGATGATGAAGTTTCCGGAAAAAAGTGCTTACTTTGCAGCCAAAATTGAAAAACTTAAAAAGAAATAAACCATGTTGCCTACTTTATTGAGTGTAATCATCGCCATTGTCTGTGTGTTACTGATGGGCGCAGTGCTGATTCAGAACCCCAAAGGTGGCGGTATTGACTCCACTTTTGGCGGAAACCAGGCCAACCAACTGTTTGGAGCATCCAAATCTACCGACTTCATCGAAAAAGCTACCTGGATATTGGTAAGTGCCTTGTTTATACTTTGTATTGTCATGGCCGTCGTCGTCGGGTAATTTCGAAGTCCTTAAATATGAGAAAGGTTCGTGCCTTTCTGAAAGCAACCTGGTTGTGTGCATCACAGCCAGGTTACTTTTTGTACGCCCCGTGCCGCCGAACGCTGTTCGGTGGAAACTATCAAAGCAACTGAACAGCGTTCAGTTGTACCGTATCGTCAAAACTGAAAATAAATAAACGGCGTCACCCCGGCGCTACTGGTTTGAATCACAATCCAGATAATCAGCGCTAAGCCCAAAGCTTTAACCCCAGCAGGCGTGCGGTAATATCCCTGCGCACAACTGCGATCCCAGGCGGAAGGCAATAAGTGGAGCACAAAACCGGTTCCGACCAAAAACAAAACTTTCCAGTAGCCAGTCACGACCTGACTAATCACCTCCGGGCGGAAAACCGCCACAATCTGGTACAACATTTTATAAGTGGTTTCCAATGGCGGCACGCGACTGCCCGGCGCCCCGGATCGGAAAAATATCCAGCAAAAGCAAACGAAGTGAAAAACCATGACGCCTGCCACAAAAGGGCTAAACCACGATTTCTTGAACAATTGATCGAGTACCATCGCCAGCAAAGCCATACCCATCCAAAGACCGGCGACGAATAAATTGCCGGTCAGCAAATCGGCATATTCCAACTCATCCAAATCGCCGGCAACATAGATCCGCCAGAGGGCAACGTGGCAACAAACCTGAAGGATCAGCAGGATCAGCAAAGCCCGCATGGCCGGATTGGCCCAGACACGGCCCATGTTTTTCAAAAACCGGTCAATCGCCAATGCCGCTCCGTGCAGGGCGCCCCAGACGATGTAAACCCAGTTGGCGCCATGCCACAACCCGCCCAATAACATCGTAATCATCAGGTTGATGTACGTTCGGAATTTTCCTTTTTTATTGCCGCCCAAAGAGATGTAGAGGTAGTCGCGCAGCCAGGTGGACAACGAAATATGCCAGCGCTGCCAAAAGTCCTGAATAGAAATGGCTTTGTACGGACTCCTGAAATTTTCGGCTAATTTAAACCCGAACAACAACGCCAAACCAATCGCCATATCGGAATACCCGGAAAAATCGCAGTAAATCTGGATCGCGTAGCCGTATACGCCCATCAGGTTTTCAAAGCCGGAATACAAGCCGGGATTCGCAAAAATACGGTCCACAAAATTGACGCTGATGTAATCGGAAATGACCGCTTTTTTAAACAATCCACCGGAGATTAACAACAGCGCATACCCAAGATTTTTGCGGGTCAGCGCCAGCGGTTGGCGAATTTGGGGGATAAAATCGGCTGCCCGAACGATGGGACCAGCCACCAACTGCGGAAAAAAACTGACATAGAAAGCGAAGTCTGCCAAGCTGCGCAACCAGTCGCCCAAAGTGCGCGCTTCTGCCGAAATGGGCTTCAAATCCCCCCGGTAAACGTCTATCGTGTAACTCAGGGTTTGAAACGTAAAAAACGAAATGCCGACGGGGAGAAATATTTTCTGAAAAGCAAATTCCGTTCCGGCGAGCGCATTGACACTCCCAATAAAAAAATTGGTGTATTTGTAATAGGCCAGCAACCCGAGACTACCGACCAAACTGAGCAGTAGGTAAAAAATCCGGCTTGGCTTGGAAACTGCCGTGTACATGAGGTGTCCCAATCCAAAATTCCAGGCCGTCGAAACCAGCAGCAGGAAAAAAAACAGGCCACTTGATTTGTAGTAGAAAAAAATGGAAAAAGCCAACAGGTACAGGGTGCGCAGCGTTGTTGAACGACGCATTGGGATAAACAGCGCGTAAACTACCAGGAACAAGACTAAAAAAGCCGCACTGTTGAACAGTAGCGGGCGTTTCGGGTCGTACACAAACAGATGGTGTGCGATATCAGTCCAGTTAATTTCCAGCAGCATCATAGCTTTGCATTAACGCATCAAACAACAAGTTTCCCAATAACTGATAACCTTCGGTGGTAAAATGGATCGCATCGTTTGCCGCCAAACCCGCTGTTCGCCACTTTTTCACCGCCCCGTGCCCCCCCATCACGGTGTGCAGGTCCCATGCAGCCAGGTTGTTGGCTTCCGCAACTTCGAGCAGGATGGAGCGAACCGCTAAGTTGTTGACATTGAGGTAGCGGCGGCGCTTCAACACATCCGGATTGGTGGTTAATAAAATAGCGGTTCCCGGTAATTCTTTTTGAATATTGCGCACCAAACGCTCCACGTCCCGGCGAATTGCGCCCCCGTCGAAACGCCCTCCAACCGATTCGTTGGTGCCCAGCGAAACGATAACGAGGTCAGGCGCCAAAGCGGCAAGTTGTGGCAAAAAATAGGCCGCCTGGTTGTAATGATTATACGTAGCGCCGTTGACGCCGATCATGTTGTATAAAACGCCCGCCTCGCGGGTATTCTCCAGCAAAATGCCGTGCAGCAACGTGCTCCCCTGGTGTTCGATGGCGGCGGAAGTCAGCAAAGAATCTAATTGAAAAACAACGTGGTGCGCGCCCCCACCCTGCCGCACTGATTCCAACGGGCGCAGCGGCGTTTTTTCGATCGCGGGCGCCGGAATCGCTTTGCGGGTAACGCCTACAATTAGCCTTTTGCCCGGATTAATGCGGCTGCCCCGGATGCCATTCCAGCGCTGCAGGTTGCGTACGGTGCAGCCGTATTTTCTGGCTAAATCGTAAAGCGTATCGCCGGAGCGCACTTTGTGGTAGCGTTTGGCGCTGGTTTCATACTGAACTGATTTTGGGGCTAAAACCCCGCCTTCCGGCAGGCCAATATTCCAGTCGCCCGAAGCATCTTTGCAAAAAATGGTGACTTTATCAAATGCGTGCTGCGCCGCTTCTTTTTGTTTCATTTGCAAATACAGGGCTGGCGTTGCATTCCCGCTGCGGATGCCCATCCCGCACAACCCAATTGAAGGCCCTTCGCCGGCGTAAATACTCTTCAGCGTTTGCCAGTATACATTGCTGCTGCACGTGTAATCGCGAGGCCCATTGGTGCCAGCCAACCGGTATGGAAAAACCAAACCGCGTCCGGCCGAACCGAATTTTTGTTGAAACAAAGCCCGCAATTTGCCAGAAAAAACATCCGCCTGCAAATGGGAGTCGCCAAGGTGTACAATCCTGATCTGGCGAACGCTGTCAGAACCCAGGTCATGCAACCGCGCCATAAACGGAGCAAGGTTTTCTGCAAAACGGATCCGATTGCTGTCTGTTTTCACAAAAGCCCAGGGTGTTGTAAATCCTTTGGGGGTTAGCTCCTCCCCTCCTCCCGGGGCAACCTGTGCAGCCAACCAGACAGGGAAAATCAGGATGGCGGTTATGAGATGTACCGCCGAACTCCAGTTCGGCGTCAATATCCGAGTCCACAAGCGCAGGTTTGTATAGGTTTGCCTCATTGGATCGGATTATTTGACGTTTTCCTGCCCGCTTTAGCTCGCTTTGGCCGGTCGTTGTAAGCGCCCAGCAAAGCTGAGAGCAACAGGTGACCGGCCTCTTTTGCCCCGTCGAAATTAAAATGCGTATAATCGGTATTCGCCAGGCTAGGCTTTTTTTGTTCCACCCACTCGATCATCGAACCAGCGCCGCCCATTGCTTCGTACAAGCTGATAAAGGCGGCATTGTTTTCTTTTGCTGCATTGCGCAAAGCTTCCGTAATGAGGGGCAGACTGGGATCGGTTTGCAGGGTTCCGTCAATTTTGGTGGCTTTATCAGAAGGGCCCACCACCAGAATGGCCACGCCGGGCAGGTTCGCCTGGAAATACCGGATCACCTGACCCATTTCTTTTTGGTACCAGTCGTAGTTTTTCATTTTAGGATTCAGGACGTTGAGGCCGTATTGCAGTACAATCAGGTCAAAATCCATGTGCGCCTGGAACTCCTGCATGATCCCGGCGTCAATCGAAGCCAGCAGGCTGCCCGAATTGCCCCTAGTCGCGTAATTGTCCACAATAACCCCATTTGGGCTTTCCACGCTGACACCGTACAGCGGTACCCGTGCAGGCACATTGAAGCTGAGCGACACCCGGCGGCCAGGAGTTTGCAACAAGGTGAGCCGGTTGACTTTATTGCCGCCGTCTAACAAATAGGTTTGCCCTTCTGATCCCCCGCCAAAGCTGGTTGTCACGCTGCCGGTGCGGTAGCGCGCCAGGCTGTCGGCTTTGGGAGCGCCGTAGTACAAATAGGCGCGTTCAAAAACATTGGTGCCAGGATACAAACGCATAGCGCCGTAGGAAACCCGGTGTCCTTTGGGTTGAGCAACAGGAGGCGTCGGAGGCACCGAATCCGTAACGGCTTCCGGGGTTACAGCAGCGACCGCTGAGGTATCCGTCACCACGGTCGTATCCACAACTACGGGGGCAGTCCAGGTTGTAAAATAAGCCCCCGAAATCCCCCTTGGCAGTTTGCGCCAGTTGTTCTGCCCCATGGTGCAAGTATACCAGTAGCCGGAAAAGCTATGCCGGATTGTTCTGCGGAAGGTATTGACGTGGGAAGTGATGGGGACATAACCGACTCCGGTACCGCCAAACAGCCGTTGCAGGCTGTCGCGCAAAGTTTCGCTGATCAAGTCGCCTTCGATGGAGGAATCGCCAAAATAGGCAATGCGGACTTGTTCCGTTTTAGCGTCAAGCGTCTGAAAAAATGCTTCTAAGTGTTCAGCGCCTTCTAAAGGCGTCGGCAGAGCAACCTCCTGCCCCAAGCTGTCCGTAGCCAAGCCCGAGGTGTCCGCTTTTATCGGTTCCCGAGGAACGGTCAGGCCATTGATCCAGTTGTAGGTCTCAAAATGTTGTTGCAGGAAAGGAACCCGCTGGTGCAGGAACGGATAAAGCAAGACCAAAACGGTTGCTAATGCGATGATTCCCAATGCCTGAAGAAAACGATCTCGTTCCATTTGCCTTGACGCAGCAGTAGTGATGTCAAATTGAGTGCGCGAAAATACGATTTTCTTGCAGATTTATGGAGGCGGGAACTAAGTGCATAAAAAAAGGTCGTGCAACAAATACACGACCCTGCCAAAATTGAACTAGTATGAAAAAACTCTCTGCAATAATGAACTGACTTTATGACTAAAAGTTGCACGGCGGGGTCACAAAAAAACGACTTTTATGTCGAATCCCCCCTTTTGTCCGCCGAGTTGCTAAAAATCATCGGCCAAATTAGTTGCACTTTTTGTTAACTTTTCAAGTGCAAAATTTCGGGAATCGAAGAAATCTTCCATACCTTTGCGCACGTTTCGCGAAAAGGCGATACAGCGCTCCGCAAAAGCGATACAAGTTCTCCACAAATGCGGGTAATTAGCTCAGTTGGTTTAGAGCGCTGCCTTGACAGGGCAGAGGTCACAGGTTCGAATCCTGTATTACCCACTACTAGTGTCTGAGCTTTAGAGTTCTGTAGCAAGGCTTGCGAAGGCCCAAAAACGGGAGTTTGTTCGTGTAAATGACCGTTTTTTGTTTCGACTTCGCTCAACAACCGGTCGTTGAGCGGAGTCGAAACGAACGCAGCTATAGGACTATAAAGACAGACACTACCTAGTGAATCGGGGTGTAGCGCAGCCTGGTAGCGTACACGTCTGGGGGGCGTGTGGTCGCAAGTTCAAATCTTGTCACCCCGACAAAAGAAAAGGTCATCGCACTTGCGGGGCCTTTTTTTATTAATGAAAATCACCTGAAGCAATAACATCTAATCCATCCGGCATTGTTTCCAATTATACCCGATTTGGGCGGATTGATGAATACCAGGTCAATCAATCGGAGTTGTACCAAAAGTACAGGAAGCCCGGTGCCAAATGCAAAAACAAGCGGTAAGTACAGACCATCGGGACTTGCTATGGTCATGGGGATCAAGGACCCGAAATAAAGCACGCCACTCTACAGGCAAAACGCCAGGGCGAAAATGACACCCCGGAGAAAGGCCAGGGTGTACAACAGGTCACTTAACAAGACTTTCCGCTTATCGGTGAATCCTTTTGCGATAAATGCGAAGGCTTTTTGCACGGCAGCTTTGAATTGATGAATTATTTTTTAACCGGTAAGCGCTGTTCTTTCCAGGCAAGCAAACCGCCTTCCAAGACAACAATATTTTCAAAGCCCGTTTTTTGCATGACCTCAGCAGCCCCAATGGTGCGTTTGCCGCTTCTGCAATACAGATAGTAGGTTTTGGATTTGTCGAGTTTTCCAATTTGTTCTTCAAAATTGTCACCCTGATAATCAATATTTTGCGCCTTTTTCAAATGCCCTTCAGCAAACTCCTTCGGGGTGCGGACATCAATCAGAACCTTGTTTTTGGCTTTTTTGAATTGTTTTTTGAACAACTTTGGGCTGAGTAAAGCAGGACTATTTGCTGACACACTTCCCGATGTTGAATAAGCGGGTTGAGTCGTCTGCGCTGAAACCGTCGGAACAGTAACTGCGATCAAAAATAAGAGAATGGCGAGTTTTAAAAATTTCATCTTATCCAAGATTTAGTTGTGAATGAAATCAATACAACCCCTAAACCGTTTGAACAATTAGAGTTGCATTTTTTAAAAAATCCAATTAAAGAAATAACCCAAAAATATGATGCAAAAAATCACTACCCCGAAAAATAGGGAAATTAGCTTTAGGCTCATTACCTTTTTCAAAAGCATAGCTTCGGGCAGAGAAAGGCCCACTACCGCCATCATAAATGCGATTGCGGTGCCAAGCGGCACACCTTTCTGCGCCAAAACCTGGATAATGGGCAACACCCCAGCGGCATTGCTGTACATCGGAACCCCCAAAACAACCGCTACCGGAACGGCAAAAGGGTTTTCTTTTGTAATGTATTTTTCAAAAAAACCGGTGGGGATAAAGCCGTGCATTAGTGCACCGATACCGATACCAATGATTACATAAATGAAAACACTTTTTACAATACCGAATGCTTCTTTGGCGATTTCCGGCAAGCGTTGGGTAAAGCTCAAAGGTACTTCCTATCCCGCTTGCCACGTAAATCACCGTTGTTTTCAGCCCAAACATCCCAATAAACATGGCCACTGCAACTTCATTTACCAATGGCGAAGGGCGTTGTTGCATGAAACAATCCTATACTGTGCAAGAAAGGTTTAGCCAAATTTTTTCAAAAACCCGGCAATTATTTAAAGAAGATTTGGCTCGAGAAGGTTTTCGCCAAACAAGAAATGTTCATGCAACAAAGCCTCTAAAAACTCAAAAACATGAACTTCTTGACTTTTAAACCACTAGCTTTCGCCGTTTCTTTAAGCGGTTTGCTGTTGCTGCTTTGGTCCAATTTGTCAGCACTGCTTCAGCTGCCTCAGCCCCCCGTTGAGTTATCTTTCATCGGGATTTTTGCGGTGTTGTTCCTACTTTGGGCATATACCATATAACCACCTTTACCGCAGAAGAATACCAGATCCGTCATGCCCTCCACCTTCGCGGCATTACCGGTTTTTTCCTTTCCTTTTTTATGGTTTCGACCTTGGTGTTGGCGCCGTGGAAGCATAGCCAAGATTGAGTACTATGCTACGCATTATTGGGAGAATGCATATATTTACCGCTAATAAAATGAGGTAAAATTCATCTCTTCACCCATGCTCGCATGAAAAACCTAACTACCCTCACCGAAATAGACCGCATTGCGGCCATGACTGACCCGGTGATCCGCAATCATCAGATCACGCAAAGCTATTATGAGCTGTCCTTAGCCCTCTCGAAACGCACCGGCCCTTGCGCCAACTGGTGTACATTTGCCATGTGGGCTTCTAATCAGGCCGGACAGACCATCCGGGGAGAAGACCTGGCATCGGCGTTGGAACATGCCTTAAAAACCACCCCGGCCGTAAGTCAGGCAATTCATGGGGTTGTAGAACTCGCCTTGCTGAGAGGCGCCAGCATGAATAAAGAGGGCCTCGTGAAATTAGTTTGGGAAACGATAGACCCCATGAGCGCGATGGAACGAGCAAGCGCAGCCGTCGCACGGGGCAACCGGAAAGTGTTTGCGGAAATTGCCCGCGAGTTTGCCCGCTTTTTAGCTGTCTGCGGACAAGATCAAGCTTTTGATCCCGGCAAACTCACCAATTTTTGCGCGCCCCTGAAACCTGGCGATCCTCCGGACGGCCAGAGGTACCTCAGCCAGGCTTTTTCCCGCTATTACCAATCGTTTTTCGAGGCAGACCCCAAAACGAAAGCCGAATTGATCCTTCTGGCCAATATTGAAATCGGTTTTCATGAACAAACCCGCCTGCAACCGGAAATTGCTGAAGCGCTGGAAACCTTCATCCCGGATCCTTTTCGGTTCAAAGAAACCCTGATTGCAGCGCTTTTCCCCCGACAAACCTGGGTCGGTATGGCTGGGAACCTGTTCCGCCGCTTGACCGGCCAGCCAAGCCCTTCAGACAAGGCGGTCAGTCATTTAGCGGCGATCGCCCGAAGGCGTGTCCGTTTGTTCCTGACCGATCGTTTGATGGAACTTCGCTTTCCCAAAGGCCAGCGTCTAAAGCTCGGGAAAGATTTAAAAGCCGCGTTTCCCCCCTCGTTAAAAACCCTGGCATACCCTGATTTGGTCGCCTTATTGTATCAAATTGATCCGACTCCTGACAGTGTGCTGGAAACCGGCGCCATAGATTGGGCAAACCTCTACGACCGGTTGCACTTTATTGCCGATTTGTTTCGATGCTCACAGGAGAATTTGGATTTATTCGATTCGGTATCTGAAAATTGAAAAGAAAATTCTGGCGGAGTAAATCAATAATAAGATAAAGCACTAAAGCCGGCTATTTAAGGAGAATGCATATATTTCCTGACCTTCAAACCCCTTGTATTGGCGCCGTGGAAGCGCGGGCAGGATTAAGAGCTTGTTCGGGATTTCACCTGTTTATAATATTTCTGAAACAGTACCTTAGTGTCAATTGTTACCACTTTCAACACAACACCTTCAAACGAAAAAGCAGCATCATGAAAATCGGATTCATCGGACTCGGAAAAATGGGCTTCAACATGGTCCATCGCTTATTGGAGCATCAACACGAGGTGGTCGTTTGGGACAGATCGGAAGCAACGATCCAAAAAATTGAAGCGCTGGGGGCTATTGGCGCAACGTCGCTGGAAGACTTGGTTTCGAAACTACCCGAGCGGAAAGCGGTCTGGCTGATGGTGCCTGCCGGAAAACCAGTGGATGAAAACTTAGATGCCTTGCTTGGCCTGCTTGGCCAAAATGACCTCGTGGTAGACGGCGGCAATTCTTTCTGGCGCGAAACCCAGCAACGCGCAGCAAAAGCGGCGCAAACCGGTGTGCATTTCCTCGACTGTGGAACCAGCGGCGGCGTTTGGGGCCTGCAAAACGGCTATTGCCTTATGTACGGCGGCGAAAAAGAAGCGGCGGATTATTTAGAACCCGTTTTCAAATCGCTGGCGCCGGAAAACGGCTCGGTCTACTGCGGCCCTTCCGGCACGGGCCACCTGGTGAAAATGGTGCACAACGGCATCGAATACGGGATGATGCAGGCGTATGCAGAAGGCTTTGAAATTTTGGCTAAAGCGCCCTACGGCCTCGACTTGCCCAAAATCGCCGACGCCTGGCAATACGGCAGCGTGGTGCGCTCCTGGTTGCTGGAATTGGCCGTGATCGCGCTGAAAGACGACCCGAAATTGGAAGCCATCGAAGGCTATGTCTCCGACAGCGGAGAAGGCCGGTGGACGGTGCAAACGGCCATTGATTTCGATGTGCCGGCACACGTCATCACGGCGTCGCTTTACACCCGGTTCCAGTCCCGGCAAGACGAGTCTTTTGCCATGAAAATGCTGGCGGCGCTCAGAAATCAGTTTGGCGGGCACGCCGTAAAAACCAAAGAATAGGTACTCCATGAAAAAAATTGACAACAGCCTGTACGTCATTTTTGGCGCTTCGGGTGACCTGAATAAAAGAAAATTGGTGCCTTCCCTCTACGCGCTTTTCGTACAGGGCTTATTGCCGGAAAAATTTGCCGTGCTGGGCGTTTCCAGAACTCCCTTTACGGATGAGGCGCACCGGGCGGCGATGAAGGCAGATATTTACAAATACAAAGAAGTGGAAGACGCTTCTCAGATAGATGCCTTTCTTCAAAAAATCTACTACGTTGCGGTGCAGGTGAATGACGCATCTGCTTATCCGGCATTTAAGCAGCAATTGGAAGCCCTGCGGGAAAAGGAGCAAATTGGCGGCAACACCGTTTTTTATTTGTCTACGCCGCCGACCTCTTACGGGATCATTCCCAAACACCTGGCTTCGGTTGGCCTGAACAAACAGAAAGATGGTTGGAAACGGCTCATCATCGAAAAACCTTTTGGCTACGACCTCGAATCCGCGCTGGCGCTGAAAGATATCCTGCTGAAAGACTGGAAAGAAGAGCAACTTTACCGGATTGACCACTACTTAGGCAAAGAAACTGTCCAGAATTTGCTGGTTACCCGGTTTTCCAACGGGATTTTTGAGCCGTTGTGGAACCGCAATTACATCCACCGCGTGGAGATTACGGCAGCGGAGAGCATCGGCGTCGAGCAGCGCGGCGGCTATTACGAAACAGCCGGCGCTTTGCGCGACATGGTCCAGAACCACCTCTTGCAGGTGGCAGCCATTACGGCGATGGAGCCGCCCTCTTCGCTCGAGCCCATCGCCATCCGGAATGAAGTGTTGAAGGTCTTTCAATCCCTGCGACCCATCCAAAAAGCCGACGTCAAAACCCAGGCCATCCGGGGTCAGTATGTCACCTCCACCATAAGAGGTGAAAAGGTGCCGGGGTATCGGGAAGAAGAAGGGGTCAGCCCCACGTCGGGTACCGAAACGTACGCGGCTTTAAAATTCTACATTGATAATTGGCGCTGGGGCGGCGTGCCGTTTTACATTCGCACCGGCAAACGCTTGCCGACCCGCGTTACGGAAGTGGTGGTGCATTTTAAACCGACCCCGCATTTCTTGTTTTCGACAGGCGAAGGCGCCAATGCCTGCAACCAGTTGGTGATCCGGATTCAGCCCGACGAAGGCATCCTGATGAAATTTGGCATGAAAACGCCGGGCGCGGGGTTTGACGTGCAGCGCGTCAATATGGATTTTCATTATTCCGACCTGACGAATCAACGAATCCCGTCGGCCTACGAGCGCCTGCTTTACGATTCGATGAAAGGCGACGCTACCCTGTTTGCCCGAACGGAAGAGGTGATTGCAGCCTGGAAATTTTTATCCCCGGTGCTGGAGGCCTGGACGAACGACAAAACAGTACCCCTGCACGGCTATCCGGCCGGCAGTTGGGGCCCTGAAATGGCCGACGATTTGATTGACGGGGAAGGTATGACTTGGCGTTATCCGTGTAAGAATTTATCTGACGATGGCATTTATTGCGAATTGTAGGGGCTTTGCACCTTTGCAGGAAATCAGGCGGACTAAAGCCCTACGGTTGGGACACAAGTCGGAGTCACACTTTTTAAGAACTTGATTTTCAATGAATTGTGATTTTATGATTCAATTTTCAATTGATTGAAAATCAACAAGTTGCCGAGATGTGTCCCAACCGTAG
>Ga0209573_1001060_pt1 | contig 46670 bp, 40 predicted proteins | sample TNRBio252014_DNA_FD_185870 | JGI IMG/M metagenome (GOLD analysis project Ga0209573, IMG submission 185870) | Wastewater treatment Type I Accumulibacter community from EBPR Bioreactor in Madison, WI, USA - TNR Reactor_6/25/2014_ DNA (SPAdes)... | ecosystem: Engineered > Bioreactor > EBPR >... | reverse complement strand
CGTCGACTGCGCGAAAGCCCAGCTCAGAGGTACGAGAAGGCACGGAACGGGACCAGGGAGGAGCCTTGGAATCGGGCTCATAACCCGAAGGTCGCAGGTTCAAATCCTGCCCCCGCCACCATCGAGAACCCCAGTACAGAGGCCCTTTTCCGAGGATTCGGAGAGGGCCTCTCGGGCGTTTCAGGGGCCGATTTCTACACCGATTTCTGCACTCGGGGTTGGGACGCGCCGGGACGGACCGGTCCGGGACGCCACGCGGCGGTAGGACCGCCCCGCTCGCGTCTGACGGTTCTGGAGTTGCGGGAGGCCGCTGCGGGCAGCCTCGAACGTTCGACCATCGACGTTCGGGTTCTGCCTCGGTATGGTGGATCCCAGCAGCGCCGGACCCCGCCAGATGCCTCGGGACGGCCTCGACCCGCTGCTTGGCGTCTCTTTCGGAAACCATCATCGAAAGGGACCGCACCATGCGCGGAGGCATCCAGAAGAAGGGCAATCGCTACTACGCCGTCATCTACGACGGCATCGACCCAGGCACCGGCAAGAAGCGCCGGACGTGGGTCCCCGCGGGCACCAGGCGCAGCGACGCCGAGAAGATCCTCGCGGAGGAGATCAAGCGTCGTCACGACGGCGAGCCGATCCCGACCGAGAAGCTCACCTTCGGTCAGTACCTGACGGATCGGTGGCTGCCGATACAGAAGTCGCGGGTGCGCCACAGCACCTACGACTCGTACCGGCGCAACATCGACCTGCACGTTCTGCCGGCGCTGGGAGGTCGGCCGATCGAGCGGCTGACGCCGGATGACATCGACGTCTTCTACGCGACGCTGCTGACCGAGGGCCGCAAGAAGCCGATGGGCTCAAAGGTGAAGGGCAAGCGCTCTACGGCCAAGACGCCGAAGGGGGACGGTGAGGTGGACGACAAGCCGGTCGGGCTCGCGCCCAAGACGGTGCGCAACATCCATCTGATGCTCAATAAGGCGATGAACGACGCCCAGCGCAAGGGCATCGTCGTCCGCAATGTCGTCTCCTTGGCTGACGCACCGACGTTGGCCAACCGCCAGGAGGGCAACATCAAGGCGTGGGACGTCAAGCAGTTGCGGATGTTCCTCGACTCGGTGCGGGACCACAGGCTTCACCCGGCGTTCCACCTGGCGTCGCACACCGGGATGCGTCGGGGTGAGGTGCTCGGTCTGCGCTGGTGCGACATCGACCTCGGGGCCAAGAGGCTCTCGGTGCGCCAGGCGTTGGTGTCGATCGCGTACGAGGTGGAGATCTCCGACGTGAAGACAGGCACCGGGCGTCGCACGATCGACCTCGACCCGACCACCATCGATGTGCTCAAGGCGTGGCGCATGGAACGGGCCGAGGAGAGGGGCGGCATCGATCCCCGCGATGACGAGCTGGTGTTCGTGAAGTCCGACGGTTCGTGGATCCACCCCCAGACCTTCAGCCAGGTGCTCGACCGCAAGGTCGCCAAGCTGGACGTGCCCACGATCTCGCTGCACGACCTCAGGCACACCCACGCCACGCTGCTGTTGAAGGCCGGTGTGCCGGTGAAGGTGGTGAGCGAGCGGCTCGGCCACGCGAACGTGGCGTTCACGATGGCGATCTACCAGCACGTCCTTCCGGGCATGCAGGCCGCGGCCGCGGCGACGTTCTCTGGTCTCCTCGGCGGCGACGCCATCGACTGGAACGACTGGGTCACCGATGACACTGACGCCGCGCCCAAACCGGATACGGCCGATGCCGGAGAAGAGTCGAAGGCGAGCGGCGAGCCCGAGGAGGAGCAGTCGTGATCGGCGGCGGTGTCTCCTATGCCGAGGTCCTCACCCCGGCTGGCGCAGCCGACCGCGCGGCGGAGGCGCTTCGCACGCTCAACCACCTGACGCTCGGGCCACCGGCCGTGGGGGTGCCGGGCTGGGAGGGTGTCGATGACGTCTACCGGGTGCTCGGTGAGCTGCGCATCATCTCCGACCGGCTGCCGCAGGTCTGCGACCAGTTGGTGGCAGGACTCCAGCGGCTCGGTGAGCAGTGTGCGTGGCGTACCGATGACGGGACGACCGAGCACCCCGACGAAGTGGTGAGCACGGTGATCGAGCACCTCAAGGTTGCAGGCTGCGATGCGGACGAGGTCGGGCTGAACATCCAGCACGCCCACTGCGCGGTGGCCCACCTCTACCAGTAGCTGCGAGTGAGGGGCCGAGAGTCGCGGGACGCCAGGCCCCTCACCGTGTCTGCTCGCGTGCTCCTGGAGGACGGAGAAGGATGGTGCGATGAGCTACTTCGACGACAACGAGAGCAGCCCCGCGATCGAACTCTGGGGCGACCGGGTGAGCAGCTACATCGACGGTCAGGAGGGAGTCGGCACGCTGCGATCGCGCATCCAACCCAATCCACCGTGGCCGGAATCTGACAACGCGATGTTGGGCTATCTGATCGCTCGGGCGATGGAGATTCACGAGGAGCACGGACCCGAGTCGGCAATCGCATGGGTCGCGGTCCATGCGTGGTTCGAGTCAGCCCTCGACACCCGTGCCGAGATGATCCGCCACCTCGGCGCGTAGAGTGCGCCTGAGCGCCTCTGGTCCGGTTCAGGCTTTCCGGATCGTTCTCGTCCAGAAGTGACCAGTTGCATCGTCTGCGATGACGCCCTGTCGATGTAGATCCTTGAGGGCTGCCCGTACGTGAGCAGTGCGAGCGAGTCCGAGCTGGTCCCCGTAGGTTCCCTGCACCGCATCGATCGGTCGAAATGACCCTTCCGAGCGGAGGATCTCGGTGATGTGCTCGGTGAGGTAGCCGAGTGCGTCTCGCTCGAGCTGTTGTTCGATCTCGTCCTTGTCTGGCTCGGCTTCTTGGAACAGGGGGAGAAAGCCCGATTCCTCCTGGCGTTGGATGTTCGCCTCGTAGTCGGCTCGGTCGCAGTGGTGCAACCAGTCAACGTGCGCCTTGCCGGCAACGTCCGCGTAGTCCCAGTGGGCTTTCGGATCGGCCGAGAAGAGCATCAGGACGTACTTCGGAAGGTGGCCTGGGCGCTGGCGAACGGGGACACCGGTGCTGGGCAGGCCAGCAGTCGTGCCAACTGATTGTCCGAAGCGCCTCGCCACCGACAGGGCTGCTCGTGTCGGCGCTCCTTGGCCCTCAGCACCTTCGAAGTCGCCTCGCCAGCCGATATCGCCGAGGGCGGCATCGAGCTGGGCGGCGTTCTGCGCTGAGGTGGCACCGGCGAGGACTCCGGCGCGGCCCATGCGAGCAACGGCCGAGAGGCTGAAGTGGTAGAGCACATCGATGGGCTGCTGGCGGTTCCGACGACCCAGGATCCGCTCGAGGGTTGGGCGACTGAAGGCCAGACCGAACGGATCGACGAAGAGAAGGATCGCACGGCGCTCGTACCGGTCGATCAGCCCGTCAATGGCAAGTTCCAGGGAGCCTCCGAGGATCTGGTCTGCCTCGACGTCGTTCTCCTCAAGAGAACGCTGGAGCTGGAGCCTTCGAGTGTCATCTTGCTCAACGAACGCGAGCCTGACGTCGCGACCGAACATCTGTGCGCGGGTTGCCTGAGACGCGAGGAGAAGAGGGGAACCCGGACTGCCGTCTTCGTAGCGCCCCTCCCCGGCATACCCATCGATGAACGCGACGCGACCCTGGGTGGCGGCCCCAGCCCGACCGGCGAAGTAGTGCGCGTAACGCGCGAGGACACCGTGTTTCAGCACCGCCTGCGCGTTGCGTTGACCGAAGAAGGCAGTGCTCGCTGGCATCGAAGGACCTAGACCGCTGCTGTGACCGGCATGTCGTCCCAGGTGCGACCGTCGAGCTCTCGTCCCCCGGCCTTGGGGGTACGACCGCCCCACTGCTTGAAGAAGAACTTCACGCCCTGGTCGACGCACTGGTCGCGCAGGTCGCGACCCCAGGCGATGTCCATGGGACGCGCTCGCGGCCCCGATTCGCCGCCGGCGATGACCCAGTCGATTCCGTCGAGGTCCACGTCTCCGAGCGGCCCGAGCAGCGGTTCAGCAGAGATGAAACGAACAGCTGCCGGCACCCTTCGCAGATGGTCGATGCGGAACCGGTACGAGGCCGACTCGACGCTGGCGCCCATCCACACGTTCGAAGGCCAATCCAGGTTCGGAGCGATCCGTGCGAGACGCTTCGTTCGCTTCGTGAGCACCTGGTAGGTGTGCTGCGGCGTCTCGGACATGACGGCGAACACTCGCCTGATGAAGTCCTCGGTGACGTCCTCGTGGAAGAGGTCGCTCATGGAGTTCACGAAGACCAGCCGTGGGTGCTTCCACCGGCGCGGAGCGTCGATCACGTCGTCGTGCATGGTCAGCTTGAACCCCGGGCCGCTCGTTCGCGGGTCGCCTTCGTTCTGATAGCGCTCCGAACCCATGGCCTTCAGTCGCTTCGCCAGCGTGAGCGCGTAGCAGTTGTCGCACCCGGGTGACGTCTGGTCGCACCCAGTCGTCGGGTTCCACGTAGCGTCGGTCCACTCGATCTCAGACTTCTGTGCCACGGGTCCTCCTCTCAATCGAAGCGAACATATGTTCGCAGATTCGGAAACTCAATCCAAGAGCTGACTCCCCCAGCCTTGTCGAGGCGAGCCGCCGTGCCCTCGATAGTCGGGTTTCGGCTGCGAGCGAGCAATCACGCCGGTCGGCCGAGGAGGCGGTCGAGGTCGGCGCGGGGAACGCGGAGAGTGCGCCCGATCTCGATGCATGGAAGGCCGTGCTCGCCGCCGGTGGCTCGCCACTCTCGGGCCGCCGCGTAGGCGGCGTTGCGGCTGATGCGCAGGATGGCTGCGGCTTCGTCGATCGTGAGCACCTCGGTCGAGGTGTCGGTCTCGGTGGTGGACATCGGGTCCTCCTCGATGGTTGGCGACCTGCCTACGTAGGCCCCTGAAGGGTCCGCGACTTCGCGTGGAACGTCAGATTCCGATGGCCTGTTCAACCGGCGTGGTCTGGTCGGTGGGGTGGGCGATCTCCCATGCGGTCAGCTCACCGGTGGAGCGGTGGAGACGTTCGGCGACGGCGAGGTCCGCGGGTGCGGGCGGGACTCGGGGGAGGGCTTCACCGTCGAGGGGGTCGACTGCTGCGGTGAGGTAGAGGTGGTTGGCGTGACGGCCGCGGGTGATGTCGACGTAGGTCTCGGCGCGGGTGGCGGTGGCGTCCACTCGGCTGGTGGAGATGTCCCGTGTCGAGCCCTGCACGGCGTAGGAGGTGAGGGCGTAGGCGTGGTCGATACCGACCTCGGGGCGTCCGGCGGGGGTGCGGTGGTGGTCGAAGAACGATCGTGGGATGTCGATCGTGCCGATGCCGTCGAACTCCACGGTTAGCGAGTCGTCAGTGGGGTCGCGTCGGTCAGGGCGCACGGCGACGATCGTGCCGAGGGCGCCGTTGCGGACATACGCCTGCCGGTCGCCGTCGACGTGGAGACCGCGGTTGGGGGCGCGGGCGGTGATGCGGTCGCCGACGGCGAAGTGCCGGTCTCCGCTGGCGGCGATCTCGTCGCCGTCGAGTTCGCCGTTGACGCGGCGTAGGAGGTGGGCGAGCCGGTTGAGTTGTCGGCGGGTGCTGTTGCGCCGGTCGACCATGGGGTGGTCGAGCCCGTTGCGGTGGGCGTCCCACCAGCGTCCGAGCACCTCCCGGTACATGGCGAGGTCGTCGGCGACGACGTGCAGATGCCCAGCTGCGGCCAGTTCGTCGAACGCTTCGTCGATGCGGCCCTCGCGCAGCGCCTGGGCCGCCGCACGGTCGTGGGGGTCCTGGAGCCGGTGGGTGGTCACCAGTTCGGGGGTGTCGCGTTCGTGCCGCTCGCAGAGCACACGGAACATGCCCCCAGCCGCGATGGCACCGTGCTGGGCCGGGTCGCCGATCAGCCGCAGGCTCGCTCCGGTCGTCGCGGCCATTTCCATGAGGGTGTCGAGGTCACGGTCCGACAGCGTGGAGGCTTCGTCGACGACGAGGATCGTCCGCGAGTCCAGCGGCAACGACTGGGGGTCAGTGTGGACGAGATACCAAGCGACGGTCTCGCACTCGATCCCGGTCGCCGCGGCCAGGGTCCGCGTCGCTTCTCCTTTCACGGCTGCACCAAGGACCCGGTAGCCGGCGGCAGCCCACGCCTCCGCGCAGGCGGCGACGGTCGTGGTCTTCCCGGCCCCGGCGCGGCCGATGGCGGCTTGGAAGCGGTGCCCGCGCTGGCACCACTCGGTCACCAGTCGCCGCTGTTCGCCGGTGAGGTGCGCGTGCCGTTCGAGCGCGGCCTCGACGTGGTCATCGGGGACGAGGTGCGCGCCCCGATGAAGTCCCTTCGTGAAGCGGGCCGCGATGCGGTCCTGCACGCAGAGCATCTCCACCGTCGTGTAGAGCGGTTCGTCGGCGTCGGTGAGCGCGACCACGTACTCCGACCTGAGGAACTGATCGGTCAGCTCGATCAATCGAGATGCGCCGCACAGCAGCGGCTGTGCCTGTTCGCCATCGGCGGCGGGCACGGGATGGTTCGCCATGGCGACGAGTGCCTCGGACCGCGAGAAGACCGACCCACCCGAGCAGATGCCCTCTGCCCCGGCGAGCGACTCGAACAACGCGGCCTCATCGACCGCCTGGCCTTGCGGGTGGTGCCCGGAGACGGCGGCGAGCCTGTCGGGGGTGAGGCCGTGGCGGGCGGCGCGTTCACGCCATGACCCGATCAAGTCATCCGCAGGCGTGTGGTTCTTGGCCGGTCGGGTCCGCAGCACGATGTGCTCGACCTCGCCAGGATGCGCGCCTCGACCGATCTCCTCCTCGAGTTCCCGTAGGGCGTCGTCGATCTCGTTGCGGCGCTTGGAGAACTCGCCGACCACTTGGTTGGTGATGCCGTCGATCTCCCAACCGGACTTGCGGCCCGGACGCCACCTCACGCCGAGGTCGCTGGTGAGCTGATGACGCATCTCGGCGGTCGCGAGCGTCGAGGCGGCCTGAGCATGGCGATACAGGGCGCGGGCATCGAGCGCCCGGTTGGTGCCGTCGGAGAGGCGGACGGTGTTGGCGATCACGTTGTGATGATGAGGGAACGGATCGAGCGCGCGGGAGGTGAGGTGCCGGAACGACGCCACCATCCAACCCTCACCGCTCACCGGCTTGCCCTCCACTCGGCCGACCGCCGCGTGGTCTTCGAGCCAGCCGAGTGCCCAGTCGTTCCCGGCCTGGATCGACCCCAGCACTGCGGTACGAGTCCTCGTGTCGCCGAGGAGCGCAAGCACCCCGAGGGACTTCTCGGTGGTCAAGGTCAGGTCGTAGCCGACCCGCACCGCCGGTGGGCGGCGCCGCTCCACGAACTCGGCCAGGTGCTCACGGGTGACCAACCACCGGCCCTTGGTGCCACGGTGAGCGACCAGGAACGCCCGGCGCGGTTGACGCCCCGCGGCGAGAGACCGTTCGATCTCGTCGCGGTGCTCTTCGTGATAGCGGGCGGGGTCGCGGAGGTACCGGTTCGTCACGCCGACCAGCCGGGAGGCTTCAGCCAGGCTCAGCTGATCGTCGGACGCTCCCAGCGATCGGATCTCCTCCGGGTCGACAACCGCGTCGCGGGCATGGGCGCAACGGGCCAGCTCGCTTGCCCGCACCCAACGCGACCCATCACCCTCGACCAATGGCACCAGGAAGGAACCTCCCGGCTGCCAGAACGCCCTGGTCACAGCATCCGTGGGAGGTCGCGCTGGAGGTCCAACGGGAGGTCGCGCGGGAGGTCCTGTCTCGTCTTCCATCTGGTCCTGGGTGCCCACGACTTGTGTCAGGGTGCCGAGAGCGACCGCCGTGCCGACATCGAGCATCCGCTCGACCTCCCGGTGTGACAGGCCGAGCACCGCAGCGGTGTCGGCCACGTCGTAGAGCTGCTCCCCGTCGGTCCCGACCTTGGTGTGCGCGCCCGAACCCAACGTCGGTCGCCGCCCCGCAGAGCCCTGGGCGGTGATGAGCCGTTCGTCGGTGTGAGGGTCCCGACCGGCCAGGACCGACGCGAAGTCCGGTCGCAGCACCTCCCCCGTGAGCCCTGCAACGTGGGCCGCGCGACCGAGCCACCGCCCCGGCTCCTCCCCGCGGTCCGCGTAGTACCGCTGGACACCACCGGCATCCGGTGCTGGAGTGGGGCTCGACGGAGCGGCCTTCGGCGGCGGTTGGAGGTAGCGGACGATCGCGTCCACGACACGCGCAGCATCTCCCCGGCCTCCGCCCAGCGGCGTCACCGTGAACTTCACCGGAGGCCGCCAACGGGAGGTCCAGCAGGTTCCCCGGAGGGGAACCTGCAAATGTGTGCGCGCCGGATCTGCTGTTCAGCACCGATGAGCGCGACCGGGCCGACGGGTGTTCCGGGCGAGCCGTCCCGGCGCCTGAAGCTCATCGCTCGAGGCCGTGGTGGTGGGCGGCGATGCCGTTGGCGGGTCGGCTGGTGCCGTACTGGATGCGGTCCAGTCGGGCGGTGACCGACGAGAGGTTCGCCCGGTGGCTGGCGAGATCGTCGAACCGCTCGAGGTGCGCGCTGAACAGCCGTTCGTGCGTGTCCAGCGTCCATTGCGACACGCGGTCAAGCTGCCGAGGAGCGAGCGGTGCGACCTGGCGGAACACCTCGAGCCCGGCGTCCGTCGTCGTGGGCCGGGCGAGCCGAAAGCGCACGAGTCGCTCCATGGATCTCGTCAGCAAGCTGTTGTCGCCGGTGCCGCCGCCCAGGCCGAGTGAGCGGGACAGCTCGCTCGCCTCGATCTCGGCGGGTGCGCCGGTCTCCCACAGCACCGGCATTCGGCGAAGCAACAGGGTCGAGGTGGGACCGACGACAGCGGACCAGCACTGCTCGACGTAGGGATCGGTGAGGTCGAATCCGATCCGCTGGACGCGTTCGTCGGGATGGTCGACCGGGGTGAAGGACAGAAGTCGGGTTTGTTCCATGCCTTCGTAGGCCGTTGAGCGGGCTGAGAGCGCGCGTCGGGGCGACCGCTGGGACTTGGACGGGAGGTCGAGCCCCCGAAACGGGAGACGGACTTCGAGAAATTCTGGAAACAGGAGGTCCAACGGGAGGTCCCGCGGGAGGTGCCACGCGGATCGTCGTGGTGCCCGACGACACCAGGAGGACCTCGATGGCACAGACCTTGGAATCTCTCAACGAGGAGTGGGCGATGATCGCCAACTCCCCAACCGCGCGCCGAGCGCTGATGCGATGGTCAGCGTTGCATCCGGTGCTCGTGACCGCCTCGGACCTCGACGACGTGCTGGACCTCGGCCATCGGCCCGACATCGGGCCCGAAGTTCGGCGTGCGCTGGCGACCATGGCGCCCACCGACGAGCTCGCCGCGTGGACCCTCTACCAGGCACTCCGGGGTGGTCTCGTGAACCTTGCCCGCCGGATCGGCCGCGATCCCGAGGCGGTCAACGACATCCTCGCCATCGCGTGGGAGCGGATCCGCACCTACCCGAGCTGCCGTCCTGGCTCGGTGTCGGGCAACGTGCTCCTCGACGTGCGCAAGCGGTACCGCCGACAGCACGAGATGCTCTGCGGTGAATCGGACTTCGACCGCTCGACCCTCGATCACGAGATCCCATTCGAGCCGTCGGCGGAGGACCAGGTGCTCAGCGCGGTGTTCTTCGAGGACCTCGTCGCTGCCGGTGAGGAGCATGGCCTGTCGAGTGAGGTGCTCGGCACGATCATCCGCAGCCGCGTGCGCGGCGAGTCGATGGCTGATCTCGCGGCCGAGCAGCGGGTCACGCTCAAGGTGCTGTGGCACCGTCGGTGGCGCGCCGAAGCTCGGCTGCGTGAACTGCCGCTGGCGAGCTGATGGCACCGAGCGACCAAGCGGTGGTGGCCGGATCGACGAGCGGCCGAGCACGGTCCGGCACCGTTCGCTACCGTTGCTTCCGACATCGACTTGTCGGTGTCCGGTCTCGTCTGTCTGACCGTTACGGGACGGACCTCCTCATCCTGACCTGCGTCCCAATCGACTGGTCGGCGTGGACGCGTGGGTGTCGCTGGGTGCTCATCGTGGCGACGAAGGGAGAGGGTCGTCCCGAACGAGGAGGCGCGGCTGTGGCCAAGTCCGATCGGATCTCTCGAGTTGCAGGTCCTCCGATGCCGTGGAGGCTGCTCGTAGCACTCGTGATCGCGCTCGTGGTCGGCGCGGTCGGATGCTCCGATGACGACTCGGCGTCAACGTCCACGACCTCGGAGCCCGGCCGCTCGTCAACGAGTGCATCCACGACGACGACCGTGGCCGCCGCTGAGGTGACGACAAGCTCGACGTCCACGACACCAGTTGGCGCGTCCGTCGAGGACGAGATCATCGCCCGCTACATCGGCTACTGGAACGCCCGCTTCGCCGCCAACAGCGACACCCCGAACCCGAACGACCCGGCGCTGCGCGAGTACGCCACCGGTGCGCAGTTCGACGCGGTCGTTGCCGAAACCCAGCGCAACCTTGACGAGGGCCTCGCGTTCCGTCGTGCGGCGAGCCCGGCGAACGTACAACGCGTCGACGTGATCAAGGTCGACGGTGATCACGCCGTGGTGCAGGAGTGCGTGGTCAGCGACGGCGTGATCGTCCGCCGCGACACGGGTGACGTGGTCAACGACGACGTCGCCACCCACAACGTGCGGGGCGAATTGGTCCGGATCGATGGGGTTTGGCGGGTTTCCTCCGCTCAGCTGGTTCAACGGTGGGAGGGGGTGGCGGGATGCGCGCTCGGTTCCTGACAGCGACGGTGATCGGCGCAGCGATGCTCCTGGTGGCGATACCGGCCGGCGCCGACGATCGACCGGACGGTGGCGGCGCGTACGTCGATCCGAACGGAGATCCGACGGCCACTGCTGGTGACGGCGGATCGAGCGGCGCCAGCGGCGGCGGATCAGGCAGCGGTGGAGCGACCGATGACCCCTGCGAGTGGCAGGTGGTCATCGAGGACGACTTCGAGTTCGGCATCTACGACGTCGACTCGCTTGAGACCCAGCACTCGGCGACTGGGCGATGGTTGCAGCGTTGGTGTCCGGGCCTCGGGGCGGTGTCGGTCGACGGCTTCTTCCTGATCCCCGAGGGAGGACTCGTCGATCCGTACCAGCTCGCGTTGGACGCGCTTGCTTCGGTGGGGATCGCCCCACCGGCGATCAGGACGAGCCCGTCGGTGAACGGTCGTCTGTACGTGCAGGTGCCGACCTGGCTGTGGCTCGATCGATCCTGGTGGCAGTCCTACGAGGCGACCGCGAACGCCGGTCGGGTCTGGTCCACCGTGAAGGCCACACCGGTTGCCACGACCTGGCAGCTCGGAGACGGGGGAAGCGTCTCTTGCCGCGGACCGGGAACGGCGTGGCGTGCTGGGCTCCCCGAGGACTCCAGCGACTGCACGCACACGTATCGAACTTCCTCGGACGGCGAGCCGGACGGCACGTTCACGCTCCGGGCAACCGTGACCCTCGAGGTGTCCTGGACGTCGAACGCCACCGGTGGCGGCACCCTTCCGGCGATCAGTCGCACCTCGACGCTCGAGGTCGACGTCGGTGAGATCCAGGCCATCCGAACAGGCGGAAGGCGGTAGCGATGGCGACGACCCGCACTCCCGTTCGGCCAGGAGCTCCTTCATCCAACGGCCACGGCCCGCGCTCGACGACCGAACTGAGACCTCCCGGCCGTCGAGTGCGAACGCCCGAGCTTGCGATCGGTCTGCTTGTCACGACCGTGTTCGCACTCGGAGCGGTGCTCTGGCACCTCAGCGCCGTGGACAAGATCCCGGCCTTGGCAACGTCGACGCGCATCGAGCGCGGTGAAGTCATCGAGCAGGGGGACGTCCACACCGTCTACGTGTCGAGCGACGACGAGCTCGCTCGGCTCGACGGCTCACAGATGGATCGTGTCGTGGGAAGCGTTGCCGTGGTCGACCTCGCCGAGGGAACGCTGCTCACCCCGTCTGCGGTCGCCGAGGCCAACGCGGTCAACGCCGGTGATGGGGTCGTAGGTCTCGCGCTCGACCCGGGGGCGTACCCGGCTCGGGGCCTTGCCCCGGGAGACAAGGTCAACGTGGTGCGCGCCGCTGATGTCGCTGACCTCGACGCCGAGCCCACGGTCGTGGCAGCCAACGCGTCGGTGTTCGCCGTCGAGGAGCTGTCGAGCGACCGGTTGCTCATCTCGGTCCTCACCACCGAGGCCGACGCCGCGGCCGTGGCTGCGTCCGCCGCCGCCGGCGGACTCCGACTCGTCCTGGTGGCGCCATGAGGATCGTGACGCTCGCATCGGTGCGAGGCGCCCCAGGGGTGACCACCACCTCGCTGCTGCTCGCGGCGGCTCACGACGACGCAGTCGTGGTCGAAGCCGACCTCGACGGTGGTGTTCTCGCGGTTCGATACGGACTCGGTCGAGAACCCGGTCTGACCACCCTCGCCGCAGCCGGTGCCGCCGAGTCGGACACATGGCGGGCACACGCGCAGGACGCCGGAGGAATCCCGGTCCTGGTCGGGCCCGACGCCCCCGGTCCGACGGCCTCGCTCTGGAGAACCGCCGGCGAACGCATCACCCAGAGCTTGAGCGTTGCCGAAGGACTCGCCGTGGTCGACGCCGGTCGCCTTCGATCGCCGGTGCCGCTGGTGACCGCATCGCACGTCTTGCTGATGTTGGTGCGTCCGGTCGCCGAGCAACTCGTTGCGCTGAGCCACCTGCTCCCTACGGCGCGCCGGACCATCCGCGGTGAGGTCGCCGTCGTGCTCGTCGGCAGCGGCCCCTACCGCGCCGCGGAAGTCGAGGACTCGATCGCTGCGCCAGTCATCGGCGAGCTGCCCGACGACCCCGCCGCCGAAATCCTCCGCGACGGCGGGTCAGGGTCCCGCCTTGCTCGGTCCCGTCTCGCCAGGTCGGTCAACGCGCTCGCCGATCGTGTGAGCAGCCAGCTCCGTCAGCCGCTCGAGGTGACCGCGTCATGAGCGCGACGCTCGCCGACACCGGCCGCGCCCAATGGGACCGCGACGGCATCGACTCCGATCTGGTCACACGGTTGCATCGCAGCGTCGGCGAAGCGCTCACCGCCGCCCACAGTGCTCACGAGGAAGCCGGACGAGGTCGCCTCCTACCGATCGATGAGCGAGCGTTGGCCCAGAAGCTCCTGGCCGACGAGCTCCGCCGCATGGCTGCGGACGCCTACTCCGACGGCACCACGCCGCTCGACGAAGCAACCGAGGCCAAGGTCACCGCAGCGGTGCTCGATCGCATCCACGGCCTCGCCCGGCTTCAACCGCTCCTCGACGACCCCAACATCCGTGACATCCACATCTCCGGTGCGCAGCGCGTATGGCTCAACATGCGCGACGGATCCAAGGTCCGAGGACCAGCAGTCGCCGACTCCGACGACGACCTCGTCGACCTGATCGCCACTGCAGCGCGGCGGATCGGTCGGAGCGAACGCCGCTGGGACCACGCACACCCCGAGCTGAACCTCCAACTTCCGAACGGTGACCGGCTCCACGCACTGATGGCCGTGTCCGGCCGACCAACGGTCACGATCCGCCGCCACGACTTCGACATCCACCGCGTCGCCCAGCTCGTCGATCGCGGAGTGTGCGACGACCTCCTGGCGAGCTTCCTGTCCGCTGCGGTGCGAGCCCGAGCGAACATCATCGTCGCAGGCGGCACCGGGACGGGGAAGACCACCACCCTGCGGTGCCTCATCAACGAGATCCCCACCGACGAGCGCCTCATCACCGTCGAGGACTCCCTCGAGATCGGCCTCGAAAGGTTCGAGGATCTCCACCCTGATCACGAGACCCTCGAAGCTCGCGAGGCCAACACCGAGGGCGTGGGCGCGTTCACCCTCGCCGAGCTCGTTCGCTCCGCGCTGCGCATGGACCCCCAGCGCGTGATCGTCGGCGAGGTCCGAGGCGCCGAAGTCCTTCCGATGCTCCTGGCCATGAGCCAGGGCAACGACGGCTCGATGTGCTCGATCCACGCCGACTCCTCCAAGGGCGTGTTCGGTCGACTCGCCATGTACGCGGCCATGACCCCCGAGCGGCTGATACCCGATGTGACCAACCTTCTCGTCGCCAACGCCGTGGACCTGATCGTCCACCTCAGTTGGGTCTCTGGGGAGCGTCGGGTCTCCAGCGTCCGTCAGGTCACGGGCGCGATCGAAGCCGGCCAGGTCGTCTCCAACGAGATGTGGCGCCCCGACGCCAGAGGGATCGGTGTCCCGGCAGCCCCGCCCACCCCAGAGTTCGCGACCCAGCTCGAGGCCTTCGGGTTCGATGCCTCGGCCCACGCCGCAGCGCAGGGATGGTGGCGATGAGCACCTTGGTGTTCGCCGCTCTCGCGGCAGGGGTGGCGCTGGGGCTGCTGTTGATCGTCGCGGGACTCACCGGTCGCCAGATCATCGACGCACCTTCCGACTACGTGCGGCGCGTCACGGTCAGCTCCGTCCTGCCGCGGGCAGCACTCGCGTTCGTCGCTGGCCTGGTCGCCCTCGCCGCGACCGGCTGGCTCGTGGGCGGGATCATGGCCGCCATCGCCGTGCTCGTCCTCCCCGGGATCCTCGGTGGGAAAGCGGCGCGACAGCGTGCCATCGACCGCACCGAAGCCATCGCATCGTGGACCGAGATGATCCGCGACTCGATCGTCGCCGCGTCCGGGCTCGAGGAAGCGATCGTCGCCACCGCGCCTGTTGCACCAGCGCCGATCGCACCTGAGGTCCGGATGATGGTGCGCCGCCTCGACCACCAGCGCCTCCCCGAAGCCCTGGTCGCGTTCGGCCAGGACCTCGACCATCCGTCCGGGGACCTCGTCGTCGCAGCTCTCGTCATCGCCTCCCGCATGGAGGCGGCCGACCTCTCCGGGCTGCTGTCGAGACTCGCCGAGGCAACCCGCGGGGAAGCCCGGATGCGCATTCGCGTCGAGGTCGGCCGCACCCGTGTCCGTACGGCGACCAAGGTCATCGTCGGCGTCGTGATCGCGGCGGTGGTTTTCCTCGCCATCGCCAACCGCAGCTACCTCACCGTCTACGACAGCGTCGGCGGTCAGATCATGCTGGCCATCGTCGGCGGGATCTTCGCCCTGGGTGGCTGGTTGCTCTCCCGCATGGCCGAGATCGAGTTGCCCGAGCGATTCACCGCACGCGCGGGTGACCCCGTTCACGCCGAGGTCACGACGTGAACGCGCTCGTCATGCTCGTGCTCGGGGCCGGAGTCGGTGCTGGGGTCCTGATCACGTGGCGCGCGCTTGCACCACGCCCACCGAGCCTCGACTCGGTCCTCGCCGGTCTGGGCCGGACCGGAACCCCGATCGACGAACTCGCTCCGACCGGTTCATCCGGCACCGACCTGGTCGGCTCGAGCGCCAGAAGAGTCATCGAGTCACTGGGCTACGACGCGGACCGCCACCGCCAGGAGCTCGAGCTGATCGGGAGAACCCCCGAGCGCCACGCCTTCGACAAGCTCCTCGGTGCGGTCGCCGGACTGCTCGTGCCCAACCTCGTCGGAACCGCGCTCGTGGTGATCGGAGTCCCCGCCCCGCTCGGGGCGATTGCCGTCTTCTCCCTTGCCTCCGCGGCGGCCGGTTTCGTCCTGCCGGATCTGCTGCTCCGCGACGAGGCCGAGAAGCGCCGGCGGGCCTTCCGGCACACGCTCTCGTCGTACCTCGATCTCGTCAACGTCCTGCTCGCTGGCGGCGCTGGCATCGAGACCGCGCTCCAAGCCGCTGCCGACGCCGGTGACGGCTGGGGCTACCAGATGATCCGATCCGAGCTACGCCGGGCGCGGCTCACCGGCCAATCCCCATGGGACACCTTCGCCCAGCTCGCAGAACGGCTCGGCATCAACGAACTGGCCGAACTCGCAGCCAGCGTGTCGCTCGCCGGGTCCCACGGAGCCCGAATCCGTGCCTCCCTGGCGGCGAAGGCCGACACCCTCCGCGGCCACCAGGTCGCCGAAACCGAGTCGGCCGCAGAGGCCGCGACCGAACGCATGACGGTTCCCGTCGCCGTCCTGCTGTTCGGGTTCCTCGTCTTCATCGCGTACCCGGCAGTGATCCAGATCACGTCGGTGAGCGGACCCCAACCCTGAACGGAGCCCGTCACCACCAAGGAGGCCACCATGCCTATACCCGACCCCCGATTGCTCTTCGCCTACTGCTGCGCCCGACTCGGGATCGACCCCGAGGACGAACGCGGGATGACCACAACCGAGGTAGCCGTCATCACCTTCCTCCTCGTGGGTGCCGCCATCGTCGTGCTCGGCATCATCTACTCCGCAGCGAAGGGCAACGCCGACAACATCCCGACCCCCGAGCAGCCGGGCGGCTGAGACCCGATGGCCCGTCGGCTCCGTGACGAGCGAGGGATGACGACCATCCAGGTGGCCATCCTTTTTCCCGTCGTCCTGTTCTGGATCATGCTCATTGTCCAGTACGGGCTCTGGTGGCATGCCAAGCAGGTCGCCAACGCAGCCGCAGCGGAAGCGGTCGACGCAGCGCAGGTGTCGAGCGGCACCGCCCGCGATGGCGAGGACGCCGCCGCGTCGTACCTCGCTCAGTCCGGGAACCTCGACGACATCACCATCACGGTGTCGCGTGAGCCCACCACGGTGACGGTCGAAGTACACGGCGATGCCCCCCGCCTTGTGCCTGGAATGGAGTGGTCGGTCACCGCACGTAGCTCGGCGCCGGTCGAGCGGTTCATCCCCGAGTCCGAGCGATGAACGTCTCGCAACGACTTCGTGACGAGCGAGGCACGATTGCGGTCGAGGTGGCCGTGATCGCACCCGCACTCGTCTTCCTCATGCTCCTCGTCGTCTACGCCGGGAAGGTCTCCGAAGCCGACGGAAATGTCGAGCGAGCCGCCTCTGATGCCGCACGCGCGGCATCGCTGCGCCAAGACCCCGGCGACGCCACCACCGACGCACAGGACACGGCGGCCGCGAACCTCACCGCCGCCGGCGTGCCGTGCCTCACGTTGACCACCACCGTGGACACCCACGACTTCGCACCTGGCGGCGCGGTGTCGGTGACCGTTCGCTGCGAGGCATCTATGAACGACGTCACCCTCCTCGGTGTCCCCGGTCGCCGGACCTTCACCGCGACCGCCGTCGAGGTCATCGACACCTACCGCGGAGTTGGTGGATCGTGAACGTCCGCGACGAACGAGGCAGCATCACGGCCTTCGTGGCAGTGGTCGCCACCGCGCTCGTCCTCGTCGCAGGCATGGCCTACGACGGAGGGCAGGTCATCGTGGCGCACAACGCGGCCCGCAACGATGCCGAACGCGCGGCACGTGCCGGTGCCCAGCAGATCGACATCGATCACCTCCGTGCCACCAACGAACCGACCCTCGACGCCACCGCTGCCGAACAGGCTGCCGTCGAGTTCCTCGAACGGTCCGGCGCGACCGGCACCGCCACCGTTTCGGGTGCGTCGATCACGGTCACCGTGACCGCTGTTCAGCCGATGCTCATCCTTCCCGGCGCTGACCGAACCATCGTCGTCACCGAGACCGCAACCGCCGTCGACGAGGCGCAGCCGTGAGCGATCGCCGATTCGTGCAACTCCTCCGAGGGCTCGGATCCCTTGCCGTCACGCTTGCGCTGGTGGTGGGGGTCCCGTTGCTGTTGGCCAGCTGGGTCGGATGGCCGCTGCCATCCGGCCTGCCGAGCGTCGATGCCCTCGAGCATGCCGCACAGTCGGGCGTTCGTGACGAGGTGCTGGTCAACGCGCTCGCTGTGATCGCCTGGCTTGCCTGGGCCCAGATCGCGCTTGCTCTGGCCGTCGAGGTGATCGCGCTCGTTCGTGGCCGCGAGGCCCTCCGCCTGCCGGTGCTCCCTGGCGTCCAGGTCACTGCGGGACGCCTCGTTGCGGGCATCGTCATGCTTGCCTCCACCGTGCAACCCGCCCGTGCCTATGCCGAGCCGTCACCGATCCCGACCGTGGTCGTCGCCGCGACCGCGCCGGCCGCAGCCACGGGCGAGTCAGCAACCGATGGGCTGCTGGTCGACCTCAACGGCGCGACCCCGGGCCTGGTCGCCGACCCGATCGACCGCATCTCGTCCGCACGCCCGGCAGCGCAACCGACCGTGACCGTCCAGCGTCACGACAGCTACTGGGCCATCGCGGAACGCACGCTGGGCGACGGTCTGCGATGGCGGGAGATCCTCGACCTCAATGTCGGGCGCACGCTCCCTGACGGCACCACGATCATGGCGGGCGACCAGACGCTCTACGCCGGCTGGGTACTGGTGCTGCCATCGGACGCGATGGTGGAACCAACCACCGGACCTACCGCTGACGCCGCTCCGGCGTCCGCAGCGGCAGCGACTTTCGAGGCCGAAGTCGTGGTCGAGCGCGGGGACAATCTCTGGACGATCTCCGAGGACCGAATCGAGTCCGACCTCGGACGCGACGCCAGCGATCCTGAGATCGCTCCGTACTGGCAGACTGTCGTCGACGCGAACCAAGGCAACTACGTCCAGGCGGGCAACCCCAACCTCATCTATCCCGGCCAGGTCCTCGTCCTCCCGCCGACGGGCCACGAACAACCAACGGCCCCAGCGGCCGACGAGGCCGTACCGGCGCCCGTCGACGCCGGTGAACAGATCGGCACGCCGTCACCGACGCCACCCTTGGAGACCGAGACGCCCGCGGCGGAAGATGCTCCGGAGGCGGCGGCGGTGCCGGACGGTGCACCTGACGAGGTCTCACCAGGGGCGGTGGACGGTGCTGCGCAGGCCGAAGGCGAGACGAGCGAGGAGACGAGCGACTCCTCACTGCCGGTGACGGCTGCCCTCGGCGCGCTGTCGAGCATCGCGCTCGCCGTCGGGCTCAAACGCCTCCTCGATCGGCGTCGTCGACGCTTCGCCAACGAGCATCCGGGCCGACTCCCGGGGCGCACACCGCCTGAACGGCGCGAGCTGCACCAGGCGATCGTCGCTCAAGCCGACGAGGAACGCATCGACGACCTCCGGGGCGTGCTCGGCCGTCTCGCCGTGACGCTTGCCGCCAGTGGGTCTGCTCGCCGACCGCGCATGATCCGACACTCCGGCGACCTGCTCGAGGTGCTCCTCGACGAACCAGACACAAACTCCCCGCCAGGCTGGAACAGCACCGACGATGGCACCGTCTGGACCCTCGCCGAGATGCCTGACTCAGAGGCGCCGCACGAAGGGCCGCTCAGCCCGGCACCGCTCATGGTCACCGTCGGACAACCCGAAGACGACGCGCAGCTGTACCTCGATCTCGAAGCCGACGGTCTCATCGCCCTCACCGGCGATGCCGACATCGCCGCCAACCTCGCACGCTCGATCGTCACCGAGCTCACCCTCAGCCCGCTATCCGACACGATCCGGGTGATCGCCATCGGCGATGTCGTCGACCCCGACGCCAAGGTGTTCGAACACCTCACCATCGTCGACAGCTGGGACGCTCACATCGAGGACCTCCTGGCCTGGTCGACGGGGTCCCACGACGCACTCGCCGAGAACAGCTGGGCCAACGCCTTCATCGGACGAGGAGCCGATCCCGACCACGATGCGCTCGGCCCGATCGCGGTGGTGGCCGACCGACCACCACCCGCCGAGTTGGCAGCAGTCCTCCGCTCCGCTCAACCGTCCGCGGTTGCTGTGGTCGTGGTCGGCGATTTCCCGGGCGCACGGGCCACGGTTCGGTGCGAGGGCGACGCGCTCAACTTCGACATGATCGACCTCGCGTGCGCGCCCCAAGGGATGATGGCCGACGAGCTGGCCGCGATCTCGAGCGTCCTCGTTGCGACGGACAGCCCAGAGGAGCAGGAGCTGATGGAGCAGCTGCGCGCGGAGTTCGACGCCGCAACCTCATCGAATGGGCACGGCTTCTCGAACGGCGCGTCGAGGCTGCACTCGGACGAAGAGAAGCCGCCCAGCCAGAAGAACGAGCCGCCGGAGTTCGAAGTGCTCGTGCACCTGCTCGGCGACATCTCGATCGAGGGTGGCGAATCGCTGAAACCGAAAGCGACAGCCGTCGTGGCATACCTCGCACTGCACCGGTCGGTCACCACCGCACGATTGGAGGAGGCATGCTGGTTCGGCTCGGAAGGCGCGACACACACCAAGCGGATCCACGACACCATGGCCGTCGTCCGAGGAGCCCTCGGCTCTCAACACTTCCCGGCCAACCGCAGCGGCCGCTACATCGTCGAGCCACAGGTGCGGACCGACCTCGAGCTGTTCGACTGGCACGTGCGGCGTGCGGCAGACCTTCCACCGGTTGAAGCGGTCGAGCACTACCAAGCCGCGCTCGACCTCGTGACCGGAAAGCCGTTCTCCTACCCGAACGCCGCCCGCGCGTCGTACGGCTGGGTCGACTTCGAGCACCACGCCACGACCTGGGAAGTGAAGGTCACGGGCGTCGCCCAAGCCTGTGCCGCGATGCTCCTCGACGCAGGCGAACCGTCGTCCGCGATCTCGATGCTCAGCAAGCTCGTCCAAGCCATCCCGCTCAACAGCGCCCTCGTCGAGACCCTGATGCGTGCGCACATCGCAGATGACGACAACGCCAGCGCGGAGGCCGTCTACCGAGAGCACGCCACCGCCCTCGAGCAGGCGAAACTCGGCGACCCCGAGGACTTCATCGAGCAACTGCGGCTGGACCTTCAGCAGCGTTGAGCGACAGAACGATCGAGTACTGGCGAGCCGTGGTCAGGCGGTCCGATGCTGCTCAACGTGCGAATCGAGAATCTCGATGAGATCGCGGATGTCACGGATCATCTTCTTCGCCGCGGCCTGCGTCAACGCGGTCACGGCTTGCCGGGGACGATCGCAGTTGTGAACGATGTCGTGACGTCGCTGGATGATGGTTCCGATGCGAGCGATCAACGTCCCCCGTGCCTTCGTAAGTGCCTTCGACTTCTGCTGTGAGGGAACGGCGGCGAACTCGGCCGCAGTGAAGTGGGTGAGCCGCTTTCGGTTGAGGGCGAGGTAGGCAGGCATCAGGTCGTTCCAGAGCTTCTGTCCCTGGGGCAGCGCTGGATTGAACATGTCCGGAACTCGACTGATCTGAAGCATGTTGTCCTTCTCCATCCGCAGGCGCGCTGCCATCCGCAGCCCCCAGTTCGGTCGCTTGTTGTACGCCGCGAGCAGAGGACCAGCTGGCAGCTGCTCCTTGCGGTACGCGCTGGGAAGTGATGTGGCCTTCGTGCGCGCCTGCACCAACGCGCTGGCGAGCAGGTCGACATAGGTATCGCAGAGGTATGCGTCGAGAGCGCCCACCGCTGCTGCTACCGCGTGTCGTCGAAGGTCTGAACTGACGCTCTCGCTGAGGCCCTGCGTTACGGCCATAGTCAGTGGCGACTCAGCACGAAGGATGTCCTCATCAAAATGTGTGCGAGCGCGGGTCATGCCAGAGTCTCCCAGCTCGGTGCCTCTGTGCCGATCTCATCTCTAGTCGCTTGTCAGCTCGTGCATCCGGTGGTCGGGAGACCAGCCGGGGCGAGAGGTTGGCCTTCGGCGATCGAGACGAGGAACGGTTGGGGGCAGCGCTTCTGTCCGCCGGCTTCGATGCCGAAGTGGAGGTGCGGCCCGGTGCTGTTGCCGGTCGATGCGCTGTCGAGCACGTGCTGGCCAACGGTGACTCGATCGCCGATCGTCACGGCTTGGGTGCCGGGTTGACCGTGGCAGAAGGTGTACTGCGCTTGGTCGTCGCCGTTGATGACGACGCCGATGCCGCACTTGCCACTGGTCGGAGTCCCGGCGACGACCCCGTTGGTGACGGCGAACAGCGGCGTGCCGACTGGGACGGGGATGTCTGCAGCGGGGTAGTCGTGGTGGGGCTTGGTGAACCACGCGTGGTGCTCGTCGTACCAGCGTCGTTCGAGCGGCAGCGCGTACTCGCCGCTGACTGCCTGCTGGCCGGTCGAACATGACCCCGAGCCGACGGGGGCGGATGGGTCGACTTGGGTCGCTCCCGTGGCGTGGGCGCGCATCGACTTGTAGACCGATCTGAGCGACGTCCAGTAGTTCGTCGCCGATGCCCAGGTCCCGGCAAGTCCGCCCCACGTTGTTGCTGTCGCTCCGGCGTTCGGCGCGACGTCGGCGTTGGCGAGTTGGGCGTCGTTGCCGAGGGCGTACTTCTTGAGCAGCTGGATCTGGGCTCGGACGCCGATGACCGGGTCCCGGAACGCGGATCCCGAGGCCGCGTCGTCGTAGTGCGCGATGCCAGCGAAGTTGTTGATGGGGGTGTCGCGGTTGGTGAAGTGGCCGGTCTCCAGCACGGCCTGCGCGAGCGCGAGGTCGCCCCGGACGCCTTCAGTGTCTCCCTCGGAGAGATAGAGCGCGATGAGGTCACCGATGTCGATGCCGAGCCGCGGTGGTTGACCGCGTCCGGTGCTCGCCCACCAGGAACGCAGATCTGCGACCGTGAGGACCGAGGGTCCGATGATGCTCGGCGTTCCGTCGTCGGCGATCTCTCCTGTCGCGGGACAATCGGGTGGTGACGCGCCCCCGATGCCGATCGCCAGAATCGGCAGAGCGGTGAATCCGCCGACGGTGGTCAAGCAGGTGAACGCGATCGCGGCGCCGAGCTTCGGTCCCTTCATGACTACGTAGGCCGCTCAGCGGGCGAATTCTTCGCGGCCGCGTGGAGAGTTCTGCCTCGCTCAAGGGCCTACGGAAGTGACGCTTACGTCTCACCGCTTCCAAGGAGGTCCGTCCGATGATCGCGATCCCCGGTGTTCTCGCCCAGGTCGAGGTCGATCCGAGCACTGATGGCATGCCCGGTGCCGACCTGATACAGCAGCTCCTCAACTGGGCCCAGATGCTCGCGCTGTGGGGCAGCCTCGCTGCGCTGCTGGTGGGCGCGGCGATGTACGGCCTTGCCCGGGAAGGCGGGAGCTACGGCGGAGCGAGCCGTGGCAAGACGCTCGCTCTCGGGGGTGTGGTGGGAGCGATCCTGGCCGGTGTCGCGCCGACCGCGGTCAACATGCTGTTCACGGCGGCACGGTGATGACCCGCCAAGCCAGGCCTCCTTCTCGCCGAACGGCGGCCATCGCCGCGGTCGTCGTCTTCGCTCTGGTGACGGGCGTGGTCATGGTGCGGATCGCTCAGCGGCCGAACTCCGACCCTGACCGGCGCGACATCCGTGTGGAGTCCAGGTCGGCGCGTCCGACCGCTCCTGCGAACGAGCCGGGTCCGGTGGGCGAAGCGGCGGGTGTGCCGGTCGGGTTCGGCGATGACGAACCGGGCGCGGTCGCAGCCGCGCTCGCCTATGCGACCGCCTCGCAGCGCTGGCTCTACTTCACCGACGCCGAGATCGAAGCGGCCATCACCGAGATCGCCACACCGGTCGCCGCTCCACGACTGGTCGACGACGTCATCGCTGACGTGAATATGGCCCGCGACCAGCTCACCCGGTCGCAAGGACCGGTCTGGTGGCTCGTCCGTCCACTCGCGTGGCGCGTCGAGCACTTCAGCACCACCGAGTCCCGAGTGTCGGTCTGGACGATCACGATCATCTCTGCCGCGGGCGTCGCTGCGCCGCAGACCGAGTTCCTCACCGTCACCCTCGACCTGTCGCACATCGACGGTGACTGGCGAGTCGACGGCGTTCGGGACACCCCCGGTCCCACACCGATCACCGGCCCGCAGGACCAACCATGGGACGCGGAACCGTTCGCCGAATCGCTCGAAGGGTTCACGCGCATCGACGGGGAGCCGGTGCCATGATCCTCGGCATCGGGTTCCCGAACCCCGTCGGGTGGGTCATCGACAAGGTCACCGGGTTCGTCGGCGGTGCCGCCACGGCCGGGTTCGAAGCCATGATCGGTGGACTGACCGCATGGGTCGTCGACGCCGTCGTGTGGGTCGTCGGCGGGGTCTTCAACTTCTTCCTCGACTCCACCGACCCCAACGTCCAGGCCGACTGGTTCATCACCGGCGACGGCCCGTACGCCACGACGGTCAGCATCGGGGCGAGCCTCCTGCTGCTGTTCGTGCTCGCCGGGATCATCCAAGGGACGCTCAGCGGCGACGTCGGTGGAATGCTGCGCCGCATCGCGCTCGAGCTGCCGGTCTCGATCATCGGGATGATCGGCCTCGTCACCATCACCCAGATCCTGATCCGTCTCACCGACGCGCTCTCGGGACAGGTCCTCGACAACTTCCAGGACGACATCTCCGAGTTCGGATCGGTCGTGGCCACGCTGGCAACCCTGCAAGGCCAACACGCCAGCGCGCTCGTCGTCTTCATTCTCGGTCTCGTGACCGTTCTCGCCGGCCTGGTGCTCGTCGCCGAGCTCGTCGTCCGCTCGGCGCTCATCTACATCGTGGTGGCGTTGGCTCCGCTCGTGTTCGCCACCCGGCTGTGGCCCGCCACAAAGGGAGCGAGCCGCAAGCTGCTCGAACTTCTCGTGGCGCTGATCCTCTCCAAGCTCGTGATTGCCGTCGCGCTTGCTGTGGCCGCGGCGGCAGCGGTGGGCTCAGGCTCCGGAGGAGAGGTGACCGCGCTCCCGACGCCAGAGGTGTTCGCCGAGGACCCTGGCGGATCGGTCACCCAGGCCGTCGGCATCCTGCTCACGGCCGCCGCGGCGTTCGGAGTGTCAGCGTTCTCCCCGCTGCTCATCGCACGACTCCTGCCGCTGACCGAAGCCGCCGTGGTCGCCCAAGGCGTCAAGGGCGGACCGGTGCGCGCTGGACACCAGGGGATGATGATGGCCAACACCGCGCAGATGGTGTCCGGCCGGCGCTACACCCAGATCGCCAACGGCCGAGCCGCCGCATCCGGCGCGGGCGCAGGCACCGCGCCGACTGCAGGAGGCAGCGCCGGTGGTGGCGCGGCCGGCGGCGCAGCGGCCGGTGCCGGAGGTGCAGCCGCGGTCGCTGGTCCCCTGGCGGTCGCCGTCGTCGCCGCCGAGGCAGCCAAGAAGTCGGCGTCGACCGGCGCCCGAGCAGCCACGGACACGGCGCAAGCGGTCGGCGACGGTTCATCGTCGCCGCCGGGTGGCCGGCCGTCGCGTCCCACCGGAGGGTCTGATTCGGGCGCCACGTCATCGGGCAGCGCGCCTCCGGCGACCCCTGACCGCCACGGCGCCCAATCGTCAGGGACGAACGGATCGACACCGCCACGACCGAAGCGGGGTCCCGATGGCACATGAACGCGTCGAGCGCACCTACCGCCTCGAGCCGCTCGACTCGTCGGGCATCTTCCTCGGCCTCGGTGCCGTCCAATGTGTGCTGCTCGGCGGCGGCATCGCCCTCGGTGTGATGGCGCTCACGGCTGGCGCACTCCTCCCGATCGCGGCTGCACCAGTGCTCGTGGCGACCGCGGTGAGCTTCACCCGCGTCGGCGGACACGCCACCTGGGAGTGGGTGCCGCTCCTGGCCGGCTGGCTCTGGGCACGGTTGCGCCGCGGACGGCGGTGGACAGCGCCGCTGCCGCTGTGGTCGACGATCGACGGCCAGGCACCGATGCCGCCGTGTCTGGACGGCCTCGACCTCGTCGGCATCGACTGGCGTGCAGCGGGCTCGCTCGGAGCGGTGCGTGATCGACATCGACGCACCTTGACGGCCGTGGTCCCCGTTGCGGGCCCACAGTTCGTCGTCGAGCCGCGCGGTGAACAAGAGCGGCTCCTCGCCGGCTGGGGTGACCTGCTCGGCCAGTACGCCGTCGAGCGCGGCGTCGTGTCCCACCTGTCGTGGTCCGATCTCGCTCAGCCGTCCGGAATGGGTGACCACATCGCATGGCTCCGATCCGACGAACGGGGCACTCCCAACGCCGCCGCTGCTGCCTCGTACCGAGAGCTGCTCGAGGACGGGACGACCTCTGCCATCAACCACGAGGCCGTCGTCACGATCACGGTTGCTCGCGACAGGCTGTCGCGACACCGCGCCGGGAATGGTGGTGCAGACGAGCAGCTTCGCCGTGCGCTCGTCACCTCGGTCGAGGCTCTCCTGCGTGGGTTGCGTTCGGCGGACCTCGCTGCCTCCGACCCACTCGACCCCGGAGGGCTGCAACGTCTCATCCGGTCCCGCATCGACCCGATCGGAGCGCGACCTCGCCCACGCAAGGGACGACTGGTCGAGCGACTGGCACTCGTCCGCTCCTCGACGGCTGGACCCCTCGCTCTGGAGTCCGACTGGCGCCACCTCCGTACGGACGACGCCTTCCACCGGACCTGGTGGGTCGGCACATGGCCGCGCCTTGCCGTCCCACCCGCGTGGCTCGAACCCTTCCTATCCGGTGGCGGGGTCACCCGGTCGATGACCGTCTACTTCCAGCCTGTGTCGACGCACCAGAGCCGTCGCCGCATCGAACGCGACCTCGTGAAGCTCGAGTCCGATGCGGTGACGAAGGAGGAGAAGGGTCGCCGCGTCGACGCTCGGCATCGGCGTGCCACCCAGGCACTGCTGGACCGAGAGGAGGAACTCGTCGCCGGCTACCCCGAGATGGGCTACGCCGGGCTCGTCACGGTGTCGGCTCGCACGCTCGACGACCTCGATGAGCACTCCGAGATCATCGAGCAGCTCGCACGCGAGAACGGCATGGATCTGCGCGTCCTCGACGCTCGCCAAGACCTCGGCTGGGCAGCCGCGTTGCCGCTCGGCCTCGCCCCCTCGACCCTCCTGGCGTCATGACCCGCCCGTCGCTGCGCCTCCGCTACCACCAGGGCACCACGGCCCACGCGTCGAGCATCTACCCGTTCTCGGTGCAGGGCTCCTTCGGCCACCGAGGCACCTACGTGGGGCTCGACCTGCTCGCAGGAGGCGGCGAGTTCTGTTGGGACCCGTTCGACGCCTACGCCTCCGGGCTCGTCACCAACCCCAACGGCTGGATTCTCGGCGAGCCTGGCAACGGCAAGTCCGCGCTTGTGAAGTGCCTCCTGTGGCGACAGGCCGCGGTCTACGGCACCGGCGCGGGAGGCCGCTGGACGGCAATCGCTGACCCGAAGGGCGAGTACGCCGTCCTCGCCGAGCACCTCGGGCTCACCACCGTGAAGCTCAGCCCGGGCGGAACCGCGACGATCAACCCACTCGCGCCTGGACCGGCCGCCGATCACGAGCCCGAGGACAAGCAGATCCTTCGTCGAGCCGAGATGTGCACCGCGCTCGTCGGTTCCGTGCTCGAACGCGCTCTCACTCAACTCGAGGACGCCGTCGTGTTCGCCGCCGTCGAGCAACTCACCACCGCACCGCTCACCGAGCCCACGCTCACCGACGTCGCGCAGCTCGTGGCGAACCCCACCGAGCCGATGATCGAGCGATTGCGCAGCAGCGATCGTGACCTCGCGGCCGAGACCAGCACCGTCGCCTACGCACTCGACAAGCTGCTCTCCCGATCGCTGCGCGGCATGTTCGACGGACGGTCGACGGTCCCGCTCCGCTGGGACGGGCCGGGCATCGTGCTCGACCTCTCTGCTGTGCCGCTTGACTCTGACGCCCTACCGCTTGTCATGGTCGCGACGGCTGGCTGGTTCCAGCAGCTCATGGCCTGCCCCGGCCCGCAACGCGTCCAGATCCTCGATGAGGCGTGGGCGCTTCTCGGCAACCGACACACGGCGGGCTACCTCCAGACGTGCTTCAAGCTCGGCCGCACCTACGGCGTCGCCAACCTCTGCATCACCCACCGGGCTTCGGACCTCGTCGCCCAGGCCGACGACGGCACCGCCACCAGCAAGATCGCCGCAGGATTGCTCGCCGACTCGGCGACCAAGGTCATCCTCCGTCAGGCGCCGGACCAACTCGCCGCCGCGGTCACGCACTTCGGGCTCACGGGACCCGAAGCGAGCATCGTCGGCCAGCTCACCCGTGGCCGAGCCCTGTGGAAGCTCGGCGGCAGGACTGCCGTGGTCCAGCACGTCCTCGGTCCGAGCGAGATGGAGATTGTCGATACCGACGCACGCATGCACGGTTCGACGAGCAGCGGAGCCGAGGCGGCGTGAGCCATGTACGACCGCGACGCTCTCCTCGCTGCCGTCGACCTGCGGGAGCTCGCCGACGAACTCCTTGGGCCAGCCGGTGCGAACGGCCGCGTGCGGATGTGGACCTGCCCGAACCGCCACCACGCACAGACCGGACGCACGCCACCAGTCAGCATCTTCACCAGCCGACGAGGTGACCAGCGGTGGCGCTGTCACGGCTGCGGTGAAGGCGGCACCGCCATCGACCTCGTCCTCGCCTGTCGCGGAGGCAATGCGCGCGACGCGATGACCTTCCTCGCCGAACGCGCCGGACATCGCGAGCAGCGCGACGAACCGGCCCGCCCGAAGCGGCCGCCACGAGGCCGGTCCAACCCTCCGAGCGGCTGCCGAGATCAGGAGGCGCTCGACCGCTATGTCGACCAGTGCGCGAAGCGCCTCTGGGAGCCGGACGGTGGACGGATGCGGCAGTGGCTCATCGATGCTCGCGGTCTATCCCGCGACGTCCTCGTAGAGAACCGGATCGGAGCAGACCTCGGACCGCGCGTGCAGCAGCGGCCCGACGGCATGCCGCGGGCAGCAGGAATCGTCCTACCGGTGATCGATGGTGGCTATGCCGTGTACGCACAACTCCGCATCACGCACCCGAGGAGGGGTGGGCCGCGCTACCTCAACCCGACCTCGGACCTCGCGACCAACCCGCGGCTGTCCCGAGCACGTCCGTCCGAGGTGCGTCACCCCGAGATCATCGTCACCGAAGGCGAGATCGACGCGCTCTCGGCAGCAGCGGCGGGATACCGCTCCGTAGCCGTCCTCAGCGCCGCCTACGGCGACGAGGCAGTCGCGGTGGCCCTTGCCAAGTTCCCGCACCCGCTCGTGATCGCCTTCGACGCCGACGACGCGGGCCGAACCGGTGCCCATCGACTCGAAGCCCTTCTCGTCGCGCGCCAGCGCCCACCGGTGGTTCTCGACCTCGACCACGGCGATCTCAACGACGCGATGCGCGGGTCGAAGGACTGGCCGTCACAGATGCAGCGTTCGGTCGATGCCGCCGTCGCCGACCGATCGGCGTCTCTCGGCGCTGCCGTCAGCCGTTGACCGGCACGTGCAGCGCTTCACCCACCGCGGTGATCCCGCGGTCGCGTGCCAGAACGGTCGTGACGATCACCGTGAGGAGCGGCACCCACGGACCGGCGAGGTGGTAGGGCGGATCGTCGTCGAAGGTCAGGTCGAGACGTGCTGCCTCAAGGTCAGGCCGGAACTCGCGGATCGCCTGGTACCAGACCGACGCCCACGCCCCCTCGTGCCACACGAGCAAGCGTCGATCCGTGGCGAGGATGCGCAGTGGACCCAGCGGTCGCCACTGCGGGGCGGCGAGTGCCTCCGCATGCCGACGCGCCCGTCGACGTGCTGCGGCGCTCCCGGCGGCGACCATCCCGAACATCAGCGGACCGCCGATGGCGAGCGCACGGGGCTCGGCGTAGGCGATGTCCGCACCATGGAACCGCCAGCCTTCGGCAACCACATCGCCGTGGAGGACCTCGCCACAGTCCAACAAGACCGGACTCTGGAGGATCGGAAGCTCGCCACCGTCGGCGACCGCATTAGCCAACTCGACCGCGAGGTCCCACTCGCTGACACTTCCAGGGCGACTCCACGTCGCTGCCATGGTTCAAGGGTACGCCCGCCGCGTGAGCATGTCCCGCGGTACTTCTCGACTGCAGCAGATCGGCATCTGGGGCCACGAGGTACGTTCGTTTGATGCGACTCAACAGGGTGCTCGAGCAGCACATAGCGGTCTTCGGCGAAAGCGGTAGCGGCAAGACCGTCCTCGTGTCCTCCTTCTACGGAGCGATGCAGGAGCCCGAGTTCCTGAAGTCGAGCCTGTTCGATGTGACCGCCGACGACCCCGGTCAGGGTCACCGACTGCACGCCAACTACCTAGGGATGAAGGACTCTGCGCGGCGACCGGACCCAACGCGCTTCTCGGCCACTCCGTACGCATTCTCGGTGAAGCTGCGAGACAAGAGCGCGAAGGGGACGAGGTCGAAGCCGTTCGACGCAATGCGACTGGTGTGGCACGACTACCCAGGCGAGTGGTTCGAGCAAGATGTAAGTGGGTCAGAGGAGGCCCAGCGCCGGGTCGCAACGTTCAAGTCGCTGCTTGGCTCCGACGTTGCGATCCTGCTCGTCGACGGCCAGCGACTGTTGGACAACGCTGGCGAGGAGGAGCGTTACCTGAAGTCGCTGCTCAGCAGCTTCCGCAGTGGATTGTTGAGGCTCGAGGATCAACTGCTCGAGGACGGCAAGCCGCTCGTCAGGTTCCCCCGGATCTGGATCCTCGCGCTGTCGAAGGCCGACCTCCTTCCAGATCTCGATGCCTTCGGGTTCCGCGACCTCGTGATCAGCAAGGCATCGGATGACCTTGCCGAGCTGCGAAAGGTGCTCGAAGGGTTCATCGATTCGCCGGACGCCCTCGCAGTCGGCGAGGACTTCCTGAGGCTTTCGTCCGCGCGGTTCGAGCCGAACAAGATCGAGGTGACGGAGCGCATCGGGCTCGACCTCGTCCTGCCCATCGCGGCCATGCTCCCGTTCGAGCGTCACATGCGGTGGGTGAAGAAGCGACAGCTCGGGGCCAAGGTCCTCGAGGATCTATTGGACGGAGCGGCATCCTTGGCGACCGCGCTGCTGGGCAAGGCCAAGTTCGCGGGGCCGAAGGGCATCCTCGCGGCGTTCCTGGGAGGTAAGGGTGCGAACCTCGCTGCCGATCTTGGCGTGGACCAGCTGAAGAAGATCAACGCTGACGCGCTCGCGAAGCATGACTACATGGCGGCAGTCCTGACGCGCTTCGGGCTGGATCTGGACGACGGAGAAGAGAAGCGGGTTCTGCTCATGAGTCGGCGATGAGCGGGCCGTCAGGTGGTAACGACGGCCGGTTCATCTGGGCTACGCGCGGGAACGCGTGGGGCTTCCGGTTCCTTCGGCGCGGTGGATACGAAGACCCGTTGACCGTGTACGAGGGAGCGTTCGCCGAGATCGGCGACAACGCGGAGGGGTGGGCCCAGAGCGTGAACGGGGTGGCGCTGCGCTTCCTCGATCCGGATGGCAGGTGTGACGCCGCGGGCCGTGTGATTCCGCACGATTTCGTTCTGCTCGGGTCGTGGGCCGAGGGTGTCGACTCGCTTGAGGCCGGCCGCGACCTCGTCTGGCCCGAGGTTGCCGAGGAATTCCGGACGGTATGGGACAGGCCCGAGCCACCGTCGGTGGCTGACTGACGACCCGGCACCGGTGGTTGTCCCTATGGCCGGCGCGCCCCCGTGATCCTGCCGCGAAGTTTCGGCCCACTCAGGGGCCTACGTGGGTATGGAACGCGAAGGCTTGGGCGGCTTCGAGCTGCTCGTCATCGTTGTCGCCGGCATCGGACTCTCCCTGGTGGGGGCGGTTTGGGCTGGCGCCTTGATTGCGCTGGCACTCTCGGCCGGCGGTGGGGTTCCGTTCGCAGCGGCGGCTGATGCTGCTCCGAGGCTTCCTGGCAACCTGAGCGAACCGGCAGCGGCTTGGCCGGAGCCCTACGCCCACTCGCTCCCTGCGGCACCTCTCTACTGGCTCTGCACCGGCCTGGCGGTGGTCGTGTTCGCCGTCGCCCTGGGGTTGGTCGTGCGGTGGCTGAGCCGGTCGAAGGTGGGAACCGCGAGGCGGCGCCCGCTCGGGGTCGACGGCCGAACGCGCTTTGCCAGTCGTCGCGACATGGAGCCGCTTCTGGTGTCGGCGCCTGTCGCCGGACGGTTCGTGATCGCCCGGTTTGGTCGAAGGTTGGTCGCGACCGAGCGCCCGCCCGCTCACCGAACGGCTCGATCCGTCGGTCTACGACTCCGGCGTCGCGGCAGAAGCGGCGACCGCGGCGCAGTCGCGCTGGTCGGTCCATCCCGGTCGGGCAAGACCACTGCCGCGGTCGCGGGGATCCTCGAATGGGAGGGTCCGGCGGTGTTGTCGTCGGTCAAGGCCGACCTGTTGGCGACCACGCATGGATGGCGCTCGGCCCAGGGCGAGGTGCGGGTGTATGACCCGACCTCGTCCACCGGTCCGAAAGGCGCATCCGCGCTGTGGTCGCCGCTCCAGCAGGCGGGCACCGTCGTGGGTGCGCAGCGAGCTGCTCGCGCGTTGTGCGACGCCGCGCCGCGCGGTGGCGTCGAGGGTGGGATGGACTTCTGGCTCGCGCAGGCTGAGATCCTGTTGTCGGGGCTGCTGTTCATTGCGCACCACGCGCATCGCGACATGGACGCTGTGTGCGAGTGGGTGCTCACCCAGGACCGGCCCGGCGAACTGGGTCCGGGCGAGATCCGCGAAGCGCTCGACGTCCTCAGCGTCTCGAACAACGCAGTCGTCGCACGCGGCGCTGTCGAGGTGGCCAAGGCGGTGGTGTCGGTCTGGGAGATGGAGGAGCGCACACGCTCGTCCATCTACGCCACAGCCCAGACTGTGATCTGGCCGTGGACCGATCCCGGTGTTGCGGCGTCGTCGCGCACGAGGAAGAGCAAGGACGGTCGCCCGACCAAGTTCGTCGGCGTCGACCTTCCTTGGCTCCTGGGCGGGTCGAACACCGTCTACCTGTGCTCGCCGATCGAGGACCAGAAGCGTCTCGCCCCGGCGTTCGGTGGCCTGCTCAACGACCTCATCAACCAGGCCTACCGCCACGTCGCCGAGACCGGAAAGCCGCTCGACCCGCCGCTGCTCGTCGTCATCGACGAAGCCGGCAACACCCCGCTTCGTCAGTTGCCCGAATACGCCTCGACGCTGGCCGGCATCGGTGTGCTGCTGGTGACGATCTGGCAGTCCCTCGCGCAGCTCGAGGTCGCCTACGGCAAAGCGGCCGACACGATCCTGACGAACCACCTGACCAAGGTGTTCTACGCGGGGCTCTCGGACCCGACATCGATCCACTACATCGACCGCGTCCTCGGCGAAGCCGAGGTGGACACCCGATCCCACTCGGCTGCGGAGCGACTCAACGGCGGGTCGGACCAGTTCTCGACCATCCGCGTTCCGCTCGCTCCAGCGCACGTGCTGCGCCAGATGCGTCCCGGCGACGCGCTCTTGGTGCACGGCACGCTCCCACCGGCGCATGTCCGGACGCGACCGTTCTTCAAGACGCCACACCTGGCGAGACGATCGGCCATCACCGCTGCCGAGGAGGCCGCGGCATGAAGCCGTTCCTCCGAGCGACCGACCGCCCCCGGCTCGCTCCGGTCGGGTGGGTAGCGGAGCCGGCCGGTGTGTGGGCGGGCCGTCAGGTCGAGGTCGTCTTCGATCCGCGGCAGCACCAGATCGTGGTGGTGCGCAACGAGCCGGGCGAGACCACTCGCGCTGCGTTGGCAGGGGAGGGGTTCCGCCGTCTGGCTGTCGACGGTCAGCAGGAGATGTGGATGCGCGACCGATCGGCCGCTGTCGATCAGGCACGAACACCTGCGCCGACGATCCAGGCAGCACCCAAAGTCGCGTCGCACGGAGGACGAGGCTTGTGACTCGGCGACCCGACGTGATCGGGAAGCCAACAGCCGTGGCGGTAGCGTGATGGCACGCGCTCGGAGCGCTCGCAGCCAACCATCTGACCAGCTCTCGCTGTTCGACCTAGCGCTCCCTCCCGACGACGCCGACGAGGCATCGACCCAGGAGGTGACCCATGAACCGCTACGGGCAGATGACCCACGACCACAACCGGCAGCACCGGCCGGACACCTATTCGCAGCTCCTCAACCCCGACGAGTTCTTCGCCGAGGTCGGCGAAGCGATCGCAGCACAGGTGAGCCAGCTGCGCGATCAGATCCTCGGCCCGCCCCGATCCGGCGAGGATCCCGAGACCTACCGGCTCCGGAGCTACCAGGCCTTGGCGGCAGCAGAGGAGATGACGCTGGCGGATCATCACCTGCTCCAGCCGGACCCGGCGATCGAGACCGACGAGGACTGGAGCGACGATCCGGACCTGGACCTCCGCTACCGGACGCTGGCCGAGATCAACCAGGCGATCAACGCACCGCTGTAGACGAGCCGGGCCCGCCGGCGCGCCCCGCTCCGTTCCGTCCCGCGACCCAGGACGACCTGGCCCCTCCCGGCGTCGCCGCCAAGCTGCGAGCGAACCTCGACGCGCTTGCCGTTCTGAACAGGTGCCGCGACGACGGAGGCCGGTGGGCTGACATCGAGGAGCAAACGGTCCTGGCCCGCTGGTCCGGATGGGGTGCCATCCCGCAGGCCTTCGACGACGACGATGACCGGTACGCCACCGAGCGCGCCGAGCTGCGCCAGCTGCTGCGGTCGGAGGAGGGCTGGGCACAGGCGCGCCGCACCACCCTCAACGCGCACTACACGTCCGCGTCCGTCGTTCGGGCCATGTGGCGTGTCGCCGGAGCCCTCGGCGCTGAGGGCGACATCCGAGTGCTCGAGCCCGGCTGCGGGTCCGGCAACTTCATAGGCCTCGCACCAACGGGCGCTCGGCTGACCGGCATCGAGCTCGACCGGACGACCGCCGAGATTGCGAAGCACCTCTACGGCGCCCGCGCCACCATCCACGCCTCTGCCTTCGAGGACCTCCGGCTCGAAGACGGCGCGTTCGACGTCGTGATCGGCAACGTGCCCTTCGCCAAGGTCACGCCGCACGACCCGCGGCACAACCGCGGACGCCACGCCCTGCACAACTACTTCCTCATCAAGTCGCTGCACCTGACGCGCCCAGGCGGGCTCGTCGTCGCACTCACATCCCGCTACACACTCGACGCCCGCAACCCAGCCGCGCGCCGCGAGATGGCAGCGATGGCAGATCTCGTGGGCGCGGTGCGACTTCCCGAGCGCGCCTTCTCGCGGTCGTCGGGCACCGACGTCGTGGTCGACATGGTGATCCTGCGCCGTCGCCCGCCGGGAGCTGAACCGTCCGGCCCGGCATGGGAACACGTCGGACCAGCGCCCATCGCCACCACCGATGGTGCGGAGCCGCTCGACGTCAACGAGTACTACCTCGCCCATCCCGAACGGGTCCTCGGTGAGCTGACCGCGACACGCGGCATGTACCGCGACAACGAGCTGACCGTCACCCCGACGGGAGACCTCGATGAGCAGCTCCCCGCCGCGCTCGCCGACCTCGCCGCTCGTGCGGCCGAGGCCGGTCTCGCCTACGTCGCGGTCACCCGCGACATCGAGTCGTCCCGTCGGGAGCGTCGTGCGGCACGAGGCGACTTCTACCTCGAGCACGCTCAGGACGGCAGCTTCGTCGTCAATCAGCGCGGCGATGTCGCCCAGCTCCATGGCGGCACCCCAGTCACATACAAGCCGCGTGTCGTGAAGGACAAGAGCGAACTCGTGCGACTCGTCGGCCTGCGTGACGCGGCCCGCCGCGTGTTGGAGGTACAGGTCGACGGCGGCAGCGACGAACGACTCGACGCTGCGCAAAGCGTTCTCGGTGAGCTGTACTGGACCTACGTGCGCGTCTACGGACCGATCAACCGTTCCAGCGAGGCTCGCACAGGACGTCGTCGCCCTGAGACGGGCGAGGAGATCATGCGCCGAGTGCGCCCGCGCATGGGCGGCTTTCGGGAAGACCCCGACTGGCCCCTGGTCGCCGCGCTGGAGATCTTCGACGAGGAAACCCAAGAGGCTCGGCCGTCGGCGATCTTCCACGAGCGGGTCATCGATCCACCTCACGAACGACACGGCGTCGACACCCCCGATGAGGCGGTCGCGGTGTGCCTCGACGAGACCGGCACGGTCACCATCGGTCGCGCGGCCGAACTGCTCGGCGCCGACACGACCACGGCACGCCAGCAACTCGGCGAGCTCGTGTACGACGAACCCGGCACGAGTCGGCTCGTGCCCGCCAGCGAATACCTGTCCGGCAACGTCCGCGCCAAGCTCGATGCGTGCCGGACCGCGGAGGATCCCGACGGCCGCTTCCGGGCCAACGTCACAGCACTCGAACGGGTCCTGCCCCGCCAACTCGAGCCCGACGAGATCACCGCCCGGCTCGGTGCTCCGTGGATCCCCAGCGGAGACATTGAACGGTTCTGTAGGGAGGTGCTCGAGGCCACCGTCGACGTCGAGCACCTCCCGCAACTCGGTCACTGGTCGGCACGGCTGCGCGACGGCAGTCGCCGAAGCGTCGCCCTCTCCTCGGAGTGGGGCACCGCACGCGCCGACGCCATCACGCTGCTTGACGCCGCTCTGAACCAGCGGCTCCACACCGTCACCGACGCCACCGACGACGGCAAGCGAATCCGCAACGACGCCGAAACCCTCGCCGCCCGAGACAAGCAAGAAGCACTCACGTCGCGCTTCTCGACCTGGGTCTGGGAGGAGCCTGAACGCTCCGAGCGGCTTGCCGGCCGCTACAACGAACTGTTCTCCTCGACCGTTCTGCCGGCTCATGACGGAAGCCACCTCTCCCTTCCCGGCCTCGCCGGCACCTTCACCCCGCGAGCGCACCAGCGCGCGGCGGTCGCCCGAATCCTCACCGACGGCCGCTCCCTCCTGGCTCACGCCGTCGGGGCAGGCAAGACCGCCACCATGGTGATGGCTGCCATGGAACTGCGCCGCCTCGGCTCCGCATCGAAGCCTGCCGTGGTGGTCCCCAACCACATGCTCGAGCAGTTCTCCCGCGAGTGGCTCCAGCTGTACCCGACCGCTCGCATCCTCGTCGCCGACCGCGAGCGGCTCTCGAAGGATCGCCGCAAGGAGTTCGTCGCCCGCGCCGCGACCGGCGACTGGGACGGCATCGTCTTCACCCAGTCCGGGTTTGCTCGACTGCCGCTCGGCCGTGACCTGATGACCTCCTACCTCGGCGAGGAGATCGAAACAGCCCGCTCCGCACTCGCCGGCTCGAAGGACGGCAAGGGCCTGTCGGTCAAGAAGCTCGAACGACGCATCGCCCAGATGGAGGAGACCTACAAGCGGCTCCTCGCCGAGCACACCAAGGACGACGGCGTCCGATTCGAGGAGACCGGCGTCGACTACCTGTTCTGCGACGAAGCCCATGCCTACAAGAACCGTCGGGTCGACAGCTCGATCGACGGCGTGGCGAACACCGGCTCCCAGCGCGCCCAGGACCTCGACTCCAAGCTGTGGGCGCTGCGGCGCATGCACGGACCGCGCGTCGTCACCTTCGCCACCGCGACACCGGTGGCGAACTCGATGGCCGAGCTGTGGGTCATGCAGAGCTACCTGCACCCCGACCTCCTCGCGAGCGTCCACCTTCGAGCATTCGACGCGTGGGCCGCGAACTTCGGACGCACCCACACCGCGCTCGAGCTCGCACCCGACGGAGCGTCGTACCGGATGCAGACCCGCTTCGCCCGGTTCCAGAACGTCCCGGAGTTGCTCACGCTGTACCGGCAGGTGGCCGACGTGCGCACCAACGACGACCTCGACCTCCCGGTCCCCGCGCTTGCCGGCGGTCAGGCCGAGACCGTCGTGGTCGAGCCCGACGCTGCGCTCGTCGACTACGTCGCGAACCTCGCCGCCCGGGCCGAACGCATTCGGAACCGGTCCGTCGACCCGAGCGAAGACAACATGTTGAAGGTCACCGGGGACGGTCGCCGTGCTGCGCTTGACCTCCGCCTCGTCGGCGCGGACGCAGCGGCCGATGGCGGCAAGCTCACGGTCGCCGCGCAACGGATCGCTGCCATCCATCACGCCAGCCGCGACCTCCGATACACCGACGAGCACGGGCAACTGACGCTCCGTCCCGGCGCGCTACAACTCGTGTTCTGCGACGTGTCGACACCGGCCGCTGCGGGTTGGAACGCGTACGACGAACTGAAGGGTCTGCTCGTCCGGCGTGGCGTCGATGCCGAGTCGATCCGGTACATGCAGGACGCGAAGACCGACGTGGCCAAGGCCAAGCTCTTCGCCGCGTGCCGAGACGGCACGGTGTCGGTCCTCGTCGGCTCCACCGAGACCATGGGCGTCGGTACCAACGTGCAGACTCGCGCCGTTGCGATGCACCACCTCGACGCGCCGTGGCGACCCGCCGACATCGAACAGCGCGACGGCCGCATCCTCCGCCAGGGCAACCAGAACCCCGAGGTCCGCGTGCTGCGCTACGTCACCGAGGGCAGCTTCGATACCTACATGTGGCAGACCCTCGAACGGAAGGCCGCGTTCATCGCTCAAGTCACCCGTGGGGACCTGCCCGACCGCGACGTCGACGACATTGGCGACCAGGCCCTGTCGTTCGCCGAAGTGAAGGCTCTCGCCACCGGCGACCCGCTTGTCTTGGATAAGGCCGCCGTCGACGCCGACGTCGCCCGCCTCGCCCGCCTCGAACGAGCCCACCACGACGACCAGCACCGCCTCCGACGCACCCTCGAGACAGCGACGCACCGAGCGGACACTGCCGAGCACCGCGCCGCCGAACTCGAAGCGGTAGTCGGCCGAGTGGTCGACACCCGAGGTGACCGGTTCGCCATGACCGTCGATGGCCGCAGCCACTCCAAGCGTGTGGATGCCGGTGACCACCTCCAACGGCTGTTGCGCGAGCGGCTCGACCAGACCCCACCCGAGACCAGCGGACCGACGGTCCAGATCGGCATGCTCGGCCGGCTGGCCGTTCACGCCCAGGCGATCACGACGATCGAGGACGAGGTCCGCGTCACCATCCCCGACGCGCACATCGACGTGCGATTCCTCACCGACGACCTTCGGCGCAGCGACCCATCGAATCTCATCACCCGCCTCGAACGCCACCTTCACCGTCTCCCTGACACCATCGCCGACCTCCACCAGGATGCTGAGTCGGCGCGCACCGAAGCGCAGCGTGCCGAAGCCCGAGTCGGAGCACCGTGGGACCGCAGCGAGGAACTGGCCGGACTGCGCCGACGCCAACAGGAGATCGACGAGCAACTCGCAGCCAGTACGGAGCCTCTAACGGACGAACAAGCGGGCGCCCTGCCCACAGGGCCGAACTCGAACCCACCGTCCCCGGCACCGATGTCGCCAACCGTGCCGCTGCCAGGCCGTCCAGGCTCGGCGCCGGCAGCGGCAGCACGGATGACAGCCCGCCTCGATGCCATCCAGCATCGCTCCAGCATCGATCCACCGGGAGTCGGGCTGTGACACCAGGAGGGATTTCCGGATGCCGTCCGTACCCTGTCGAGATGACAGAGATCGTCGGTGCGAGCACTCACGGTGGCATCCGCGCTGTGGTTGAGCGCCGCTCGACGCCGATCAGTGGTGTGACACCACTCGGAGAATCGTCGCCGACCTACCGCCGGACGAACGGCGCCAACCTGACCTCGGTGTCCCATGTCCGCGGAGATCAGGAGTAACGGATCGGATACGCCAGAGGACGAGCCGCAGCCGGTTGACGGCTTGCGGCTCCGAGCGCTGCCCGTTGGGAGCGAGACAGCGTTCCCGCTCGCCCACGCGTACTTCGAGATCGTCTACGCCCCCTTGATCGGACCGACCGCCGTTCTCCTCGCCCGGGCGATGGCCCGACACCTTGACGCGGCCGGCGGACCGACCACGGTGTGCCCGGTACAACTCGCGCTGGAGGTCGGCATTCGGGCGAGCAGCACCGACCCGCTGGGCAAGAAGTCGCATCTCGTCCACGCCATCGACCGCCTTGTTCACGACCGCATCGTTGCAACGCTCGGCGACCGAGTCCTCGGCGTACGCGAGGCCATCCCGCCGGTGAGCGAGCGGACACTGACGAAGCTGCCAGCGCCAGCGCGAGCGGCGCACGAGCGGTACTCACGTCGCTGAGCAGTCCTCGACCGGAGTGCAATTGGGCGATGCCCGATCATGGCTGTCACACCCCTCGCCTACGATCAATAGACCAGGTTGACGCGGGCCATCGGGCCGGGGGGACCTGTATTGGAAGGTCAACGTGGCTAAGACGCATGGGATCCGAGGCGCGCGTGCTCTTTCACCGACTCGCGCTCGTATAGGGGATCCGCACGCTCGTCTCTCCCCAACGAGTCCGCGCCGCTCGTGTGGGGGAGTTGGTCTGCGGTGCCGTCGATGAGCACCACCTTCCAAGACATCGCGGCCGGGAAGCGGTTGGCCGGCGTGGTGGCCGATGGAGAGGTAACTGTCGTCGCTATCGAGGTTCATGGTGAGACGTCGGGGACGCTCACCTACCGGACCGGAGCTGGTCAGCTCGGCGAGCGCATCCTGACGCTCGATGATCTCAGCGGCATCAGCGAGGTCTCGGGTCGCCGTTGGACCTTTGATGCTGACGGGGCAGCGTTCCGGTTGGCGTCGGAGGCTCGCCGGATGAAGTGGGCGCACCTGGCCGACCCTTTCGCCGCGGTCGATACGTCGAACATCGAGCCGTACCCGCACCAGATCGACGCGGTCTACAACCGGTTCCTCGAACAGAAGCCGCTGCGGTTCCTGCTCGCAGATGATCCGGGTGCCGGGAAGACGATCATGTCGGGTCTCTTGATCCGTGAGCTGATGCTTCGTGGTGACGTGGCCCGATGCCTCATCGTCGCCCCCGGCAGCCTGGTGGAGCAATGGCAGGACGAGCTGTGGGAGAAGTTTGGCCTCGACTTCGAGATCATGTCCCGATCGGCGGTCGAGTCCTCCCGAACCGGTAACCCGTTCCTGGAGAAGAACCTCCTTGTTGCTCGGGTCGATCAGCTGTCCCGCGCCGAGGACCTCCTGGCGAAGCTGGAGGTCACCGACTGGGACCTCGTGATCGTCGACGAGGCCCACAAGATGTCGGCGCACCAGTACGGCAACGAGATGCGCAAGACCAAGCGGTTCGTGCTCGGCGAGGTGCTGCGAGACCGTGCCCGCCACCTGCTGTTGCTGTCGGCGACCCCGCACAACGGCAAGAACGAAGACTTCCTCGCGTTCATGACGCTGATCGACCCGGAGCGCTTCGCCGGTCGGCTCCGCAACGACGAGATGCCCGACGTCAGCGACGTCATGCGCCGGTTGGTCAAGGAGAACCTGCGGACCTTCGAGGGCAAGCGGCTGTTCACCCAGCGTCACGCCCACTCGCTCAACTTCGAGCTGTCCGGCCCCGAAGCTGAGCTGTACGAGGCCGTCACCGACTACGTCCGCACCGGAATGAACCGGGCGGCTCGCATGCAGGAGGAGGGCGACAAGCGGCGCGGCATCATCGTCGGGTTCGCGCTCGCCGGCCTCCAGCGACGCCTGGCGTCGTCGCCCGCGGCGATCTACCACTCGCTTCGCCGACGTCGGGAGCGTCTCGCCAAGCAGGCCGAGGAGCTGCGCCGCCTCGCAGCCGGCGGAGCGCCCGTCCCTGTCGTGGACCTCCCGAAGGGGATCAAGCTCGCCGATCTCGAAGACTTCGACTTCGACGACTTCGACGACGACGAGTTGGAGAACCTCGAAGACCAGGTGATCGACGCCGCGACCGCGGCGGCGACCGCCGAGGACCTCGAAGCCGAGATCCTGGAGTTGGCCGAGCTGGTCGACCTGGCCGAAGCCGTGCGCGACAGCGGAATCGACACCAAATGGACCCAGCTGCGCGACCTGCTGCGCTCCGAGGAGTTCCGCTCGGGGGAAGGACCCCGCAAGCTCATCGTGTTCTCCGAGCACAAGGACACGCTCACCTACGTCGCTGAGCGCATCGCCGCGGAGATTGGCCGACCCGAAGCTGTCGTCACCATCCACGGCGGGATCAAGCGCCACGACCGCCGCGAGATCCAAGACCGCTTCCGAGTCGACCCGACCGTGCAGGTCCTCGTAGCCACCGACGCCGCGGGCGAGGGCGTCAACCTCCAAGTCGCCAACCTCATGGTCAACTACGACCTGCCCTGGAACCCGAACCGCATCGAGCAACGCTTCGGGCGCATCCACCGCATCGGCCAGACCCGCCCGTGCCACCTGTGGAACCTCGTCGCACACGAAACCCGCGAAGGGCAGGTCTTCAAGCGACTGTTCGAGAAGATCGAACAGCAGCGAGGCACCTACGGCGATCAGGTCTACGACGTCCTGGGCGACTCCTACATCAACACCTCCCTTCAGGACCTGCTGATCCGCGCGATCCGTGAGGACGGCGATCCGGCCCACCTGGCGTACATGGACGAGATCATCGACGGCGAGATCGGAGTCCAGCTCGAGGACGTGCTGCGCGAACGAGCCCTCGTCGGAGCGCTGAACGACCCAGCCGCGAACGACAAGATCCGCTACCTAATGGAGCGCTCCCGGGCACGGAAGCTTCAACCGTGGTTCGTCGAGGCGTTCTTCACCGCTGCGCTCCAGCAGTACGGCGGGCGCATCACCGCACGTGAACTGGCACGGTTCGAGATCACACGAGTCCCGGCCTCGGTTCGCTCCCATGCCGACCCGCAGCTCGGACCCGTCCACGACCGGTACTCGCGGGTCACGTTCGACAAGGCCGCCATCTCCATCGACGGCGGCGACCGCGCCGAACTCGTCTCGCCGGGAACCCCACTGCTCACCGCGGTCGTCGAGAAGGTCCTCGCTGACAACGGCGACGCGCTCCAGCGAGGTGCCACGCTTGTCGCACCCGACGACGCCTCCACCGAGCCGCGCCTGCTCGTGTATCTCGACCACACCGTCACCGACGGCCGGCAGGTCCACGGGCAACGCCAGGTCGTGTCGCGGCGGTTCCAATACGTCGAGATCGACCGCAACGGCCTGGCAATCGACCCCGGCACCGAGCCCTATATCGGCTACGCACCCATCGACGATGATCAGCGGAGCCTCATCGACAGCCAGCTCGACAACGACTGGATCGACCACTCCGCCGAGGCCGCTGCTCGCGACTGGGCCATCGAACATCTCGCAGCCCCTCACTTCGAGGAGATCGAAGTCGTCACGACAGCTCGCGTCGCCAAGGTGCGCGGCGCGGTCCACGAACGCCTCGCCGCCGAGATCCGCTTCTGGGACGAGCGCGCCGAGGAACTGAAGAGCCAGGAACTCGCAGGCAAGAAGCCGAGGATCAGCTCGGGCCGTGCCCGGGCACGAGCCGACGAGCTCGAAGCGCGTATGGCTCGCCGCCGGCTCGAGCTGGACATGGAGGCCAACCTCCACAACAGCCCACCGACCATCGTCGGCGCCGCGCTCGTCATCCCCCAGGGCCTGCTCGACAAGCTGCAGGGCACTCCACCAGACCCGGGTGACGTTGCCGACAAGATGGAGACCGACCGTCGGGCCGTCGCCGCGGTCGCCAGGGCTGAGGTAGCCCTCGGCCGGGTCCCCGAGGTCCAGCACCACAGCAACCCCGGTTTCGACATCGAATCCGTCGACCCTGTCACCGGGCACCACTACTTCATCGAGGTCAAAGGCCACCTCCCCCAAACCCTCGAGATCAGCGTCAGCGCCCAGCAGGTCCAGAAGGCCAAGTCGAACCCCGACCGCTGGCGCCTCGCCGTCGCCTCCGTGCCCAACGAGCCCGACGCCGAGCCCACCGTCCGATACCTCGTCGAGCCCTTCCGAGACGTCACGCTCCACTTCGCCCAGACCAAGGTGCCGCTCAACGTCGCCAACCTCCTCAACGTCGCCGGAGACCCCTGTTGACCACCTACAAGCCGAAACTCATCGAGGTTGCGTTGCCCCTAGCGACGATCAACGACGAATGCGTTCGCGAGAAGACGATTCGACACGGTCACCCGTCGACGTTCCACCTGTGGTGGGCACGGCGTCCACTGGCGTCGGCGCGAGCGGCGATCTTCGCGTCACTCGTCGACGATCCATCCGGTCATCCCGAGCAGTTTCCGACCGAGGAAGCGCAACTACTCGAGCGGAACCGGCTCTTCGATCTGCTTGGTCGGCTCGTGAGCTGGGAGGCAACAAATGACGAGCGGATTCTCGAGGAGGCTCGGGCAGAGATCAACCGGTGCTATCCCGATGGTCTGCCCGCGGTCATAGATCCCTTCGGTGGCGGCGGGTCGATTCCCCTCGAAGCCCTTCGCCTCGGTCTGCCCACCAGCACAGGCGATCTCAACCCGGTCGCCGTACTGCTCCAACGTGCAATGCTGCAGTTCCCGGGGCGCTTTCGGAACAGGACCGCCGTGAACCCGAGCGCTAGCGCCCTTGCGGCCTGGACCGGCTTGCAGGGACTGGCCGACGACATCCGCTACTACAGCGGCCAACTCGCAAAGCGCGCTTCGGATCAGATCGGCAACTACTACCCGCCGATCTCGACTGACGAGGGGAGCCTGACCCCGATCGCCTACATGTGGTCGAGAACGGTTGAGTCGCCAGACCCAGCATTCAAGGGCCACGTACCCCTGGTCAAGACATGGGTTCTGAGGAAGAAGCCGCGTAAGCCCACGGTGTGGGTCGAGCCACTGGTAGACCGGTCTACAGGCAAGATCACAAGCCCGCACAGGCCCGCCAGTACCTTGCCGTGCCCTATGCCGAGCGTGGCGAGGCCAAAGCGGCCGGCGCGCTTTGGGATAAGGCGGCGAAGTCCTGGTATGCCGGCCCGCGTGCCGACATGGCCAAGCTGGAACGCTGGAACCCCGACAACGTATCGGCCCAGCAAGGGCCGGCTATGACGCCAAGGGAAGAGTTCGCGCAAGCCATGCGCAGCGCCGGCCTATTCGTCGGCCAGCGACCGGACGGCGACCATCCAATCATGGACGGCAAGAAACATCGCGTGCCGGTGGACGGCGGCAAGTCTGGAACCCTGGACGGCTTCTATGTCGGGCACCTGGACGGCCACCCGGCCGGCCGGATCATCAACAACAAGACCGGCACGGACATTACCTGGAAGAGCAAGGGCTATGCCTTGAGCGACGAGGAAAAGGCCAAGCTGCAAGCCGAGGCCGCGACCAAGCTGGCCGAGCGCGAGGCCGCACAGGAGCAGGCGCACGAAGCCACGGCCCAGCGTGTCGGCCGTCAGATGGCCACCCTTGCGCCCATCGAGCAGCCGACGCCGTACCTGGAAGCCAAGGGCATCAAGCCGCAGGCGGGCGTGCTGACCGACAAGGAAGGCCAGAAAACCTACATTCCGGTGTTCGATGCGGACGGCAAGCAATGGGCGATGCAGTACATCCAGGAGGACGGCACCAAGCGGTTCGCCAAGGACAGCAAGAAGGAAGGATGCTTTCATCCGGTCGGCGGCATGGATGCCTTGGCCGCAGCGCCGGCCCTGGTCATTTCCGAGGGCTATGCCACAGCGGCGAGCAATTCCGAGGCGCTGGGCTTTGCCACGGTCGCGGCGTTCGACTCGGGCAACCTGCCCCACGTCGCCCGCGCACTGCATGAGAAGTACCCGGACAAGCCCATCATCATCGCCGGCGACGACGACAAGGCCCAGGAGCTGGAACGCGGCTACAACCCCGGCCGGGCCAAGGCCGAGGAAGCCGCAAAGGCAGTAGGTGGCAAGGCCATCTTCCCGATCTTTGCACCGGGCGAGCAGGCCGGCGATCCCAAGGGCTTCACCGACTTCAACGACTTGGCCAACAAGAGCGAGCTGGGGCGCGAAGGCGTACAGCGTCAGGTCAGTACGGCCGTGGGCAAGGTGCTGGTCGATGTTGGCCAGCAGGAGAAGGCGCAGAGGATCGACCAGGAACAGAAGCGCGAGCAGAAACAGGAGCAGCGGCCGAGGCGGGCCGCCAAGATCGGATAACAGCACGACCGCCCTACTTCGCCGCCCCGCACTCCGGGGCGGTTTTTTTTGGCCTGCGCACCAGGTCGGAGATCCACGGCTAGATCCCCGCCGGCGAGATCCACAACGAGATCCACCCGGCCCCGTTGCATGGCCCAAAACAACCTAGCCAATTTGATGTCATTTTCAGAAGACGACTGCACCAGTTGATTGGGCGTAATGGCTGTTGTGCAGCCAGCTCCTGACAGTTCAATATCAGAAGTGATCTGCACCAATCTCGACTATGCTCAATACTCGTGTGCACCAAAGCGAGGTGAGCATGGCGACGGACACCCCACGGATTCCAGAACAAGGCGTGGCCACTCTGCCTGATGAGGCTTGGGAGCGTGCGCGCCGTCGTGCGGAGATCATCAGTCCGTTGGCGCAGTCGGAGACGGTCGGGCACGAAGCGGCCGATATGGCGGCTCAGGCGCTGGGCTTGTCTCGGCGCCAGGTATACGTTCTGATCCGGCGTGCCCGGCAAGGCAGCGGCCTCGTGACGGATCTGGTGCCCGGCCAGTCCGGTGGAGGTAAAGGTAAGGGGCGCTTGCCGGAACCGGTCGAGCGCGTCATCCACGAGCTACTGCAAAAGCGGTTCCTGACCAAGCAGAAGCGCAGCCTAGCGGCCTTTCACCGCGAAGTCACTCAGGTGTGCAAGGCTCAAAAACTGCGAGTGCCGGCGCGCAATACCGTGGCCTTACGGATCGCTAGCCTTGACCCGCGCAAGGTCATCCGCCGGCGGGAAGGCCAGGATGCCGCTCGTGACCTACAAGGTGTGGGCGGCGAGCCTCCTGCCGTGACCGCGCCGCTGGAGCAGGTGCAGATAGACCATACGGTCATCGACCTGATCGTGGTCGATGACCGCGACCGGCAACCTATTGGCCGCCCGTACCTGACCCTCGCCATCGACGTGTTCACCCGCTGCGTGCTCGGCATGGTCGTCACGCTGGAAGCGCCGTCTGCCGTTTCGGTTGGCCTGTGCCTCGTGCATGTCGCCTGCGACAAGCGCCCTTGGCTGGAAGGACTGAACGTGGAAATGGATTGGCAGATGAGCGGCAAGCCCTTGCTGCTCTACCTAGACAACGCGGCCGAGTTCAAGAGCGAGGCCCTGCGCCGGGGTTGCGAGCAGCATGGCATCCGGCTGGACTATCGCCCGCTGGGACAGCCGCACTATGGCGGCATCGTGGAACGGATCATCGGCACGGCGATGCAGATGATTCACGACGAACTGCCGGGAACGACCTTCT
>Ga0209573_1001059_pt1 | contig 46684 bp, 30 predicted proteins | sample TNRBio252014_DNA_FD_185870 | JGI IMG/M metagenome (GOLD analysis project Ga0209573, IMG submission 185870) | Wastewater treatment Type I Accumulibacter community from EBPR Bioreactor in Madison, WI, USA - TNR Reactor_6/25/2014_ DNA (SPAdes)... | ecosystem: Engineered > Bioreactor > EBPR >... | reverse complement strand
TAAAAATCTCTACGCAATCCAAATTCAACGATGTGATCACGGTGTTCGACGGGCCTTGCGAGGCGCTCCTGCCCGCACATTGCAGCAACAAAGACGAGCACGGATTCACCGGCGAAAACATGTACATCCCTGTCGAGGCTGGGCGGACTTACCTCTTGCGCGTAAGCGGCCAGGTGGGCGGCTTTGGCACTTCTGCCGGCACCTTCTGTATCGGCGTGGAATCCAGCAACGGCGCGCCCGCAGCACCGCCGCATGCTCAATGCGAACAAGCTGCCGTGCTGGACATAGATGCCGATTGCTCGCAAACGGTCAACGTACACGCCCCTACCGCTGCGCCCTTGCCCAGTCGCAACACACTGGCCCGCGCCGATGCCTGGTTCCGGTTCACCGCAGAAGAAACAACGCCGTTGCTCATTACCGGCGGCGCTGATTTTGCAGATGTCATCACCCTGTACGCCAATGGATGCAGCAACCTCTATGAAGTAGCCGTGAACGAATACGGCGGCCAACTGACCTTGGACGAGCCGGAACCGGGCCGCACTTATTGGGTGCGCATCAGCGGAGCATTTGCTACGGTTGAAGGCGGGCTTTGTCCCACCGTAAAAAAGACTACCATCACGGCGCCGGCCAACGACCGTTGCATCTCGGCCTTGCCGGTAACGCTCGGCGGGTCTTGTGTGATGGCCAACAATCGCGGGGCGGATTTTGACGGCCCGGCCATTTCCTGCGAGCCGTTTTTGAGCGGCAGCATCTGGTTTTCGTTTGTCGCGCCGGCCTCAGGCACGGTGCGGCTTTGGCCCGATGCCGATTTTATGTATGCCCTGTCAGTATACCAAGGCAACTGCAACGATCTTGAAGAAATATTTTGCGCCAGAAATCCACTGGCCTGTGACGGATACCTCACTTTGGGCAGTTTGTCTCCTGGACAAACCTACTACGTGCGCATCAGCTCTTCGGCCAATACGGCAGGATATGCGGAGCGCGGCGGGGTTTGTTTTTCGGTAAAAGATGCCGCCACCGCACCCGAATTCACACCGCTGACGCTTGATGTAAATGTACATTGTTTCGGCAATGGCGTAGCCTCGCTCGATATCGAAGCCGAAGGCGGGATGGGCAACTACGTCTTCCAGGGGCACACCGAAAACGATGTGCTGACGCCGGGCAGCAGCTACCTCGTAGTAGTCACCGATGCCAACGGTTGCGAGCGGTCGGTGGGTGGCGAGATCAGCTGTGAGGTTGATACGTCCTGTACCCTAAGCGCTTTGCTGGCGCTCAACAACCCCGTCTGTCCCGGCGATGCCGGCGGTTCTGCCGGCATCCAGAGTATAGAAGGCGGCAATGGCAGCTACGGAATCAGCTGGTCTACCGGAGCCACCGGCGGCAGCATTGATCAATTGGGGGCGGGACAATACGCCGTGACGATTAGTGAAGAGGGCGGCTGCGACATAGCGTTATCATTCTCAATCGCTGATCCGGAAGGGGTAGCAATCACGGGCATAGATATCAGTCCTTCCGTAGGAGGCGAAGCAAACGGGTCGATTCAGCTCGTATTATCGGGTGGTGTGGCGCCATTTGTGTATGAATGGTACGAAGGTCAAAATTTAGTAGCTTCTACCGATGAACCTATTTTGCCCGGCGCCCTTGCCGGTGATTACAGCCTTCGGGTCACCGACGGCAATGGGTGTACCTACGTCTTTGGACCGTTTACGATAGATAACATCACCTCCACCAACAACGAAGGGATCAATTACCTGCTGGATATCATGCCCAACCCCAGCAGCGGTCCTATTACGCTTTCATGGGAACTGCCCAGCGACAAGCGCGTCGACCTATATCTCGTGTCGGTAGACGGGCGTAGCTGGCGCCTGGCCCGGAATTTGCCTGCTCAATCGGAGGCTTACCACGTGTCGCTGCAAGCCTGGCCGGCGGGCGTTTATACGCTGCGATGGAGCGATGGGCTTCAGCAGTGGAAGCGGAAGGTGGTAGTAGCGAGGTAGGCTTTACCGGTCTGACGGCTGGCGGCCGTCGGACCGGTAGCGAATTAATACGCGCGGGCGAACAGCACGCGCTGGGTAGAAGGTTTGCCCGTGAGCACGCAGGCGCCGTCTTCCAGCGGATTATCCAGGGGAATACAGCGTATCGTTGCTTTTGTGAGCTCCTTAATCTTGAGTTCCGTCTCCGTCGTGCCGTCCCAGTGGGCGCTCACAAAGCCGCCTTTTTCATCGAGCACGGCCTGGAAATCGTCAAAATTATCCACCTTCGTAATATGTTCAGCGCGATAGTCATAGGCGCGCTGAAAGAGATTCTGCTGGATATCGTCGAGCAGTTGGGCTATGTAATCTGCGATACCTTCGAGAGGCTGGGAAGTTTTTTCCTTTGTATCGCGGCGGGCCACCTCTACCTGGTTGTTGGCCAGGTCGCGTTCGCCGATAGCCAGACGCACGGGGATGCCGCGCATCTCGTATTCGGCAAATTTAAAGCCCGGGCGTTTTTTCATATCGGTATCATATTTCACCGTGATGCCCTTGGCGCGCAGTTCGCGCATAATCTTGTCGGCGGCTTCGCCGATTTCGGGACTGGGTTTTGGTATCGGCACGATCACCACTTGCGTAGGGGCCAATTTCGGCGGCAGCACGAGGCCTTCGTCGTCGGAGTGTGTCATGATGAGGCCGCCGATCAGTCGCGTGGACACGCCCCAGGAAGTAGCCCATACGTAGTCTTCCACATTATTTTCGCTGAGGAACTTCACATCAAAAGCCTTGGCAAAATTCTGTCCGAGAAAGTGCGAAGTACCGGCCTGGAGGGCTTTGCCGTCTTGCATAAGCGCTTCGATACAATAGGTATCCACGGCGCCTGCAAAGCGTTCGTTGGGCGTTTTCACGCCTTTGATAACAGGCATAGCCATCCACTTTTCGGCGAATTCGGCGTAGACATCGAGCATAAGGCGTGTTTCATCAATAGCCTCCTGAGCCGTTGCGTGGGCCGTGTGGCCTTCCTGCCAGAGGAACTCGGCGGTGCGAAGGAACAAGCGGGTGCGCATTTCCCAGCGCACCACATTGGCCCACTGGTTGATGAGCAGGGGCAAGTCACGATACGAAGAAATCCAGTCGCGATACGTATTCCATATAATCGTTTCCGAAGTGGGGCGCACGATGAGTTCTTCTTCGAGTTTGGAGTCGGGGTCGACGATTACGCCGCTGCCATCGGGGGCATTCATGAGGCGGTGGTGCGTCACCACGGCACATTCTTTGGCGAAACCTTCCACGTGCTGCGCTTCGCGGCTGAGGAAGCTTTTGGGAATAAATAAAGGAAAATACGCATTCACATGCCCGGTGTCTTTAAACATGCGGTCGAGTTGGTCGCGCATATTTTCCCAGATGGCAAACCCGTGGGGTTTAATGACCATACAACCGCGCACGGCGGAGTTATCGGCCAGTTCTGCCTTTTTTACAATGTCGATATACCACTGCGAATAGTCTTCGCTTCTGCCGGTTATTTCTTTTGCCATACGTCAATTTCTATTAAAAAGCGATTAAACAAGTGGCTGTTAAAAAGCGTTAAACTATTGATAACCAAATCAGTCAAACAAGTGACTAGTGGGTAAAAGGGGCGTCTTAACAAGTGTTAAAGCCTTATGCTTAACGAATTTAACAGCCTGCTGCCGCTATTTAAATTTGCCTTAACTAAAAATTCGGCACAAATGTAATAATTTCGGGGTTGTAAGCTGAAAGAGCGATTGCTAATTGCGATTAAAAAATCAGAACTATGAAAATTAATAAATTGTCTGCCCTGTTGACGGCCCTGCTTTTTGCAGGAGTAGTATCTGCTCAATACGATGACGTATACTACGACCCGGACACGGACGCTGGATATTACAACAACAGCGACAACTACTCTAATAGTTCCAACGACGCTTATGCTTATGGCGGCGACGATGGATACTACGACGATGAAAACTACGATTACTACGAAGACGACTACGACTACAGCTATTCGTCGCGTATTCGCCGTTTCCACCGCTCGTATTACGGGTTCAATTATTTCGACCCCGTATATGTGGACATGGTGTACTACGATCCGTTTTTCACGCCGGGCCTGACCGTTCTCATCTACGACGATTTCTATTCCTACAATACATGGAACAGCTGGCGCCGCTGGAACAGGTGGAATCGCTGGAATGCCTGGGCCGGCTGGAATAGTTGGTACGGCGGCGGCTGGGGCGGCGGCTGGAACAGTTGGTACGGCGGCGGCTGGGGTGGCGGCTGGAATAACTGGTATGGTGGCGGCTGGAACAACTGGTATGGCCCCAACTACTATTATGGCGGCGGTTATTATTCCAATTTCTACTGCCCGCCTTCCTGGGGTAACGATTACAACTACAATACCGTTAACGTGGTTAACAACACGTATTACGGCCCGCGCAGCAGCGGTTCAACGCGCATACCGCGTCTGAACGACCGGACAATCCGCAACGAGGCGCCCAAAGACGTGACCAACAACAGGCCCGCTGATGCGATCTCGAAGCCCATTGACCGCACGCAGAGCGATACGCCCGTAATACGCGATACCGATCGCGAAAAACCCGTGCAGGATCGCAATGCGGTAAAAGACCCCGCGCGCCGCAATACCGATGAGGTTACCCCGCGCACCGGCAATCCCTCTAGAGAAGAGGTTAAACAACCCGTTATTCGCGACAATAACGAACCCAAGCGCGACGAAGAACTCATCCGCATATTTGGCGACGAAAAACCCCGCGAGCGCACACGTGTGGAACAACCCCGCACGGAACCCCGCAACGATCGCCCACGTACAGAAACTCGTCCGCAGCCTCGTATCGAGCGGCCGATGCCCGAGCAGCGCCCGCGTACCAGCGAACCTCGCCGCGAAAGCCCCCGAATAGAAGAACCGCGCCGCAAAGACGGCAACGATTCGCCTGCTGCACGCCCCACACCGCGTCAGCGCGATAACGACCCGGCTCCGCGTTACAACGACAGCAGCCGCAGCCGCTCCAATGATTCCGGAAGTCGTCCGTCATACAACACGCCCTCGCGCAGCAATGATAGCGGAGGCTCTTCCCGCAGCAATTCGGGTGGCAGCAGCAATAGCAGCCGTTCCAACAACAGCGGAGGCTCGTCGAAAGGCAATAACCGCGGCGGAAATTGAGAGGGTGAGAAAGGGAGAGGGTGAGAGTGTGGGAAATTTCCAATGCTCCCCCCTCTCCCCCTCTCACACTCCCACCCTCTCTCCCTCTCTTTCTTAATGGCTATAACCAAACTGCCATGAAATCCTATATTGCCATAATAATACTCAGCTTGAGCTGCCAGGTGTTGGTAGCGCAAAGCGTCACCGATGTCATCCGCTACTCCTCACTGGAGATCAGCGGCACTGCGCGTTCGCTCGGCTCGGGCAGTGCTATGGGCGCCCTGGGCGCCGACTTCTCGGTATTGAGCACTAACCCCGCCGGGCTAGCCTGGTACCGCAATTCGGAATTCACCATTACGCCTGCTATTTTTACTTCGGGCATTACCACAAAATTGTCGAACCTCGACGACAACGAACCTGCGAAATCCTCTCGTAGCAATTTCGTGTTGAGCAACTTCGGCGTGGTGGTAGCTTCGCAGCCTTCTTCCGCCAACTGGAAAACCTTCAACTTCGGCCTGGGTATCAACCGCATAGCCGATTTCAACCAGCGCTTTTATTTCGAAGGCGCCTCGGTAGGGTCTATTGTAGACCGCTTTCTGGAGCAGGCCAACAGCTCTACAGGGCTCGAGGAATTTGAGTCGCAGGTGGCCTACGATGCGGATGCGCTTATCGGCCCCGATAGCGACGGATTTTACTACAGCGATTTCGAAAATGCGCCCAACGCGTTTATTCAACGCGACCAGACCATCTCCTGGCGCGGGTCGATCAATGAACTGACCTTTGCCATGGCGGGCAACTACAAAGACAGAGTACTCGTTGGCGCTACTATCGGCGTGCCCTTCCTGAGCTTCCGCGAAGAGAAGTCGTACCACGAAGAAGACCCCGGCGACGGCGTACAAGGCAACGTGCCCTTCTTCGACAATCTCGAATATAACGAAACCCTTACCACTACCGGCGCAGGTATTAACCTCAAGTTGGGCATGTTATTCCGCGTCAACCAGTGGGTTCGTTTGGGAGTAGCTGCGCATACGCCTACGGCTTTCAGCCTCGAAGACAGCTATCACACCGATATGACCTACGTATACTCCGACAACGGCACGCCCTACGAAGGCAGTGCAGAATCGCCCGACGGCTTGTTTGAATACAAATTGCGCAGCCCCTGGCGGCTCATCGGTAGTTTGGCCCTGGTGATCAAAAAACACGGTTTTATCACCGCAGAAGTAGAAGCGGTGGATTATGCCGGCGCGGAACTGCGGTTTGACGGCTACGACAGCCAGGAACGCGAAACCAACAACGAGATCGCCAAAACGCTCACCACAGCCACTAATATTCGCGTAGGCGGCGAGTTTGCCGTCGATATTTTCCGCCTTCGGGCAGGCATTGGGATGCTCCAATCGCCTCTTATTGATGAAAATACCGTTAACAGCAGTTATAGCTTGGGTGTGGGCATTCGCGAAGAGAATTTCTTCATCGATTTGGGGTACCGCCGCTATAACTACAAAGAATCGTATACTCCTTATCTCACTTCCGTCTCCGAGCAGCAAATCGTAGACCGCGACATCGCGAACAATCGATTTTTGTTGACGCTGGGGTTTAAGTTTTGAGGTTGTAGGTTGTAGGTTGTAGGTTGTAGGTTTAAAATTTTAACCCATAACTCACAACCCACAACCCACAACTTTCCTCCCTTTGATCCGTTTATCTACGGTATCAACAAACCTAAAATGGATTCCATCACCCAATTGACGCTGGGCGCTGCTGTAGGCGAGGCTGTGCTGGGCAGGAAAGTAGGCAACAGGGCCATGTTGTGGGGCGCTATTGGCGGAACTTTACCCGATCTCGACGTTTTTTCTCACTTCGTATCAGATCCCATGAGCGGATTGGCGTTTCACCGCGCCATTACCCACTCATTTACATATGCAGTCGTTACGCCCCTATTGCTGGGCTGGCTAATATCGCGTTTGTACGACCCTGTTATGCGAAAGTTTTGGTGGCGCGATTTTGGCTTGGCCGGCGCCGGCTTACTGACTTTGCTGGCCGTTGGCACGCTGGTGATGCCGATGCCTGCTGTTACTGCTTTAAAGATAGCCCTTACCGTGGGTGGAGCCATGTTGTTTTTTCCGCTGATTGTAGGACTGCGCGAGCAAATTCGCAACCGGCCCAGTACCAATGGCAATACCTCATGGAAAGGCTGGACCTGGTTGTTTTTCTGGGCCATTCTCACCCATCCCCTGCTGGACGCCTGCACAACTTACGGCACCCAGCTCTTTCAGCCCTTTGCATCTACCCGCGTGTCGCTCAACAATATCTCTGTCGTTGACCCTTTATATACCCTCCCCTTCTTACTATTTGTACTCGCTGCCTTATTTATGACGCGCAACTCTTCCCGCCGGCGCATTATTAACTGGGTGGGCATTGGGCTCAGCAGCGCGTATATGTTATTTACTTTTTACAATAAATGGCGGGTAGACCAGATTTTCGAAAAATCGCTACACGAACACGGTATCGCGTACAATCGCATGATGGCCATGCCTACTATTTTCAATAACATATTATGGCAAGGCGTAGCCGAAGGCGATACGGCGTATTACCGCGGCATGTATTCGCTATTGGATAAACAGCCCCGCGTGCTGGAATTCGACACCATCCCCAAAGGCCACAACCTGCTGGCCGGCCACGAAGGCGACCGAGCTATGAAAATCATCGCCTGGTTTTCAGACGGCTATTACAACGTGCTGCGGCGCAAAGACGGCGCCTTGCAAATCAACGACCTCCGCTTCGGCGGCATTTCCGACAAGCTCAATGACGAGTCGGATTACGTCTTCAAGTTTATAGTAGAAGAAAAAGAAAGCGCCTGGGATGCCCACGAAAGCCGCGAAGGGCCGCCCGATATGGAAAAGGCCTGGCGAGAGTTGTGGCGGAGGGTAAGGGGGATTTGAGTATTGGACTGTACGACTGTACGACTTTGCGACTTTGCGACTTTAGCAAAACCAATACCCCTGTCCTCCAATTTCCGATAAATACTTTGCAATTATGGGTTGTTCATCGGGGGCGGCGACAAGGATGATAACCTGGGGGTTTTCGAGCGAGGAAAGCGCCCGGTAATCCTGCCAAACGGCGCCGAACATACTTTTCCCCCACTTGCGTGGATTGTCGCATACCCAATGGAATGGAATCCTTTTTTCGGAGAGGAATTGGGCGGCGGCTTTGCCTTTACGGCCTGCGCCCCAGAGAACCAACGGGCGTTTGGATTGGTAATCTATTTCTAAAAAATACTGGAGTTTCAGATCCAGAAAGGTGTTGTCGGCGTATGGAAGCTCAGTGCGGGAGGCCCGGCCGGGGTGGTCGCGCCATAAGTGTACAACCTCTGGAGCGGCAATGATGCGCTTGCCGTATTTATACAAGCGAAAACAAAGATCGTAATCTTCGGGGTAAGTATCCGTATCGAAAGTGCCGACATCTAACAAATCTTCCCGGCGCATCATCCAGCAGGGCGACGGAAGCGGGCATTCTTTGTATATCGCTGAAAAGTGGTTTTGATTTAGGGCTAAATAGTTGATCCATTGCTCATAACGCTTGTAGCCGTCTCCTAAGGGCTGGTCGGAGAAATAGCGCACCAAACCTGTGGCTACACAATTTTGTGGATTATTTAACAATATTTGTTTTAAAATAGCTAACTTAGTGGTTGGCATAAGGTCGTCGTCATCCATACGGGTGATCAGATCGCCCTTGCTTTGCTCAAAAGCCAGGCGTAAGGCGGGTATGAGGCCTTTTGTCGCATTGTGATAACAGCGTATGCGGGTATCGGCTGCGGCATAGCGTTGCAGGGTATCCCAGCTTTGGTCGATTGAAAAATCGTCGACGGCGACCAATTCCCAGTGGATTTCAGTTTGCGCCAATATGCTTTCGAGGCATGGAGCCAGAAAGTCGCCCGCGTTATAGACAGGCAGCAGGATACTTATTAGCGAAGAATGCACCTGATTTTTTTTTCAAAGGTAGTATAAACAGTGAACAGTGAACAGTGAACAGTGAACTGCTCTTTGTTCGGTTCACAGTTCACAGTTCACAAAATCATGATCGTAAAATTTTGCCGCCCGCAGCCCCCGCTTTCACAGTACGTGGAGTTGCTGACCTGGTACGCCGGCTACGAGCCGGATTACGCCCACGAACGCATCCTACCCCAAGGTGTGGTAGAGCTTGTTATCGACCTCACTGATCCGCCCAAATACATATACGACAACGACTCGTTGATCGTGACACAGACTTGTCGGCAGGCGTGGATTGCCGGGTTGCGACACGAATTCATCACCATATCGGCATTGCCGGGCAGCAGTATGATGGTGGTGCGTTTTCGGGAAGGCATGGCTTATCCCCTGCTTCAAATACCGATCGGCCTGCTAAAAAACCAGGTATTGCCTGCTGATTTGGCGCTTAACCCCGATATTTCGCTGCTGCACGAGCAACTGGTAAACGCTCCTACGCCCGAAGATAAATTTGCATACACCATAGCTTTTCTGAATCGGCGACTGAGTAAATCCATTGATGTGCACCCCGCCGTAAGGTATGCTGTTGAAAAAATAGTAGACAATCCTGCTCAGATCACGGTAGATGCCATTGCCCGAAAAACCGGCTGGTCGCACAAACATCTGGTGGCCTTGTTTGACAAATTTGTGGGCGTTTCACCAAAAGAATTCGTGTGCATTACCCGGTTTCAGAAAGCCATTACCGCCATAGGCGAAGCTGCCACAGTTGATTGGTCGCAGCTCGTTTACGAGTGTGGTTATTACGATCAGGCGCATTTCATCAAAGATTTCAAGCGTTTTTCCGGTGTGTCGCCGGCTGTTTACCTCGACGAGCGGGGTGATGACCTAAACTATCTGCCCAAACGCTGACTTTTTTTGCGCTTGTTTTTTATAGGTAAAATTTTTACAATCCATTTTAAGGCTGCCTACCCATATTTGCTGCTGTAACCATTAACAGTAAAACATGAAAAATATACTACTCACTATGCTTGTACTGGGCTACTGCACTTGCGCAATAGCCCAGGCAACCTTGAAAAGTCACAAAATCGCCTACAATGTTTTGGAAAACAGGGAAGGCGACGATTATGAAGTATATGCGATGAATCCCGACGGCACGGGCAAAACCAACGTAACCCGCCACCCGGACGTGGCCTGGACTTATTATGCACACAAAAACAAGTTGTATTGGATTTCCGACAGGGATACTTGTCATCGATGCTATTATCTCTATGTATCTGATGCAGAAGGCAATGGGGTAAAAAAAGTCAGCGGCTTGCGACTGGAAGACTCCTGGATGTCGAGTCGAAAAAAAGGTCGGGAGCTTATCGTGGCCGGACGGATCGGCAAGCAGGCGCGCTACCAGTTGTTCCTGGTAAATACCGCTTCGGGTCAATATGAGCAGATCACCCACGATACGTCTGCCATGTATGCCGACCCTGAGTTTTCGCCCAACGGCAAACAAATCGTATACCGCTACAAACACAAACGGCTCGACCGCAACGAAAAAGCGGAGATTTGGATCGCCGATGCCGACGGCTCCAATGCCCGGCAACTGACGACATATCCTGCGGCTGACACCACTGCCCAATGGCACAGCTACCACGCCGGGCCGCCGCAATGGAACGCCAAACTGAGCCTGATCACCTACCAGTCGAAACAAAACGGCAAATACAGGCTTATGGCCGTTTCGCCCGACGGCAAGCATAACTTTGAATTATTCGACTTTCCATTTAGCGCCGGTTGGCACGACTGGAGCCCCGACGGGCGTTGGTTGGCGGTAGAGCTTTTCCCCGACGAAAGTTCGCCCGGCGATATTTATCTTTGGGATTATCAAACCAAGGCGCTCACCCGGCTCACAGATGGCCCTGGGTTTGAACAGTCACCAGTTTGGGTGCGGAGATGACCATGCATTAAAATTCAATTAATTTATGTTGTAACAGTTTAGGGATAGGGTTTAGTTTTCTAAACATACAGCTAAACCCTAACGCCAAACCCTCCCAAACAGTTACCAACTGGATTCGCCAGGCATACGATATGGCGGGGTAACATACCCTAAATAAGCGGCCCGGTACCGATTAATTTCGATACCGGGCCGTAAGCCTTGTAGCAAAGCTAATAATTGATTATTTGCGCGTATTCAGCACCACCCGTTTTGTCACATCCGGGATGCCTTCCGATTGCACGCGAATGAGGTAAATGCCGTTTTGGTAATTAGACATATCGAGGCGTTCGATCGTCGTTTCGGTAGCGTCCAATTCAATTGTTTGAAGGGCTTTGCCATGATTGTCAAAAATTTCGAGTCGAATCGCGCGGTTCACATAAGCGCCCAGGTTAACCATAACTTCACCTTCTGTCGGGTTGGGATAAACTTCCATGTCTATATCGAGTTGGGAGATACCCACAGGATTCGTATTGGGAGCTGCCAAAGGCAAGATGGCGCCTACAACCTGCACATTATCGAACACTGCCGTTGTAGTCGTATTTACATTGATACTTTCTGCGAAAAGGCCGACCTGAATACAAGTGGGAAGAAGCAGGTTGGTAGCTGCACCAACTTGTTGCCAGTTGACGCCATTGGTAGAGACATATAATGCGAAGCTATTGCCGGTACGGGTGATGCGCAGCCAATTCTGGCCGCCCTGCACGGTAAAATTCTGGTTTTGAGCCAGGGTATTGGGTGAAGTGCGCAAAACCCGGCGAACGATAGTGGACAATTGGGTTTTGAGGGCTATTTTGCGGCTACCCGGCATCGATGATTCGCGCATTTCCACGCCGGCCCATCCCAGGTTGCTTACACTGGATACGCGGGCGGTGATACTGCCGTTGCCGCAAAGGCTGCGCCAGGCGGAATGCTGCAGGTCGGGGTTGTTGGAAAAACCTGTAGAGGTGAGCGTAAATTGTCCGCCGCCCGTACAAGGCTTATAAGTAGCGCTGCCCTGGGCATTGCCGATATTGGCATTGGTCCAACCGGCGGGCAGAGCTGTTCCTTCTTGAACCGTGATCTGCGCCGTACAGGTGGCGGTATTGCCATTGCCGTCGTTGACGGTTACCGTTACGGCAACCGTTTGGCCAACATGAGCACAGTTGACCGAGGCCGGCGAAGCGCTTACAAAGTTGACCGTGCCGCAGTTGTCGGTAGAGGCGGCCTGGTTGAATACGTCGGCTGCCAATAAAGTATAAGTACCTGTTGCATTTAGCGTAACCGTAGCAGTGCGGCAAACGGGGTTGGGGTTGGTGTTGTCAACGCCGGCGGCAATACTTCTGGTATCGGTATCCGTACAGTTGCTTGTGCCGTTATCCGTCACCAAAATATTGTAGTTGCCATCGGGCAGGTTGGTAAAGACGCCTGTGCCGTTGCTTTGGTTGACCGGGCCGCTGATTGAGTAGGTAAGCGGGCCGTTGCTGGTAGTTGCCGTTATGGTGATACTGCCGTTATTGGCATTTGGGCAGGTTTCGTTGGTAGAACTTACATTCGTTATCGCCAAATCGCAGGTACAGGAAGCGCCCAGGCAAGTAGCATTTGCCACTGTATTGCGGATAACATTGCCGGGTTGGGGTCCGAAGCCGAGGTTAAAATTAACGCCTACGGGGTCGTTATGGCAATAGCTCATGATCGTACCGCCGCCGGCAGGGCTACCCGGGAGGGGGCAGTTGGCCACGTCTGTTTCCACATAACCTGCGCAGCCGTCAATAGCCGTATTGTTGCCGTTCCACACGCAAGCGTGCGTATGGCGCGAGCCGATCAGGTGGCCCATTTCGTGGGCGAGGATCATCACCGTAAACGAAAATACCGGCACATTTTCATACGTAGAGAGAATACCGCTATAGCAGAGGCTTTCATCCGTATTAGGGTTGCAGATCCCACTAAATCCCGCAGCGATACCGCCGTTGTTGACCATTGCCACCAAGTGCCCCAGGTCGCCGTTATAAGCGCCGGTGTTGGCTTTAAACTGCGACAAGTAGTTGCTTGAACTTGGCCCGGAATAAGGATCGGGCGTATCCCAGACTAACATTTCAGAAATAGCCATGTTAATGCTTTCGGCATTGTACAGCAGCACGTTCTGGTTAAAGGCGCCAGTAACGTAGTTGGTAGCGGCGGCTACGCTACCCTTGTTATCTGTCACCGATTTGTCCACTTCTACATAAACTGTGATACAATCGCCGGCGTTTTTTTCCGTAGCGCTGATTTCGGCATCCGAATAACCGCGATGGTCGTCTTCCATACTGCAGTCGAAGTCGGGTTTTTGTAGCAAATCGCGATCCAGGTAAAGAATATGGCCTTTTTCGCTGTTCTCGAGTTTGCCGAGGTTGTAATTGCCGTTGTGGGTAATAATCAACCCCATCACCTCATTGTCAAAAACGCTAATAGCCACTTTCGACTGCGGGTCGCCTTTCACCACCCCGTGAAAGTGCAGTCCCCCCTGGTAATCATAAGGCTTGCGGGGGTTGCTGCTGGCGAAAACCTTAAAGCCCTCCGCAAAAATTTGGGAGCGGCGCATTTGCAGCGTAATGGATTGATCACCCTCGCCGGTGGGCAGGGTCAGGGAAAATTCCCGGGTGTTGTTTTTGAGAAATTCACCCGCTTTTTTTGCATCAAAATTCAGAACAACGCCGGCCCGAACAATATTGGAATAATTTTCGGTTGCCGAAGTCCAGCCGGGGCTAAACAATTCGACCTGTTTGGCCGGTTTGCCCTGCACTTGGGCTTCATGAGCCTGTTGCTGGTGAAGGGGTTTCTGCGCCTCAACCGGCAACGCTAACCCAGCTAACAAGATCAGGTTCAAAAGAATAAACTGAAGTTTCTTTTTTGAGAGCATCATTTCCAGGATTTTAGGTTAAAAAAATTATTAATAATATTTGAGACTTCAATATAGGCGTGTTAAGAGAAATTTTATGCCCGAGATTTGTAAATAAACTTTAATCAACCCGACCTCGGAGAGGTCATATTTGAGAGCCTCTTCTGTAAAAATAACATGATTTTTATTTCTCTTAACACCCCTAACTTCAATACAAAAAAAATAGACTTTACTTATCTGCAAACAAAGTACATGATACGGATTTCAGAAAAAATAGTTTCACTTTTTCCATATTTTACTGATATTGATTTAATAAAATAATACTCATACCAATCCTCTTCATGACCACCATCCAAAACTACATCGACGGCGCCATGGTAGCGCCGGTTAGCGGTGATTACCTCGACAACTACGAACCGGCCACAGGCCAGGTATACAGCCGCATACCCGACAGCGACGAGCGCGACGTGGCGGCGGCTGTAGCGGCAACTGCGCGGGCTTTCCCGGAGTGGTCGACCTGGGGGGAGCAACGCCGCTATGAATGCCTGATGCGCGTGGCTGAGCTCATCGCCGAGCGCCGCGAAGAATTGGCGCGGGCAGAAAGCATCGATACCGGCAAACCCGAAAAACTGGCTTATGACGTAGATATTTATCGCGCGGAGGCCAACTTTCGCTTTTTTGCCACCGCCATCCTGCATTTCAGTTCCGAATCGCACCGCATGGAAGGCCAGGCGATCAACTACACCCTGCGCCAACCCATCGGCGTGGTAGGCTGCATCTCGCCCTGGAACCTGCCCTTGTACCTGTTTACCTGGAAAATAGCCCCCGCCTTGGCCGCCGGCAACTGCGTAGTGGCCAAACCCTCTGAACTAACGCCTATGACGGCCTACCTGCTGGGCCAAATCTGCATAGACGCCGGTTTGCCGCCGGGTGTACTCAACATCGTACACGGCCTGGGCGCCAAGGCCGGACAAGCCATCGTGGCGCATCCGCTGACAAAAGCCATTTCTTTTACCGGCGGCACGGCCACGGGGCGTCAACTGGCTGCTACCGCTGCGCCCATGTTCAAAAAACTATCACTTGAACTTGGCGGTAAAAATCCGGTGCTGGTTTTTGCCGATTGCGATATGGAGCAAGCCCTGCAGACCACCCTGCGCTCGTCGTTTTCCAACAACGGCCAGATTTGCCTGTGCGGCTCGCGCGTGTACGTAGAGCGCTCGATTTATACAGAATTCCGCGACGAACTCGTGCGCCGCACCTCGCAGCTGGTGGTGGGCGATCCGGCGCAACCCGAAACCAACCAGGGCGCACTGGTATCGGCGGCGCATCTCGACAAGGTGAGCGGCTACCTGCAACTCGCCCGCGAAGAAGGCGGCAAGATCCTGACGGGCGGCGAACGCGTATTATTGCCCGGGCGACTGGAGGGCGGTTATTATATCCGTCCGGCAATCGTAGAAGGCCTCCCGCTACAATGCCGCACCAACCAGGAAGAAATTTTCGGCCCTGTGATTACCCTCCAGCCTTTCGATACCGACGAAGAAGCCCTGGCCCTCGCCAACGGCACCGATTACGGCCTCGCCGCCACAGTGTGGACACAACATCTGAGCCGCGCCCAGCGACTGGCCGAGCACCTCCAATTCGGCATCGTATGGATCAACTGCTGGATGCTGCGCGACCTGCGCACGCCTTTCGGCGGCGTGAAACACTCGGGCGTAGGCCGCGAAGGCGGCGTGGAAGCGCTGCGCTTTTTTACGGAGCCGAAAAATGTGTGTGTGAAGTGGGGGTTGTAGGTTGTCGGTCGTGGGTTGTGAGTTATGGGTTCTTTTATTTTTCGTTAAATTGAACCCACAACCGATAACCCACAACCCACAACAGAGAATTTCCTCCGGTATCCATTGATCTAAAAATCCGTGTTATTCGTCGTTGCTGCATACCTGTTCAGGGAAAATACTATGTAAAAGCCACTACCTTGTGTTGCATGGTACCATAAATCGTATTATATTTGTGTTATGAAAACGGATAATTTGGAAACGACGAGAACACAGATGAGAAGAGGCGTGCTGGAGCTGTGCATTCTCTCGATCATATCCGAGGGGGAGATTTACCCATCAGATATCATATCGAGATTAAAGGAAGCGGAGCTCATCATAGTGGAGGGCACCTTGTATCCGTTGCTCACCCGGTTGAAAAACGCCGATTTGCTCCAATACAGTTGGAGGGAATCAAAATCGGGGCCGCCTCGAAAATACTATGCACTAACCGACAAAGGACGAATGTTTCTGAAGGAATTACACGACAATTGGAACCAGCTTGTACAAGCAGTTGATCACACTACAAAAAACGTAGCCCACAATGAATAAAGTATTCAACATCAACCTCGGCGGTTATCCTTTTACGATCGACGAGGATGCCTTTGACCACCTTACCCGCTACCTGGAAGCCATCAAAAAGCACTTTCGCCACACAGAGGGGCGGGAGGAGATACTGAACGACATAGAGACCCGCATGGCCGAGCTTTTGCAGGAGCGCCTGACTAGCCGCCAGATCGTGTCTAACAAAGATGTCAGAGAAGTCATCTCGGTGATGGGCACGCCCGAAGAATTTGGCGCCGAGCCCATGCAGGAACCTGCTGCCGGCGGCGAACGGGGCAAATACAAAACCGGCAAGCGCTTGTTCCGCAACACCGACGACGAAGTCATCGGCGGCGTATGTTCGGGGATTGCTGCATACTTCGGCATTCAGGATGCCGTGTGGGTGCGCTTGTTTTTCGTCATATTCACCCTTTCGGGCGGTTTTGGCGTGCCTTTGTACATCGTCCTCTGGATCATTTTACCCAAAGCGGAGTCGGCCAGCGACCGCCTGTCGATGCGCGGCGAGCCGATCAATTTCACGACCATTGGCAATATCATCCAGCAGGAATTCCAGAAATTCTCGAAAGAGATGTCGAAACTCGGTGACGAGTTAGGCGCCGGCGAAGAAGGCGCAAAAAAAAAAGTTTCGCGTCAGCGACGGGGTTTGATCCCGGTGAAGCGCTCAGCCGAGGATTTTCTTTTGTAGGACAGATCGCGCACGCGCTGTTTGATGCGCTCCAAAAAATCTGGAAACCCATTCTCTTCATTATCGGCCTCATCGTGGCATTAAGCCTGGCCGCCGCCTGGGTAGGCGCTATCGCCGGCCTGTATTTTGCCCAGCCTTTTGTACAATACCTCTTTCCGGGGCAGACCTTCACTGCCGGCGTTGCCTTGCTCAACGTCCTTTTCCTGATCGCCATCCCGCTTATTTCCGTCATTTTATTTGTATCGCGACTGCTCTTCGGCACGTATGTCAGCCATTACTGGAACATCGGCCTGGGCGTTTTCTGGTGGCTCAACCTCTCCTGCCTGGCTATCGTCGGCGGGCGTTCGGCTACTGAGTTCAAGTCGACTACCGAAATCACGCAGCCTTCCCAGATCTTGCAACCCGACAGCGATACGCTGCACCTGCAGGAAGCCGTATTCAACTACGACAATTCGCGTATGGCCATCGAAAACGATGTTTTTCTGATGGATGACGCGCTGGTATACAAAGCCGTCGATTTGGTTATCGAGCAAGCTGAGGGCAACCAGTTTGAGCTCGTACAACAAATCCATGCCAAAGGGCGCGATCTGCAGCATGCAAAATCGATGACGGAGGTAGTGAGCGGCTCAGCCGTATTGGAACAGCACACGCTCAGCTTTGATCCTTACGTGAAGATAGCGCAAGGGCAGCTTTTCCGCGCCCAGTCGATTACCTGGCGCCTCAAAGTACCCGAAGGCAAATCAGTAGTAATCAGCGACGACCTGCTCGAAATGATCGATCATATGCAACAACATCCTGATGCGCCTTCCTGGTGGGATAATACCGCCAAAGTGTGGACAATGGGAGCTGAGGGGTTGAGGTAAGCTTAGCCAGCGGTCAGACCCAGCAAGCGGTCTGACCGCTAACAAGGGAATTCAAGGAAAAAGCGACTCCCCTGCCCTTCTTCCGACTCCACCCATATCCTGCCGTGGTGTCGTTCCATAATGCGTTTGCAAATGGCGAGTCCTACACCTGTACCGCCATAAGGGTTGGAAAGCGAGAGGCGTTGAAAAATGGCAAATATTTTATCGCGGTATTCGGGTGCAATACCAATGCCGTTATCCTGCAACAATATTCGATAATAGCCGTCTTCCTGCGTGGCGTGGATGCGCACCACGGGAGGTTGATCTACTTTCCGAAATTTAATCGCGTTTTCCAAAAGGTTTTGGAAGAGTTGTAGCATCTGGCCCGAGTTAGCTTTAATGCGTGGTAAAACCTGGCAGTGAATCTCCGCTTTTTGTTCCTCTATCATTGTTAAGAGGTGCTCCCTCACCACTTTGATCGTCGTATTGAGATCAACGAGGTCAATGGCGACGTCGTTTTGTCCTACTCGGGCATAGTGCAACAAGTCTTCGATCAGATTATTAATTTGGTGCACGGCGCTCACGGTAAACTGCAGATACTCCTGCGTTTCTTCGTCGAGCAGGCCCTGCAATTTAAGCTGGAGCAGTTGCACAAAGCTGGCGATGTTGCGGATAGGCGCTTTGAGGTCGTGGGAAGCTACGTAAGCAAATTGTTCGAGGTCGGCATTAGAACGCATGAGTTCAGCGGCGCGAATGGCCAGTTGACTTTCTATGCGTTTACGGTCTTCGATTTCTTTTTGCAGCTCGGCATTGGCATTCATCAACTCAAGCGTGCGCAGTTCTACCTTTGATTCCAGTTCCTCGTTGCTATTTTCCAAAGCCTGCTGGGATTGCCTGAGTTGAGCCTCCACGCCTTTTCGCTCTTCGATTTCCTGTTCGAGTTGGAAGGTAGTGAGGATGTGTTGCAGGATCAGGCCGGCGTTGCGGGTCATCACATTAAAAGACGACAGCACCTTATCGTCAATGGGATCAAAATACTTGGCATCTTCGGTGGTAGCGCCTGCCACAATCAACCCGATGCATTGTTCGCCCGGGTTGTGTAAGGGGCTAACCACGAAAGTTGAGAGCTGTAAAAATTCGAGATAACTGCCGCAAGCGCGAATCGGGGGAAAAATCATTGCGCCGGCGGGTAGTTTTTCGGGAGGTATCACGAGCTTGTGAGCAGAGATATCATCTGCAAAACCAAATGCAAAGAGCAATTTTCCTTCGCGTTGGTGAGGGAAAAAACGGTAGATAGCAATTTTAGGCAGGTTGAAGATCGCGCTGAAATACTCCGCTGTGATTTCACCAAACGCATCGACGCTGGTAGTTCGAAGGGCCATATCGCCAAACTCCTGCATCAGGCGGAAGCGGTTCAGCTCAGCATCCAGCTCGTTGCGAGTTTGGATGAGCGTTTGTTCCACCTTGATACTCTTGCTGACTTTGTCCTGCAGGTCGAAGCAAATTGCTTTGAGCGTTTCGTAGTCTACCTGGTCAATGTTTTGCGTAAGCGAATTGTGATACTCCATGCCCGCTCTATGGTTTAGCTACTCTGTTTGTCCCGGCATAAAGCACAGATACAAGTGGTGTAATTGTGGAAAAAGTTGCGACCTCCAAGGGGCGTAAATTCTCCGAAGCCGTACATCCCGAGCCATGCCGTATTTTTATCGCCGATGATGGGGTATTGCATGAGGTGGATAAATTCCTCTTTCAGAATTTTATTAAAGAGGGTTCGGCCGCGCGCGCCGCAATCCGTATGAAAAACGCCCACCACTTCTTTGTCTTCGATTTGCCGGGTCAGTTTGCCTAACATCCGGGTAAGACCGTCAAAGATGAGTTGTTCATCGCGTTTGGTGAGCCATAGGCGGGTGCCGGCGGGGCAATCTACCGGCATATAGAAACTCTGGTGTTCGTCGTCTACTTTTACAATCACCCGTAGCACATGCTGGTTGTCATAAGCGTCGTGCAGCTCATCGGGAAGTAGCTCTGCCAGCCCTGCAATGGGGATTGTCTGGCCGGGGTGCGTGGATACGGGCAGGCCGAGCGTTTGCATCAGATAAGGCCAGGCGGGCTGACCATCGATTTCTATCACCCTGTTTTTTTCCGATTTGGTAACTACAAACGGAATGCCTATCGGCGTATTGCCGTGGTGTGCTCCCGTGTGAGCCGAAAGTGTAGGATCGGCAAAACCGACAAACACGGCGCCGCGTTCCAGTATTTTTTGGTTAATAAATTGGAAACTGGTGAGCGCTTTCATATTATCGGAAGAAGTACCTCCAAAAATGGTCACCTGAGGTCCAAAAACGCTTTCGATACCCTCAATCGCCCTGTCGGCAGCAATATCCATACCGGAGGCGAGCACGTGAACCATATTAACCTTGGGGTTCAACGCCTTCAACTCTTGCGCCATCAGCCTGGAAGTTTCGAAAGAATCATCCTCCCTGATATTATCGCAATAGGAGACCACAATTTCCTCGGGGTCGTCGCTCAGTGCCGCCATGATGCCGAGCGCTTTCATACTTTCGTTGGCGCCCTCAACACCTATCACCCCCGCACAAGTACACCCTGCCAATATGGCTTGTGGGCATAATTCAGCTGCGCGCGACAATATTTGCGAAAAATCATGCGCAATACTTGAATGGATGAGGATTAAGCGGCAACGCTGCAGGTCTTCGCCGGCAAGTGCCTTTTCGATACATTCTTCGATAGCTTTTCGAGAATTGACGATACCATTACTGGCGGAGAAAAATCGTAACATAGGCTTTAAGTGTGGTTGTTAATAAGCCCAAAAGCAAAGTCTTCCAATAATTGCTCTACAGGTGTCAGGTCTCCATTCACAATACGTACATCGGTAAGAGAAGGCAAGTGTTCCGCAAAATAGATATGCCTGTTGGCCATTTCAAGCAAAGTACTGGCTAAAGCATGGGGATATTGGAACCGGGGGTTGATGTCGGTAATCATCTTGGCGATAGATTTGGCCAATGCTTTGTATGTGATAAAAAAACCATTTTGGTTTTCCATGTCGACCGACTTTGTGAGGTAAGTCTTGCTGCCTTCCGCCACCACGATGCGATGCAGGATGTCTTCATCTACAAAATCGACCAACGTATCCCGCTTATTTATATTTACGATGATGTGCATGGCAGCACGCAGCCTTTCGCGGGTATCGCTGATACCGTTGGTGGCAAAATCAATCTGATATTTTACCCATTCCCAATACCAGCAAAGCAAATAAACGAGCAGCAAGTGTTTGTTCTCGAAATAGCGATACACGGATGCCTCTGTGGAGTGTATGCGCTCAGCCAGCTTTTTGAAGGTAAATTGCTCGAAACCAATCTCATCTATCAATAAGATGCTGTCGCGAATGATCCTGCGGCCCAACTCGGTATCCTGCGGGTCGCGCAAATATAGCTTTTCGTTAAGTTTGATTTGAATTGTGACTGCCATGATACTGCAAATTTGGAAAAAAAAGTTGAAAAAGGGAGGGGCTTTTTACAGCCCCTCCTACATAAGCCTCAGTCACCATGCGAGCCGGCAGGCATGATAACACGCCTGACCGGCAGCTTTTTTTATTGTGAATACAATATTTGCAATATAAGAATTATTACTCTTAAAGACAATAGTTTTACTTTTAAACTGATAACAGCAAGTTTTGAAAATTGTTTGTAATAAACTGATTAGTCAATTGCAGGGCTGCACTTTCGGAATATATGCCCGGTATGTCTACCTTTGCGGGCGCAAATAAAATCCGGAATGGAATTAATAGAAGAAATCAAACGACGCAAGACTTTCGGCATTATCAGTCACCCCGATGCCGGTAAGACCACCCTCACCGAAAAACTGCTTTTATTCGGCGGCGCCATCCAGGTAGCCGGCGCTGTAAAATCGAACAAAATAAACCGCCCGGCCACCTCCGACTTCATGGAAATCGAGCGCCAGCGCGGTATTTCGGTAGCCACCTCGGTGATGGCCTTCGAATACAGGGGCCTCAAGATAAACATCCTCGACACGCCCGGCCACCAGGACTTTGCCGAGGACACATACCGCACGCTCACCGCAGTAGACAGTGTTATTGTGGTAATCGACGTAGCCAAAGGCGTAGAACCCCAAACCGAAAAGCTGGTGAGTGTGTGCCGCATGCGCAATACGCCCGTGATCGTATTTATCAACAAACTCGACCGCGAGGGCAAAGACGCCTTCGACCTGCTCGACGAAGTGGAACAAAAACTGGGGCTCCGCGTGCGCCCCTTGAGCTGGCCCATAGGCATGGGACAGCGCTTCCGCGGCGTGTACAACCTCTACGAGCACAAACTGGTGCTCTTTAACCCGCACGGCAAACAGGAAGAAGAAAACGTAATTGAAATAAAAGACCTGAAAGACCCCCAACTCGAAAAACAGGTGGGCCGCATGGCTGCCGAAGAACTCCAGAGCGACGTGACTACGGTAGAGGGCGTTTACCCTACCTTCACGCGCGAGGCCTACTTGTCGGGCCACATCGCCCCCGTCTTTTTTGGCAGCGCCGTCAACAACTTCGGCGTAAAAGAAATGCTCGATTGCTTCGTCGAGATAGCCCCCATTCCCCTGCCCCGCCATACCGAAGAACGCGACGTACACCCCGAAGAACCCCAGTTTACAGGTTTTGTCTTTAAGATACATGCCAACATGGACCCCAAACACCGCGACCGCATCGCCTTTGTGCGCATCTGCAGCGGCCGTTTTGAGCGCAATACCAATTACCTGCACGTGCGGCAAAACCGCAAACTGAAATTTTCGAACCCCACTTCCTTTATGGCCGAGAAAAAAACGGTGATAGACGAAGCCTTTCCGGGCGACGTGGTGGGCCTCTACGACTCGGGCAACTTCAAGATCGGCGACACGCTCACCGAAGGCGAAGTGTTGCATTTCAAGGGTATCCCCAGCTTCTCGCCCGAGCTCTTCCGATATGTAAACAACGCCGACCCGCTCAAAACCAAGCAATTAAACAAAGGCCTCGAAGAATTGATGGATGAAGGCGTGGCGCAACTTTTTACTCGCGATGTAGACGGACGCAAGATCATCGGCACAGTGGGCGCCCTGCAGTTTGACGTCATCCAATACCGCCTGCAAAACGAATACGGCGCCTCGTGTACCTACGAGCCGGTCAACCTCCACAAAGCCTGCTGGGTGAGCAGCACCGACCCCAAGGCCCTCAAAGAATTCCTCGACCGCCGTAAGCGCGACATAGCCAAGGACAAAGACGGGCAACTGGTTTTCCTGGCCGAATCGGCATGGACATTAAAGCTTGTCCAGGAGAATCACCCCCAGGTGCAATTTCATTTTACAAGTGAAGTGTAACGGCGCTGGGGTGCTCAGCGGCCAGCCATACTAATCTGGCTGCCAGTTCAACCTGACCTTTAGCCAACTCCTGCTGCGCGCGCCGGTGTAGCGCTTCCACCGGGTTGTCGCCGGCCAGCAGGGGCGCCACAAAATCTTCTTGGCGAAGCGCCTCCACAGCCTCGGCAGCAGGAGGGGCAGCCATGCCGGCCAGGGCGCCCAGGTCGTTGCCCGTGAGTATACGGCTGTCGCGGGCGCTACGCGGCAACTGGTCGAAGCCGATCACCACTTTCTCCATATCCTGGAAAATCGTATGTACCGCGTCGCCGCTTGCGCGCACATAAAAAGCGCGGCCCATGCGGCCCATAAGGTCAAGTTTGTGAGGATCGAGGCGGCCCTCGGCGTCGTAGGCGGCCTCTGCGATGTGAATGCGCACCACCTCGCAGATAATGAGGTGGCCCGCGCCGCCGCCTTCGCCCAGCGGCAATATTTGCTGCACCTTGCACTCCATCTGCACCGGCGATTCCTTTACCCGGAAGGGCTTCACCAGATCGGATGCCAGGGGGGTGAGCCCCGATTTCTCAAACTCATTCACCTCCGGCGGGAACTCCACGCTGGCCACCGCCGCTTGTCGCACAATCTCATAATTCACCATATTGATCACCACTTCGCGGGTAGCTTCCACATTGTGCAGCGTATCTTTCGTCGTATTATCCCTCACCTTGCGGTTGGAAGAAAAAACGAGGATAGGCGGGTTAGAGCTAAAGCAATTAAAAAAGCTATACGGCGCCAGGTTGGGCGTGCCCGCCTCGTCTACCGTGCTCACAAAAGCGATAGGGCGCGGCGCCACACTGCTCACCAGCAATTGGTGCAATTGCGGAGTAGGAATGGACTTTGGATCTATTGTTTTCATTCTTTCTGATTCTGATATTTGGTGCAAGTTACGCTAGTACGGGCATACGCACAATGAACTATATCACACAAGCTTCTGATTTGTAACTGTCTAGTAGGGTTTAGCGTTAGGGTTTAGCGTTAGGGTTTAGTTTTTTTACATACAGCTAAACCCAATCGCGAAACTGCGAATGCACTAAACCCTACTAAACAATTACTAAAATTTAATGTAAAGTATTTTAGTTAACCAAAAACAAAATATATTACATTTGTACACATGGTAATTTGAGTTAATGATACTGATAATTAACCGGTTACCATACCACTTTAACAACATCGCGAAAAACCGGGCTGTATAGCCTCAAAAAAAACGAAGACCTATGAAAAATTGGCTGGCAATACCCATGCTATGTGTATGCATTTCGGTGATTAACCCTTCATTTGCACAATGTCCTTACATCTTCGAAGTAGATGTCATACATCCGAGAAATTGCAATACTAACTTTAGTGACGGCAGCATTTCTATCACACCTACGCTACCTGTTCAGGATATTATCTTGTTATTTAACAACAATAACAACATAGTAGTGCAGAATCTGAATATAGATAGTTTGACCATCACCTGGAACCGGCCGGAATTAAACGGCAACTTAAATCCTACCAATTTAAGTGCCGGCGATTACAAATATACCATTACATACACTTCGGCCGATGGCGATACGCCTTGTATTGTAGTTGGTTCTGTTCTGCTAACTGCCGAGCCGCTGACGCTCAGTTGTCAGGCATTACTAAATGAAGATCAAATTCCCCGCATTGTCGCCACGATGAACGGAGGCATACCCCCCTATAAGCTCTTTTGGGTGGGCCCCATTTCCGGTAGCCATAGTAATGTTTTATCAGGAGATTTTAATATTGATGGATTACCTTACGGCACTTACAATTTTGAATTGCGGGATTCGGCGCAGTGCGGCGCTTTTTGCGAAGTGACCATTGCTCCCGATTGCGATGTTAAATTAGCTTTGGTTGCTAAAAATACGCCCAATTGCTCCAACTCTGAGGATGGCAGCATAGAGGTAGCCGCAACAGGCGGCCAGGGCCTTGTCGTTTACAAGTGGAATACAGGCCAGATAGGCCCTATTATCAATAACCTTATTGGCGGCTCTTATACCGTGATAGCTGCCGATGAGCTTGGCTGCCGCGATACCTTAACAGTTGTCTTAGAAGCGCCCGCATCTGTTGACCTAATTTGCGAGGTGATCAACGGCGAAAACGTCATGAAAGGCGGAGGGCCGGGCAGTGTTTCCATGCGTGCGTATGGAGGAAGCCCGCCTTTTCAACTGCAATGGTTGGGTGAAAACGCATCCGGCAATATGACCCTTACTCTAGCTGCAGAAAATATCAACCTGCCCACTGGTTTTTATACATTTGAAGTCACTGACTCTAAAGGCTGTACCGATAATTGTGTCGTGGCCATGCCCTGGGAAGTCCATATTGATGCGAATGAGGACGTCGTCGTGGAATACCTGCCCGATACGGAAGTCAGTGTAGCGCAGGAAATCCATGCCGCTATTCTGGAGCATGCCAGGGCTACCGATTCCTGCTGGTACTACAATGACTTTTACCGCATTTATCAATATCATACCCTGGCGGCTATCAACCTATCCGACCAAGGCGTAAAAACACCGGTAAAAGTTGACACTTCTGATCTTAAAAACCTCATTTTCAACCCCATAGACATCACTAATCAAAATAACGATTTCTGCGTATACAGCGCAGGCGATGGCAATAAACAGCGCAAAGTCGTTGTAGCTGTGATAGATTCCGGCATGGATCTCATATCGCCGTTAAATACGGGCGGCCATCCTCAGTTAGATGGCATCAACTGGACCAACCCCAATGAAACGCTGTCGACCGGCCAGCCAAAAGACGACGATGGCAATCAATTAATGGATGACCTTGACGGATATGATTATGTGAATCACACCAATAAGATCAATGACGCCCTGGGGCACGGCACGCACCTGGCCGGCATTATAGCAAATGCCTTTCCGGGCGAAGTCGAGCTCGACCTCATTAACATGAAAGTCAAAGATGTGGCGGGGGGCAATGTATTTGACCTGGCCTGCGCCATCAATTACGCCATTGACGAAGGCGCGGATGTTATTAATTTAAGCCTGGGTTATTATAGTGTGGACTATTATTCTCCGCTTTACAGCGCTTTGCAGCGTGCCAGGGATTCCCTTATTACGGTAGTGGTATCTGCCGGCAACGAAGGAAGGTGCCTGAATGGCTCAAACAGAGCGGCTTGTATGAATACGCTAACCCGGCATCAATGGGTTCCGCTGGATACCCTTCGTTGGCCGGTAGCGTTTAAATCAAAAGTTCTTAACGAAAAATTTAATATCGCGCCGCTCGACAACATCATAGTGGTGGCTGCCTTGGATACTTTACCGCAAAAAAGCCTCGCCGCATATTCCAATGTGGGAGCAAGCATGGTAGATGTGGCCGCCCAGGGTATTTTCAAAAGCACATACCTCAACGACGGTTACAAAACGATGGCCGGCACATCTATGGCTGCCGCAGATGTAAGCCGTCTCATCGCACTGATGAAAGCCTATCGGCCGGAAAAAACGCCGCTGGAAATTATTAATGCCATAACAAGTACCTGCGATATACACAACACTATGAACAATTTACTCAGTTCAGGCGGTTGTGTCAATGCCGAAAACGCATTTATCAATCTGGGAATTAATCCCGCACTTCAGTCTATAAAAGTGGTTGATAATGGCTCACCGGGGAAAAACAATTTTATTTACAGCGGTGAAAATCCATTCAGAGGAAGGTTGAAAATTACGCTGGGCAATGGTCAGAAGTACTATCGGAATGTAGAAATGGTGATTTCAAAACAGTTAGCCCCCAACGAAGTTGTTTTTAGAAAAAAATACTGCGAAATAAATATCATCAATTGGGATGGTACGATTGACAACGGGAAAAAAATTGGCAACGGCACTTATTGGGTAACGGTTTTTGTAAATGGCGAAGAGATCACGAGTTCCAGCCGGTCTATCAAGCTGGTTGTCCCTTAATAATAAAGACAAGGTAGCCAATTGACCTGGCTACCTTGTCTTTTCCTGTTTTTACCTCCCAAATTACTCCCTCATGCGGCGTTTATTATTCTTCTTTTTTTCTATTTGGATCGTTTTTTCAGGATGTTCAGATACCGGCTCCTCTCCGGACGGAGATAGCTCAACCTTTGAGGAAATGGTTGCAGAAGCCGATACATACCATCAAAATGGTGTTGATTTATTTAACGAAAAAAAATATGAAGACGCTATTAATAATTTTCGGGAAGCTGCGCGATTGCGTCCAAAACTGATCGCCGATGAACAGCGATTAGCCAAAGACTCCGCTACACGAGAAGAATTATTATTGGGACAAATAAAAAGCCTGAATAACATTGGCAATTGCTTATACAAACTAAAACGTTTTGAAGAAGCTCAAACCGCCCTGCAGGAATCTATAGATTTTCAAGACTTTTGCCGAAAAAAGTGGCATTATTCTCAGCCTGATCGACTAGCGAATGCCCATAAATTATTAGGGCAGGTTTTATGCGACTCCGGCGGCATGGAGGATGCCCTGATCAATTACCGTCTGGCTCTTCTCTATTTTGATAGTGCAGCATTACAAGTTGATATGGCATCGATATACAGCGATATCAGCGATTTATATATTTATTGGCGATTGCCGGATAGCATAGTTCAATTCGCGCTTAAGGCTTTAGAAATATTAAAAAACAACCCCGACGCCGATATTGAGGCAAGAGCTTATTCCAATCTTGGTGTGGGGTATAAAAATCAGGGTAAATACACAGAAGCGTTGACGGCTTATGATTCATCATTAACAAAATATGACGCGTCGAATTCAGCGGATATTGCCAGCGTTTTTCATAATAAAGCCAAGGTATTCAGATTGTTGGGGGATTACAAAGCTGCGTTTGCTTCTATCGATAAGGCTATCGATATCAGGTCGGCGGATCCACAAAAGTTCAAGGAGAATTTAGCCAGCGACTACAGTAATAACGCTGAGATCTATCTCTCATCGGGGGATCAAAATAATGCGCTGGCGTATTTTGAAAAATCTATACGCCAATTTCTTTATGGGGATTCCGACTTTCATAATAACGACCTTAATTTTGATAAAGTGCCCATTATTTCCGAAAAAGTAAATTTCATTGAAGCGCTGGAAGGGCGGGCGCGAACCCATTTAATAATGGGCAATACTGATCAGGCTCAACTTGCTTTTGATGACGCTATAAAAGTGATCGATCAATTTCGTTTGAGTTTTATTGATAATAAATCGAAGCTTTTATTAGCCGACGTCACAAAAAGAATTTTTGAGGGCGCCATTGCAACTGCGCTGGCACTTGACAAATTTGATGCAGCTTTTGGTTATTCCGAAAAAAGCAAAGCTTTCGTTTTATGGGAATCCGTGAAACTTCAGCAAAGCGCCCAAAATATGGATCGCGATTTGCAAAAGAGGCTGAATGAAGTAGTTAGTAAAATTGCCAGTTTGGAGGGGCAAATCACTAATGCTTCTGATTCCCTGACAGGTAAATTATTGCAAACCCAAAAACAACTCCATGAAGAATTGCAGCAAATAAAGGCCCAGGTGGAAAAAGACGAAGCTTATCGCCGTATGGCTGCTTTGTTTACACCCCTGACTTCAAAACAAATCCAAACACAATTGCTGGCTACCAACCAAACGCTGGTGGAATATTTTTTAGGGGCGAACGATGTATATGTCTTCGTCATACCTCCTGGCCAGGCGCCCCCCAAGGCCTATGTGTTTGAAAAAAATCGCAATGAACTTGCTACGGAAATCGAAAACCTGCTACTCAGTATTCAAGTAGATGCATCCAGCGGCTCCTCTGCTGTCGTAGCACTTTTTAACAACAGATTTCAAGGCGTTAATCCATCGGCAATCTACACCGGTTTGGCATCATCCTTATACTCGACATTGTTGCCTGCTCCCCTTGTGCAAAGCAACAACAAGGATTATCATCGTTTACTGATCATTCCCGATGATGTGCTGGGGTATCTGCCCTTTGATGTATTGTTAACCGATACAGTTGCAGAATTATCCAAATATGCTAATTATCCTTATTTAGCCAGTCAGTATGCAATCAGCTATTGCTACTCCGTTGCGATGCTAAATGAAATGATCGCTAACCATACCAAAACTGCTAATCGAGCTATGTTGGCTTATGCTTATCCCAACGAACTCGACTATTTTGTAGCTCAGGTGGAATTGCTCCAATCACAACCTGGTTTGTCAAAAATGGATTCGTTAAAAAACAATGCATCAGAAGACAGGATGAAAAAACAAGGCGACCGCTATCGCATTATCCACTTTGCTACGCACGGCCATATGAATGACAGAGACCCAAACTATTCGTATTTGCTGATGCGCTATCCACCAGAAGAAAAAGCAGATAGCGCGCTTTTCCTGCACGAAATATATGGCATGAATTTAAACGCCGACCTCGTCTTCACCAGCGCCTGCGAAGCCGGCATCGGCCAACTCTACCGTGGCGAGGGCATCATGAGCCTGGCGCGCGGTTTTTCGTATGCCGGCGCCGGCAGTATCGTGACCACTCTGTGGAAAATCAACCAGCAGAAGGCCAACGTATTGGTGGAGTCTTTTTACAAATCGCTGTTGGGAGATAAAAAGATGAGCAAAGACGAAGCCCTGTTTGAAGCTAAAAAAGCCTATCTGAAAAGCGCCGGCCATCGCGATGCGGCGCCCTACTATTGGGCCTGCTTTATCCCGATTGGCGATATGGCGCCGCTTAAGGAAGGGGGGCGAACCATGTACTGGCTGTGGGCGGCGCCCGCTTTGATCGTCCTGCTCGCCGCCCTGCGGACAAGAAGGCGGAGGCGGCAAACGGCATAAGAAAACGCCACACAAGCCTTTATTCAATGTATTTGTGTGGCGTCTGCTGAAGGACTTATTTTCCCGATTCTTTCATACGCAGTTCAATGGCATCCTCCTTGAAGCCATAGTCGGGTTTATTAGATAAAAATTGTAGCAACTTGCTGTATTTGTCTTGCAAACCGGCTGCTTTGTAGGCCAGCATCAAATTCCACTCGACTTTGTCGGGGTCGTAGTCGTATTCTCCGGCGAGTTTTGACGCAGGGTCCATCTCTTTCTTAAAAGATTCAAAAATCGAAACAGCTTCTGCCGGCTTAGTACCCGCATACAAGTAACAGTGCGCCAGGAGAAAACGAGATACGTGGTAGTATTTGCTTTCGGCGGGCACCTGCTCGAGCGATTCGATAGCCGGTGCGTATTGCTGTTTCTTAAACTGGATTTTGCCGCTTTTGTAATTGTCTTCGCCGGGATCTTGTGTCTGACTGGCTTGGCTAAGGTCGGTGGGCGGTTTGATGAGGGTGGCAATAGTATTGTCTACAGCCGGTTGTTTGCCAGGAGGGTTGATAATCCAGATAATCGCAATTATTGCAATCACAGCCGCCGCCGCACTATATAACCACCGCAACGACCCTCCGCCGCCTTTATTTGATTGCCGGATGCGCTGCAACTCTTTCCGCAGCGGGTCTTCTATCCGTTTTTGTTCGGCCACCTTTTTTAGCGCGTTGCGGAAGGCCAATTCCGACTTGAAGTCGGGGTCGTCCAAGTCCCGGCGTAGTCGCTGCCGGTCATCGGGCTGGAGTTCGTTGGCAAAAAGCCGCTCCAGCATATCTTCGTGTACATCATTGAGCCTTTTCATGGTAATACTTCTTTTTCACCAGGGGTGTGGTTTAAGGTTAATTAATTGGAGACTGTTATGGTAGTTGCTTAAAAATTTTCCTGAGTTTTTCGCGGCAGCGGAAAGCCAGCACGCGCGCGTTGTTTTCGTCGGGCAGATCCATTATTTCTGCTATTTCGCGCATACTAAATTCTCTGCTCCACAGATCAAGGATTTGCGCGCACTTGTCGTCGAGTTTGGCGAATGCGCGCGCCAGTTTATCAAAGTCGTCTTCGGAAAAACCCCAGTTGCCGTCGGGATCGTCGTCGAGTTCTTTGATGCTGTCCAGGTCGGTCGTTTGCTTGCGCTTGCCCCACTTATTGAGCAAGTTGATGGTAATCGACATGAAATAAGTCTTCAGTTTGGCCGCTTTCGTAAGGCCGAATATGGCCGACTCCGTTATCTTGATGCAATCGTCGAGGATGCTTTTCACCAGGCTCAGCATGCTATCCTGGTATATATCTTCGCGGTCCATCCTGCTTATCGCGCTGTATTGTTTGCGCGCATAATCGTCGAAATACTTGTACAATTCCCGGTCGAATTCGAGCAGCCCCTTCGAGCGGTTATTTTTTATGTTGTCTATGTGCCGGTAATCTTCCTCATTGCCGGCCCGGGGCTTGAGGAGTTCCTCCATCCGCATTTTCCCATGCTCCACCAGAAAATCCAACACGCTGCTGATGCCCATTACGGCGCCGTTATCGGTGGCTTGTATTTTACCCAATGCTGCCTGGTCTTCCAGCTTGCTGTAAGCCGCTGCAAATATTTTTTCGAGCAGACACTCGGATAATTGGGGGTTTTCCTTTAGCAAAATGGTTGAAAAAATCGGGAAGTAGTGATCCCAAGCCAATGCCATTGCTTTCGCATTGAATTTTGATTTCTGCGATTTGGCCTTGTTTTTTTCCTGAATTGTAGTAATCAATTCGTGGTCTTTCTGGTCGTTTTGATTGCCGCTCACTTTTACTGGGTTTTTTATGATAAAATTGCTAGGTGTAGTGACGAAATTTAGTCAAAACCTACGGCTCTGCATCATTTTACTTATATGTTTTTTCTATTTAAAGAAATCAAATCCTCAATACAAAAAGAGCGCCGGCGCCGCATAAGGTAAAAGTGATGCATTGTTTTCAAGTATTAATACCAAAAACGGGAAAGCATTACCGGGGGTCATGAAAAAATTCGTTGTCGGTTATCGGTTGTCGGTTGCGGGTTTGTTCTCTGTTGTCCGTTCTCTGTTGTCAGTTATCCGTTCTTAACGTTAACAGACAACCGACAACCGACAACCGCCCCTACCCCTCCCCCGGTTCCAGCAGCCGTTGCAAATATTCATCCGAAAAGTCGATACGAAGTTCTACCCACATGGGCAGGTGGTCGCTCATCTGGTGGGTGCGCCAGTCGCGGTAATAGCGCGTTTTTTCTTTGTCGGTGCGGGGTGCGCCTTTTGTGTTGGTTAAATAGCCGGGGCCCATGTCATCAGCATAGAGGAGTTCTTCGTCTTCCCGAAAAACCAGGTCGAAAAAGTCAAAAACGCCGGCTTTGCCGGTGGTACCAAAGCGATCTGCCCTAACGCGGAAGGCGATCTGATCGTAAAATTTATCGCGGGCAATATTAGAAGGCAGGTCCTGCAATTCCTCGGGTACGATAAAACCCGCGTCGTGGATGGCTTTCATGGTAACATCTTCAGGGCTGAAGATATTGAAGTCGCCCAACAAAATGAGGTTTTTTGTTGATTCAGAAGGGTCATCGCTTTTTTTGCGCAAAAACTGGGCTACTTTGTTGATTTCCTCTACCCGCATGGGGTTGTCTTTGGTGCTGTCACCGTAATAAATATGAACGGTAGTAAGGGTAAATTTGGTCCAGCCTGATTTAAATCCCATGATAAAAGGCGTGCGGACGAGCTGTTTAGCGGGTTCAAATACCACGGGGCCTTTTTTAGTCCTGATCTCCATGGGTGGCATTACCATCTGGCTGGCCAGCCCACCCGGACTGATTTTGCGGTTGTCGTACAAAAAAGCCATTCGCTCGCCGTTGCCCTGGGTGCCTTCGGTGACGTCGGTATAAAAACAATCCCAATTCGAACCCAGTATTTGCCTGAGGTGGTCGAGGGCGCGCAGTTCTTCGCGCACTTCCTGTACGGCCACGAGGTCAAACCTGGCGATGATTTCTGCAATGTAGTAATACGACTCGGGTGTCCGCAATCCATATTTGCCGGAGTCGAATTCGCGAATATTCCAGGTGGCCAGCAAAAGCGTTTCTTCTAAGGTACGCTGGGGAATGGCTCCATCAAGCGCCTGGCGAAGGGTAAGTAATTTTTCTATGGTGCGCCGACCTATCGGCGTATCTGGGTTTAGTGCTTTGTAAAAAGGCATATTTTTTTGTGGCTTTTTGACAAATATACTTTTTTTGATGAAATGTGGGATTTGTTTAGTGCCTTCGGCAGTTTAGCGATTGGGTTTAGTGCATGCGCAGTTTAGCGTTAGGGTTTAGTTTATCTAAGCATACAGCTAAACCCTATCGCTAAACCCTATCGCTAAACCCTATCGCTAAACCCCATTCAAAAACATTTGCAAACATGAACAATTCTTCATATTTTAGTGCTTCTGATTAAAACATCATGAATAAAATACGCGCCTACCTGCCGATATTAGAGTGGCTGCCGCAATACCGAAGGGAATACTGGAGGGGGGATATTGTAGCCGGCGCCACGGTAGGTATCATGTTAGTGCCGCAGGGCATGGCTTATGCGTTGCTGGCAGGACTGTCGCCTATCTATGGGCTTTATGCCAGTATCGTACCGCTAATCGTATACGCCATTATGGGCACCTCCCGGCAATTATCGGTAGGGCCGGTGGCGCTGGCATCCTTACTGGTGCTTACCGGCGTGGGGCACCTGGCCGAACCCGGCACGGCACAATTCATAGGTTTGGCTATCTCCGTTTCATTGATAGCGGGTTTGATGCAGCTCCTATTCGGCTTTTTCCGGCTGGGATTTTTCATCAACTTCCTCTCCCACCCTGTACTTTCGGGCTTTACCTCTGCCGCAGCGGTCATCATAGGGCTGAGCCAGCTGAAAAACCTGCTGGGCATATCCATGCCGCGCACCAACCTGATACAGGAAATCGTCAATGCATTGATTCATCACATACACGAAACCAATCTGATTTCACTGGCTATTGGGGTATCAGGTATCGTGATTATTGCATTACTCAAGCGCATCAACCGCAATTTGCCCACGGGGCTCATGATTATAATACCCGGCACGTTTATTGTGTGGGGGTTCGACCTCATATCCCAGGGAGTAGGCGTAGTGGGCGACGTGCCGCGGGGTTTGCCTGCTTTTCAGTGGCCGCAGCTTACATTTGCGAGCTTTAGGGCTTTGTTGCCGCTTGGATTTACCATCTTTCTTATCAGTTTTATCGAATCGCTGGCCATCGCCAAAGCGTTGGAAGCGCGCCACAATAATTATAAAATTTCGCCCAACCAGGAATTAATCGCGTTGGGGCTGGGCAAATTCCTGGGCGCCTTTTTCCAATGCTACCCTACTACCGGCAGCTTTAGCCGATCTGCGGTCAACGACGAACTGGGCGCCAAGAGTAATATGTCTTCTGTGGTGGCCGTGTCGGTGGTAGCCCTCACCCTGCTGTTCTTCACTCCGCTTTTGTACTACCTGCCCACCGCCTTGTTCGGCTCCATCATCGTAATGGCCGTATATAGCCTCGTGGACTACAAAGAGGCTATCCGCCTTTGGCGCACCGACAAACGCGATTTTATTACGCTAATGGTAACTTTTATACTCACCATCACGATGGGTATACAAGACGGCGTTCTGGCAGGCGTTCTTTTGTCGCTGGCTATCGTCATCTACCGCAACTCGCGCCCCCACTTCGCCGTATTGGGAAAGTTGCCCATCAGCGGCCATTTTCGCAACGTGAAGCGCTTTCCGGAAGCCATTCAGGAACCCGACGTACTAATTATGCGCTTTGATTCCGAGCTGTACTTTGGCAACTGCGAATATTTCAAAGAGTCTCTGGAAGAGTTGGTGGCTAAAAAAGGCCCTGAATTAAAAGTCATTATCCTCGACGCAGCCCATATCAACGACCTCGACTCTACCGCCTACCACATGCTCGACGAAATGGTTGACGAACTCAAAGCCAAAAATATCTGGTTTTTCTGGGCAGGCACTATAGGCCCCGTGCGCGATACGCTGTTCCGCTGCGGTATGATGCACAAAATAGGCCTCGACAGCCATTTTATGAATATCGACGATGCGCTGGATTATTACCACCACTTGAGGGATGACGGCCTCGATATGAAGATTGATACGGAGGCTTTGCAAACGAATGAGGGGGAGAGGGAGTGAGAGGGAGATGTTTGATGTTGGATGTCATTTATTTATATGATATAGTTGAAAACATGAAGATTCTTTCATATTTTTACAATTCATCTCCCGGCACGGGCATGGGGATCAATCTATAGCGTATGAAATTCGGTTTTGTCATAGACAATAGAAAGTGCATCGGCTGCCATGCCTGCACCACGGCCTGCAAGTCGGAGCACAACGTGCCCGTAGGCGTCAACCGCACCTGGGTAAAGCAAGTTGAAAAAGGGGTATTCCCCAATACGCGACGCCTGTTTTCAGTGATGCGCTGCAACCACTGTACCGATGCGCCTTGCGTAGAAATTTGCCCCGTGGAAGCTTTGTATTTCCGCCCCGACGGCATCGTCGATTTTGACAACCGGCGCTGTATCGGCTGCAAATCTTGTATGCAGGCATGTCCCTACGACGCGCTATATATCGACCCCGCCAACCACACGGCGGCAAAGTGCAACTATTGCGCACACCGCATAGATATAGGCCTGGAGCCCGCTTGCGTCAACGTCTGCCCCGAACACGCCATTATCAGCGGCGATATGAACGACCCCGATACCGAGATCGCCCAATTGCTGGCACGCGAGCAGGTGAGCGTGCGCAAGGCCGCCAAAGGCACCGTGCCCAACCTGTATTATATTGACGGCGACGAAGCTTCGCTCAACCCCATGGCTACCGAAAAAGGCGGCGAATATTTCTGGAGCTATCAGGCACGCGGCGTGGGCCACTACGCCAAGTTTACCGAAAAACTGGCCTTCAGCGAGGGCGACCTCGTGTTGGCCGCAATGGAGAAAAACGGACAACACACCACCGCAGGACAGGTAGCCCAAAACGGCGCCGCCAAATCGATAGATATCCTCATGGGCAAAACGCAACGGGTGTACGACGCCCCCGACAAAGGCGTGCTATGGGGCTGGGAAGTGTCGGCCTACGTGCTCACCAAAGCTATCTCGGCAGGCGCTTTCTTATTGCCGGCAATAGCCCTGCTGACAGGCTTGGCTGAGGTGAGCTATCAGACCTGGATGGCAGGACTGGTACTCGGCCTGGTATTCCTCCTCGCCACCGGCTTGTTGTTGGTGAAAGACCTCGACCGCCCCGACCGCTTCCTCAACGTACTCCTGCGCCCGCAATGGCGCTCCTGGCTGGTACGCGGCGGCTATAGCATTACGATTTTCGGCGGTATACTCGCCCTGCTGGCCGTAGCCGGCTGGTTTGGCTGGTCGCAGGTAACCATCATAGGCGGCATTATCGGTATTGTGATGGCTGTCATTGTGGCTGTATACACTGCCTTCCTGTTTGCACAGGCCCGCGGCCGCGACTTTTGGCAGAGCCCGTCATTGGCGCTGCACATGCTTATCCACAGCTTTATGGCCGGCGGCGCCGCCCTGGCTATCGCCGGCTTGTGGCTCGACAACGGCATCGACTGGCCCGTTTACCTCCGCAATTTACTGATGATCGCCCTCTCGTTTAACCTGCTCACTCTGCTGGTAGAACTGAGTATTACGCACCCCACCGAAGAAGCCAAACGCACAGTTCATTCGATTCTCAAAGGCCGCTACCGCAATTTGTTCTGGGGAGGCGCCGTAGTGCTGGGCAACCTGCTACCTATAGCCTTCCTGTTCGTCGCCGCCGCCGATCCCACGATGCTCGCCCTCACCGGCGTACTCATCCTGGCCGGCATCTATGCCACGGAGCATATTTGGGTGGAAGCGCCCCAGCGGATTCCGTTGAGTTAGCCGTTGTGGGTTATGGGTTGTAGGTAAATATCAACTATTTATGTGACGTACATCACAATACGGTCCTTGCTGGAGTTTTAATTTTATGCTTGCAAAAGCAATTTTTTCGATCACAAGCATCTAAAAATCAATTAAAGTCATGGCTGATTATCAAATCCTGGTTGTGGGCGGCGGCAACGCCGGGCTTTCTACGGCTGCACAGTTGCTGCTCAAAGACAAATCTCTGAAAATTGGCATCATCGAGCCTTCGGAAAAACATTATTATCAACCCGCCTGGACACTCGTGGGCGGCGGTACGTTTGACATAAACGACACCGTGCGCAACGAAGCCGATTTTATCCCCGAAGGCGCCACCTGGATCAAAGACGCCGTGGCTACTTTCGAACCCGAACAAAATCAAGTGACTTGCGTCAGCGGCAAAAAATATACCTACGACTACCTCGTAGCAGCCCCAGGCATTCAGCTCGACTGGCATAAGATCAAAGGCCTCAAAGAGACCCTGGGTAAAAACGGCGTGACGAGCAATTATTTGTTCCAATACGCTCCTTACACTTTTGAATGTTTGAAAAATCTGAAAGGCGGCAATGCTATTTTTACCAGCCCCGGCACACCGATAAAATGCGGCGGCGCCCCGCAAAAAATCATGTATCTCGCCGCTGACTATCTGCGTAGGAAAGGATTGCTGGATAAGTCCAATATCCACCTGTACAGTGCCGGTACAATTATTTTTGGTGTCCCCAAATACGCTGCTACGCTCCAAAAAGTAGTTGACCGTTACGGTATCAAAACCCACTTTTATCACGAACTCGTAGAGATCGACGGCGAGAAAAAACTGGCATGGTTTGAAGTTACCGCCCCCGACGGCAATAAGTCACGCGTAGAAGTGACCTTCGAGATGATTCACGTAGTACCCCCGCAAAGCGCCCCCGACTTCATCAAAAACAGTCCGCTGGCTATGCCCGGCAATCCCCTCGGATGGATCGACGTCGATATGCATACGATGCAACATGTCCGCTACCCAAATATTTTCGCCCTTGGCGATGCTACTAATACGCCCAACGCCAAAACCGGCGCAGCTGTACGCAAACAAGCGCCCGTGGTGGTGAAAAACCTGCTGGCGCTTATGCACGGCCATAAAATGCATGGCCATTACCTGGGCTACGGCTCCTGCCCGCTGGTTACCGGCTACGGCAAACTCGTGCTCGCCGAATTCGGCTACGACAACAAGGTGATGGAAACTTTCCCCTTCGACCAAGGCAAAGAACGCTTTTCAATGTGGCTGCTGAAGAAATACGTGCTGCCCTGGATGTACTGGAATCGGATTCTTTCGGGGAAGGCGTGAGGGAGGTTGTGGGTTGTCGGTTGTGGGTTGTCGGTTAAACTTGAAACCGACAACCCACAACCGATAACCGATAACAACCCACAACAATTATTTGAATATATGAAGAAATGTTCATAAATTTATATCCGCTACTTAATGGATGAATTATGAACAAAAGAAAGCCCTCCCTGATAGAGCGCATCGCCGAGCAACTGCGCATCATTCCCAACCTGCATCAGGAAGAAATAGACCTGCCGAGGCTGACTGAGCCGGGCGACCTTACCAAATTTCCACCCCCGGAGAAGTGGGACGACTGGACCGAATACGAAGCCACCGCCTGGCCCCGCCACGAGAAAAAGCATTACACCATAGTGCCTACTACTTGCTTCAACTGCGAGAGCGCCTGCGGCATGTTGGCTTATGTAGATAAAAGCACCAACCGGGTGCGCAAATTCGAGGGCAACCCCTATCACCCCGCGAGCCGGGGACGCAACTGCGCCAAGGGGCCTGCCACTGTCAATCAGCTAAACGATACCGACCGCATACTATACCCGCTGAAACGCAAAGGCCCCCGCGGCTCCGGCGAGTGGGAGCGCGTAAGCTGGGAAGAAGCCCTCAACGATATCGCAGGCCGCATTAATAAAGCTATCAAGGAAGGTCGCAACAACGAAGTAGCCTATCACGTAGGCCGCCCCGGCCACGAAGGCTACATGGACCGTGTACTGCAAGCCTGGAACGTGGACGGCCACAACAGCCACACCAACGTGTGCTCTTCGGGCGCCCGCTTCGGTTATGCCGTGTGGTACGGCCACGACCGCCCCAGTCCCGACCACGCCAACGCCAAATTCATCCTGCTGGTGAGCGCCCACCTCGAAAGCGGTCACTATTTCAACCCCCACGCCCAGCGCATCATCGAAGGCAAAATGAAGGGCGCCAAACTGGCCACCCTCGACCCGCGGCTAAGCAATACCGCCAGCTTGTCGGACTACTGGATGCCCTCCTACCCCGGCACCGAAGCCGCTGTGCTGCTGGCGATGGCCAAGGTGATCCTCGACGAGGGCCTATACAACCGCGAATACCTGCACGACTGGGTGAACTGGCAACAATATCTCACTACGGTTTACCCCGACCGCGCCTGCACTTTCGAAAACTTTATCGAAGCCATGCGCGAGGTCTACGCCGAATATACGCCCGAATTTGCCGAGCAGGAAAGTGGCGTAAAAGCCGAAATGATCGTAGAAGTCGCCCGCCTCATCGGCGAGGCAGGCACGCGTTTTGCCACCCACAACTGGCGCAGCGCCTCCAGCGGCAACCTCGGCGGTTGGGCAGTGGCGCGCACGTTGCACTTCCTCAACGTACTCACCGGCAGCGTGGGCACCGTAGGCGGCACCTCGCCCAATACCTGGAACAAATTCCACCCCAAGTTTTTCGACCACCCGCCGGCACAAAAATTCTGGAACGAACTCCACTTCCCCAACGAATATCCGCTGGCGTATTTCGAAATGAGCTTCCTGCTGCCCCACTTCCTCAAAGAAAACCGGGGCAAAATGGACGTATACTTTACCCGCGTGTTCAACCCGGTGTGGACTTACCCCGATGGCTTCTCCTGGATCGAAATGCTCACCGATGAGAGCAAGATGCGCCTCCACGTAGCCCTCACCCCCACCTGGAACGAAACCGCCTATTACGCCGACTACGTGCTGCCGATGGGTCTGGCCAGCGAACGCCACGACCTCAACAGCTACGAAACCCACGCCGGCGTGTGGATAGCCTTCCGCCAACCCGTGCTGCGCGAAGCCGCCCGCCGGGCCGGCAAAGAAGTCACTTTTACCTACGAGGCCAACCCCGGCGAAGTATGGGAAGAAGACGAATTCTGGATCGAGCTGTCGTGGCGCATGGACCCCGACGGCAGCCTCGGCATACGCAAACACTTCATTTCTCCCTATCGCCCAGGCGAAAAGATCAGCATCGACGAATACTATCGCTTTGTTTTTGAACATACCAAAGGGCTGCCCGAAGCCGCCGCCAAAGAAGGCCTCGACGCCCTCGAATACATGCGCAAATACGGCGCTTTTGTGGTAGAAGAACACGCCTACAACAAACACCTAGACGAACTCAGCGCCGCCCAACTCGAAGGCTCGGAAACGGACCCCGCTACGCAGATAATCCGCAAAAACGGCAAAGACATCGGCATTATGCTCAATGGCAAAGCCGTGGTGGGCTTCCCTACCCCTTCTCGCAAAAACGAGTTTTACTCGCAGACGATGTCCGACTGGAAGTGGCCGGAATACACCATTCCTACGTATATCAAAAGCCATATCCACGAGTCGGAGATGGACCGCGAGAAAGGCGATTTCCCGCTGGTGCCCACCTTCCGCATACCCACGCTGATCCACTCGCGTTCGGGCAATGCCAAGTGGTTGTATGAAATCTCCAACCGCAACCCCGTGTGGATGCACCCCAGCGATGCCGCCAAATTTGACATCAAAACCGGCGACCTGGTGCGCGTAAACACTGCTATCGGATACTTTGTCGACAAAGTATGGGTCACCGAAGGCATGAAACCCGGCGTAGTAGCCTGCTCGCACCACCTGGGCCGCTGGCGCCGTCCGCAGGATGCCACCGCCAACCGCTGGGCCCTCAACACCGTCAGCATCGAAAACGACGGCAAAGGCGGCTGGCGCATGCGCACCCTCGAAGGCATCAAACCCACTAAAACCTCCGACCCCGATACGGCGCGCATCTTCTGGAGCGACGGCGGCGTACACCAGAATATCACGTTTCCGGTACACCCCGACCCCATCAGCGGCATGCACTGCTGGCACCAGAAAGTGCGCATAGAACGCGCCCACGCCGACGACCGCTACGGCGACGTGTGGGTGGATACCAATAAGTCGTTTGAGGTGTACAAGGAATGGCTGGCGATGACGCGCCCGGCCCCCGGCCCCAATAACCTGCGCCGCCCCCTGTGGATGAAACGGGCGTTGAGGCCGAGTGAGGAGACGTTTTATTTGTAAGTGACGACCACGTAGGGTGAACGTTTACCGTTCACCACCGAGGCGGTGACAAGGTGACGACCACGTAGGGTGAACGTTTACCGTTCACCACCGAGGCGGTGACAAGGTGACGACCACGTAGGGTGAACGTTTACCGTTCACCACCGAGGCGGTGACAAGGTGACAGGCGGGAGGGTCTTTACCGAAATGAAATCGCACTCAAAGGCACACTATGCTCCACCCGCTGGTTATTCCGGATGTCAAAAATTTTCATTTTGATCATCGGATCGGGTATACGACCTCCTGACCGGCAGTTTATACTTCGCGCCGCCATAAATTGGGCATGATCCTGGGTTGGGCGCGAAGTATAATGCCGCAAAGCCGGAAAAGTTATGCCTAACTTGTCCCGTACCGACACTTGACGGCGTGCGGTATAGCTCCTTATTTTTATTTATTCGCAGGATTGATGACGAATCATACTTCCCATCCTTCCAACATCCCCGCTATCCTGGTTGAAACGGTATCAGGGCGAAAGGAGCGTCTCCGTGTTAAAAAAAATATTAATCAAGCTAAATTATTTGCAAAAAGCAGTAAAAAACACTACCTTTAGCAAAATTTTACGCTTGTGGTCAACATCAAATCCAATATAAGCCTGGGGAAATGGGTAGAAGAACAACTATCCCAAGGCAGATATGCTTTTGCCTTGGCTACACTGAGAAAGCATTTTGCACAGCAAACCGAAACAGCGATAAAACACGCTCTTATCCGCTTGGCGCACAAAGGCAAAGTAATATCCGTGCATAAGGGATATTACCTCATCATACCGCCCCAATACGCCATCAAGGGCATACTGCCGCCCGCTGTATTTCTGGATGCCCTCATGCGATTTTTAGGGCGACCGTATTACATCGGTTTGCTAAATGCCGCTGCCTATCATGGCGCCTCTCACCAACAGCCCCAGGAATATTTTGTGATGACCAATTTCCCGGTGCTTCGCCCTACCTTAAAAAAGGGCTTAAAAATTAATTACACCAGCATAAAGCAGATCCCTGAAAGCCTGTTAGAACAGCGAAAAACAGAAACGGGATATGTGAACGTGTCCAGCCCTGCATTAACGGCCACTGACCTGGTACAGTTTGAAAAAAGGATCGGCGGGCTCAACCGTGCCGCTACTGTACTGAACGAATTAGCCGAAGCGCTCCGCCCGGCAGATTTTGACAAGCCTTTATTCGACCACGCCCCGGTTACCGCCCTGCAGCGCCTGGGCTATTTATTGGAATTCGCCTGCAACCAACCCGATCTTGCAGATGCACTGTATGCCGCCATGGAAAAACACGACTTACCTCTTTTTCGGATACCGTTAAAAGCATCAGGGGCTGTCAAAGGGTTTTCCAGTGAGAATCGGTGGAAGGTGATTGTGAATGTGGAAATTGAGATTGACGAATGATACCTCAAACGTATATTACCGAATGGAGCGGGGTGGTTCCGTGGCAGGCGAAGATCTATCGATTTGAATCCAAGTTTCCGCTTCTCCTTCCCATCCTTCCAACATCCCCGCTATCCTGGTTGAAATCGGTACCGGGGAGGATCGTGCATCTCAGATAGCGAAAGCCTAAGAGCTCCCTCGGAGGTGACGGAAACTGCAGGGTGCGTAGTTGATTGTCAAGAAAAGGCATATTTTATCTCACAAACTGTTTGCGTATATTACTTGGTTTTTTGTATATTACAACGTCGTTTGTCAAGCGGAAGGAGATAACATTCTACCAGCATCACAGCATTGTAATTATTTGACAACGCTACGCAGCGTCTGGTATATTTTTTATATTAAAATTAACACTTTGTGTAAATAAAAATCGTAAATTTGCAGTGAACATAACCTTCAAAGACAAAAAACTGATGAAAACTGCCGGCGACCTCCTCCATAATCAATACCTTCCGCAAACCGTCTCCCACCCCGGCGAGACCCTCCGGGAAAAACTCGAAGAACTAAAGATGGGCCCCAAAGAATTTGCCGTGCGGACGGGAAAACCGGAGAAAACGATTTCGGAAGTCCTGAACGGCAACAGTGCCATCACGCCCGATATGGCCGTGCAATTCGAAAACGTACTGAAAATCCCCGCGCGCTTTTGGCTACAGCGGCAATATCACTACGACGAAGCGCTTGCCCGGCATAAACAAGAACAAGAAATAGAACAGGCCACAGCATGGGCAAAAGCATTTCCTTATGCCCAAATGACTCAATTCGGCTGGGTGCCGCCGGCCAAGTCTGTTCCAGAGAAAGTACGCGCCTTATTCGACTTTTTCGGCATCGCCGTCGCCGATGCATGGGAAGATTTTTTTCTTCATGCCAAATTAAAAACCACGTTCCGTATTTCACTTACACCTACCAAAACACCCCATGCGTTATCCGCCTGGCTGCGAAGAGGAGAAATACAGGCCGGGCAAATCCAGGCTCCTTCCTTTGACGAGAAAAAATTAAAAGCTGCATTGCCCCGGTTGAAACGGCTGATGGCCGAGAACCCTGCTGATTTCTTCCAGCAGGCGCAGGTCTTGTGCCTGCAAGCCGGGGTAAAAGTCGTTGTCACACCCAATCTACCCAAAGCCCCTATCAGCGGCGCCGCCCGCTGGGTGCACGACAATCCCCTGATCCAGCTCTCCAACCGCTACCAGCGCCACGACAGCTTTTGGTTTTCCTTTTTCCACGAGTTAGGTCACATCCTCCTGCACGGCAAAAAAGACGTTTTCCTGGAAGACATCGAATACTCCGACAAGGACAAGCAAAAAGAACAGGAAGCCGATGACTTCGCCGTACAATGGACATTGCCAGTGGAACAGGAAGCTATCCTCCGCGAAGCACTGCCCCTGTCTGATTCAGCCATAGAACAATTCGCCCGACTGTGGGGCACGCATCCCGGTATTCTTGTAGGGAGGTTACATTATCGGGGGCTTGTGCCGCATGCCCGGTTGACGAGATGGATTGAGCGAATGGAATTGAGTGTAGATTGAGCGTATTGTTTTCTTATGCCCACCGCAGTATCCACGAATAGCTGCTTTTTACCAGGTATTCGATTATCTGAAATGTGCTGGATTTTTTATCACAAAGTCAATATGATTCTATTCGATTATTATTTGTTTCGCAATCCCAATCAAACGTCCTTCTCTTCGAATTAAAATAGTGTAGCCGCCTTCCTGTGTTGGGGCCTGAAATGACGGCTGGTTTGTCAAAATATTTTTGGAGACCAATCTTCCCTGCATATCAAAAACAAGCACCTCAAACCTTTCGTTATTTGTTAAATCACTGCTGATTGTCAGGCTCTGCCCAACCGCGCAAGGGTTTGGAAAAATTGAAACGCGCTTTTGAAAATCAGCAATTTTGTCAACATTCACAATCGTTTTTATGTGATACCATTCTTCCGTCAGGCGGGTTAGCAACCACTCGTCGGTGGCCACAAAATAATTGTATCTTTCTTCTTTAAAGTATATTGCGTCGTTTCCCAAGTCTTCATATTCTAGATACCGTCGTATTGTTGGCACGTGCAGGAGTGAGTCAGCCCAATAGGAATAGAAAATAACGGAATCAGGTCTGTTGCTATACATTTCCTGTCCGCTGAATGTCAGCTCTTTTCCATAATACCTCCATTCCCCATTATCCCATATAAACCCATTTTCAATAATGGTATCTTGCCCCAGATAGTCATAGGTTGCCATAGCCACATTGTTGCATATTCCGTTATTGGAAAAACTGTAATTGCATCTCCTGAGCGTGTCTAAAAGGTCGTCATTGCCGTAAACCCAGTTGGTTCGGCTTGTAAAGTATTCCCCGTTTATGGAGGAGTTTATCCTTATTTCCTGAATAAGATGACCGGCAGTATCATATTCAAATAGCCTTCCCCTGTTATAATCGAACGCTCCGTTTGAATCGGCATAATATTCGGCCTCCTCGGTATTATTCCCGTTCGCGTCAAAGATTTTTTCTTTTTTGTAAAAATTAACCCAAGCTCCATTCTTCCAATGTTGGAGCAGATACAAAGTATCGAGATTTGGATTTTCGTAGAAATAGGTATGTAACGCAGAATTTTCAAAAGCAGAATTTTCATACTGTTCAGTCAAAATCGAGATTATTTTTCCGTCTTCATAAGCAGTTGTGTTCCTGCTGAAAAGCTTCCACTCGTTGTTTGTATCAAGTATTTCGGACAACAGGTAAACCGTATCTGCCCCATAAGAATAATTGTGCCTTGAAGCCGGATTCCTCCTTTGGATTAAGCTATCGTTTGAATTATAGGAAAAACCTGCCCAGGATTCGCTTACCACAGTATCGCCATGAAAACCAATTGCCCATGACCATGTGTATAGACTATCCATCAGCAGTGGGATGTAATTTTGTGATGGCAGGCTGTTGGATATTAGTAATGTGATGGCTGTTAGGTAGAGATGTTTCATGTTTGTTGGGACTATTGTTAAGGTGGATGTTAGCATGGCCGGCAAGCCGGGGTGCTCTGCAATTTATTGTTTTCCGTTTAGACCGCCCAATTCTTCCGTCAATTTTTCCTTCAAATCAATTATTCTTTCGTATGACAAACATTTATGTCCTTGAATATCAAATTGTAAATCTTTGATATCTTTTGCAAGGAGAATAGTTGGCTTACTTTTTCCCCATGCATATCCGACTTCTAAATACACATTAGGGTTCGCTCCGCTAAGTTCGGCAATTAAACACTTTGCTTTCTCAATTTTATCCAAAATTCTTGCAAGTATTTCTCCTGTAAATGAATCTTCATCAATTCTCTCACACAATAACCCATTCTCATGTGCCGCTCCTTGTATGCCAAAGTAAAATATATCGTCAAACTCCTTATTGAAAGGTATAGCGACAAATACGAATGGTTTTTCTTCTACTTTCATTTCGACAAGTGAAGATTTAGCATGTATTTCAGTATTAGAATTTGTTGCTGTCATAATAGCGCATTTCCATTCAGTTGAGGTTTTTGTCGAAAAATTAAAATCATAGGCAAGTTCGGCGGTGTACCTTTTCAATCTTTCGAAACGGTCTTTGTCTTTTTCTACGATAAAAATTTTTTCAACTTTATCGCCTATTAACCCTTCATCCAAAGCATTCTTTATTCCTCTAAGTTGTGATTGAAATGCTTCTGCCTCATCTAGACCATACCCAACTCCATGAATTGTAAAAGCAACTGAACGAGTCAATCTCAATGATTTTGTTATTCTAGCTAGTGGTGCAAAATATAAATTTCGCATAAGTTGTTAATTAGAAAGGGGCTTACCATTGTAAGTCCAGTTAAAAGGTTTAGCCATCGTCCGGTTAAAATAGTCGATAAACCGGAGAATTTGTTCTTTGAGGTCTTG
>Ga0209573_1001058_pt1 | contig 46722 bp, 48 predicted proteins | sample TNRBio252014_DNA_FD_185870 | JGI IMG/M metagenome (GOLD analysis project Ga0209573, IMG submission 185870) | Wastewater treatment Type I Accumulibacter community from EBPR Bioreactor in Madison, WI, USA - TNR Reactor_6/25/2014_ DNA (SPAdes)... | ecosystem: Engineered > Bioreactor > EBPR >... | reverse complement strand
ACTGGTCGACGCCCTCGGCCGATGTGCTCGAGACAGGGCTGTACGAACCCTATGCCGTGCAATCCATCGTTATCGAGGGTGCCAAACCCCATCCCACCGTCCTCGTGCAGTCCGCCGCCATGGCTTCAGTGGCGCCACCTAAGCCGAACTACCGACCCCATCTGCCCCGCGCCGTTATCGAGGATGGTGTCCTGTCGGACGCCCAGCTCGAGAGCGTTGTCTATGCTGGTGAGGCCCATGCCCAGCTTCTTGGTGGCACATTCACGGTCAACGAGACCTTCGACAGTGTGGAACCGGCGGCTGAAGACGCCGAGAATGCCGTGCGGTTCCGTCGTGGGTTCTATCTCGGCGATGGCACCGGCGCCGGCAAGGGCCGTCAGGTCGCCGGCATCGTCCTCGACAACTGGCTGAAGGGACGCAAGAAAGCTCTCTGGATCTCGAAGTCGGACAAACTGCTGGAAGATGCGCAGCGCGATTGGGCCGCGCTGGGACAGGAGAAGCTTCAGATCGTGCCATTGTCGCGGTTCAAGCAGGGGACACCGGTGACGCTCAGCGAGGGCATCCTCTTCACGACCTATGCCACCCTGCGCTCGGACGAGCGTCAGGGACCTGATGGTACGGTCAAAGCCTCACGCCTCAAGCAGGTCATCGACTGGCTGAACGGGACGACGTCTGCGGCCGTATCGAACAGCCCTGTGTCGGTTGCGGCGGCAGCTGGCATGGCTTCGCCCGTATCGACCTTTGACGGAGTGATCGTGTTCGATGAAGCCCACGCCATGGCCAATGCTGCGGGTGAGAAGGGCGAACGCGGAGACAAGGCGGCGTCGCAGCAGGGACGTGCCGGCATCCGTCTGCAGAATGCCTTGCCCGGGGCGCGCGTGCTCTATGTCTCGGCGACGGGAGCGACGACAGTCTCCAATCTCGCCTACGCCACCCGTCTTGGCCTCTGGGGTTCGACGGATATGCCCTTCGCGACCCGCGAAGCGTTCGTCGAAGCGATGGAATCCGGCGGCATCGCTGCGATGGAGGTCCTGGCGCGCGATCTCAAAGCCCTCGGGCTCTACACCGCAAGGGCGCTGTCCTATGCCGGTGTCGAGGTCGAGATGCTGGAGCATCCGCTGTCAGTGGAGCAGATCCGAATCTATGATGCCTATGCCTCCGCCTTCGAGATCATCCACAACAACCTCAATGCGGCGCTTGAGGCGGCGGGGATCACCGGCGAGGGCGGCAAATCCTACAACCGGAATGCCAAGTCAGCGGCGAAATCAGCCTTCGAGTCCAACAAGCAGCGCTTCTTCAATCACCTGATCACAGCGATGAAGGTGCCGAGCCTCATCCGTGCCATTGAGAATGACATGGACGCAGGCCATGCCTCGGTGATCCAGATCGTTTCGACCAACGAGGCCCTGCTGGAACGCAGGCTGGCCGAGATCCCGACAGCGGAATGGAACGATCTCACGGTGGACATCACGCCGAGGGAGTATGTCCTGGATTACCTCGCGCATTCCTTCCCGACGCAGCTCTTCGAGGTGTATTCCGACGCTGACGGGAACCTGCAGTCCCGCCCTGCCATCGACGCGGACGGCAACCCGATACTATCAAGAGAAGCGGTGGAGCGCCGGGACCGGCTGATCGAGCACCTCGCTTCGTTGCCGGCGGTGCAGGGCGCTCTGGACCAGATCATTCAGCGCTTCGGCACCGACATGGTCGCGGAGGTGACGGGACGCAGCAGACGGATCGTCGCAAAACCGAACCCTGACGGCTCCCAGCGCCTCTGCGTCGAAAACAGGGCTGCGTCTGCCAATCTCGGCGAGACCCGCGCGTTCCAGGGGGATCAGAAGCGCATTCTCGTCTTCTCCGACGCCGGCGGTACAGGACGGAGCTATCACGCCGAGCGCTCGGCGAAGAACCAGCGCCTCAGGGTTCACTATCTTCTGGAACCGGGATGGAAGGCGGATAACGCGATTCAGGGGCTGGGACGCACCAACCGGACCAATCAGGCGCAGCCCCCGCTGTTCCGGCCCGTCGCGAGTGACGTCAAGGGCGAGAAGCGCTTCCTCTCCACCATCGCACGGCGTCTCGATACGCTCGGCGCGATCACGCGGGGACAGCGCCAGACCGGGGGACAGGGCATGTTCCGGGCCGAGGACAATCTCGAATCCGTCTATGGCCGCCTCGCCCTGCGTCAGCTCTACCAGCTGATCTATGCGGGCAAGGTCGAGGGGTGCTCCCTCGAGCGCTTCGAAGGCGCTACCGGCCTCAACCTTACGGATCGTGACGGCAGCCTCCTCGAGGACCTCCCGCCCATCACGACCTTCCTCAATCGTATTCTCGCCCTGCCCATCGTGCTGCAGAACCGCCTCTTCGAGGTCTTCGAAAGCCTGATGGAAGCCGCGGTCGAGGGAGCCATGCAGGCCGGAACCTTCGACATCGGGGTTGAGACAGTCAGGGCTGAGAGCTTGCTGGTGCAGGAACAAAGGGTGATCGCGACCCATCGGGGCAGCGGCGCCACGACATCCCTGATGACCCTACTCAGGAAAGACCGCACCGAGATCACGAGCATCGAAGAAATTCTGGCCCAGCGCGACAGCAGTTCACGCGCAAAGCTGATGCTCAACCGGCAATCCGGTCGCGCCGCGCTCGTGATGCCGACGACCAGTCTCATGCTGGATGACGGCACTGTAGCGCCCCGCGTCCGCCTGATCCGACCGACCCAGCGTGACGTGATGACGGTGGAGACCCTGCAAAAATCCCAGTGGCGGGAGGTGGGCGAGCAATCCTTCCGATCCGCATGGGAGCACGAGGTTGCAGAGACGCCGCAGTTCACGGAGAGCAGGTTCCATATGGTGGTCGGCCTGCTGCTGCCGGTATGGAAGCAGTTCCCCGAGGAGAACACGCGGGTCTATCGCCTGCAGACCGATTGTGGCCAGCGTCTGATCGGGCGGCTGGTCTCACCCGCGACAGCCGCAGCCCTCAAGGAGGTGCTGCTCTCCGAGCCACCTGCCCTGTCAGCCGAGGATGCGGCAGCAACGATCATCCGGGACAACGCTGGCCTCATCCTTCGTGACGGCCTTGTCCTGAAGCGCTCCCTCGTCATGGGACGTCAGCGGATCGAACTCACGGGCTTCTCCGATCTCGATGTGCAGCGCCTCAAAGCCCTTGGGCTGATGTCGGAGATCATTGCGTGGAAGTTGAGATTGTTCGTGCCCCTCAGCGAGGATGCACCGACAATCCTCGGCAAACTCTTCGACCTCTATCCCCTCCTCCGCATCGTGCCTTCGGCACGCGTCAGCGCAGCGTGAGGGAAACCCGATGTCGTATCATCCCAACCGCGCCGGTTCCTCGGCGCGTGACCTCTCCATGCAACTCGCGGACCGCGCCGAAGCGGTCTGCCGGCACTATCTCTCAAACGGAAGGCGCTCCGGCGGCTACTGGATCGTCGGCGATACCGGCAATGCCAAGGGTCGCTCGATGTTCGTCCGCCTCACCGGCCCCGCAGCCGGTAAGGGCGCGCGAGGCCGCTGGCAGGATTTAGCGACGGATCAATTTGGCGATCTCCTCGACCTGATCGCGGCGCGGGAGGGCCACCGTACGCTCAGGGATACGCTGGCCGAGGCTCGTCGCTTCCTCGGAAAGCCGGAAAGGGCCCACGATGATGGCTACGCCCGTGAGCGTGACCACAGACTGCGGACCGACACCAGTTTCATCGCGCGTCGGATCTGGTCTGAAGGGCTGCCGTTGGCCGGGACAGTTGCAGAGGCCTATCTCTGTGCCCGCAGCCTCGAGCCGCCCTACCCCGCTGATCTCCGCTTCCACCCCAGGGTGGAATACCGCTGCTATGACACCGGCGAGATCACTCACCACCCTGCCCTGCTGGCGGCCGTCAGGGATGCCTCAGGCGCCCTCAGGGGCATCCAGCGGACGTGGCTGGCTCCGGGAGGCGGGAAAGCCAGCCTCGACGATCCCAGGAGGTCCCTGGGTCATCTCCATGGCCACGGCGTGTGGCTTCGCCACGGTGACACGCTCCGGAACGGCGGTTCGGAGCACCATTCCGGCATCTTCCTGATCGGCGAAGGCGTCGAAACTGTCCTGTCACTGCGCAGTGTGATCTCTGCAACTGCCCCCGACGCGGGTCTCGCGCCTTGCGTCGAGCTTGTTGCCGCGCTTTCGGCGTCCCACCTCGCCGGGTTCATCCTGTCTTCTCGCGTTCATCATCTCCTGATTGCCCGCGATAACGACCCCGCCGGGATCAGGGCGGCACGGAAACTTGCCACCAGAGCTGCGGTTGCAGGCATACCCGTGACGATCCTTCGGCCAGTCCTCAAGGACTTCAACACGGACCTGCGGCTGCTCGGCAGGGAAGTGCTGATCGCCACCATCGCGCGGCAATGGCCTGCCCTCCTTGCGGCGTGAGGGCGTTAACACTTTCTTAATCCCCTGCCATCGGCCGCGTTCAGGCCCCCTACCCGCTTCGCCTTGCCGGTCTCAGGGCCCTCGCATCCCGGGCCTTGGAGAGACGGTCGATCGGGCCACAGGTTCGTAACCCCTGCAACCGCTAGCGCGGTCCTCCTCTTCGTTCCGGCCCCGTTGGGGTGCAGGCGTTCCGCCCCTGCGCCCGTTTATCGCCCGTCAAGGCCCCGCGCGGATGCGGGGTCGACCGGAAAGGCGAAAAGAGATGTTTCATGATCCTGAACTCACCCATGGCAGGCGTGCCCAAGACCAGGTGTCCCCCTCTGCCCACCTCCTTGAGGAACTCCAGCTCCACGGCTACCGCCCGCTGGAAGAGGATGGCGATGCGCGTCCCCTGCCCTCTCCCGAAGCTGCCGAACAGGCGCTGACCGCGATTTTCGAAGCCGCCGCAGGCCTCTTCGCTGAGACCCGTCTTGAAGCCGACCTCTCCGATCTCCTCTGGGGCGTCACCAACCTCTTCCATCGCCAGACCGAACGCATGGGCCGCTTGCTCGATGACAACGAGATCGCGCAGCGCAATTCTCAGGCGCAGCAGGATGGTTCCGAGGTGAAGTCCGTCGAACTCGAGCGCCTGACCGCACAGGGCATGTCGCTGATCGAACGGCGCAACGCCTTCGAGTATTTCCGGGACACATCCGCCAACCTCTTCGCCGTCGAGACGGGATCATCCTGGCGTCCGCGCTCCGGCTCCCTCGTCAATCACCGCGCCCTCACCTCGGCCATGATCGACAGCCGTGACTTCATCAACGCCCGGAAGGTCTCGGAGAACACCGTTCTGGTTCCTGCCGGCCACCGCATCGGCTTTGCCGGCGGCACAGACTACAATGATCACGCCAGAATTTGGGACATCCTCGACAAGACCCGCGCCAAGCATGCCGACATGGTACTATTGCACGGCGGAGGATCGCGCGGCGCCGAACGCATTGCCGCGTGCTGGGCGGAGAGTCGCAAGGTGCCGCAGGTCGTGTTCAAGCCGGATTGGGCCAAGCATCGCAACGCCGCGCCGTTCAAACGCAATGATCAACTCCTGGAAGCTCTGCCGATCGGGATGATCCTCTTCCCAGGCTCCGGCATCGTCGAAAACCTCGGCGACAAGGCCCGCAAGCTTGGCATCCCGGTCTGGAAATGCGGGCAGGGGGCGTGAGCCCCCATTTCCGCTTCATCACCGAAACATCGGACACCATCTGGCCCTGCCTTGGCGGGGCCTTGGTCGTGTCGTCGTCGCCTTGACGGAGAGCATTGCAGGAGCAATGCCCGGACCCGATTATCGGGTGCAAATCTGCGCTCGGCGGCAAAGCAGCACCGCTTGAGTCGCTAGCCATGGCCCAACGCGATCTTTGCTTGTCTTGGCCATTCCTGACAAACCGCACGCCTTTTGGTGCGTCCGCTCCCTCTGGCAGTTGCCAGCTGACGGGCAGCGTGCCGCGATGCCGGAGCTAGAGGGTCTCCGTCCCACTCACTTTTGAACCTGAACAGCACGGGATCGCTGGCCGTGCGGCTCATCGATCAGGCGTGGGTGGATCGGTGGCGTTTCCTGTTGGTTTCGGCGCATTGGTCACCTGAGCGATAGTCCGCAGGCAGGCGAGTGATAGAGCAGGGCGCTTGCACGCAGTCGACCTCCTAAAGTTGCCTGCCGTGCAGGGCAGGGGGTGTTTGCATTTGGAAGTGCCATCCTCGGCATTTCATGGTCCCATCATCGCCATGGCCTCTGATCTGTCCGGATGTGCAGTGCTCCTCGCGCGGTCCAGATGGGCTGATCTGACCGGAGGCCGGATGCGGGGCATCCTCGCTTCGACGCGGCAACGGCCCTCACCAAAAAACTTCCGCCGGCGGGTAAACCCGCCTTTGCATCGCGAACCAAGTTTTTGGGTGAAGTCCGTCCTCCACTTCGTTTCGGTCCCAAGGGATGCCGGTCGCTTCGCCCCCGGTCTTTCGATCGCCATCAGGAACGCGAGAGGCGCGACCTGAAATCAAACAGATGGAGACTTACAATGGCGACGATCGGCACCTTCTCTCTGGCCAAGGACGGCTTCCTCCAGGGCGCAATCAAGACCCTCACCCTCAACACCGAAGCGACCTTCGAGCCGGTCGAAAGCGAGGCCAAGAACGCTCCGTCCTTCCGCCTCTACGCCGGCGATACCGAACTGGGCGCGGCATGGGCCAAGACCTCGCAGAAGTCCGGCACCGAATATCATCAGGTCCGCATCGACGACCCGAGCCTGCCCAAGCCGATCTTCGCCAATCTGGTCGTCAACCGCGATGGCGGCTTCGACCTCCTCTGGAACCGCCCCCGCAAGACCAACACCCGCACCCGGCACTGAGCCGGGGAAGGGCAGAACCGCCCGCCGAGAGGCGGGCGGTTCTTGTTGTCTGCTGACAACGTGCGGCCAGCAGGCGCAGCACCGTTAAGGATCTGTTAACCCTTATTCGCTTGCCAAATCACCGGAATCGGAGCTTTTTGTCAGACGGTAATTCGCCGTCTGACGGCATTAAAGCGTCTGGGAGAATTCATGTGAACGCAGTCGCCGCCATTGACCGAGCTAAAGGGCGCACTCTGTCACGTCTGACGCAGCAGGCTGAGACCCTGTCGGCGCAGTTGCAGTCGCTTAGTGCCTCACTTTTCCCGCCCACGTCAAAAAAACGACTGCGGTCGTTTTCGTCCGGTGAAGTTGCAAAAATAGTCGGGGTCTCCGACGGCTATCTTCGGCAGCTCTCGATAGACGGGTTCGGGCCTATGCCGGAAATTCTGCATGGTGGGCGGCGAGCATACTCTGCTGGGCAGGTGCTCGACCTACGCAAGTATCTCGCGGACACGCGCCCACGCGATGCTCTCGACTTCCTCCCGGTGCGACGTCCTGGCGACAAGCTGCAAATAGTTGCAGTGGCCAATTTCAAAGGCGGTTCTGCCAAGACCACGACGGCGCTTTATCTTTCGCAGTATCTTGCCCTGAAGGGGCAAAGAGTGCTCGCGATTGATCTCGATCCTCAGGCGTCTCTGTCCTCGATGTTCGGCTACCAGCCGGAATTCGAGATTGGCGAGAATGAAACGATTTATGGCGCTTTGCGCTACGATGCATTGCGCCGCCCGATGGCCGAGGTTGTCCGCGAGACTTATTTCGACGGCATTTCGTTGGTGCCTGGAAATCTCGAACTTATGGAATTCGAGCACAATACACCACAGGCCATGATGCAGGGTGGGCTGCGAGGAAATGACGTATTCTTTCGCCGCCTGAGCGCCTGTATTGAGCAGGTCTCAGACGAATTCGACATCGTCGTGATCGATTGCCCGCCGCAATTAGGCTACCTGACGATGGGGGCGCTCAACGCCGCCACGTCCTTGCTGGTGACGATCCATCCGCAGATGGTCGATGTGGCTTCGATGTCGCAATTCCTGCTGATGACATCGGATCTAATGGAGGTCATCGAGGCCGCCGGGGGCAGCTTGGACTATGATTTCATCCGCTACGTTGTGACACGGCACGACCCCAATGATGTGCCCGAAACGCAGATTGTCGCCTTGCTACGCAATCTCTTCGGCGATGATGTCCTGCGCGCCACCGCTTGGAAATCGACCGCTATCGCCAATGCGGGACTGACCAAACAGTCTCTGTATGAACTGGATAAGGGCGCGGTTGGGCGCGGGGCTTATGACCGGGCGCTGGAATCGGTAGATGCCGTCAACGCCGAAATTCTCGAACTCGTCAGAAAGGTATGGGGTCGATGAACAAGCGCACTGACAGGATCAGGACATTGTTTGCGCAACAGCCGCCTTCTGTGTTGTCTGCTGACAACGCTGGGAGTGACAGCCCGCGGATAGCCTCGGGATCCGTGAAAGCCGTGAAGGATAGCTTTTCGCTGGTTGAACGCGAGAACGATGCACTACGTCGGCAGATGTCGGAGCATCCTGGGGTCAGGGATATCGATGTAGCGCTTATCGAGCCCTCGCCTGTGGCAGACCGACTCGTTTCTAACAACGACCAGGCATTCGAGGACCTTCGCAATTCCATCAGGGAGCATGGACAAGAAATTCCTGTCCTGCTTCGGCCTCATCCCGAACGGCAGGGGCAGTATCAAATCGCCTATGGTCACCGGCGTGTGCGAGCGGCGCGTGACCTAGGTCTTCCTGTGAAGGCCGTTGTACGTGCCCTGAACGATGAGCAGCTCGTGGTCGCTCAAGGGGTGGAAAATGCGGCACGCGAAGATTTGAGCTTCATCGAAAGGGCGCTGTTCGCCGAGCGTCTCGAAACACAGGGCTTCAACCGAGCGGTCATCCAGCAGGCGTTGGTGATCGATCGTGCGGAAACATCGAAGCTGATTGCCGTGGCGCGTGCGATTCCGGCGGAAGTGATTCATGCAATCGGCAAGGCACCGCGAGTAGGCCGTGGCCGTTGGCAGGAATTTGCTGATGCGCTCGGAAGTTCAGGCACACCCGAACGAGTGCGAAACGCCTTTGAAGCCCCTGACTTTGTCCTGCTGTCTTCGGATGAGCGCTTTTCGAGGTTGCTGACAGCTGCTCGTGCCACCGAGCGAGTTGCTCAGTTGGCACCGGAGGCAATTCGTACCTCTGATGGACGTGCCATCGGACAGATCCGCGAAACTAAACGTGGTCCGGTTCTCTCATTAGAGGGCGGCAGAAGCGGGGACTTTGGGGCATTTCTGAAAGAACGATTGCCTGCCTTGTTTGAGGAGTTCGAGGTAAGCTCCCGAATAAAATAATCCAGCAATCTAGCCTTGGATCGGCTGTGTCCGGTTCGGAGGCGATAAAACAACGAAAGGTCAACCCGCAAAAGAAAAAGGCCCCCAACGTTTCCGCCGGAAGCCTTCTCCAGATTTCAGCACCTTGAGAATCCCACTTCCGCGAATCGCTGTCAAGAGTCCCGTTGGGACAACCGTCGTTTTGGCGGCCGAATTTCTTTTGCCTGATTGAAGGGCAAAGACGATGGCACATAGATTGGCAACGACGCCCTTCGGGCGGCGAACGATGTCGCTTGGGGTTTTGGCGACGCAGGCAAAGGCTCGGCAGTTTGAGAGCGAAGCGCCTGAGAAGACTGTCCACAAGTGGAAGGTGGTGCAGGCGCTGACCGAGGTGAAGGACAGGCTCGGCCTGCCGGATCGGGCGATTGCCGTGCTCAACGCGCTGCTGTCGTTCCATCAGGAGACGACGATGACGGCGGGTGACGGGCTTGTGGTGTTTCCGTCGAACGCCAAGCTCGCCGCACGAGCGCACGGCGTTGCCTTGGCGACCCTGAAAAGGCATCTGGCGATCCTGGTGGATGCCGGCATCGTCATTCGCCGCGACAGCCCCAACGGTAAGCGCTACGCAAGGCGCGGGGAGGGGGGCGAGATCAGTGAAGCCTTCGGGTTCGATCTAACGCCGCTAGTCGCCCGCGCGGAAGAGTTCGAGCAACTGGCGTCCGAAGTGCAGGCCGAGCGGAAGGCGCTGAGGCTTGCCAGAGAGCGGGTGACGCTGGCGCGGCGGGACATCACCAAGCTGATCACCTTGGGCCTTGAGGAAGGCATCCCAGGCGATTGGGCAAGCCTTCACGCGGCATATCTCGAGCTTGTCGGGGGCCTCAAGCGCTCGGCAACGACCGGAATGCTCCTCGCAAGCGCAGCCGATCTTGAGGAGATGGCCTCGGAGATAGCCAAGCATCTGGAACTTTTTGTCAAATCCTCAGATTCAAGCTGCAATGAGGCTCATTCTGATCCTCACAAACAGAATTCAAATACTGAACCTCATGAATCTGAACCTGCTTTCCAGAAAGACAGGGGCGAAACCGTCGAGATCGTGTCCGAAGGGAAGGGGAGTGCGATCACGGAGCCGGAAAACGGGTCTGAACAGCGCCGCGATCCCGGCACACCACTCGGCATGGTGCTTCAGGCCTGTCCGGACATCGTGGAATATGCAGGAACCGGGGCAGGGGGGCCGAGAGGCATCGCCAACTGGGCCGCGTTCCTGAAAACCGCTGCGCTCGTCCGGGCGATGCTGGGGATTTCGCCCGATGCCTGGCGGGATGCGACCGAGACCATGGGCGTTGTCGATGCCTCGATCGTCATCGCTGCGATCCTGCAAAAGGGCGATGAAATCCGGTTCCCGGGCGGGTATCTGCGCAGTTTGACTGAGAAAAAGCGCAACGGGGAGTTCTCCGTTGGCCCGATTCTGATGGCGCTGATCAATACCCATCTCAAGGCCTCGAAGCGGGGCAGGGGGGAGTCATGAAAATATTTTCGTCCCCTCCCAAACCTCTGACTCCAAACCGTTCTTTGGCGTCATGTCCGCCGTTTTACCGCGCCGCAGGGCAGGAGGTTTCTTCGGACCGGTTGCGGGAAGGGGCGGAAATCCTACGCTACGGAGTTTGGCCAACGCCAAGCGCCTCTGTTACTCGCGACAGCTCGATGCATTCAAGGATCGGCCAAGAAACCGGCCAAGCGGGTGGAAACGTTCTTATAATCAAAATATTAGAGATCATATAAAGCCAAAAGGAATCGGCCAGATGACCCTGGAAACGGTTGATCGCATCGAGCCGGTCTGCCTCGAAAGCCATCGGCGAAGATCGTTGATGTGATCGCCGAATTGTCCGTTGTTGTGGTAAACCCCGTGATTGAAAAAGGAGACGACATGAGCCGCAAGTTCATCCCTGCGCGTGAAGCGATCGACGATTGGCGCAAGGACCCGGAGTTCGCAGCCGCCTTTGACGCACTTGAGGAAGAGTTTGCTTTAGCCGAGGCGCTGATCAAGGCACGTGCGCAGGCGGATTTGACCGAGCAACATTTCGCTGAGCTCACTTAAGGTCGTTCCTTGTTCCGCTGCCAGAGAACTGCTCCCTAAGCTTCGATGAGGAGCGTGCGCGCGGTTTCCATGGGTAGCAGCATCAGGCGCTCCACGGGCGTCATCAGAAATCCGTGCCGCTGATAGAAACTTGATGCATCGTCATCCATGGCATGGGCGATGATCCCGCGCGCGCCAATGATTTCGGATGCAGCGACACAGCGTCGGATCGCATCGACAAGAAGAGCGGAACCGAGGCCGCGCCCCTGCCAGCGCTGGTCTATCGCGAGGCGTCCGATCAGCATCATTGGCAGAGGATCGGGCATGTCACGGCGGAGTTTTGCGCTTGGCAGCTGTGCCCTATCAATCATCGCTGTGCAGAGGCAGTGATAGCCAATTGCGCAGTTAGGTTCCTGGGTTGGCGCGAGAATATAAGTTCGCGCTGACCAGCCCTCAGACAGACGCGCACGGGTCTTCAACCAATCATCAAGCGAGGAATGTCGGCCGTTCCTGAAAACATCGAGGTCATGATGCGGGCTGAGCGGAGCTGGAGGCAGGACGTCCGGCATCAGGCCCAGGGCGCCTTGCGACGATAGCGGGCAACAACCTCAGGTGCGACCTCGGGCGGGTTGTCGAGCAAAGCGACAAACCGGTTGAAGTCTTCCTCACCGACATGGAATAGATTGCGATCAAGAATGGTTTCTTCCGCGCTGCGTCTGGCACTCTCCAGCATGAATTCGGAAAGTTTCTGCTGTTTGAGTTCCGCAGCGCGTTGGATCAGGGCCTTGGTTTCGCGCGAGGCCCTGATCTGGATCACATCGTCTCGTCGGCTGGCGTTTGGGACCATGGCCATTCTCCTCAGATGGTGCAATATCTCAGAATGTATCGCTGTTGTCCATACAAGTTTGAAGAACGCTTTTGACGTTACATAGCTGGGGTCGTTCGCACCGGGTATGAGGCGCTGGGAATGCGGACATAGGTATTGAAACCGTTGCTCATATGAGCTACATTTTAGGGAGAAGGATGGAGCGCCATGGCTGCCACTGCATTTGTTCGGGCCCGCATTGACGAGCAGATCCGCGATGAAGCTGCGGATGTGCTGGCCGAGCTTGGGCTGACCGTTTCCGACGTGCTGCGCATGACGCTGACGCGGGTTGCTCGCGACAAGGCCCTGCCGCTGGAACTCAAGGTTCCGAATGCGGAGACACGCGCCGCGATGGAAGAAGCGCGGGCGGCGATGATAGCACGGGTTGCGCGGTTCACCGCGCCCGAGGCGTTGTTCGATGCCCTCGACGCGAAAGCCCAATAAATCCAGGCGGGCCAACCGTCCGCTGGCCTGCGATTTCACGAAGACGTTCAAGAAGGACTGGGAGCGGCTTTCTCGGAGCGGACGTTACAATATGGCCCAGCTCAAAGAGGCCATGCTGTTGCTGATCGCCAATGATGCGCCGCTTGGTCCGGAATGGTTGGATCATCCGCTCAAAGGTGACTGGGCCGATCATCGGGAATGTCACATAGGCGGCGACTTCCTGCTGATCTACCGCCTTGAGAATGACCTGATCTGGTTCGTGCGCGCCGGGACGCATGCAGATCTGTTCAAGGAATAAGCCGAGTAGATTTAGACAGTAGAATCAACGTGTCAGTTCCATAAGAAGGCTTATGCGAATCGCGGTTTTGGCGGGTAGATTATCGTCTTAAGCGCGAAATGGCTCCAAATTACCGGCCCCTTGCCTTCTCCGCACGGAGCAGGCGCGCCTCCCCAGCCATCCATGGATAGATGGTCTTCTTCCCCAAGACGGCGATCGGCTGAACCAGTGCTTTCGATCCTGTCAGGTCAATTGACTCGGAGATTTTCGTAAGATGGGCGAGCAGCTTACCGCGTGCGGCGTAGTCGTCTTCCCATAGCAATGATTGCTGGAGTTCGATGGCGTCTGCGCGTTCGCGGAGCATTGACGGATGGATGTGCAGCCAGCGCAGGAATGCAACGGCAGCGGGAGTACTATCCCATAACGCGCGGTATCGGTTCACATACTCCCTTGCCAGATCCGGCTCGGCTAAATTGGAGCCGTGCCAGATAGCAATTGGTAATGGGTTCGATGTCCCGGTCAGAACTTCTGCGATATAGGCATTCTCGATAAACCCACGCCTGAAGGCTGTCGCCGCTTCTGCGAACTGCTTCTCTCTGCAATGCAGCAGCCCGAGTTCATATCTATAGGGCGGATATTCGTCTGCACATCTTTCCAACCAGATGCGTGCGGAAGCCGTTTTACCGTCCCGCATCAATTCTGATCCGATCATGAACCGGATCCCCTGATTGTCGTCGGGGTTCCAGGCCAGAACACGCTCCATCAGCTCTATTGCTCTGCCTCGCTGCTTGTTGGCGAGGAGCGCGAGGATGGTTGCGTGAACTGTCCGCAGAAAAGGTCGATTTTCATGCCAGCCCCATTTGATCAATCCGCCGTATTCAGAAGGGACAAGCGCGTGTGCAATTGCCCATCCTCGTTCACAAGCGTCAAGCGCAGCCTTGGTCTTCCCATGGTCAAGAAGCGCGAAACCAAGATGGGCGTGGGCATCGAGATATTCAGGGTGCTGCTCGGCGAGCGCCTTTAAGCCAGCGATATAGCGCGGTTCCGAAATCGCGCGGCTCTCGCGTTCGTCGAGCAATTGATCAAGCCGATCAACGATGATTCGATGGTTGTCATCCTCGGTGAAACACCCATGGTCGGGATCAAACATCGTCATGGCGTTCTCCGGGTCTTCTGACTACCGCAACTCTTTTGCGATTTCCGGATGACGATCCAGTATCCGGATGAGTTGGCTGGTGGGTCCGCTCGGCTCGACGAGACCCCGCTCATATTTATCGAAGGCGTTCTCGCCAACCTTAAGCAAGGCGCCTGCATCCCGCTGGGAAAGCTTCAGTTTGGCGCGGACGCGCTTGATGGTGGCCGGAGAAGGCACGCCGTCGACCTTCTCCTTGAGGCTTCGCAAGGCGTCATCCACGACAGCCATATCCCGGCCGACATGGACGCCCTCGCCCTCACCTTCCGGATAGTATCCGGGGAGATCGACGATCAGCTCTTCACCCTTGTATGTAACCTTGAACGGGCGAAAGCCGCGCGTCAGCTTTTCGCCATTCTCCGGGGACGCCATTGTCCCCGGCAGGAATTCTTCCTTGGTGGCCATGGTCATTTCTCCTTGAAAGACATGACGGTAAACTCAGTGATCACATCTGCCTGGAATTTCACGTAAAGCGTCAGCCCACGTGCCGGCACGTGATAGACGTCTTGCCAGACACGGTGATCGGCGAAGGTCGTCATCGATTTGAAAAACATCTTCCGATCGATGCCGACGATGGTTTCCGCGATGGCGGACCGATCAAATCCAAGCGCCGTCGCATCCCGCAGCGCCGAACTCGTCATTGCCAACGTCTCAATCGAGCCGCATGTCTGCTTGATCGCATCGATGTCGTAAGTCGGACGACGCTTTTCCATGATGCAATCATGCCACCATAAAGGTGGCAATGCAAGTCTGTTTGATCTCGCAGTTGTTGCCGACCAATCTAAAGTCAGGCCGCGACCAATGTAAAATCAAACGCCGACCAATCGAAAATCAAATGGGTCGAGAGGCTCCTTGGCCGAGGCCGTCGACTTGGGCGTTTTCGCCGAGGTTTTAGAGACCCGGCATACGCTCTCGGTCGGCCCTTGCCTTGTAAGCTACGACGTCATCCATAGAGATCAGTCGGATTTTGCCGATGGTCTTGCTGGAAATTGTGCCGGCTGCCAGGAGGTCATCCAGGGCAGATCTGGTTACCTGCAAAAGGTTGGTGGCCTCCTCGAGAAGCGCTTCACAGAACTCCGGATCCCGCGTCGCACGGGCTTCAATAATATCCCTGAAACTGCGTGACTGATCCATGGCTTTCCCTGCCTAAACGCGCGAGCCATCGACTATGGGCGCCAATCTTGATCGGATCACCTCCGTTAACGGCGTCTCGATGGGTTCGGAAAGGATGCGTACGAGCGTTTCGGTCGACGGCACCCAAATCTTGGGCTCATCCGGAGCTGGCTTGAGCTGACCGAAAGCAATCGCAACCGTTCGAGCCTTCATCTCATCGTAGGAGAGGATGCCGATGGCCGAGGTCGTCATCAGATTATTCCTTGATTGGGTCCGTGTTGGAGCTGCCGTCAGTTTCATCGATCACGACGAGCGGCTGCTCGGCCTTCGTCCTGGCGGCCGGCTCGGCCTGTGATTTGATCCCCACTTGTCTTAGCCCGAGGAGCATTGCCTGTGTCTCTGCGCTGTTGGTGACACTGCGTTCTGAAGGTATCGTCTGACGAAGGTGTTTGAAGGGGCGGTGTCCTGTCATGCTGCAATCCCGATGTCATCAAATCTCACGATCAGAAACCTTCAGGCGCTGAGCCTGCCGATTGCGGGCAATACCCTGCTTGATCTTCTCGAATAGGTCTGTCGGGAGAAATCCCCAGGCGAATGTATCCGGCTTGTTGCGTGCGATGGGTTTCAGATCATAGCCCGGCCAGATGAAGCGGTTAAGTTCTGTCGTGATAACCCATGAGGGCTGATCATCCAGGCCGAGATGGCGCTTCAGCCTGGCGGGGAGTTCGACGCCATGTTCGTCATCCGGCGGCTTTGAGTGCGTGACGGGCACGATATAGACAAGCGGATCGCCATCTTCGTCAGTGGTGGATACGACAATGGCGCAGGGCCGTGTCTTGCACCCCTCGGTTTCCCCTGCTGAGCGCTGTGACGCCCAGAGATAGGAATAGGCAATCAGCAGGCCCGGTTCGGGCTTCGGCAGTGGCATGGGTTCAGGTCAGGTCATCGAGTGTGTAGCGTTGCTCAGCAGGAACCTCTGACTTGCTGATCAGGTCCATTTCCGCCGCACTGAGATCCGCCGCGGCTATGGCATGACGCTGGCTCTGCTTGAGCTCATGGAATGCTTTGGCTGACACGATGTAGACGGTCTCGCGGCCATATTTGGTGACGCGAACAGCCTCCCCTGCGAGAGCGCGATCGTGATAGCTGCCGAAGTTTTTCTGCACGTCAGATGCTGCGGCTGACACTGGCATAGCTGGTCTCCAAATATCATATGTTCCGTAATATATCAAAAATGCGAAATTCACGCAAGTGTCGAGCAAGGCTTAGATAAGGGCAGCCTGACGATCATAGGTGATCCCCGCATCAACGTCTTTCGTATCCCTTCAATGGCATTTTTGACGAAGTGCGCGCGGATACAAAAGCGCCCAATGCCGAGCGATTGTGAGTGAACTTGTATCGCGCCGTGGGGCCGGTTTCGCCTCTCAGGTCGTCCCTCCAACCAGGCTTCATTGTTCTTTTAAAAACGCAATATATTGTTTGTTGTGTATTGACAAGATACCGGTTTATTGATCAAACCAGAGGGCGCTGACGCGGTGCCGTGCGGGCAAAATCGCCGCATATGCGTTGTAATTGCAGTTGAATGGATGGGATCGAGAATGACGCAGAGTAGCGGGGATCAGGATGGCAAGCGCTCGTTCCGCGTGGTTCTGTCTGATACAGACTTCTATGTATTAGAGCGCGCGGCCGATCTGTTCGGCGTTGGCAAGTCCGAGTTGGTGCGCCGTTTGGTTCGCGCATCGGTCGATGTCGGCCCTGCTCTTTCTTCTGATGGATTGGAGCGGATCGAGGTGCTGACGTGTCAGGTCAGGATTGTCGGTCGCAACCTGATGCAGGTGCTGAAAGCCATCCACCGTGGTGAAGCCGTGGGGATCGCGGAGAGCGAACCGGTATGGCTTGGGCTGCAGGAGATGATCGCTGATCTGGATGTCGAGCTGACGGGGCTTTTTGAGGGCAATGGCCCTGCCCTGCGTGAACGCGCGGGCCTCTTGGTGGCAGCGGTTCAGACGAGCGCCGAGGCAGACGCAGCATGAGTGCTGGGGCGCCTTCCTCTGTCGGGTTCTCCGGGTTTGATCTATCGCCGTGGATTGCGGCGAACGCTGCGCTTGCGGCACGGCTTGGAGCAGGGCGTCGGGGCAGCTTCGGTTTTGCTGGAAGCTCACGTGCGTTGACTGGTGATGGACTTGTCAGCCGGACGATTACCGGTGATCGGGATGAGGAACGTGCGCGACGGCTGCGCGGAATTGGTGCGCGCGGCGCCAAGGGTGCCGGTGGTCTCGGCGGACTTGGTTCTGCCGGTATGGGCTTTGGTAGTGCGCCGGGGCTGGTTGGTGCTGTCGGCGGTTTGGGTGTTGCCGGGGGTTCGTCAGCGACCACGGCGTCCCTACTCGCCCGTGGCTATCAGCCGGCAGTGGTGAAGGTGGTGTCCTATGCGCATGGTGTGACGCGCGCCACGGCGTCAGCACAGTATATTGAACGCGACGAGGTCGAGCTTGAGACCCATGACGGTGTGCGCCTCCCGGACAAAGAGGCGGTGGCCGAGGAGATCAAGGCCTGGTCCTCGAGCTTCGAGAAACGTAACCCCAGCCAGGATGCGGTGTCGGTACGTGTCCAACTCAGTGGATTGCGGGATACGACGGGGGATCGAGAGGTTCTTGGGCAAGCCGTAGCCGCCGCCTTTGACGGGCATCGCCATGCTGTGCGGATCGACCTCCAGAAAGACGGTGTGCTGGAGGCGCGTATCGTTGCCGTGATGGCCCGGACGGTATCGTCTGAGGAAAAGGCGGTCGGCGGGATCATCGGTGAGGACGGCATCAAGCGCCCTGCTCTGCCTCCGCGGATCCGTGTCGTGGATCAACGCATGGGCACAACCGACGATGCGCCGATGCGCAAGGTGTTTGATGCGCGTTCGGAAGCGGCCATGAAGGCGCGGATCGAGGAGACAACGGGACGCCCTGCACATGGCGTCAGCATCGAGCCGGCGACGCCGGGGCATGGCCGGGATGCCCTGGGGCAGAGGCTGAGTGCTCTCGTCTCCAAGGGCCCTGCCCGCTCTCATGAGGGCAAGCCGGTTCGTAATGCCGAGGACATTCGGGATGTCACGCGGGAGTGGAGCCGGCATCTCCGGTCACAGAGCCCACGCGACACGATGCATCTGGTGGTCTCGGCAAAGGCCGGCACCGATGTGAAGGACTTCACCAATGCGGTCCGGTCCTTCCTGCATGACCGCTTCTCCGATCACAAGTTCATGTTCGGGGTGCATACGGACAAGGCTGAGGCAGGTCATATCCACGCCCATGCGATTGTGGCTGTCCGGAGCGAGACGGGCACCAAGCTCCATCCCGGCCCCGGCGATCTCGCGCAATGGCGGGTGAGCTATGCCGCCCATGCCCGTGAGCATGGTCTGCAGGTTGTCGCGACGCGTGCGGCGGAACAGGCCTCATCCCGTTCCTACGGCCCCAAGGACAAATCTATAGTGGATGTGGCGACAACGCCAAGGCCGGAGCGGAAGGAGCTGGATCGCGCCTATGCCAGCGATCCCAGAAACGCCAGCCTGATCCGCAATGCGCAGGAGCGGATGGAGAGAGCGAGGGCTAACCCGATCCGCATCCCGGAGACAGAACGCGAGCGTGCCGGCGTCAACGAGAGCCTCGCGCATTGGCGATCAGAGGCGAAGGCCAGACCGGAGAACGATCTGGCACGAACCATGGCCCAGCGCCTCACCGCAGCAAATGAGGCGGGCAATGCCCTCACAACATTGAAGCAGGCCGCCACACCCGAAGATCGCAAGCCAAGCCAGCAAGTTCCCAATGAGACCCCTGCCCCCGCCATGACCCAGCAACCGAAATCCGCCTCCGACATGCTGCAGGATCTGCGCCTTCTCAATCAGAAGGCGGCGGATGTTGCTGCCCTCCTCCCTGAAGGATCGCGCGCGAAGTTCCTGGAACGCGCGGGCACGTATCTGGAGAAAATTGCCGAACGCGTCGATCAGCAGCGGGCGGAAGAGGTCAAGGCGCAGGCGGAGCGCAATGCGCAAGAACGGCAGGCCTTGGCGCCGGTGATCGAGAAGGCCGAGCAGGTTGCGCGGGCTGAGGCTAGGGAAGCGCAGCAGGCAGCAAAGGCCGCCGGCCGTGCCGTTGAGGCCGAGCGTAAGGTCGAGGGTGCGCCGCTCGGAGAGCAAGGATCAACGGCTGCCATCGACCGGCAACGCGCACTGGTGCGGGAGGCGGAGAAGCGGGCGATGAATGAGAGGAGTGATGGGCGGGATGCAAACGAGGCCGCACGGTCAATTGCGGCTGATCCCACAAAGCACATCCAGCCTGCCGTCGTCGCTGCCTCCAACGACCGCGTCGCCGAAATTCGCCGCAAGCAGGCGGAGATACTGGAGAAGCTTGGAAAGGAGCGTGCGCAGGCGAGGGAGAGAGGCCACGAAGCTGGCGATTGAGATGCAGTTGTTATTTTAAGTAAGATCCTGAGTGCAACTACCTAGTAATTGGCATGTCTATAAATACGTTCAACCCTTGTTTTTCAGCGTTTTTGAGAATTATGGATCCACCATGGGATAAAATAATTGAACGCGTGATAGTTAGACCAAGGCCTACGCCACCGGTGCTCCGATTGCGAGAGGTTTCCACCCGGACAAACGGTTCCATGACCCGCTCAATGTCCGTCGCCGGAATTCCCGGGCCATCATCAGCAATGACGATCTGAACCATCTTCTCGGATTCGCAAACCGAGAGTCTTGCAGAGGTGCCGAATTTAAGAGCATTTTCAATCAAGTTGGAGAAGGCGCGTTTCAGAGAAACCACATCGCCAACGATTAGGGCGTGCGGCAATCCGACGAGTTCTACATTCCGTCCCAGATCTGTTTCAGCATTTACGATGGTCGACAATAGCGCAACGATATCGATTTTACGGAATTCACCGTGAGGGTTTGCCCCGGCGCTGAGGTAGTCGAGCGTGGCGTCGATCATGGCTGTCATGTCACCGAGGTCCTGATCGATCAAGGCACGCAGTTCGGGATCATCCATCAACTCAGTGCGCAGTCTGAGACGGGTAATCGGCGTTCTCAGGTCGTGAGAGACAGCGGCTAGCGCCTGTGTGCGTTCTGAAACCAGTGTGCGAATGCGATGGCTCATCATGTTGAATGAATGCGCTGCGCGACGAACCTCCAGCGGCCCATGTTCGGCAATAGGCTTATCCATCGAATTCAGATCGAATCGTTCAGCAGCGGTCGCGAGCACACGAAGAGGTTGGGTCACGCGATGGAGCAGGACCATGGCCACAAGCGCGATCCCGCACCCGACGACGAGGGTCGTGAGGAGAATGTGGTAAGGCAGGTGATAGGTTGTTCCTACCGTCGGCGTCGCGAAGTTGACCCAGCTTCCGTCATTGAGCGGAAGCGAAATCAGAAGCATGTGGGCATAGGCTTGGGTAGGGCCTGTTCCCAAGGCGCCGTCGTCTGCAAATCCTATCCGCATCCGCTGTTTTTTCAGATCGGGTTGAAGCTCCCCAATTCTGTTTTCAATCGCCGTGGACTCAGTCGTAGGACTGGCATTGCCCAGAACGAGGCTGACTTTGCTCCAATGGACTTCGAGAGAGGTGCTGCTGAGGCCGTGCGCAGTCCGGTCGCGCTCATCCTCGGACTCGATGCTCTGGATGGTACGCTGGATGGAGACAAGACGCTCCGCCAAAGTGCGTTCGCGTAGGCTGACGGCAACATCTTCAATACCTTGCCGAAAGGCCCAGTAGCCAATGATGACCAGCGCCATGAGCGCGCCGAGTAGTACGGTCCCTGCTCGGCCCAGCACGGTTTGCGGCATTCGAAACATCAGGCACTTTCAAAGGTGACAGGCATGGCGAACATATAGCCCGTCCCGCGAACTGTCTTGATGAACTGTTCCCGTTCGTCATTGAGTTCCAGTTTCTTCCGCAACCGGCTTATCTGAACGTCAATGGTTCGATCAAACGGATCCGACATGCGCGCCTTGGCGAGTTCCATAAGCGCATCGCGCGACAGAACCTTGTTGGCATGTTCGACAAAAACGACCAGCAGGTCATATTCTCCGGTCGACAGATCGATCAGAGCGCCCTGGGGTGAGATCAATTCACGGCGCAGGAAATCCAGCGACCATTGTCCGAATGTTGCTCGATTTGGTTGTGTCTCGCGCGACGTCCGGGTGTTTAATCTCGCGCGTCGCAGCAGCGAGCGAACACGCGCAAGAAACTCGCGCGGATTGAACGGTTTGGTCACATAGTCATCTGCGCCCCCCTCAAGGCCGGCAACGCGTGTAACGTCATCTGAGCGGGCTGTAAGCATGATAATCGGGAGATTCGATGTCGCACGCAGTTCTCGACAGATATCGATCCCCGTTATGCCCGGGAGCATGACATCAAGAATGACGAGATCGAACGTCCCTCGTTCGAGAGTTTCACGCGCGCTAGTGCCATCCTGGACACTGGTGACGATGAACCCATAACGCTCAAGAAATCGTGCGACGAGCAGGCGGAGCTGAGCATCATCGTCGACCAGCAAGATATGGCCGTAGTCGTCGCGGCGCCGTTCTTGGGCCGGGTCGGAGAGCAATTCATCCATGGCTACGGAAGAGCCTTTTCGTATGACATGAACGTTTTTTGCATGGTTACGCGCGCGCGTCACCGACCGTTACAAACCGTAACAGACGGAAGGTCTGCTCCTCTGCTAGCTCCGATGCAGAAGAGATGGGGTCGATTCATGAAGCCGTGGGTGGTTACAGTTGTAGTGGGGGCGCTACTCGTCGTCAGCGGGTGCGCTCGGGATACGAGTGCTGTCACGCAGATGACACGCGCTGCGGATCCAAGCGTTAAAGTGCATGGCGCTGGCTACCAGACGGTTTCCAGTGGCAATGTCCACTACATGCCGGTCGGCCCCAAAGGCTGGGAAGAGCTAAATCGCCGTGTGGGGCCGAAGACATGATGATGGCAACGCGGCGTTTTCGCAGTGCTTTAGCCGTCAGCGGCATCACGGCGTTCCTCGGAGGGTGTGCGTCTTTCAGTCCGGATGCAGGCATGTCGACGGTTCAAGCGACCGCTGCGACGGAGCTTGGAGCGTCTGTCGACAAGGTTGACACGATCGAGAAAGGGGCTGTGCTTCAGTCTCGCGTCAATCAACTCCGGAAGAAGAGCCTGTCCGCCGACTCGGCCGTTCAAGTCGCCCTGTTCAAGAATCGCGGGTTGCAGGCCGCCTTCAACGATCTCGGCATCGCCGAGGCGCAGATGGTGGCGGCCAGCTTGCCGCCCAATCCGCGCATCTCCATCGCGCGCACCATCGCCCGCTTCGAACTTGAGATCGAGCGGCAGATCGTCGGCAGCATCTTCGCGCTGGCGACATTGCCGGCAAGGTCGGCGATCGCGCAGGATCGGTTCAGGAATGCCCAGAGCAGGACTGCCGAGACGGTTCTGAAGCTGGCGGCGGATACCCGGCGCCAATACTATCGGACCGTGGCTGCCAACCACATCGTGTCGGAGTTGGAAGGGGCCCGCGAGGCGGCAGCAACGACGGCGGAGTTGATCAAGCGTCTTGGCGAAAGCGGAGCGGTCAACAAGCTCGATCAGGCCAGGGATTTTGTCTTCTACGCCGAGCTAGGTGCTCAGCTTGCGCAGGCCCGCGTGCAACAGCGTGTTGAACGCGAGCGGTTGACGCGGCTGATGGGCCTGTGGGGCGACGACACGCGTTTCACGCTGCCGTCCAGACTACCGGGACTTCCCCGGCTGCGTTCAGTGCGGGATGCCGAGGTTGAGGCGCTCACGCGGCGCATCGATTTGAAGATCGCACGCGCCGACCTGAACCTGCTTGCCAAATCGCTTGGGCTCGCAGAGGCGACCCGCTTTGTGAGCGACGTTGATCTTCTGGGCAGGACTAAGACGGTTAAATCCAAGTCAGCGTCGGTCAATGATGATGGCCAGCCCATTGTCGACGTTACAAAGAGCAAGTCGCGGACTCTCGAACTCGAAATCGAGATCCCGCTCTACGACTTTGGCCAGACCCGCGTCGCGCTGGCACAGGAAACCTATATGCAGGCGGCCAACAAGCTGGCCGAGAAAGCGGTCAACGTGCGGTCCGAAGCACGCGAGGCCTATCAGGCCTGGCGCGGCACCTATGATGTGACGCGGCTCTATCAGACCCGCGTCCTGCCCCTGCGACAAGTCATCCAGCAGGAGAGCCTGCTGATGTACAACGGGATGCTGATCGATGTGACGCAGCTGATTGCCGATGCGCGGGCGCGGACGATGTCGAGGATTGCGGCGGTGAACGCCCTTCGCGACTTCTGGCTCGCGGATACCGATTTCAAGCATGCGCTCATCGGCGGCGGCATGGCTGGTGGTGGCGGCGGGTCAGCCGCTGCCCCTGCCGGCGGCGGCGACGCGCCCGGCCATTGAGGGAGATGACGATGGAATTTTCACGCCGCAATTTTGTACGGGCATCCGGTCTTGTCGCTGCGGGCGCGGGTTTCGTTTCTGGACGAGCGGCTTTTGCCAATGTGCCAGAAGCCCCCACGACGAAATCGCCGGCAACGCAGGCGCCGCTGGTGCCTTCGACCGGTCCTGACTACCAGCCTGTCGTCACGCTGAACGGCTGGTCGCTGCCGTGGCGGATGAACGGGGAGTGGAAGGAATTCCACCTCGTCGCCGAGCCTGTGGTGCGCGAGATCGCGCCGGGCATGAAGGCCTACCTGTGGGGCTACAACGGCCAGTCCCCCGGCCCGACCATCGAGGCGGTGGAGGGCGACAAGGTTCGTATCTTCGTCACCAACCGGCTGCCCGAGAATACCGCCGTGCACTGGCACGGCCAGCGCCTGCCCAACGGCATGGACGGGGTGGGCGGCCTCAACCAGCCGCATATCCCGCCGGGAAAAACCTTCGTCTATGAGTTCCAGCTCCGGCGCTCGGGCACCTATATGTACCATCCCCATTCGGACGAGATGGTGCAGATGGCGATGGGCATGATGGGCTTCTTCGTGGTCCATCCAAAAGACCCGGCGTTCCGGCGGGTGGACCGCGATTTTGTGTTCCTGCTCAATGCTTTCGACATCGAGGCCGGTTCTTACGTGCCCAAGGTCAACACCATGACCGACTTCAACATGTGGTGCTGGAACTCGCGGGCGTTTCCGGGCATCGATCCGTTCGTGGTCGGCCTCAACGACAAGGTGCGCATCCGCTTCGGCAACCTGACCATGACCAATCACCCGATCCACATGCACGGCTACGAGTTCAAGGTCTCGTGTACCGATGGCGGCTGGGTCGATCCGGCGGCGGCCTGGGACGAGGTGTCCATCGACTGCGCGGTCGGCCAGATGCGCGCCTTCGATTTCGTCGCGGACGAACCGGGCGACTGGGCGATCCACTGCCACAAATCGCACCACACCATGAACGCCATGGGCCATTCGGTGAAGACCTATATCGGCGTCAACAAGAAGGACATCGCCAACCGCATCAAGAAGCTGGCGCCGGGCTACATGCCGATGGGTTCAAACGGCATGGGCGAGATGGGTTCGATGGAAATGCCGCTGCCCGACAACACCCTGCCGATGATGACGGGCCATGCCCAGTTCGGCCCGGTCGAGATGGGCGGCATGTTCTCGGTGGTCAAGGTGCGCGAGGGGCTCGCGAAGAATGACTACAAGGATCCGGGCTGGTTCAAGCACCCGGAAGGGACTGTTGCGTTCGAGTACAAGGGCCAGAAGCTCACCGAGGCGCCACGCCCCGATCAGCGAGCCGAGGCCGGTAAAAGCACCGGAAAGCCGGAGTGGCGTGCGCGCGATCCGCGCAAGCCTCGCCTTGGCCCGGATGGAAAGCCTATCCGCCGTGTCGATGGCGGGCATTCAAACCATTGAAAGAGGGAAAATATCCATGATCGCAAAGATCGCATTCGCGGCCGCAGCCATCAGCGCGCCGGTATTGGTGTCAAGCCCAGCTCAGGCAGGCCCCGGAGGAGCCGGACATGGGCATCATGAGGAGACGGCATATGGCAAGCCAGGCGATCCGAAAAAACCTGCTCGTCCTGTTTCCGTCACCATGCGCGAGATGGACGGCAAAATGGTCTTCATTCCTGCTCTGATCGAGGTGAAGCGCGGCGAGCAGGTTCGTTTCATGCTGCGCAACAGCGGGGTACTCGATCATGAAATCGTGCTGGCAACGCTCGAGGACAATCTCAAACACGCCAAGGAGATGGAGAAGAACCCGGACATGGAGCACGACGATCCGAACGCCAAGCGTCTCGCGCCTAACAAAAACGGAGAGTTCGTCTGGCATTTTACCAAGACCGGCGAGTTCGACTTTTCCTGCCTCATTCCCGGCCATCGCGAGGCTGGCATGACCGGCAAAGTCATCGTCAAGTAATCCCCATTCATCAGTAGGAGAATCAAGATGAAGACGGTTGCAATTGCGACTTTTGCGCTGCTGCTCGGCACCTCGCTCGCCAGCGCCCAAAGCGTCACCGGCACGGTCAAGAAGATCGACACCGAGCAGGGCAAGGTGACGATCGATCACGGCCCGATCAAGAACCTCGACATGGATGCCATGACCATGGTCTTCCGAGTCTCCAGCCCCGACATGCTGAAGGGGTTGAAGGCTGGCGACAAAGTCAAGTTTGACGCCGACCGGGTCAACGGCGCAATCACGGTCACCAACCTGAAGAAGTGACCTGATGCTGGCAGGTCCGATATCGATCTGGAGGAGAAAGGCTGGCAGCACCCAATGGGTTGCTGCTGCCTATCTTCTGACGGCGTTCACATCTCCGGTGAATGCTTCGGATGCCGAACTTCGGCAACTGCTCAATCGACAAGGTTGCACGTCCTTTTCTCTGACTGAAACCAGGGTCAGCGGGGGGACGACGCTCTACAAGGTCAACTGCTACGGCTCAACCCATCGCAAGCTGGACGTCGTTTGCAAGGCCCGAACCTGCCGGTTGGACGAGAGCGAGGCAACGCGATGAGCGCACTCCGGGCGGCGCAAATCGCTGTCGACAACAAGGGCTGGATCGATCGCGCCAAGGGCATTTGCATCATTCTGGTCGTTATGATGCACACGGCGCTTGGGGTAGAGAAAGTACTGGATGAGACGGGATTTCTCCACGCCGTGGTCGCGTGGACCAAACCTTTCCGGATGCCGGACTTCTTCCTGCTGTCAGGCTTTCTCGCAGGAGGCATCGGTGCACTATCCAGGCGCGCCTTCATCGACCGCAGGATCGCGCACTACGTCTATTTCTACCTGCTCTGGCTTGCCGTACTGACCAGTCTGAAACTCGCTATGGATGGCGCGCTCACAGTGGACGGCTTTGTCCGTGCCTTGGCGTTCGGGCTGATCGAACCCTTCAGCACGCTGTGGTTCATTTACGTGCTGCCGATCTTCATGCTCGTGGCGCGGTTCACGCAGGGATGGCTTGTCTGGCCAATCGGCATGTTCGCAGCGGTTCTGCACGTCTGGGCGGCAGCCATTCCCGAGGGCGGTGACTACGCAATGTCATCGCAGGTATTTGGCTGGATCGCGCCGGACAGCGCTGCGCTTTTCCTGATCTTTTTTCTGAGCGGCTATCTCGGGCGAGGCCTGATCGATCACATACCGGGATTGGTCAGAATGGCTCCCATAATGGCTGTCACTATCCTCCTGTTGTGGGCTGCCCTGCATTCATATGCTTTCCGTGTAGGATTAACTTCCATCCCCGGCCTGACAATCGTTTTCGGGCTGCTTGGCGCATTGGCTATCATGATCGTGGCCGTGTTGATTGAACGGGTTCCAGCGATTGATTGGCTGGCCTATTGCGGTCGGCATTCTCTCGCAATTTATCTGGCGTTTGTCATACCCATGGCGGCCAGTCGTTCTCTTTTGGTCGGCAAGCTTGGTGTGACGCAGCCCGACCTTGTGATGATCACGGTGCTCGCCTGCGCCATCCTCTTTCCACTAGTCCTTGAGAGGCTTGTTCAGTCAGGCCCCCTACAATTCCTGTTCGTTCGGCCTGAATGGACACGCCTGCGCAGAACGGAGGTTCGAGCATGAAACGCAACGCCTATTCTCGCATCCACCAAGTGCTCCACTGGGCAACTTTTGGCCTCTTCCTAATCCAGCTTTGGACCTATCCCGCGATCGGCAGGACCCATCATGCAGCCCACCTTGGCGAGAACGTCGAGAAAGCTGACATGTTCATGCACAACGTCCACGCTGTTTCCGGTGGCCTTATTTTGGTGTTCGCGCTGAGCCGGCTGTGGTTGCGCCATCGTGCTCCAGTGACATCACCGGTCTATCCGTGGCCGGCACTGGCGACACTTGCCAGGATCGTCCATCTGACCCTCTATGCGACGCTCATCCTTTTGCCGATCACCGGCGTTCTCAAGATGTACGTCCTGTCAGCAGCTGGCCCGGTCCATGTTTTTCTGACGCGCGTTCTCTATGGGCTGCTGGTCCTGCATATCGCTGGCACACTTCTGCATGTTGTCGTCTGGCGGGACAATGTGCTGGCGCGAATGGGCATCAAACTGCCGTTTCAGAAAGTGTAGGGAATGGTGCTTGGTGCTTTTGGAAACGAACCCAATCCACCCCGAAGCCGCATTCAAGAGGGCAGGACCAGAAACAATGTTATGGTCGCATTCCAACGCGCTCACGCAGGAGAATTCCGATGATCCAAAGACGAGCAATTCTCGGCTTTGCCGCGCTTTGGCTTGTTGCGCCGGCTGGTGCCACAAGTCGGCCCACCATGACTATGCACCGCAGTCCGACATGCGGATGCTGCGGTGCCTGGGCTGCTTACATGCGCCGGGCCGGATTCACTGTCACGATCATCAATGAAACCGACCTTGCGCCGATCAAGAGCAGGGCTGGTGTTCCGGATCCTCTCCAGTCGTGTCACACCGCGTTCATCGATGGCTATGTGATCGAGGGTCACGTGCCTGCCGAAGCCATAGAGAAGTTGCTGGCCGAGCGCCCGACGATCATGGGCATCGCGGTGCCCGAGATGCCGACCGGCTCGCCCGGCATGGAAGTGCCCGGCGCCAAGCCCGAGCCCTTCAAGGTCATGGCGTTCAGACAAGGCGGGGCCAGCGGAGTTTTCATGGACTACCCCTACGGCTTTGGAAGCCTTCGGTGACCCAGCAATCCGCGTGGCGGTTCAATCGGCGTGAGATTGAAGCCGCTCCAGGATCGGACATTCGGGGCGCGAATCGCCATGGCAGTCACCGACCAGCTTGCGCAGTGTCTGCGCAATAGCCTGCAACTCGGCGATCTTGGCTTCAACCGCGCTCAGATGCCGGGTTGCCAGAGCGTTGACGTCTCGGCTGTTTCGGGCGCGGTTGCGCCAGAGATCGAGCAGCGCGCGGATTTCCGCGAGCGAGAATCCGAGATCGCGGGCTGAGCGGATGAAGCGAAGTTCATGGACGTCGCGGTCGTCATAGTCGCGATACCCGTTTTCCTGGCGCGCACCGTTGGCGATCAGTCCGATCGCTTCGTAGTGGCGGATCATTTTGGCGGAAACGCCGCTCGCATCCGCTGCTTTTCCGATCTGCATAGGACGTTTCCTCAAACCGCTTGACCTTCCAATTATGGGAAGGTGCAGGCTCTCCCGCAAGTGATGATCTGGAGGCTTGCATGAGCAACGTTGCATCGACCGACAAGAAGCCCGCGACTGGCGGCTGTTGCGGTGGCCATAAGCGCGCGCATGTGCCGGACCATGCCAAACAGGACGGGTGCTGCGGCGATCAAAGACATTCGCAGGACAATCAAAGGCATGATCATTCCACGGGCACTGTAATTGACCCGGTCTGCGGCATGGATGTTGATCCGGCGACGGCCAAGCACCATGCGGAGCATGGAGGTGAGGACTACTATTTCTGCTCTGCCGGCTGCCGCACCAAATTTGTTGGTGATACCGAACGCTATCTGGTTCCCAAGACTGACCGGCTGCCTGTGGTTGTGCCAGAGGGCACGACATTCACATGCCCGATGCACCCTGAGATTCAGCAGATCGGCCCCGGAACCTGCCCAATCTGCGGCATGGCGCTCGAACCTGAAACCGTCAGTCTCGACGATGGTCCCAATCCGGAACTTGCCGACATGTCGCGCCGGTTCTGGATTGCGCTTGCGCTCACTGTGCCGGTGTTTTTCCTCGAGATGGGGGCGCATCTGTTCGAGTTTCATGCGTTGATGGCGCCCAGGATTTCAAACTGGGTGCAGCTTGCGCTGGCAACACCAGTTGTCCTGTGGGCGGGCTTTCCGTTTTTCGAGCGCGGCTGGACCTCGCTCCACACGCGCAACTTGAACATGTTCACGCTGATCGCACTGGGGACCGGCGCCGCCTGGCTCTTCAGCATTGTCGCAACGCTCGCGCCACAGCTTTTTCCGCCGGCATTTCGTGGGGCAGATGGTTCGGTTTCGGTCTATTTCGAGGCGGCTGCGGTTATCACCGTTCTTGTCCTGCTCGGTCAGGTGTTGGAGTTGCGGGCGCGCGACCAGACCTCCGGTGCGATCAAGGCGCTGCTGGGGCTTGCGCCCAAATCCGCCCGGCGGATCGGCAAGGAGGGGATCGAGAGTGATGTGCCGCTCGAACACATCCAGCTAGCTGATCGGCTGCGCGTTCGCCCCGGCGAAAAAATCCCGGTAGACGGGCTTGTTGTCGAGGGTCGCTCGAACGTCGACGAAGCGATGGTGACGGGCGAACCGGTTCCTGTTCCCAAGCAGAATGGTGACCGGGTAATCGGCGGCACTATCAACACGACCGGTGCGCTGGTCATAGAGGCCAAGGCTATTGGCAGCGACACCGTACTCGCCCGAATTGTATCGCTTGTTGCCCAGGCGCAGCGCTCACGAGCGCCGATCCAGCGACTGGCAGATTCGGTCGCGGGCTGGTTCGTGCCGGCGGTGATGCTGGTGTCCGCAATCGCCTTTGCCGCGTGGTACGTTTGGGGCCCGGCACCTCAGTTTTCCTATGCGCTTGTTGCAGCGTTCGCGGTGCTGATCATTGCCTGTCCTTGTGCGCTCGGGCTGGCGACGCCCATGTCGATCATGGTCGGTGTCGGAGCTGGGGCAAAGGCGGGCGTGCTGGTCAAAAGCGCGGAGGCGCTCGAAAGCCTAGAGAAGGTGAACATTCTCGTTGTCGACAAAACTGGAACCCTGACGGAAGGGCGTCCAAGCGTGACGGGTATTGAAGCGCACGGCACATTGTCCGAAAGCGACCTCCTTCGCCTGACAGCCTCGGTCGAAGCGCTGAGTGAACACCCACTGGCCCATGCCGTTGTCTCCGAAGCGGAAAAACGTGGGGTTGCGCTTGATCAGGTCACTGATTTTGACTCTCCCGTGGGGAAAGGCGCGCGCGGCACGGTTGCTGGTCGTTCGATCATAATCGGTCAGGAGCGTTTCCTCAGTGAACTCGGCATCGCAGTTCTGCCAGAGAGCGCTTCGGCCATGCGTGCTGAAGGCGCGACAGCGGTATTCGTCGCAGTTGACGGGCGCTTTGAAGGCATTCTGCGCATTGAGGATCCGATCAAGACCTCGACCGTGCCGGCGCTTGCGGCGCTGCGCGATGCAGGCATCGAGATCATGATGCTGACGGGGGATGCGCAGGCAACCGCGGTGGCGATTGCCCGTCGTCTCGGCATCACCCGCTTCGAGGCGGAGGTGACACCTGAACGCAAGCAGCAGGTCGTCGCAAGTCTTCGCGCGGAAGGCTTAGTCGTCGCTATGGCCGGGGATGGTGTGAATGATGCCCCTGCCCTTGCAGCGTCGGATGTCGGCATCGCCATGGGCAATGGCACCGATGTGGCGCTGGAAAGCGCATCGGTCGCGTTGCTCAAGGGTGACCTCGGCGGCATCGTCCGGGCGCGGCAGCTTTCCGTCGCAACCATGCGGAATATCCGGCAGAACTTGTTCTTCGCCTTCATCTACAACGCCGCCGGCGTGCCCATCGCCGCCGGCATCCTCTATCCCGCCTTCGGAATTTTGATCTCGCCGATCATCGCGGCCGCAGCGATGGCCCTGTCATCGGTCAGTGTGATCAGCAATGCACTGCGACTCCGCGCCCTTAAGCTCTGAGCCTCAAGGCTGAGCCGCATAGCCCCTCAGCCGGGCGTAGTGTTCGATCTGCGCCGGGCTAAGGGCCGCGTGCGTATCGAGATGATAGCGCAGATGCGCCGCGCGCAGCCGCCCTTGCGCGTCCGCTACGGTTTTCACGAGCAGGACGAGTGTTTCCGGGGTAGCCTGTCGGCGCGCGAACAGGGCATCGAGCGCGGTCTCCGCCTCGATGATATCGCGACCGATGCCGATTGTTTCCAGTTTCATGGCCGCGACGAGTGTCTGCATCTGATGCGTCTGAGCCGAAGTGAGCTGCAATCGTTCCGCATGTTCCAGCACGTGCATGGGGCCGGGATAGCCATTGAGTTCGGCTGCCAGCGCCAACCCCATGCCGCGCCCGGCCTTCAGATCCTCGACCTGATCGGCCGATAGAGCCTTGATCGTTCGCTTCTCTTGGCCCGCATATGGTGCGGCTGCGGGTGAGTGATGGCCGGAGTGCTGAGCATAAGCGGTGGAGGCGAGAACGAGGCTGGACAGAATTGCGGTGAGAGCATGATTTTTCAAGAGAGTTCTCCTTTAACAGGGACTCTTCTTGCACCATCCCCATTCATCAAACATGATTGTGATCATGTCGGATTTTGCTGCGCGACTTCGGTCCCTTTCTTCCAATAAACTCGCCCTTGCAAGCGGCGAGCAGCTTTTTCGTGCCGGTGATCGGGTCGAGCGTGTTTATCACGTCCTGGAAGGCGAAATCGTACTGGAGCGATTTTCCGCTGATGGAGGCCGACTGATCCTTCAGAGAGCGCGTGCCAACGATGTTATTGCGGAGGCTGCCATCTTTGCCCGGCAATATCATTGCGATGCGACCAGTGTGGTCCCTTCAGTGGTGACAGGCATGTTGCTTTCGCAACTGGAATTGGCGTCGCGAAGCGATCCGGGCCTGATGGAAGCACTTGCACGGCATCTGGCAAGGGAGTTGCAGAAGACGCGCTTCCAAGTTGAGATACTATCGCGGCATAAGGTCAGCGACAGGCTGGATGCATGGCTATTGTCGCATGAAAGTGAACTGCCCGAGAAAGGCCGCTGGCTGATTCTCTCGCATGAGATAGGTGTTACGCCTGAGGCGCTTTACCGGGAATTGGCGCGGAGAAGGCGATCTAACGGGTAGGGTGCGCTCGGAACGATCATGCTTGCAAAAGTTGATGATCGGCGAGCGATTCAATGATATTAAAATCACTCGATGTTCATGGAAGTACAGGGTGCGCACGATATCGCGACTGATAGCGATCTTGATGATCCTCGCGCTTGGTGCGGTGCCGGTTATGACGGCTCCGAATGGCGGAGCGTCGGCAAAATCAAGCATCGCCATGAGTGGCATGGATTGCTGTCCGCCCGATCAGCCGTTGACGCCAGATTGCCAGAAGAACTGCCCGTTCGTGGCGCTCTGCATGGCAAAATGCTTTTCTGTTGCCGCGCCCGATGCCGCGCGGATCGCACGGGTTGAAGTCGCGGGGAACCTGCTGCCGCGTGCGCCTCATCAGACAGCCCGGGATCGGACGATAAGGCCGCCCGCGCCGCCACCCCGAATTCAGGACATGGCCGGCGCTTGATGCGTCGGCACGCGCTGCTTCGGAAACTCCGAAGCAGGCGAAAGGCCATGCCTTGAGGGCATGGTTATGCCGCAGTCGTGCGGCGCCCCTGAATTCGAGAGATCATCATGAGACCCTATTTCCGCATGCGCGCCATGGCGGCGGCGCTGACGATTTTTGTCGCCACAACTGCATTCCAGACGGCAAAGGCCGACCCGGCGGACTTTGAGTTCCGCCTCGTCGAGAGCGCGATCAAGCAGGGCGACGGTGCGATCATCACCGTCACGCTGATCGACAAGCGTTCAGGTCAGCCGGTTCCCGACGCGGTGATCTTCACAACCCGCATCGACATGGCGCCGGACGGCATGGAGATGATGGCATCGAAGATCGAAACGTTGCCCTCCGTTGAAGCCGGCACCTACAGGTTCAGAACGAACCTGACGATGGAAGGGGGCTGGCGGCTTTCGCTCGGTGCAAAGGTTCAAGGCGAAGTTGGAACGGTCGAAGGCAAACTCGTTCTGAAGGCCGTGAAATGAACAAGTCAGCCAGAACTGGCGCCCTCCTCGCTGCGATCATCGCAGCGGGGATTGGCGGTCATTGGATCGGACAGCGCGTTATGATGAACCCCGCCGGTCCGGCACCGGAAAAGATGTCACCGGGCCCGCCCGCAGCGGTTGATGGCAGGGTTCTTTATTACCGCGATCCGGACGGGCCGTTCTATGCGGCGGAGCCAAAGCAGAATGCCGGGGGCAAGGCGTATCTGCCCGTTCGTGCCGGTGAGGACATCAGCTTCGAGCGGGATCAGGCGCAAAGCGCGAAGGCGGCGAACGGGCCGCGCAAGCTGCGCTATTACCGCAACCCGATGGGGCTGCCGGACACGTCGCCGGTGCCGAAGAAGGACTCCATGGGGATGGACTACATCCCGGTTTACGAAGGCGAGGACGACGAGAGCGGCATCGTCAGGCTTTCGCCCGGTAAGCTGCAGCGCACAGGCGTGCGAAGCGTGCCGGCAAAGCACGAGGTCATCAGCCACACAATTCATGCGCCCGGCATCGTGACCTTGGACGAGCGGCGGGTGACGGTTGTCGCGCCGCGTGTCGATGCGTTTGTCGATAGGGTCGAGGCCATCACGACGGGTGATCGGGTGAGCAAGGGTCAGAGGTTGGCTGAACTCTACGCTCCGGAACTCGCAGCAGCGGCGGCTCAGTTTGTCACTGAACTTGCCAGTGAACGGCGCGCCGGAAGTGCGGGCGGCGCGCGCCGGCGTCTCGAAAATCTCGGTGTGCCGCAAGAAGCCATTGCCGAGGTTGAACGCACTCAAGTTGTCCCGCGCAGTTTCATCTGGCGCGCGCCGAGGGACGGCGTGCTGATCGAACGCAATGCGGTCGAAGGCATGAAGATGTCGGCCGGCGCGCCGCTGTTCCGTATTGCCGATCTCTCGGTGCTCTGGATGCTGGCTGATTTGCCGGAAACGGAACTCGCTGGCCTGAAAGTTGGCGCAGAGGTTTCGATCCGCCTGCGTCACAGGCCGGATCTGGACCTTCGCGGCCAGATATCGCTGATCTATCCGCAGGTGAACATGGAGACGCGTACCGCGCGTGTCAGGATTGAAGTTCCCAATCCGGACGGCGTGCTTCTGCCCAACATGTTTGCCGGGGTCGAAATCAAATCGGGGACGGACGAACCGCTGATCTCAGTGCCGGAAAACGCCGTGATCGATTCCGGCACGCGCCGGATCGTGATCCTTGATCGCGGCGAAGGGCGCTTTGAGCCGCGCGACGTCAGAACAGGCCTTCGCGGCGGCGGTCGGGTCGCCCTTCTCGACGGCGTGTCCGAAGGCGACCGCGTCGTGACTTCAGCGAACTTCCTGATCGACGCCGAGAGCAATCTCAAATCGGCCATACAGGCGATGGCCCAGGAACCGGCAGAGGAGAACCGGCCATGATCGCCCGTCTCATTGCATGGTCGTCGCGCAATCTCGTGCTGGTGTTGATCGGCGCAGCTTTCATGACGCTCACCGGGCTCTACACCCTGCGCCATCTGCCGCTAGATGCCTTGCCCGATCTGTCGGATGTGCAGGTGATCATTTCCACCGACTACGCCGGGCAGGCGCCGCAGGTGGTCGAGGATCAGGTGACGTATCCGCTGGCGAGCGCCATGCTGACCGTGCCGAAGTCCCGCGCGGTGAGGGCATTCTCCTTCTTCGGCGTCTCCTTCGTCTATGTCATCTTCACGGACGGCACGGACCCCTATTGGGCGCGCTCGCGCGTTCTCGAATATCTCAATGCGGCGACCAAACGTCTGCCCGCCGGCGTTTCCCCTACCCTCGGACCTGATGCGACCGGGGTGGGCTGGGTGTATCAATACGCCATTCTCGCCAAGGATATGAATCTCGCCGAGACGCGCTCGCTTCAGGATTGGAAGCTGCGGTTCGCGCTGGCCAAAGCCGAGGGTGTCGCGGAGATTGCGCCGATCGGTGGATTTGTGAAGCAGTATAACGTGGTGGTCGATCCCGTTCGACTGCGCGGCCTTGGGGTTACGATCCCGCGCATCCGTGAGGCTATCCGGGCGAGCAACGCCGATATCGGCGGTCGCAGTGTCGAGCTTTCCGAATTCGAATTCATGGTGCGCGGACGCGGCTATCTGAAATCAGCCTCCGACATCGAGGACATCGTGCTGCGCAGCGAAGCCGGCGTGCCGCTGCGCATCAGGGATATCGCTCGGGTCGAGCTTGGTCCGGACGAGCGGCGCGGTATCGGCGAACTCAACGGGGACGGCGAGGTTGCGGGCGGCATCGCACTCCAGCGCTACGGCGCCAATGCGCTTGATGTGATCGGCAACGTGAAGGCGCGTCTGGCCGAATTTCTTCCCGCCCTGCCGAAAGGAACCGAGATCGTGCCGGTCTATGACCGCTCCGAACTGATCAATCGCGCGATTGACACACTGAAAACGACGCTGATTGAGGAAATGGCGATCGTCGCGTTGGTCTGTGCGGTGTTCCTCCTGCATCTGAGAAGCGCGCTGGTTGCCATCCTGATCCTGCCTGTCGGCATCCTGATGAGCTTTCTGGCCATGAAGGCCCTGGGGATCGGCTCGAACATCATGAGCCTTGGCGGCATTGCCATCGCCATCGGCGCAATGATCGACGCGGCTATCGTCATGATCGAAAACGCGCACAAGCACCTCGAACACGCTGAGGAGGGCAAACCGCGCCTGGACATCCTCATCGAAGCTGCAAGCGAAGTCGGGCCGGCCCTGTTCTTCAGCCTCCTCATCATCACAGTGTCGTTCTTGCCGATCTTCGCGCTGGAAGCGCAGGAAGGACGGCTCTTCAGCCCGCTCGCCTTCACCAAGACCTTTGCCATGGCGGCGGCGGCGATCCTTTCGATCACATTGGTGCCCGCGCTGATGGTCATCTTCGTGCGCGGCAAGATCATTCCCGAGCGCAAGAACCCGATCAATCGTTTCCTGATCTGGATCTACCGTCCCGTCATCGCAGGCGTGCTGAAGGCCAAAGGCCTGACGATCTTCATCGCCCTGCTTATCCTAGGCGCAAGTTACTATCCCGCGAGCCGGCTCGGCACCGAGTTCATGCCGAGCCTCGACGAGGGCACGTTGATGTATATGCCCACCACCTTGCCGGGCCTTTCCGTGACGAAGGCCGGCGAACTGCTCGCCACGCAGAATCGCATCATCAAATCCTTCCCCGAGGTCGCCTCTGTCTATGGCAAGGCGGGACGGGCGCTGACGGCGACCGACCCTGCCCCGATGGAGATGTTCGAGACGATCATCAATCTCAAGCCGAAATCTGAGTGGCGTCCCGGCCTCACCACGGAAGGCCTGAAGGCCGAGATGGACAAGGCGCTGCAATTCCCCGGTGTCTCCAACGCCTGGACCATGCCGATCCGCGCGCGCATCGACATGCTTGCAACCGGCATACGCACGCCTGTGGGCATCAAGGTCTTCGGCAATGATCTTGCCGAGATCGAAGCGCTCTCGCGCAAGATCGAGGCGGTCGTCAAGGCCGTGCCCGGCACGTCTAGCGCCTATGCCGAGCGCGTCTCTGGCGGCTACTATCTCGACATCGTGCCGGATCGAACCGAACTTTCCCGCTACGGCCTTATGGTCAGCGACGTGCAGGACATGATCGCCTCAGCCATCGGCGGCGAAAGCGTCACCAACACAGTCGAGGGGCGCGAGCGCTATGGCGTCACCATCCGCTACCCCCGCGATTTTCGCTCCACTCCAGAAGCCATCTCTCGCGATGTGCAGCTGCCGCTTCCCAAGGGCGGCTTCGTGCCGCTGGGCGCTGTCGCAGAGGTCAAGTTGACGCGCGGCAGCACCTCCATCCGCACCGAGAACGGCCAGCTCGCGGTTTACCTCTTCGTCGATATGGCGGGGCGCGACCTCGGCGGATACGTCGCCGAGGCGAGGGCGGCGGTCGCAAAGGAAATTACGTTCCCTGCCGGCGCCTATGTCCAGTGGAGTGGCCAGTTCGAGTATCTCGAACGCGCGGTGTCCCGGCTCAAGATCGTTGTACCGCTGACATTGGCGATCATCTTCCTACTGCTCTACCTCAATTTCCGGGCGCTTACCGAAACCCTCATTGTCATGCTCTCGCTACCCTTCGCGCTTGTCGGCGGTTTGTGGTTCATGTGGTGGATGGGGTTCAACCTGTCGGTGGCCGTTGCAGTGGGCTTCATCGCACTTGCAGGCGTGGCGGCGGAAACGGGCGTCGTGATGCTGATCTACCTCGATCATGCGATGCAGGAGCGGAGGGCAAAATGTGCGGTGGAGGGCAGAGCCTTCTCGAAAGCTGATGTTCACCACGCGATCAAGGTTGGCGCGGTGGATCGTGTCCGGCCGAAGATGATGACCGTCATCGCCATCATGGCAGGACTGGTGCCGATCCTGTGGAGCACCGGTGCGGGGTCGGAAATCATGCAGCGCATCGCCGTACCGATGATCGGCGGCATGGTTTCGTCTACCATACTCACCCTTGTGGTGATTCCAGCGATCTATGCAGCTGTGAAAAAGCTATGAAAGGCCTGCTTTGTGCAAACCAACGCACAACAGATCACCTTCGGGAGTAAGCGCCATGCATTCTGGTACAATTCCGCCCCAAATCAGTACACCTTCGCCTCAATATCGCTTCGCTGTGCTTGACGCCTGGCGCGGCGTTTGCGCGCTGCTGGTGACCCTTTATCACATTCCGCTTGCGCATAAGATGCAGGGCACCCAGGGGTTCCTGAACATGCAGATGTTCGTGGACTTCTTCTTCGTTCTGTCCGGTTTTGTGATGTGCCATGCCTATGGCCAGCGTCTGAGTAGCGGAAATACGCAGCTTGGGGGCTTCATGATCCGCCGGTTCGGGCGCGTCTATCCCTTGCATCTTGCATTGGTCTTCGGCTTTCTCGTGCTGGAACTCGCCAAGCTGGCAGTCACCTTGGCCTTCAAAATGGACATTGACGGTGCACCGTTCACCGGCCCGCGCTCGCTCGAAAGCCTTGGCGCCAATCTTCTGCTCATCCAGTCTTTCAACCTGCTGGGCATGACCAGCTGGAACGGACCTGCTTGGTCGATCTCGGTCGAGTTCTACGCCTACATCGTGTTTGCGGTGGTAGTGATGCTTGCCGGAATGCGCACCGCGCTGTTCACGGCCCTTGCCACCATCGGCCTTGCCGGAGTGGCGCTGCTCTCGCCCAACTACATCTTCACGACCCACAACTACGGCTTCTTGCGCTGCATCTATGGCTTCTTCGTCGGCTGCCTTGTCTATCAGGCGGTGATGTGGACCTTTGCCAGCGGGCTTGCAAAGCGTATCGGCAGCACGGGCATGGAACTGGCCGCAGTTGCCATCCTCATCTTGTTCATGGTGTTCTCGACCGGGCCGACCAGCCTTCTGGCCCCCATCGTCTTCGCTGGCGTCGTCTATGTCTTCGCCTTCGAGCGCGGCATTGTATCGACCACTCTGCACACCAGGCCAGCCCAGGCGCTCGGCATGTGGTCCTACTCGATTTACATGGTCCACATGCTGATCTTCACGGTCGAGAAGATGGGCATCGGCCTGCTTGCGAAAAAAGGCCTCCTCGGGATTACCGCTACCCAGACTCCGACAACTCGCCTGTGGAGCTTCAGCAGCCCAGCGATTGATGTCGCCTTCTTCGTGCTCCAGATCATGATGACGCTGATCGTGTCCAAATGGACCTATGAACTGATCGAGGACCCGTGGCGCAAGCGGTTTGCAGCTTACGCTGCTGCCCGCGAGACAGGGCAAATTGGACGAGCTTTGCGTTCGACCAGTTCTGCAACCATCTGACCTGCCAATGAAGGCCGATCGTTGTTCGCCAAGCTTGGCAACGATCGGTCGCTGGTTGCCAACAACGGACGGAAAGACGTCCTCACCATGAACGAATCTATGTCAAATAGCCTTTGATGATTCAGGGAGCGTTCGTGATGGTCAGCAGTGCAACGATAGGCGCGCTCAGCCGCGCGGTTGGCGTGAAAGTCCCGACGATCCGCTACTACGAACAGATCGGGTTGATGTCGCACGCGGATCGGACTGAAGGAAACCAGCGGCGTTACACGGTGACTGATCGGGATCGGCTGAGCTTTATCCGGCACGCGCGCGATCTCGGGTTCACGATTGATGATATCCGTGAGCTTCTGAATCTGTCGGACCGTCCCGATACACCCTGCGACGCGGCCCATTCCATCGCCGCTCGACAGGTTGAGGTGATCCAGCGCCGAATTCTGCAATTGCAGACGCTCCAGACCGAACTTGCAAGGATTGCCGATAGTTGTCGGGGAGGTACTTCGATATCCGACTGCCGCATCGTCCATGCTCTGGCTGACCATGGACAGTGCACGCACGAACACGCACTTGCGCATGAGACAATTCTGCGTCGGGGGGCTTGACCCTCTAGTGACTAGAGAAATTATCTGTCTCTTCTGTAACCGTGGGATGTGACAGATGTCGGGAAATAGAACTGATCAGGAGCTTGAGGTGTCCACCTGGACAATCGGGGGCATGGACTGCGCCAGTTGCGCGTCCAAGATCACCAAAGCGGTCGAACGCATCCCCGGAGTTTCCGAAGTCAAGGTTTCGGTGATGTCGGAGACATTGAGCGCCAGGGTCTCCGATCCGCAGGCGGTGACGGAAACCCTTGAAAAGCAGGTGCGCGCTCTCGGATACAGCATAGAGCGCAAGAAAGTCGGCAATCCGTTCGCTTCCGGGCATTCCCATGGCAAGCAGTCCTGCTGCACAGATCATGGTCATCACGGTCACGATCCTAATGCAAAGCCGGAAGGTCGCGGGCATCGGCACGATCATGATGACCACGGTGCACTGACCCAAAAGTCTGCAGCCAAGCCCGAGGCATCCCATGGCTTGCCGGGGCACGTTCACGATGAGAATGAGGGCAATGTCTTCTGGTATCAGTCGGCCAAGGGGCGCCTTGTACTGGTATCAGGGAGTTTACTGGTGGCAGCCTGGGGGCTGAACTGGTTTGTCAGCGCGCCGATCGGCTATGCAGCCTTTCTGGCTGCCTGCCTTGTCGGCGTGATCCCGGTCGCCCACCGGGCAATATCCGCTGCGCGCGCGGGCATTCCCTTTACCATCGAGATGCTGATGACGATCGCGGTCGTCGGCGCGCTTTTCATTGGCGCGGCGGAAGAAGCTGCACTCGTTGTATTCCTGTTTGCGGTTGGCGAGGTTTTGGAAGGAGTGGCGGCCAATCGCGCCCGCGCCAGCATTCGCGCGCTGGCTGATCTTGTGCCCACAAATGCGCTGGTCATCTCTGATGACGGGTCGACACGCGAAACAGAAGCTGCGTCGCTGGAAATCGGACAAACCGTTCTGGTTCGCCCCGGCGACCGGATTCCGGCAGACGGGGCGATCATCGAAGGCGAGTCGAGCATCAATGAGGCGCCCGTGACCGGCGAGTCGATGCCCCGCAGCAAGGGAGTAGGCCAGGATGTCTTTGCCGGTTCGATCAACGTCGATGCCGTTCTGAAGGTGCGTGTTTCGCGCGCGGCAGCCGACAACACTATCGCCAGAATCATCAGGCTGGTCGAAGAGGCGCAGGAGGCAAAAGCCCCCACCGAACGCTTCATCGACCGGTTCAGCCGCATCTACATGCCGGCCATTGTTGGTGTGGCGGCGCTGGTGGCCCTTGTTCCGCCGCTAGCATTCGGCGGCGAATGGTCCGTCTGGATCTACAGGGCACTGGCTCTGCTGCTGATCGGATGTCCCTGCGCGCTTGTGATCTCTGTTCCCGCGTCCATCGCGTCGGCGCTTTCGGTGGGCGCCCGCCATGGTCTCCTGATGAAGGGCGGCGTGGTCATGGAGAATGCCGCGCAGACCCGTTTTGTTGCATTCGACAAGACCGGGACGCTGACGGAGGGAAAGCCGCGGGTGACGGATGTCGTGCCGTTTGACGCTGCCGAAGAACAACTCCTGTCGATTGCTGCCGCAGTGGAAACCGGCTCCAGCCATCCGCTGGCAGAGGCGATCCTTCGACATGCCAAGGAAAAGCGCATCGCAGCATTGCCTGCAAGGAACAGCCGGGCCATTGCCGGCAAAGGCGTCGTGGCGGACGTGGGCAATGCCGTCGCACAGGTCATTTCGCCGCGCCATGCGATGGATCAGCAGATGCTGTCAGCGGCCCAAACCGAAGCGGCGCGCGCGTTCGAGATACAGGGCAAGACCGCCGTTGTGGTGGTTCACGGCCCCAAGGTCTTTGGACTCATCGCCATGCGCGACGAGCCAAGGATCGATGCAAAGGAAGCTGTTGCGGAACTCAAGGCGCTCGGTGTGCGCGCCGTGATGCTGACGGGCGATAACGCTCGGACAGGCAAAGCCATTGCCGATGTGCTCGGCATGGACGTGCGGGCGGAATTGCTACCCGACAACAAGGTCGAGGAAATCCGGCGTATTGCCCAAAGCAGCACTGTGATGATGGTCGGCGACGGCATCAACGACGCGCCGGCGCTTGCTGCCGCCACCGTTGGCGCGGCCATGGGCAGTGGCACGCAGGTGGCGCTGGAAACGGCAGATGCCGCATTGCTCCGAAGCAATGTCCGCGATGTGCCGCGCATGATCCGCCTTGCCCGCGCGGCAATGGCGAACATCAGAACGAATATATGGATTTCGTTGGGGCTCAAGGCTGTCTTCCTGGTGACATCCATCCTCGGTTACACCGGGCTGTGGGTGGCCATTCTGGCCGATACCGGAGCCACTGTTCTTGTCACTCTGAATGCTCTGCGCCTGCTCAGGTTCAACCCGGATGCCAAGCCATGATGCCGAGACCGGCAAAGCCAGCATGGGGCGGTTTTGGTGGCGGCATGAAGCGGGATGCGTTTCAGATCGTGGCGATCTGCGCCCTTGCCTTCATGGTCGATCAGGCAACGAAATGGCTAATCCTGAATGTTGTCATGAATCCCCCAAGGATCATCGGGGTCACGCCATTTTTCAGCCTACGGCTGGGGTTCAACTCGGGCATCAGCTTTGGCCTGTTCAGTGACTTTTTCGAAAGGCACCCGCTGGTGCTGGCCGCGGTCAAACTCGTGATCGTCTTTGGACTGCTGATCTGGGCATTCCGGTCTTCATCGCATCAGGAGCGGCTGGGGCTTGCCCTGATCGCGGGGGGTGCACTCGGCAACACGCTGGACCGATACAGGCAGGGTGCTGTGACCGATTTTCTCGATTTCTACTGGAACGGCTGGCACTATCCGACATTCAACATGGCGGACGTGTTCATCACGCTCGGCGCCGGGATGCTGATGATCGCCAGCCTCCGAGGGACCGGAAAGACGGTGGCTACCTGAGCAATGGCTCGAGGATCTTGTCAAACTGTTCGATCGACATTGCACCCATGTGCTTCTGACCGTTGATGAAGAAGGTAGGCGTCGAGTTCACGCCTAGCTCGGTGCCACGTGTGCGGGTCTTGTTGATACCGTCGAGAAGTTTCTGATCCCCCAGACAGGCTTCAAAGCTGTCCTTGGTCATGCCAGCCTGCTTGACAGTGTTAAACAACTCGTCGGCTGGATTTTTGGCATGTGCCCAGGATTCCTGTGAGCGGTAGAGCAGGTCCAGCATCGGATACCAGCGATCATCGCCGGCACAACGGGCAAGCATAAAGCCCGCAGTCGCAAGGGTATCGAGCGGGAACTCACGCATGATGAAGCGGATTTTGCCCGTATCGATGTATTTTTCCTGCAGTTTTGGCCAAGTTTCCATGTGGAAGTTCATGCAGTGATGGCATGTGACCGAAGCGTATTCGACGATCGTGACTTTCGCATCAGCCGGGCCAAACGATTTTTCCGGCAGCGGGCCTGGCTCCATCAGCTTCATGATCGACGCCTGCTGCGCCATTAGCGGCTGTGACAGAGTTATTGACGCGGCAGCAGCAAGGGCAATCCGACGGCTCAACATTGGGAATCTCCATTTTCCTAATTGTCTAGAACCTCAAGCGACTAGAGGATCAAGTGCATTCCAGAAAAGAGTTGATCCTCTAGTCGCTTGAGGTTCTAAGCTCGCCTGACATGCATAGGGAATGTCCACTCAGGTGATACGTCTTTCAAAAATCAGATTGGCAGCGATTTTTGCTCCCTTTCCGCTGATTTCCAGCTGCGTCATGCTCGAGCGTGGTGACAATCGCCACCTGCTGCCGATTCCGGCTGCCTTGGTCACGGAAATGTCTGCCAAGGGGATGTCTCCAGCCGATCCGATCATGATCCGCATCCATAAAAAGGAGAGCGAACTCGAATTGTGGAAGCGCGACCGCTCCGGCCAATACGCCTTGCTCAAGACCTATCCGATGTGCCGCTGGTCTGGCCAGTTGGGCCCCAAGAAGCGGGAGGGTGACCGGCAGGCGCCAGAAGGATTTTATGCGGTCAATGCCAGCCAACTCAACCCGCGTTCCCAGTTTTACCTTTCCTTTAATCTTGGATTCCCGAATGCGCTAGAGGCAAGCCAGGGCTTTACCGGCAGCGCATTGATGGTTCACGGCGCCTGCACATCAGCCGGGTGCTTTGCCATGACAGATCAGGGCGTACAGGAAATCTATTCGGTCGCTCGTGATGCGCTGGCCGCCGGGCAAGTCTCGTTCCAGGTGCAGGCACTGCCATTCCGCATGAATGCCGAGAACATGGCGCGTCATAGAGATGATCCGCATATGCCGTTCTGGAAAAACCTGAAGGACGGTGCGGACCATTTCAACGCCATCAGACAGCCGCCACGGGTTGCGGCGTGCGAAAAACGTTATGTGTTCAATGCGAGGGACGGCTCGGTGCTTATGCCCGGGCAGGCCTGTGGAAAAATCGAGACTACTCCTGAAATAGCTCCGCTCGTAGCGCAGTATCAGGCATCAGAGGCTGAAAAGTCATCCAATACAAGGTCCAGTCTCGCTTATGCACCCTACAGGCTCACTGACGGAGGCATGCATCCGACATTCCGCAGGGCTCTGAAATCCGTCGGACCTAAGGGCCTTCAGGTCGCCACCTCGGGCGACGTCGAGATCAGCCGGCCTGATGCCGCTCTGGCCGATCTCTATGAAGAAGACCGGTAGGCGGCTCATCATGCTGGATGCATCTAGCCTGCTCAAGATCGTCAGAAACATCGCCTGGGTCGGTGTTGTGGTTGCTCTGGTCGCGTTTGGTCTCGGCTATTGGAGGGCCAATCAGCTGCAATCGGGCAACAGTCCAGCGGATGTCAGCCAGCTTGTGGGCGGCCCTTTCGAATTGACTGACAGCAAGGGCCGGAAAATCACGGAGAAGGATTTCCTCGGCCGTCCCCTCCTGGTGTTTTTCGGCTTCACCCATTGCCCGGATGTCTGCCCGACAACGCTTTTTGAAGCCACGACGTGGCTCAAGGCACTCGGGTCCGATGCCGACCGGCTGCAAGTGCTCTTCGTTTCGGTCGATCCGGCACGGGACACGCAGGAACTGTTGGACACTTACCTGCAGGCATTTGATTCCAGGATCAGGGCAGCAACAGGCACAAAAGCGCAAATCGATGCGATGGTACAAGCCTACAAAGCCACCTATCGATTTGTTCCAACAAGCGCCGGAAATTACACCGTTGACCATACGGCGCTGATGTTCATGCTGGATAGCAGGGGGCGCTTTGTCGGAACGATCGATTACCATGAAAAGCAGGAAGTTGCTCTGCAGAAGCTCAAACGATTGATATCAATTTCCAGTTTGTGAATTGGCTATTTGTGGAGTTTTACGACCTTCTCTATCTCCAGCGGCCTCCCATTCGCCACGAGCAGGATCGATGTCTTCCTCACCATACGCATCAGTTCCTCGGGCCTTTTGAGCGGCACGCCGATTTTGGTCACGGACACCCGCGCTGATTGTGTGATCCCCGTGCCGATGACCTTGGTGCGGTTGTCGGTCGTGTAATTCCCGAGGGCTTCGGAGACATATTCCGCCGTCGCGTTGTCATTGATCGCGACGAAGAGTTTTAGCGCCGCACCTGCCACCAGCGTCTCCCGTGTCGCCTTCCCGTAGAGTTCATCGAGCTGCGACAGGTTCTGCAGGATGATCGCCATCCGGAAGCCGTAGCCGGCGCTGACCGCAATCTTCGACGCGAGCGAGGTCATTTTACCGAGGGCAAAGAACTCGTCGAGCATGAGCAACACCTTGTGGGGTTCGTCCCGCCCCGGAATGTTCCGCATCAGGAGGTCGTGGATCTGCTGGAAGAGAATGCGCACGAGGGGCCGGTAGCTCTCGAGATCGGCAAGAGGTGTGCCGATGAAGATCGCCATCGGCTTCTTGCGCAGGAGGCGGATGTCGAAATCGCTTCCCGACGTCGCCTGCGTGATTAGTTCCGAGGACCACGGCGCCAGTGCGTTGGCTACGTTGAACATGACGGAGCCACGGGTGCGGTCGGGGATGGCGATGAACTGGTTGAAATCATCGACCACCCATTGCGGCAGATCGGCCCTCTCCGTCTCGACAATGGATTTCAGGACATCCGCCATGTCCTGCCCAGTAGAGATCAGGTTCACGGCCGAGCGAATATTACGCGCGCCGTCACACAACTCGCTCGTCAGGACGTAGCCGAGGAGCGCTGCGATGATCTTGCGCGCCGCGAGGGACCATTCGTTCTCATTGCCGGTGATTGCGAGGAACCCAGCAATGTTCTGGCAATCCGTCGCCATCTCTGGTCCGGGGCGGACAAAATCCAGCGGGTTGTAGCGATGGGTTTTCACGGACCCCGGCGCGAAGACGAAGACGTCATGGCCCATTTTCTGGCGCGCCGGGCCAAAGGCGTTGTAGTTCTCCATCTTGATGTCGAGAACGACGATGGAGCCTTTCCACGCAAGGCCATTGGGGATGACGAAGGAGACGCCTTTGCCCGAGCGCGTTGGCCCGACCACGAGAATATGCGCCGGATCATTCGACCGGAGGGTTCGCCCGCCGAGTTTGCCGAGGATGAGGCCGTCTTTCGCGAGGAGGCCTGACTTCTCGGCGTCGCGGATGGTGCCGAAGCGCGCATCGCCATGAAGGGTCGAACGGCGCGTCATGAAGAGGAACAGGGCGAGGCCGGCGACGAGAGAAAAGACAACCCCGGCGGCGAGCGCGGCATTCTCGAGGACGCGGCCGCGATACCGTGGATCAGCCCCGAAAACCCAGGCGTGGCGATATGCCAGCGGAAAACCCTTTTGCATCGAGATCGGCGGGATGTTGGCCATATCCAATGCGGGGTTCTCAGTGGTGACGCGGACCAGAAGGTCCCATTTCTTGGTGCGATCTGTGATCCGCGAACGGTAGCCGGTGATGACGGCATAGGGGATCGTCCAGATCAGCGCGAAGCAGACGAGACTGAAGACCAGGATGAAGAGGTTTCCGAGGAGACGGCGCATGGCTCAGCGCTTTGTGGAGCGGGCACTGCTGCCCTGCCCCATCCTCACCTTCCCCGTATTTCCTTGCCCTGCCCGCTCCTTCCGCCATTCCACCATT
>Ga0209573_1001056_pt1 | contig 46790 bp, 40 predicted proteins | sample TNRBio252014_DNA_FD_185870 | JGI IMG/M metagenome (GOLD analysis project Ga0209573, IMG submission 185870) | Wastewater treatment Type I Accumulibacter community from EBPR Bioreactor in Madison, WI, USA - TNR Reactor_6/25/2014_ DNA (SPAdes)... | ecosystem: Engineered > Bioreactor > EBPR >... | reverse complement strand
TCAGGCCATATTTGGCGCTAAAGGCTTCGACCATTTCGACGATTTTGCCAGTGCTGTCATAGACGAACAGCGGCGGCTCTTTCTTGGCGGCCTCAATCAGCGCATCGAGGTTGAATTCCTCGGCCATAACAGGTGCGGCCATAGCCGCCGTCACGGCAAGAGCGACGCCCGCCAACAAGCCCTTCATGCTTCTTTCCATATTGCGCATATCCATTCTCCTCCCGTTGGATGACCGAAGACGAAGCTCTCCTTCGCCATCGGACTGGTTGCTATTTCACGTAATTGATGCGCCAAAGATCCTGCCAATCCTGGCGTTTCTCGAAGTCCTCGCCGACAGTCGCCGCCGAGAATGTGACCAGTCGGTCAAGATACTTGCCAACGCCCGAAGCCTCATCCGCTGGCAGCTGCAATTTCGTGTTGCCCGAGGGTTTTCCATCGACCATCTGATTGCCGATGCCTTGCTCGGTCATCAGGAAATGGATGAAGAGCTTTGCCGCGTTCGGGCTGTCTGTCTTTGCCGCGATGAGGCCATAGCTCGGGTAGAGGAAGCCCGCGAAAGGCTGGATGGCGTCGCAAAGGCCGAGCTTCAGGCCCTTCGATTTGTTGTCCCGATATTTCGCCGTTGCGGTGATGCCGAAGAAAGGTTCAGCCTGCCCCGCCGCGCCGATCGCCTCGGAGACAACGCTGGAATCGCCAATCAGCGGCCCGTTGGCTGCATAGGCTTTCACCCAGGCGGCGGTGGCGCTCGCCTCGCCGGTTTCCAGCTTCTTGCCGAAATAGTCCTCGTAGGCCTTGGCGATCGCAGCGTCATGATGGGTCTCGAGCTGATTGAACCAGTCGGCATAGAGCGGCTTTTCGAAAGGGTCGAGCATGGCCACCTTGCCCTTCCATTTCGGCTCGGTCAGCTCCCACATGTTCTTGACGGGACACTCAGCATATTTCTCCGTGTTATAAGTCCAGACCTGAGGGTCTGAGATCACTACGAGCGGGTCGCGCTGGCCTTCAACGATGTCGGCTGCAAGATCCGGCGGGGTCCAATTTGTCGCCATGCCTTGGGGCAGGATCTGCGCCACCGCTGAGCCGGCATCCATGCCGAGACTGACATCGCCAATCACGTTCCCGGCCTGGAATTCGCGGATAACAAGGTCCGCTTGCCCGGCTTCATTGACCTTCTTTCCGGTTGCCTGAAGACCGTAGACCTTGGAGAAGGTTTCCGCCGTGTCGACGATCTTTCCGCTGACGCCATAGACAGTGATCGGCTGCTCCTTTTTTGCGGCCTCAATGAGGGCGTCGAGATTAAAGTCTTCGGCCATGACAGGTGCGACACAGGCCACCGTCGCGATGAGCGCGGCGGTCGCCATCAGGCCGTTCACACTTACTCTTGTTTGCAGCATTCTATTCTCCTCCTGTTGTTTGCTCACGCGGCGCGGGCCAAAATATCATCAGCCGCTGAAAGCCGGTCACCATTCCTATCGAAGACATGCATGGCTGTCGGACGGACATGCACGTAGACCTGCTCGCCGCCGTTCAGCACAGGACATTCGGTGGTGGTGCTGAAAAGCGCGCGACCGTCGACGTTGAGTTCGATGATCCAACTGCCGCCGGTCGGCAGGATGCCGGTAACCTGGGCTGTGTTGCGGAAACTGTCCCCAGGAACAGAGGCCTCGGTGTGTGCGATTTGCAGCGCCTCGGGCCTCAACCCTACACAGCCGACGCCGGAGGCGCCGCCGAGCCGGCGCTCGAGCCAGTTGGCCGCCGACCGGTCCAGCGGGTGCCCCCCTTGCGTCTCTAGAATGTTGATCGGCGGGCTGCCGACGAATTCGGCGACGAATTGGTTCGCCGGACGATCGTAGATGTCATTTGGGGCGCCGAGTTGCTGCAGACGGCCCTCGCTCATCACGGCAATCGACGTGGCGAGCGTCATCGCCTCCCACTGGTCGTGGGTGACGAAAACAATGGTGGTGCCAAATGCAGCGTGGATGCGCTTCAGTTCAGCCCGCATTTCGAGCCGCAGCCGCGCATCAAGGTTGGAAAGCGGTTCATCAAGAAGCAGCACGCCAGGATTGACCGCCAACATACGGGCAAGCGCCACGCGCTGCTGCTGGCCGCCGGAAAGCTGCGAGGGAAATCGGCGCCGGTATTTTTCGATGTCGAGCGCCGTCATCACCGCGTCTACGCGCGCCTCGCGTTCGGCTTTCGGCGTCTTGCGCAAGCGCAGGCCGAAATCGACATTGCGCTCGATCGTCAAATGCGGCCACAACGCATAGGACTGGAAGACGAGACCCATGCCGCGCTTTTCGGGACCAATGAAGGAGCCTGCCGCCGGACTATCGACCACCTTGTCGCCGACGCGAATTTCGCCGTCGGTCAAATTTTCGAGCCCGGCGATCATGCGCAGCGTCGTCGTCTTGCCACAACCGGAAGGGCCGAGCAGACACATGAACTCTCCATCGCCGATATGGAGACTGAGGTCGCTCACCGCGTTGGGAGAGCCTGCCCCGTAGGACTTCTGCACTTTGCTGAGAACAATATCGGGCATCAGGTTCCGAGTCCTTCGGCAAGGTTGGTGCGGGTGAGCTTTTGGGCAAGCACCGTGCCGCCATAGGCGAGGCCGGCAATGATGAGCACCACCGCATTGGCGGCCTGCGTGTAGTTGTAGTCGACTAGCCGGAGCGAAAAGGTCGTGAGTACGTCCGTTGCCGGGACAGCGAGAATGACAAAGAGGCTGAGCCCCTTGATGCCGGAAATGAAGGGCAGCAGCACACCGGTGACGAGCGAGCCTTTCTGGATCGGAATGACGATAGACGTCATTCGTTTCAGCCAGCCGGCGCCGACGATCTGCGCCGCCTCCTCGGGGTCTTTGCCAAGCTGCATCATGGCCGAGATGCCAGCGCGCGAAGCATAGGGCATCTGGTCTGCCATCAGCGCGAGAATGAGAATCAGCGTCGTCCCGTAAAGCCCGGGGATCGGGCCGCGCTGTACGGCAAAGAGCGACAGATAAGCCGCAGCGAAGGCAATGCCCGGCACAAGATAGGGCATGAACGTCACCTGTCGCAGAAAGATCGCCAGAGGCCTGTAAGGAGTGCGCACCACCACATAGCCGGTCAGTAGGCCAAGTACGCCGGAGCAGACCGAAGCGATGCCGACAATCCAGATCGTATTGAAGGCCGCCTGCCAGAGGTCGGGACTCAGCAGGATCCCGCTGCGCATTGCGACCGTCGGCAGGTCATGGCCGATCCAGTAGTCAAGCGTGAAATTGGACCAGGCGAAGCTGCCTGGCTGACGCATGACCGTGGAAAGCGCCAGTGTCAGCAGCGGCATGCCGACGGAGACGAGGAAAACGACCCCGGCAAAGCCGGTTGCCGGCCAGCGCCAGTTCTTCAGCCGCGACAGCCGGTTCATCGATCCCTTGGAGCCAACGGTGACAAATCGGCGTGCCTCCCGGGCAAGGTAAGCGTCGATCATGATCGCCAGCACGCCGATCAGCATGATCGCGCCGGCCAGCACACCGGCCACGCCGCTCTGACGCGAGCCGATCGAGCGATACAGCGAGGTCGCCAACACATCAAATTTCACCGGCAGCCCAAGCACATACGGCACACCGAACTCGCCGAGGCATTTGGCGAAGATCAACAGCACAGCCGAGAGAAGAGCCGGACGCATCAGCGGCATGATCACCTGTAAGGCGACAACTCGGCCCGATGCGCCGAGAACGCGTGCCGAATCCTCCAACTGGCTGTCAAAACGGCGTAGCGCCGAACCAAATAGCAGGATGACGAAGGGCGTGTAGTGAAGGGCGAGGATGATGGTGATCGGGAACTGACCATAGGCGAGCCAGTCCGGCGGCGTCAGGCCGACTGCCTCGAACCAGCCGGGCTGCCCCCCGACCGTTCGGTTCTTGAACAACGTGGTCCACGCGAGTGCGAACGTCCACGCCGGAAGCATGTAAGGAACAATCAACGCCGTCGCGAACCAGCGCCGGCCGAACAGGTCCGTGCGCGCCACGAGCCATGCGAGCACGCCACCAACCGACAGCGAGATCACGATCGCGCCGAACGCCACTTTCAGTGTGTTGACCAATGGCTCCCAGAAAAGATCATAGGCGACCGGGGAAGCGAAGGTGCGATAAAGGTAGTAGGACGTGAAACTGCCTGCTTCCCCGGCCGTGCGGCGTTGATCCCCGAACTGCACAGTCGCGCCATCCAGCAGGATGGAGATGATCGGCACCACGATAAGGTAGGCAAACAGCACCGACATCATCACCGCGATGACCGTCGTTGGCTCACGCAGCGCCAGCCGCAACCTGTAACGCCAGCGGCCGCCGCTTGAACGGGAGGTCAAGGCTGCTTTAGATCTGGCCACTATACCCGTCTCATGGAGAGAACCGGAAGAAACAACAGTCTATTCGCAAAGCTGTGCAACAATTCCCCTCCTCGCCAACCTCAGTTGACCACCGAATCCAGAACCAGCGCACGCTGCACAATCGATGCTCGTATTGGATTTGCTGACAACGCTAACCAAACATCGAAAACGATGGGTGTCAACATTTTTGCACAGCCGTGCATTGATGGTCGCCTGATCCTGGCGCTACGTCACAAACCATCGGGCGACTGTCTTCTCCGGTTCATCGCAGTGCGTGCGGGCAACGCTTGCCTTCGCCGCCTTTGCTGCGGTTTGCATCAAGTTGAACAGGTGACCGCTCGCGGCCACCGGCACACCCTGGTCTTCCTCCGATTGTAAGCGTCCATTGCCAGAAGCGCCTGAAGAACTCGCGGGTAGTCATTCGTGCTTGCTCCATCGATAAAAGGTAATCGCCAGTTCGAAACTACCAACATAGAAATGGTCGCCTCCCCAAATACCTGTCTTGTAAGGAGGCTGATCAACGAAAGGGAGACGCTTGCCCAAGTCACGGCTAACCGGCTCGTCGCTTGCCACACGGTCACTTTAGACAACCGGTAACCTTCGCCATACACAGCGGCGAGGTCTATCGGATCGACGCGCCTGGCGCTTGTCTTGTCCGATGGGTTTTCAACCGTCACCATTAGAGGCAGAAAATCAGTGGGAACGTTAGCCGGTGATCAGGATGGCCGCAACGATGTAGCTGAGCAGCAAATATGCTTGCAGCATCTAGCCAACGCACCCAATTTCCGTGCGGCATTGTTTCCCTACGCCGCTTTCCAACGTGCACAGCAACTATGCGTTGTAAATCTAATCAAAGGAAAACTCTGTCGCGACGTGTCGTAGACAGCGTTCGTTTGCAGATCCAACTGCGACCGGATCGTGGATGAATCTCATGCGTCCCGATCCGGGACTTTACAAGACCTGTTAGCTTTATTAAGTTGTCTAAATCAATTTAACCTAGCTGGCTGATGGAGGCCGGATATTCGGGAGGAAATAGTGATTAGGGTGTTGAAGTCATTTTCGCGTTTGGCCGTAGCAGGTGTTGCGTCTGCGATAGTTGGTTTGTCTGGAGCGGCCTCTGCCCAGGATTGGCCAAATGAAGAATTGGTCGTGTCGGTTGTCGTCCCTTACGCCGCCGGCGGCGGCACTGACTCTGCGGTTCGGCCACTTATCGAAGAGCTGCGCAATCACCTGCCGGCCCGGGTTCAGGCGGTAAACATCAACGGCGCCGGCAGCGCCAACGGCACAAATGAACTGCTCAACCTTCCGGCGGACGGCTATTCCGTGTTGATTTCGGGCACGCATACAATTGGCGCCACCATGCAGGGGCTGACGAAGGGCTATAACGAACTGGATCAGATCGTTGCGCTCAATTGGGATCCCTTCATCGTCGCAGTGCTGGCCAACCGGCCCTACAAGACCTTTGCCGATCTCGTCGAAGCTGCGCGCGCAGCGCCCGGCACAATCTGCCTTGGCAATGCGGGGATGGGCGGTGCGACAGGTGTTGCGTCGGTCGCCATCAACCTTGCCTTCGACGGAATTTTCAACGTCACTCCGTTCAATGGCGGACAGAACCTGCGCACCGACGTATTGGGCGGCCGGTGCGAAGCCGGCATCTTCTCGCAGTCGGAGATCCTTTCCAACAAGGCTGATTTCCAGCCGCTGGTCATCCTGACCGAGGAACACAGCCTGCTGGATGATCTCAAGCAGATCCCCAATCTGAAGGAAGCAGGCTTTGAAATGCTCGAAGTGCCTGGCGGCTCCTTCCGTTCGGTCGCCGTGCGCAAAGGCACGCCCGACGTCGCCAAGCAGGCGCTCGCCAAGGCTTTTGAGGCCGCCTACAATTCAGATGCCTATAAGACTTTCATGCAGCAGCAGGGGATCATTCCCAGCTTCGCAGGTCTTGATGGCGCCCAGACCTATTTCGACAACCTGGTAAAGGGATACGAGCCGATCCTGCGGCAGGCGGGCTTGTACAAGCAATAGCGTCTTAGCCTGGGGATGGGCCTTGGCCCATCCCCAGGCGCACAAGCGGGGAGGCGGGCATGAAGCTCACCATCCAGAACATCCTGCCTCTCGGGCTACTTGTCGTGGCCGCGGGTTATATCGCCTTCAGCCTTTCGCTGCCCAATGAGCGGATGATCGGTGACGCTTTTGGCTATGATCCAGGCGGTCGCGTCATACAAATCACGGCGGCAGCAATTCTGGCCGCAACGGCGCTTTGGGAATTGATCCGTCATTGGTCAGGACAGGGAGCGCCGCAGGAAACAGGGAAGACTCCGGTCGGCCTGTTGCTTGCGCACATCTTGCTGATCATTTTGTTCATCGCCCTGTTTCGTCCTGTCGGGTTCATTCTTGCCACCAGTTTGACGCTCTACATCATGATCGCGCTCAACTTGCGCAGCGCGGGGACGCAATTGTCTTCCGCGCCAATCGTAGCCGGATTAATCGGCTGCGCCGCCTATGCTGTGGTTCTGTATTCGGTGCTGAGAGGCGTTGTCAGGCTCTGTTTTATAGTTGCCCGGCAATACAGCATGCCTGCTCTTCGGGAACCCAGCATACAGGCGATTGTGGTCGCGGCCGTCCTCGCGCTCACCCTGCTTGTTGGCGGCGTCATCTTGCCCCGCCTGACGCGACAGCCGGTGCTAACCGCGCTTCTGCAATCCGCCGTGGGCATCACCCTCATCGTCTATGTCGTTTTCCGGCTGCTCTTTCTGGTTCAGTTGCCCGCCGGACTCCTGACCTGGTGAACAGGCGCGCCGATCCACGGAACCACAACTATGAATGAAGTCGTTCAAGGCCTGCAGCTCCTGCTCAATGTCGAGACCTTCGTCTGGATTGCGATCGGTTCAATACTGGGCATTGTGTTGGGCGCGCTGCCGGGGCTAACCGCCACGATGGGCGTGGCGTTGATGCTGCCGGTCAGCTTCTATCTGCCAACGGCTACCGGCATGGCCATGCTGCTGGCAGTCTATTGCGGCGCCGTTTCGGGCGCATCGATACCAGCCATTCTTTTGGGCATTCCCGGCAATCCCAATGCGCTTGCAACCGTTGAGGACGGCTACCGGATGGCCAAGAATGGACAGGGCGGCCTGGCATTGGGCAGCGCTGCATTGGCCTCGCTTATCGGCGGACTGCTTTCACTTGTGATCCTGTGCATTTTTGCCCCCATCCTGGGTGCTGCGACGCTGGCCTTTGGCCCGGCAGAGAAATTCGGGCTTGCCGTTCTCGGTCTGGCTGTCATTGCGTCGATCAGCGCTGGCGGCATGGCGAAAGGCATAGCCATGGCTGCGCTCGGAATATGTTTATCATTGATAGGCTCGGACCCATATACCGGCTCTCCGCGGGTTCCGTTTCCCGAATTGCTGGGCGCTACGCCTCTGAGCAACGGGATTGAACTCATCCCTGCGCTAATCGGTTTGTTCGGCGTTTCGCAGGCATTGCTTGATCTTGACCGGCTGAAGGAAAAACCCCCGCAGGTTCCCCGCCTGGAGCTCAAGAAATTATTCCCCTCGTTTTCCAAGCTAAAGGCGATGTGGCGCATCATTCTGGAATCGACGGGGATTGGCACCCTGATCGGAGCCATCCCCGGCACGGGAGCCAGCGTCGCCGTATTCATCGCGCATGAGCGAGCCCGCAAAATCACGGCCAGCAATCCCAAACTCGACAAGGTCGGAACGGGCAGTGTGGAAGGCGTTTTCGCGCCGGAGATCGCCAACAACGCCGTGACCAGCGGCGCGCTGATACCGGTCTTGACGCTGGGCATCCCTGGCGATGCCGTGACAGCAGTGTTGATGGGCGCATTGATGATCAAGGGCGTGGTTCCGGGCAATGAACTTTTCACGCACAACCTGCCGCTGGTTTACGCGATATTTTTTGGAATGGGTTTTTCGCTGATCGCGATGTTTGTCTTCCAACTGGTCGGCGTGAAACTGTTCCCTCAGGTCTTGCGGGTGCCACTGACTTTCCTGATTCCATTCGTACTCATGCTGTCGTTTGTCGGCACCTTTTCCATAGATGGTCAGGCGGTGATCAAGGCGACCTACAATATGGGCGTGGCGCTGGTAATGGGCCTCATCGGCTATGTGCTCAAAAAGGGGAACTACCCGATCAGTCCCCTCGTCCTCGGCCTGATTCTTGGAAAAATGCTGGAGGATAATTATCGGCTGGCGGTGAAGTTGGGCCAAGGGAACCACTTCATCTTTTTCCAGAGCCCGATCGTATTGGGCATGCTGGCTCTCCTGCTCGTCATTTTTGCATGGCCAGCGATGTCGCGCTTCGTGGCGCAGCGGCGCGGACACAAGACCTCATGACGCTGCACAAAAGCGCCTTTGGCGGCCGGTCAAACATTGTGCCTGCACTGACGGTCGTGGATCATGATAGACGCCGGGCATTGCTCGAATTGCCGGCCAGTCTTGCGGCGCATGACGACGCAATGATGTCATTGCCGGCTTTCAGTCAGGTGGCGGCATCACGTTTTCCACAATCGACAAAAGCCCTGCCATCGCATCTGCGCATCGGCGCCTGGAACATCCAGCAGGGTCATTTCCCCGAAGAGAGCGGACGTCTGCTGGCGGCTCAATCGCTTGATATCACCCTTTTGACCGAGCTTGATCTGGGCATGCGCCGGACCGGGCAGATCAATCTGGCGGATGGGCTGGCGGCTGCGCAGAGGCATGGCTATGTCTTTGGCGTAGAGTTTCTTGAATTGCTTTCACCGCCCGGCCTGCCACCTCATGACGCTGACGAGGGCGACAACAAAGCCGGATTCCACGGCAATGGACTGACGGCGGCGCGAGCGCCGCTGCAAATCGCCCGAATTGACCTTGCGCCCGAGGCAGACTGGTTCATCAATCCCCGACGCAATCAGCGCCGCATCGGGGGCAGGATGGCGGTTGCCGCCAGCTTTGCCTTGGGCAATGGCGAGTGCGTCGTTGTTTCGGTTCATCTGGAGAGCGATACAGACCGTGCGGGCCGCGCACGCCAAATGAACGCGCTGCTGACGGATATCGACAAATTTGCCGCTGGACGCCCAGTCCTTGTCGGGGGTGACCTTAATGCGGGCGCTCGAACTCCCGGCTTTGACTATGCCGGCGAACCGCTATTTGAGGTGGCTCACGCGCATGGATATGACTGGCGAAGCTGCAATGCGATGCGACCTACGTCGCGATGCAGCCGGGTGAGAAACGCCGTGCAGCAGGACCAGGCGCATTTTGACTGGTTCTTTGTACGCGGCTTGATCGCAGAGGACCCGGACGTGGTTCCGGCAGTGGATCACCAGGGAATGGCCCTGTCGGATCATGAAATCATTACTGTTACAGTTCGATTGCCGGAGAACGCATGACTATTTCCGCCATTCCGGTTGCACAACAAACGGCGGACAAGTTCTATGGCAATGGCGACGCCAGACCGTATCCTGGCAATACGATCCTCACCAGTCTGGATCAAGATGACCCTTCCCACCAGCATCTGGTGGACTTATCCCGCGCATTGAAAGCTGCGCCAGGCGCCGAGGCGCATAGTTTCCTGCCCGATACGAGCTATCACATGACGCTGTTTCGCGGCGCCAATGACCGCTTGCGTATGCCAGGAGACTGGCCCGCCTGTGTCGCGCTGGACGCGCCGATAGACGATGTGACGGCGCTTTTTGCCAAGCGGCTGCGGGATGTGGTTCTGCCTAACGCATTCGCGATGCGTCCCGTCCGCCTTGGCCTTAACCCAACCGGCGAAATCCAGCTTGCGCTAGAGGGTGCAAATAGCCGAGAGTCCGATAAACTGTCTGCGGCTCGCGCGGCGCTTATGGCGGCGATGGATCATCGGCGGCGTGGCGATGATGCTTACCGTTTCCACATAACGTTTTCCTATCGCTCCCGGCCGACCGACAGCGCCAGGCAAAAACGATTGGCTGGTGCGTTCGAACCACTTTTCATGCAGTTGGTCAGAAATGTGCCGACGGTGAAGATGCGCAATCCAGCGTTCTGTACGTTTCAGGACATGTTGCATTTTGAGCCGGTGCGCCTGCTGGCAAGAAGCAGCGACTGACATCCTGCACCGCCTCGCTGCGCCCTTGCAAGACCGCAGTATGGAGCATGCGGCGATCCCCGTTTGGCGAGGCCGCTCTCCTCGCCAGAACGGCAGGCAGCATGCCGCGAGGCCTCAGCCGACGAATTTGCAAAGCGATCGATATTGGAACACAAGAAAGATCGCGCCAGTAATGAACGAGAGCCCGAGGGCAGGCACCGTCACATTGGCTTTTTGGATACAAATGTCAGAAGAACTTTCAAATAACCCTATCAGTTTCCTGTCTCGTAATCAGCGGTCAATCTTGGAGTTGATACGAAGCCGCGGGAATGTTTCGCGGGCCGAACTGGCCAGCGAGCTAGGCTTCACGCCTGGTGCGATTACCCGCCAAATACAGGAGCTCCTGGCCCTTTCACTGGTGCAGGAAGAAGAGCGTCGCTCAGGTATGCGCGGCCAGCCGGCGCTTCCCATTTCCATCAAGGCCGACGCAGCATTTTCAATTGGCCTGACATTCTCACTCCACGAGATATCGGCTGTCGCCATCGACTTTCGCGGCAAACGCGTCGCCGAACTGACACGGACGTTCAGCGGCCGCAGCGCAGCCGAACTCACGCAGGAATGCGGATCGCTTGTGAAAGAGCTCGAGCGTTCCCTGGCGCTGCGTCGTCAAAGAATTCTTGGCGTCGGAATTGCCGTTCCTGCATACTTCCAGTCCGATGCGCCGGTCGTCATGAAAACATTCGATGCTCTGACCGGCCTGGCCAACCATGACCTTGACATCTTCCGCTTGGCCGTCGGCCATCCGACTTGGATTGAAAACAACAGTACGGCCGCCGCTCTTGCCGAATATTATAGTAGGCTTAATCGTGACGTTCGAAATCTGGTCCTGATCAATGTCGGCTACGGATTTAGTGCAGGATATGTCTTGGACGCACATCTGTACCGAGGAAGGCGCGGCAATGCCGGCGAAATTGGCCGGCTTTTTCCGAGAGGAACGCCCCGGCCGTCCGTCGTCGACTTGGTGAATTGCCTTAAAGAGAACGGACTTGCTGCAGATTCGATGGACGATATCGCTCAGCGGATCATTGAGGCCAGCGCGCCGGTGACAGCATGGATCGAGCGGGCGGGCCGCCAATTGCGCGAGGCTATCGACCTCGTCCATTTTGTCCTGGCTCCCGATGAGGTTGTGCTAGGCGGTCAAATTCCCCACGTGCTGGCTCAGCGACTGGGTGTCGCGATAGCGGACGCCACCGCCCCCACCGACCAGCCTACCCCGTATCGAGTTTCCAGGCTTGGACCCGAAGCGTCAGCATTGGGAGCGGCATTCCTGCCAATCCATCAAACCTCTTCTCCACGGCTCGGACAACGCAGGCGTTAGCTGTTAGCTTTAAGGAGGTTGTCCATTCAGACCGGACCGAGGAAATTCATTCGCAGCATCGGTCTGCATTTTCGTGCCTTCTCCTGAAAAAGCGTCGTCAGGCAGTTTTGGGAGGTTTGTGGCAAGAAGTTCGTAATTTTCTCAGTGGCGTACGCCAAAGAATGCCGTCACGAGCCTCAACTGGCGTGACGGTACTTTCGGAATTGGCCTGGATCAATATAAGCGAGTATAGATATGTCGGTACTCGCGGGACATCTCCAATAGGCTCCAGATTTTTGGGCGAAGGAGATGTTCATGAGCAAGGATCAACGCGAGATCGCGCGCAAACTTCGTATTCTTCAGCACGCTGATGAGGGCGGTCATGCCGCGAAGACATGTCGATACTTTGGCGAGTTGTCTGTCGTAAGTTTCCCTGACCATTCGCAATATTCAACTGCACCTGCTCGATGTTCAACGATATTGATTTTTGTTGAATACACTCCATGTTCAACAAAACTGTAAATCGTTGAGCACGCCATGATCGCTCGTCATTCCCCCATTGCACACGCCGCCTACAGTGACCTCCTCAGGTCCCTGCGCGACGAGACCGTCGCCGAGCTGCGCGGCACGCCAACACGCATCGAGCGTAACGGCCGCATTTACTGGTATGACAGCTACCGGGTCGGGTCGGATGTCAAAAAGACCTATATCGGGGAAGACAGCCCTGAACTTAAAACCCGGATCGAGCGGATCAGGGACCTGCGCGGCGACCGGGAGACGCGGCGGCGCAACCGGTCGCGGCTGATCCGCATCCTGCGCGCCGAAGGGTTCCTCGGCGTTGACGCCGCGACAGGCAGCTTCCTCGCCGCAATGGCGTCTGCCGGCGTCTTCCGGCTGGGTGGCACAATCATCGAAACACAGGCTTTCCGGCTCTACGAGGGTGAACTCGGCGTCCGCTTCACCCTGGATCAGACCGCCCAGACTGGCGACATCGACATTGCCAGCTTTGAACGCCTGACGGTGGCGCTCGACGATGTTAGCTCCTAGCCCCTTTCCGAGGTCTTGAAGGATTTTTCGTTCGAGGCGGTCCCATCACTTGATCCGGGCAAAACATGGCGCTGGCGGCAGAGCCGCAATGACGCCTATGTCGAGTTCCTGACGCCATCCTTCACGGTCGAGGAAGATCTGAAGCCCCTGCCCTCTCTCGGCGTCCACGCGCAATCCCTTCACTATCTGAACTACCTGCTGGCCGACCCCATGCATGCGGCGGTGACCTATCGTGATGGCGTTCTGGTGCAGATCCCGCGTCCCGAACGTTTCGCCATCCACAAGCTGATCGTTGCGGACCGGTGGCTTGACGGTCCTGACAGTCTCAAAGCGGTGAAAGACCGGATGCAGGCCGACTTCCTGATCAAGGCGCTGGCGGAAGACCGTCCCGATGATCTCGAGGAAGCCCTCGAGGATGCGCTGTCGCGCGGACCCCGCTGGAGCGAACGTCTGTTGCGGTCGGCGCAGAAAAGCCCGGCGGCGCGCGCTCTTGTGGCGTCGAGGATTTGAAACGGGCCAGTCGACATGCGTGGCTTATGCGCCAACCTGCTGGAATACAGTTTCGATCCACGCCCCCGTGAAGGGGCGACCAATATAAGGTGCTTCGGCGTGGTATTGCATCGCGTCGAAGACACCGACCTCTAGCCAGCGCCGGTAGCGGCGGAAGACGCTGTTCCATTTGCCATACTCGTCTGGAAGATGCCGCCACTACGCTCCTGTCCGCGCCAACCACATCATGCCCTCGAAGTAGCGCCGATTGTCCTGCGCCGGTCGGCAACCCCGCCCGCGCTCGGTCGGCAGCAAAGGCCCGTAACCGCCCATTCCTCGTCCGTCAGACCAATACGTTCGCCCAAAGCTTCCTCCTAAAAGAAGCCTTGAATCAATCCACGAGTCTCACGTCAACCTTTGTCCACGAAGCCTAGTCATAGCGCGGCGAAAATCTTCGCAGAAACTACGCTATTGCCGCCGTCTGTATCCGTCACTCCCACTCGATTGTTTCAATCCAAGCTAAGCCACTGAACTCGCTTGTCTTTTCATCGCCCGCAACAAATTGCCTGACGCTGAGACCGTCAACAGTCGATACTGTTGATTCTTGTTGAAGATTTCGCACGAAGATTTCTTTTGCGGTTCCGGCAGCTAGCGACATCATTTGCGCCCTCGGGCAGACTGCGCCTCGCAGCGCTCGTAGTGTTCCGAAATTTCGCGGCCGGTCGCTATCCAGACATCGTCATTCTTGCGAACGTGCTGAAGAAACTGGTCGAGAATGAGCATCCGCATGGGGCGGCCCGTGACTTGCGGGTGCATGACCATGGTAGTGACTCCACCCCACGCGTGGGTCTGGTCGAACTCGTCGCACCAGATCGAAAGCACCGCCTCGCGCCCGAACAGCGCGCGCGGTCCGGTGCGGTGAGAGAGGCCATAACCCCAGTCGTCGAATGAATAGTTGACCGGAATTTCCACCGGGCCTGGCCCGGAGGGAAGCAAGTGGCGATAGGGGCGGATATCGTCGCGGAACGAGCTGGAATAGCGGATGTCGCGGGATTTCAGCAGCTCCATCTGCTCGATGCAGGTTTCACCCCACGGAGCGCGGTAGCCTGCGGGTACGATGCCCAGAACGCGTTTCATCGATTCCAGAGCGCGATCCATCTCGTCGACCCGCGTCGCCTGGTCGGCGGTGTCCGGGCGCAGATGATAGTAGCCGTGATGTGCGATCTCGTGCCCATCTTTCAAGATCGCCTCGCATGAAGCGGTGTTCGCGTCGATCGACCAGCCGGTGACGAAGAAGGTGGCCCGCACGCCGTGACGGCGCAGCATCTCGAGTATTTTCGGAATACCGACGCGCGCTTCGTAGCCGCCATAGGACATGGTGATGAGACGTTTGGCGTTTTGCGGGTCGCCGCCCAGCCAAACAGACTCCGAATCCACATCGAAGGCCGGGAAAAGCGCGGACTTCGCGCCGTTCGGCCATGGGAAATCAGGCGCCGGAGGCGCGGGGTTGGCCGGTTTCGTCGCGAGATTGAGGTCCATGGCAATATCCTTGCGTTCAGTCGCCGGTCCAAGGCCGGCAAACGGGATTTCTGCTACGCGCCGACCAGTTCGCGGAAGTCGACGATAAGACCGCGCGCAGTCTCAAGCGCATCCGTTACCGTGTGACGCAGGCGCATGAGCTTTGTCGCCAGCAATTTCGCCTGTGTGGCGCCTGGTGGCAACGAACGGTAGTCCTGAAGGCAGGCCAACAGCGGCACCGGTAGGGCAAGCATGCTTACGCCATAGCTATCCTGGCCGTACCGCCCGGCAGCCGAGCCTGTCAGAAATGTCAGCTGCCGCGCCAACCTCAAGACGAGGCGATTGGCCCGAGCCCGCATCGCATCGTTCTGCGCTCCAGCGTCGTTGGCGAGATAGGAATCCAGCCATTCAACCTGGCTTCTCAGTGCGCCGATCGCCTGCGGAATGCGAGCGAGGTTCGCCGGATCATCTCCATCGCCGAGCATGGCGGCGAAACGCTGTTCCAGATCGGCGATGCGCGGCGTGAAGCGGTGGGGAAGAACCGGGTTGGTCACCAGTGAACGGATATAGCGCGAGCACCAGTCGAGATCGGCTTCGAGCGCCGCAGCGTCCATCACCTCAATCGTGTCAAATTCCGTGTGATTGTACCAGCCGAGCGTCGCTCCGTTCTGGCTCTTGACGAGATCAGCGTCGTAGCTGTGGCGACCGGTAACGGCGGGAACGCCGACACCGAAAAACGACTGGTCCCCTACGCGTCGCAACGTCGTTACCTTTTGCGGCAGCCTGTCCGCGAACACGGCGTTCGAAAGCGTCTGCGAGTAGGCCGCCAGTTCCGGACATGAGTTGATGTGAAATTCAGACGTGCCCTTCATGCCCACAGAATCGATGTTCACATAGGCCACGGCATCACGATTGATCTGTTCCCAATGCGTATCGACGAAATAGGTCGAGCCTGCAGCTTCCGCCACTTCGTGACCGTTCCAGAAACAGAATACGACCGACCGTCGCAGGCTGTCGCGCTGTCGCGAAAGCAGCCGTGCAATTTCCAGCATGACCGACATTCCGGTGATGTTGTCGGTGACGCCCGGGTCCCAGGAATCGATGTGGCCGGAAACGATGACGAACTGGTCACGCTCAGGTGCGCTGTCGGGCGCATGCAGCCAGGCCAGCGGCTGAAACAGCGTGCGCCAGACGCGGGTCGCCGTCAGGCGGGCATGTAAAACAACGGGCCCCTCGGCCAGGCTTTTGCGCAGCGCGATGCCGTCGGCCCGTGAAATGCTGATGCCCGAAATACGGGGAATGTCGCCCCAGCTTTCCGGTGTGGGATTTCCCCAAACAGATTTAAGGGCGCGCCAGGGGATTTCCCGTCCATCGTCGCTGCCCCAGTTCATAAGGATGATACCGGCTGCCCCACGTGAAGCGGCAATGCGGGCTTTTTCCGGGGTTGCCGGCGCGTAGGACACTTCGGCAAGGACCAGCTTGCCGCGCACATCCTTACCCTCATAATCGGCAATGGCGCCTGCGCCGACATCCACAAGTTCCGCCTGCAGTCCCTCAGTCGAGGTCGGTTCGACATGCAGGCATGGACGACAATCGATAGCCGCGCCAGCCGGTCCGCCCAGCCGCAGTTCCGCTTCGCCTATGTCGCTGTCGAAGGTCTCGAACGGCTGAAGGGCGGCATCGAGGCCCAGCGACTTCATGACGTCGACAATGTAGTTGCCTGCGGCAAGGTCCAGACCCTGCCCGCTCTTGCGATTCGGGAAGCGGGTTCGCATGTGCTCGACATGTTTGAGTGTTTCGGCCAGAGAAAAATCAAGAGCGCTGATGCTGGACGTCATAGCACGAGCCTTTCATGCGTGGATTTCAGGAAACGCCGTGCAAATTCGCTGTAGAGCTGCCTGGCTAAATGCAACTGGTCGAGATCGACCCACTCGTTGCCAGCGTGCATGTTCGCGCCGCCGGGACCGAAAAGAATGGCAGGAATGCCAGCTCTTCCAGTGAAGATGTTGGCATCTGACACGCCGCGACCGAATGCCAGATCGGGCTCCGCACCGATCACGGTGCGATAGGCGTCGGCAAATTCGGCGACAAAAGAGTGGTCTCTCCCAAGCCAGAAGCTTTCGTAACGCGGCTCTCCCACCGTCACCGTAAAGGTCGCAGGCGAGCTCAGCCCGGCTGCCACCCCTTCAATGGCCGCGACAGCGTCCCCGACCGTTTCCCCCGGCATGAAATGCCAGTTGATCGTGAAACGACACACGTCAGGAACCCGGATTTCATAACGGCCGTCGCCAGAATCGACATTAAGGACGCAGTGGCTGGCCTGGCCGAATTCCGGGTGAGCTGCGCGCTCAAGCGCACCGATGGCGACGATCAGACGCGCACCTTCCGTCACCGCGTTGACGCCATACTCGGGACGTGAACCATGCGCAGAACGCCCCACGACCTCGACTCTGAGGTTGATCTTGCCCATCGCTCCGATCACCACATCCTCGAAGTGAGGCTCACACATGATGGCGGCGTCGATCGCGCGATCTTTTCGAACAAAAGCATTTGCCCCGCGCGACATTGCCTCTTCGTCGGCAAGTGCCGCAAAGATCAGCCGGCCATGCCAGTCATCACGGCAGCGGTGCATGTCGCGCGCGGTCAGCATCGCAGCGGCAAGCCCCGCTTTCATATCCATCGCACCCAGCCCGTAGAGGCGGTTGTCCTCGATCACCGGGATGTGTGGCGCGCGAGTCCATCCATTAGCGATGCCCACCGTGTCGCAATGACCACCGATCCACAGCGTCGGACCGCCGGTTTGCCCGTCGATCTCAACCACAACGTTGGCCAGCCCCCCGTCGGCGTCCTCTACGCCCACCGGGATGCCCTGTTCCTCAAACCAGCGGGCAATACGCGTCTGCACCGCCTGTTCCTCTCCCGAATAGCTTTTGACGGCGACCAGATCGGCCAGAAGGGCAACGAGTTCGTCGTCGGGGAAAGTGGCGCGGCTCACTGGGAAACATCCGCTGTAAAGGGGATGGTTGCAGCCTCGGTAACAACGTAGCCGTCTTCAACCGCGATCAGCACATCACCGATCGGCCAGACATATTCGGTGCATCCCAACATACCGAGCTCCACCTTTTCGGTAACGCCGGGCAGGAAGTAGACGGACGAGATCGTCTGGCGCTGAATAGTGTGGCCGCAATCGCGCAGATAGCCGTCAACACTCCGGTCCTCGGGCAGCAGTTTCAGTGCTCGTAGGTCGTCCTCCAGAGGGCGCAACATCTCGACGCCAATAGCGTGGACTTCCGCGCCGCTCATGCCCGAGCGAATTTGGGGGATCAATTCCTCCACCAGAATGGCCCGAAGGCGGTCATGCAACGCCTGTATCGCCGGATCGCGGCATATCGTGCGCGCGATGTCGGAACAGCCGCGCAGGCAGCCGAACGCGTCCGCTGCCATCAGCCCCATGTCGAATTTGATGGTGGGGTCGTTCGCCGACACCAAATAGTCGCCCGCCGTCGCCGGCAAGAGGGTGCGGCCGCCCGAATGCACGATGTCGAAACAGGACGAAATTCGCGTCTCAAAGCCATATCTTGCTGCAAAACGGCGCACCGCCTGATGGTAAACTGCGACGAGATCACGTTCGGTCATCGGGCCGTTGTTGCGTCGAAAGAAATCGCTTGCTGCCTTGATGCCATGCAGCACGGCGTTTCCCGCAAGAATGAAATAGACGAGATCATCGCCTGCGCGCCTGTCCTGCCAGCGCTTCAACACGTAGCCGGCATCATCAAGCGTCAGTCCCGCCTTTTGCAGCAGCAAATAGTCACCGATTGCAACGTGATCTTTCAGGACGCCGATGCGTCGGAATTTTCCGCGTGCGAGAACCTCGGCAACACTGGCCGCATTTGCCAGGCGTGCCAGATCGGCACGTTCAAACGGGACCTGGGTAACAAGTATCACATCTGCCGTCTCCGGCGTGAACAAGGCGGTGACGCCGTATTGTGAGATCACGTTCGACGGAAGGCCGCAGAACATCTCAACCTCATGTGGCGCGGTTACGTAGAGCGCATCGAACCTCTTTTCCGCGCAAAGCGCGTCGAGTGGTACAAAGCCCTTTGCGCTGACCGTACAGGCCGCCAGCAATTCTTCTGCATGCGGTAGCGTACGGATGAATGGCTCAAGCCGCGCTGTATCGGCGTCGCGGGTTGCCAGCCATTGCGCCTCGATCTCGGCGCGGGATTTTGAATAGACATGGACCGGCGTGGGGGTCGCCCGCTCCATGACGGAGATGGAGTCGCTGGCCGCCAGCATCTCGTAGCGGCTGACTGGCAGCGCTGGATCGCACACGAGTCGCGCGTCTCCGGCTGCCCGCCTCACCGCGTTTGCAAAGCTTGCGACCGGTTCGGAAAGGTCTTTGTCCCAGGAGAAGTAGCGTCCGTAGATCTGTCGTGAGAAGCCGGCCGGGATAACGCGACACGCATCTGAATCGGCCTCGCTGATGATGACTGACTTCTCTTCGCCGCGCGAAACAATCACCGGGGATACATTCAGCGGCGAACCCCGATAGATGCCCGGATAGGTGAGCTGGCTGGCGAACTCCTCGCCAAGATGCCTGTAAACGCTCTGCGGATCGGCAATCAGGCGGGCGATATCATCGCGCGCTTCTGTGCGCCTGCTTTCCGCTTTTTCGTTGGTAGTGGTCATCCGTGTTTCGCCTGTTTGCGGAATTTCGCGCGCCGCATTCTCGTTTCAATGATCGAGATGAAACATCCCTTTCATTGGGAATTGCGGTAGCCAGAACCTGCGCGCCAGCGTGTCCCGGCGCGCAGCCACATCATCGTTTGCCGGTCAGTCCGTCATCAGGCGAGCGCGCCAGGAGAGCGCCTTTTCGAGACGGGTGATGGTGTAAAAGAGGACAGCAGTGATGGAGATGATCAGGAACAAGGTGGCAAACACGCTGGCCGTCTCCAATGATGAATTATAAGCGAGGAGCAGATAGCCCAGCCCCTGGTTCCCCACGACCCACTCACCGACCACCGCGCCGATAACGCTCACCGTCAGCGCCAGTTTCAAGCCGGCGAAAATCTGCGGAACCGCAGCTGGAAGACGAACGTGCCGGTAGATATTCCACAGACTAGCATCGACGGAATGCATCAGTTCCAGATGCCCCCGGTCCGTGCTTTCGAGACCCGACACCGTGTTGATGAGCACGGGGAAGAAGGCAAGCAGCGCGATGATGAAGACCTTTGGTTCCGGCCCAACGCCGAACCACAGGATCAGAAGCGGCGCAATCGCGATCTTGGGGATCGTCTGAGACATGACGATGATCGGGAAGATCGCGCGGCGAACCGGCGGCAAGACTAGCATCACGATGGCCAGAAAGATGCCGCCGACAATGCCCAGAAAATAGCCCGCCATCAGCACCGAAAGCGTGGTCCACATGTTGCTGACAAGTGTCGGCGCGATGTTGATCGCTGTCTGGGCGATAAGCGTCGGGGCGGGGAGGATAAAGGGACGAATGCCGAAATAGCGGGTGCAGAACTCCCACACCAGCAGACCGGTGAGAATGGTCAGTCCAGGCAGAAAACGATTAAGCAGGCTCATGAACGCTACCCCGCTGCATGTTGGAGACCAGATGATGGTGAATTTCTTCAGCGCTGCGGGTCAGTTCGGGACCGAAACGCTCGCTGGGCCGGCGTTCTCGCGGCAGATCTATCCGGATGTCGGCGACGATGCGGCCCGGTCGGGGCGCCATGACGAACACGCGATCGGAAAGGTAGGCGGCTTCGGCGATTGAATGGGTAACAAAAATCACCGTCAGCTTGTTTTGCGACCAGATCCGCACCAGTTCGTCGTTCATGTCTTCTCGCGTGATCTCGTCCAGCGCGCCGAAGGGTTCGTCCATCAACAAGATACGAGGCTTAAGCGCGTAGGCCCGCGCCAGCGCTGCGCGCTGCCGCATGCCGCCCGAAAGCTCGTGTGGGTAGCTTTCGAGGAAGCGGCCTATCCCAACCATGTCGGCCAGCGCCCGAACCTCCTCCTGCGCCGGGGTGCGACCGGATATCTCTCCTAACAGGGCTATGTTCTGGCCAATCGTCTTCCAAGGCAGCAGCGTGGCGTCCTGAAACATCTGCCCGATCACCTTGCCGCGCCGCAGCGTCGACGGGGGCTGGCCGTTGATCAAAATGGCGCCGGTGCTGGGCGTGAGAAGATCTCCGAACAGTTTCAGCAAGGTCGTCTTTCCGCATCCAGAGGGGCCAATGAGCGAGATGAACTCGCCATCCTCGATGGTGAAGGAGACGTCCTTGAGCGCCTCGACTGGCGGAGCGCCGGTGCGGGTGTAGATGAGGTTCAGACCCTTGCCAGTGATCTTTCCTGTCGTGTCGGTCATAAACCCGCTTCCTTTTTCCGGGGAGGCTGCAAAGACGCGGTGGCGTAGTTTGCCCGCGCGATCGCCACCAGCTCCCCGTCCTCGCTGGTGATGTCGATATCAACGAAGGCGATAGAGCGTCCCGCTTTGCGCACGGTGGCGGTGGCCGTCACGCTCGGACCGGTAATCGGGCGCAGGTAATCGACGCGAATGTTGATCGTCGGCGGTGGCGCATCGTGAAGCATGATCAGCGCAAAGTCGCCGGTAGTGTCTGCAAGCGCCGAAATAACGCCGCCATGCCAGCGGCCTGTGTGCCCAGCCGACCGTTCGAATTCCGGTCGCAGTGGCATCCGTAGTGCGAGCCTGCCAAGAGCTGGATCGAGCAGGGTGAGTTCAAGACCCATGAAAGCCACGAACGGCGACCCGCGCAGATAGCGTTCAAAATCTGTTGTCTGAACCGGGGTCACGGATGGACTACCACCTTGCCTAGAACGCGGCGCTCCTCGACGCGGGCGAAAGCCTGCGCCGCATTTTCGAGCGGATACGTCTCGTCGATCAGCGCCTTGAGCTTGCCTTCACTGGCAAGCTGGAGGCATTTCTCGATGTCTTCACGCGTGTAGGCGTTGGAGCCCAGAACCTGCAGTTCGAACACCCAGATATAGCGGATGTCCTCCTTGGGGTCGAAGCCGGCGGTCGCGCCGCAAGTCAGAAGCCGACCGCCAACGCGAAGCGTCTGGAGTGACTTCACCCAGGTGTCGCCGCCTGTGTAGTTGACGATAACATCGAGACCGTTGGCGGACTTTGGCCCGCGCCGGCTCGGCTTGCCGTAGAGCGCGTGAATCTCGCCGAGAAAGTCCTTCTCCTGATAGTTTATGACATGATCTGCGCCGAGTGCCTTAAGGCGGTCAAGCTTGTCCTGCGAGCTGGCGAAGGCGACAACCTCGGCGCCAGCCAACCTGGCGAGCTGGACGCAGCAGACGCCTACGCCACCGCTTGCGCCCAGGATGCCGACCTTTTCACCCGCACTGACGCGGCCATTCGTGAACATCATGCGCAGCGCCGTGGCATAGGCCGTCGGCATCACGGCGGCGGTGTCGAAATCGACATTGTCAGGCACCCGCACGAGCTGGTGGGCGGGAACGACGCAGTATTCCGCGAGACCGCCGTCGATGGTCTCGCCGACAGTGCCGCGCGAAACGCGATTGATCGGGTCCACGACGACTCGGTCGCCTATGGACCAGCCCTCCACGCCCTTGCCAATGTCGGCGACTTCGCCGGCCACATCGAGGCCGGGCACGACAGGCAGATCCAAGGTGATGCCTGGCATGCCGCGCCGGGTGAAAATGTCGTGATAGTTCAATGTAGAGGCGCGGACCCGCAGCACCACTTCGCCGGCCTTGGCGACTGGGTCGGGATAGTCAGTCGCATAAACGCAGACTTCGGGTCCGCCATGCTTGCTGATATAGAACGCTTTCACTGGAATTCCTTTTCAGTATCCGCTAGGTGCTCGGCGAGCTGCTTCCGGTCGACCTTATTTGTGCCTGCAAGCGGCATCCGGGACAGGAAATAGACCCTGCGCGGATGCTGATAAGCTGGCCCGTTGGCCAGCGCAAAAGCCTTGATTTCATCTTCCGTAACGGTCGCGTCGGCATGCGCAACGATGAAGGCGACGGGCTTATGACCCTTGATATCGTCCTCAATGGGCAGGATGCAGACCTCCGCGACTGACGGGTGGCGGGCGATCATCGCTTCCACGTCGGCGGGAAAAACATTCTCTCCCCCGCACACAAACATGTCGTCCGCACGGCTGACAAAGAAGAAGAAGCCGTCTGCATCGCGTCGGAAGATGTCGCCGGTGATATAAAAACCGTCCGGCGTCATCGTCTTTTCAGACAGATCGGGTCTGTTGAGATAACCCATCATCACTGCGCGGCTCTTTATCTCCAGAATACCTTCATCCTCGACCTCGGCCCCGTCGCGCATCAGCCGCAGCGTCACCGCCGGATGGGCCGCGCCGACAGACATCTGGGGGGGTTCCAGCCCGTCTGGATGCGGGCCGAAGAAGATCGGGCCGCCCTCGGTCGTTCCAAAGCCGTTGACAACCCTGGCGTTTGAGAAGATCCGCCCGATATCGGCGATCAGCCCGGGACTGGACGGGGCAGAACTGACACGTACCTGTCTGACCTTCGAAAAATCCAGCTCCTCGACCAGATCCTTGCGACGCAGCAGCATCGCAATCATGGTTGGCACAGCGGTGATCATCTCAACGTCGTGCTCAACGATCGCTCGCGCGAAGGCTTCGACCTCAAAGGTCGGGAGGAGGATCACCGTTCCGCCACTGCCGAGCGTCGCTTGGGAGGATGCGAGGCCGTTCTGATGGTAAAGCGGGGCCGCAACGACGGTCCGCTGGGCGACAGGGGACGTGCTGTTGGTGCGATGATCGAGCGCCCACAAATGGGCGCGGTGCGAGAAGACCACGCCTTTCGGCACGCCTGAAGAACCGGACGTATAGATGATCATGGCGATATCGGCCTCTGTGGGCTGTGTCGCCACAAGCGGTTCTGTGGCGCGAAAGGCCGCCATATCGACGTCGCTGTCGAGGCCGGCGCAGCGCACAGATGGCGGAACCAGATGGCGGCGACCGCAGTCGGTGAAGGCCATGTCCACTGCGGCATCGTCGAGGATGAACGCAATGAGTTGCGCCGGCAGTTTGTAGTTTACCGGAATGACGGTCACGCCAGCGCGCAGGGCGCCGTAGATCAAGGCCAGATAGGTGGCGCTGTTGGCGGCGAGCACCGCGATGCGGCTGCCCCGACCGAAACCTTGCCTATTGAGGCCTCCTGCATAGGATGCCGCCAGGGCATCGAACGCAGCATAGCTGATGTCCTGGCGAACCGGGCCGCCGAGGTCGACGATCGCGGTGCGCGACGGGTCTACGTCTGCCGGTAGCGCTGCGCCGAGATTGACATATTTCACCATCAGACAGGGTCCTCCGCGCGGAAGACGACGCGGCCTGCCGAAACGACGAGGCGGATGGCGTGGTTTGCATCGATCAGCGTTAAATCTGCGTCGAAGCCCGCCGCAATCCGCCCTTTTGCCTGATCCAGACCGAGGACGCGGGCAACATTGGTGGTGGCGAGCGTGAGCGCCCGTTCCAGCGGCAACACGTCTTCCGAGACCAGACGCACGATATCGCGCCACAGCACTGACGGCGGCACTGTACGATAGCCCAGTGGCTTGCCGGCCGCATCGCGGATGGTGGCTGGAATATTGCCGTCCGTGGATATTGTGATGTTGTCCAGCGCGACGCCTTCAGCGAGGCAAGCCCGCACCGCGGCCGGCACGTCCACTCCGGTCAGATTACCATCCAACTTGGAGACGCAGCATGTCATATCGATGGTTCCGCCCTTGCGGGCGAAGCTGATCGCCTGCTCGAAGACAGGCGAGAAATCGGGCGTGCGGTTGATATGGGTTGGCACGATCTGATCGCGCGGCATATCAAGTTCGCGCACCAGCCGCTCAAGAGGCTCGATCCCCTCCGGCAACGAGCCGACATGGCAGTGAAGCACCGCTCGCTTGCCAGACATGTAGCGGGCGCGCATCAACTGGCCCGCTAGTTCCGCGAGATCGCGCCAGGAACGGTTGGGGTGCAATTTTTCGGCGACCGCCGATTTCGCGCCGATTACCTGGTCGATGAATGAAACGTCGGCACAGACGCTGTCTAGCAGGTGACGCGCCGGCAGAGGCATGCCTCCTGTATAGAAAAATGCAGTGACGCCGCGCGCGCGCAGTTCATGCGCCTTGCGCAGCAGAAGTCGCAGGTCGCGGGTTTCGTTGTCCACGCCCAGCAAACCCACGGCGGTGGTTGTGCCACCTTGAAAGAGCATGTCGGCTGTCAGTTCGGGCACACGCCCCAGCGGGCCATTGGCGTCCCCGCCGCCGATGAAATGGATATGCTGGTCGATAAGACCGGGAACCAGACACAGGCCGTCGCCCTCGATAGTCTCGACCCCGGGCAATTGCGCGAGAGCCCCTGCCGCATCGTCATCGACAGCGGCAATCTTGCCATTCACGGCCACGACCGACACCTGTCCGAGCCGTTGAGGCGCATAGACATCTGGGCCTCGAATAACAACGCCGACGCGGTCTGGCGATTGCTGTGTCAATGTTTGAATCCTGAAAATAGGGCGGCGCGCCCGCACGCACGGGCGCCCGCTATTGATAGGGTCTACTTCTTGCCTGGAAGATAGTCGTTTGTGTAAACAGACGACATTTCCATGCCAGGCTGGAGCACGCCGCCATCAATCAGGCCGGCATAGAGATTGGACCAGGCCTGGTCATCCATATAGCCCCATCCATGGGCTTCCGTGCGCGGGCTGGTGGTCAGGCCGGCGATGATGGTGATTGCGTCGGTGAGCGTCGCGCGCGGCTGCGTGGGGTCGATACGCGCCATCATCTCGACGGTTGCAGGAATGTCTGCGCTAGCTTCTTCGTAGCCGCGCCCAACCGCTGCCAGGAACGCGCGCACGACATCGCCATGTTTTGCAAGGTAGTCTTCATTGGCGAAGATCGAATGTCCGAGGATCGGATAGTCCGGCGTGCTGAACGGAACAAAGACCGGGTCCACGCCCTTCGCCTTAACCTGAAGCAGGTGAGCAAAGGAGAAACCGGTGCAGCCGTCCGCCTGACCGGTGAGCATCAGCGTGCAGACCGCCTGTGCGTCAACCGACAGTACTTTCACTTTGTCGGTCATGCCTTCACGTTTAAGCGCGGCGCGCAGCAGCGTGGCGAGCGTAGTGGTGTCCGACGTGACGATCGTCATCCCGTCGAGATCCTTGAAGTCCTTGGGCTCACCCTTCTTGCGATCGACGATGACACCTGTTGCGTCCTTCTGGAGGTGGTTGGCGACAACCTTGATCGGCAATTCCTTCGCTACGCCGGCCAGGATTGTGTCGGCGGCGGCAATGCCCATTTCCGACTGGCCCGCTCCGGTCGCCTGCACGGCAAGCGTGGAGCCGCGCAGATACTGGAAGTTGACCTCGATACCGGCATCCTTGAAGTAGCCCTTCTCGTTGGCCCAGTAGAGGCCATACCATGAAAGCTGGGGCACGTTGAAATGCATCGAGATGTTGATTTTCTCGGGAGACGATTGCGCCGCCGCCGGCGCAAGCGCGGCGGAGACGATGCCCAGAGCGAGGAGCGATGAGAGCAGGATATTGGATTTCATTAGGCTATTCCCCTTGTCAGTTTGAGTTTTCCTACACAGTCAGCACGATCTTTCCCGCGTGGCTGCCGGTTTCCATGTATTCGTGAGCGAGTGCTGCCTCTTTCAGGGCAAAAGTGCTGTCGATGACGGGGCGGACATGTCTCGCCGCAACAAGCGGCCAGATGTCGTTGAGGACGCCGCGCACGATGCGTGCTTTTTCTCCGGCGGGCCGGTCCCGCAATGATGTCGTGAAAACGGACGCACGCCGTGCAAACAGATCGCCGAGCGAAAAGGAAACATTCTTGCCGCCCTGCAAGCCGATGATGGCCAATCGGCCGTCTGCCGCAAGCGCCTGCACGTTACGCGTGAAATAATCGGCGCCCATATTGTCAAGGATGACGTTTGCGCCGACGCCTGCCGTCTCGTTCTTCACCACGGCCGCAAAGTCCTCCTCGCGATAGGAGACAGCGCGCGCCGCGCCCAATTTCTCGCAAAGCCTCATTTTCGCCTTGCTGCCAGCTGTTGCAAAAACTCTTGCGCCACGAGCGCTGGCCACCTGTATCGCAAACGAGCCTATGCCTCCCGCTCCGCCATGCACCAGGAGCGTTTCACCTTCGCTCAAGCGGCAAATATCGAGCAGGTTCGACCAAACCGTACAGGCGGCCTCCGGCAAGCCTGCCGCTTCCAGCAGTGACACGCCAGCGGGGATGGGCATCACCTGATCGGCGCACACGGCGACAAGTTCTGCATATGCCCCGCCTGGCGTCAGCGTGCAGACTTGGTCGCCACGGGCCCATTTCTCGACATCCTCGCCAACTTCGTCGATGACGCCCGAGCACTCGATTCCAAGCACTGTTGGCAAGGCTGACGCCTTGCCGTAGATGCCCTTCCGCTGCATCAGATCTGCATAGTTGAGAGCAACAGCTGCGATCTTGACCACGACCTCGCCGCGACCGGCGCGCGGACGCTCCCTCTCAACAAGTTCCAGCACGTCCGGAGCGCCAGTTCTGCGAAGGAGAATTGCGCGCATCAGGCGGACACCTCACATCGCAAGGCGTCGCAATGATCGCTGGCGCGCTTTGGTTCGGACCCGACCGCCGCTTTCACCTTTCGATCAATGACCTTGCCAGGATTGATGCTCATCAATGCGCCACCGAATTTGCCACACCGCCAGTTTCATCAAGCTTGTCGAGCAATTCAGTTTGTGTCAATATTTGGAATAACAATCCCAATATTCGGGAAATATGGTGATTTGTATACGCTAAGACGTTGATTGCGCGTCATAGTCGAATCAGCCGCTGATTAGAGGAGACAGGAAGAATGAGTCTTGTGATCGAGAAGGCGCTCAAGCTGATCGAACAGGTATCGGGGGGCAATCAGACGCTTGCGGGTCTTGTCCAGGATTCTGGATTGTCCCGCAGCACCGCGCACCGGCTGCTGGCTACACTCGTTTCACACGGATATCTGTCTTACAGCCAGAAGCGCTATGAGCTCGGATTCCGTTTTCTCGAAATGGGCGAGAAGAAGAAGCGTAGTCTTGCTTTTGTGGACAGGTTGCGCCCGGCGCTACACGAGTATGCCCAGCAGATCGGCGATACAATTCATCTGGCAATCCTGGACGGAACCGACATCATCCTGGTCGAACGCGCCCCTGGAAACCGCGAACTTCAGATCCGCTCCCACGTTGGTCAGCGTGCGCCAGCTTTTCGCACTGCAGTCGGAAAGGCTCTGATCGGTCGTCGTCCCGCGAACACCTGGAACGCCTTCCTTCAAGACCTGCCCCTGAATTATCCACGACGCCCGGCAGATATCCGCGCCGATTTCGAGACTGCAAAGAAGCGCAGATTTGCGATGGACTACGACGAAGTGAGTCTCGGCACCTGCGGCATTGCCTCCAGCTTCAAGGTCAGTCCTTCATTGGATGCAGCCGTCTCGATCAATGGAGCCACGGTCTACTTTCCTCCTGAGCGCATGCAAGAATTGTCGTCAGTTATCGTGCGAATAGCGGCTCAACTTGCCGAGATAATCGAGGCTCCCGAAGACACAGGAATGTAGGCTGCGCTTGTCGGGGATCGGGGCCTATGGCCCAGAGTTGAGGATGGGACTTAAGGAGTGTTCGGTTTTCGTCGTAGACGAAGGAACGAACATGAAACCGAAGTTGGCTGAGTGAACCGCACTGGGTGTGGCGGGTGAGCCGATACAGGTAAGGTGTCTGCCGTCGATCGCGCGCAGAGCCGCAGCTTGACTGCCGCGATGGCGACGAAACAGAGGTAGGACTCTTTGGTTTGATTATGTCTGGTTGCGACGCGCCGCTCATGACCGCCCAACCTGCTTCATTGCCTATACGATCAAGGGGCGCGGTCTGCTGCTCGCCGAGAGCACAATTTACGAGATGGAACAGCGTGGGCAGTTTCCGCGACAGCTAGCGCGTTCAACAGGCCTTGTGTTCGGATGAGAACATCCAATAGAAGAATACTGTGTTGACGCGCGACGGGCGCCTTGTCGCATACGGCACAAAGCTTTGGCGATTGCCGATAAAGTCGATCCGGACAGCTCTACAGGCGTGGCGTTCAGAATCAGATACCTCGAGGAAATTGATGGATTTGCGCACAAAGAGCGACATCAAAGCTCCATCATCAAATATAGATAGCTCAGCCTTGGTTAAGGCTCCTAAACTTGCGCAACATCGTGGTGAAGCAGTGCAGGAGGCCGATGTCGTGCGGGCCGATGATCCCGTTGTGGCGGCACTCGGAGAGCGTGTAAAGCTTCTGCGCAGTAGAGCAGGATTGACCTTGGAGGATCTTGCGGCTCAATCCAAAGTCAGCCGCGCAATGATCTCCAACGTCGAGCGCGGCGAAAAGAGCCCTACATTGGCGATTATTGTGCGCATTGCGCGGGGTTTGGGCGTCTCGCTTTCTGAACTGCTTGGAGCAGCACCGGAAACTGCCGATGTTTCAGTGATCAAGAGCGAGAAGCGTTTGTCCTTCACAGACCCGGAAACAGGATTCCAGCGCCAGATTCTGTCGCCAACTCATCTCGACAACGGAATTGAATTTCTTTTTCACAAGATCCCACCCAAAAAATCATCAGGCATCCTCTCCACTTACAAAAATCCAACTGAAAAATATCTGGTTGTGCACGAGGGAAGCCTAGTCGTTTCCATAGACAAACAGCGTTACGTGCTGAACGCTGGGGACTCCTTCTATTTCGAGATCAAGGCCCCCTACCGTTTCACGAACGAAGGCGACGAGCCTTGCGCCTACTATCTTGTCATCGTGCGCAAACGCTGACGGGTGTCTTCCATCGAAGAAATCTCATTGACGCCGGACAGGCAGCAAGAGCATTTTTGCACCCATCGTTATTGGAGTGTGAATGGATTCGCGATGTTTGGAGTTGGATTGATAAACACACTTTTAGTTTCGAGATATTCGTAAATTGCGTTGGCGCCGTTCTCGCGCCCCATACCTGACTCCTTGAAGCCGCCGAACGGCGCCAAATAGCTCACGACCCGATACGCATTGACCCATACCGTTCCTGCGGCAATTCGTTTCGGAAGGGCGACCGCGCGACGAAGGTCAGTTGTCCAGAGCCCCGCCGCCAAACCGTAAGAGGTATCATTGGCGAGACTAATCGCTTCTTCCTCCGTATCGAAGCGAATGACGGACAAGATTGGCCCGAATACTTCTTCACGAGCAATCCGCATATCGTTTGTCACGTCGGCGAAGATGGTCGGCTCAACGAACCAACCACTACCGCATTCTTGACGCTGCGCACGCGTACCTCCCAACACGCATCGAGCGCCCTCAGCTTTCGCCACTTCAATGTAATGAAGGACCTTTTCGAGCTGTTGTTCGGTTGCGACTGGACCGACGTCGGTATCGAGATTGTTCGGATCCCCGAGGCGAGCCGTTTTCATACGATCAACCAGCTTGTCCAGAAATGCTTCATAGATCGAAGTTTGCAAAAGCAGCCGCGACCCCGCCATGCATGTCTGGCCACTTGCTGCAAAAATGCCCGATATGACGCCTTTGACCGCAGCGTCAAGGTCTGCGTCTTCGAAGACAATGTTTGGCGACTTTCCGCCCAACTCCAAAGAGACGCGTTTGAAATGGCGGGCGGCGGCCTCCGAAATTTTGCGGCCACTTACGTTGCCTCCGGTGAAGGCTATGCGCGCTACTAGAGGATGTTCCACGAGCGGCTCCCCAACTTCCGCTCCAAAGCCGGTAATGACGTTAAGCACGCCCTTGGGAAAGCCCGCCTCTTCAAAAAGTCTGGCAAGGCCAAGCATTGAGGCCGTTGCGAATTCCGACGGCTTGACGACAATGGTGTTGCCTGCAGCAAGTGCAGGAGCCAGCTTCCACACAGTCAACAGCAGCGGCGAATTCCATGGTGTGATTGCGCCTACCACTCCAATCGGCTCATAGGTAACGTAGTGGAACATTCCCTTCTTATCGATTGGCGTGACTGTTCCCTCGATTTTGTCCGCCAAGCCGCCGTAATATTGAAACCATCGCGGCAAATAACGCATTTGCCCGAGCATCTCGACGCGAAGTTTTCCGTTGTCGCTAACTTCAAGATCGGCGAGGTGCTCTGCGTTGGCTGCAATGACGTCCGCGAGCCGGAATAGCAGCATCCCTCTATCGCTTGCCGACATATTGGCCCACGGTCCGCTGGTGAACGCCGCGTGCGCAGCTTGCACCGCATCATCGACATCGCGGGCGTCTGCTCTTGGAAGTTTCGCCCAAACCTCTCCGGTAAACGGGTTCTTTGTTTCGAACCATTGACCTGAGCGGGCATCGCGCCATTCGCCGTTGATATACATCTGGAACGTCTGCATCCCGGCGGGTAGCCCGCTCCGCAAAGAGGAAGCACCCCCCGCTTCAGCGAGTTCAGTCGTTCTTGAAGAGTTCATCAGGTCGACTCCAACTTGGTCATTCGGCGATCGTGCAGATTTTTTGGGGGACGGTTTTGTTTGCTGATATGGCGGCTGATGCACGGCTCGCTGGCGCCTTACCCAACACTTTGGAAATGGAACGGCCTGCCTCAACGAGAAGCGATAGATCAATACCGGTTCCGAGGCCCATGCCATGCAACATGTAGATGAGATCTTCAGTGGCCAGATTTCCACTCGCGCCCGGCGAATAGGGGCAGCCTCCGAGACCGGCCACTGAGCTGTCGACAGTAGTGACGCCTAAATCAAGACAAGCCAGCGTATTGGCAAGCGCCTGTCCATAGGTATCGTGAAAGTGAACCGCGATCGCGTTGACGGGAATTGCGGTGCGCGTTGATGCTATCATGGCTTTGGCGCGGGACGGTGTTGCCGCTCCCGTCGTGTCACAAAGTGATACCTCATAGCACCCAAGCCGAAACAGTTTATCCGCCACCCCTGCGACATGCGCCGGTGAGACCCAGCCCTCGTAGGGGCAATGCACGGCGCACGACAAGTACCCGCGTACGCGCAAACCTCTGGCCAGGGCTTCCTCCGCGACAGCGGCGAAGCGGTCCATGCTGGCCTCGCACGAAGCATTGAGGTTAGCGTGTGAAAAGGCCTCCGTTGCGGCAGCGAATATTGCTATCGAGTCAAGCCCTGCGTCATATGCCGCCTCTAGTCCCCTAAGGTTCGGAACAAGCGCAATTCGATTGAGACCGGGCCTGCGGCGGATCGACTGCGCGAGCGCCTCGGAGTTCGCCATCTGTCGCACCCAGCGTGGCGAAACGAAACTGCCGATTTCTATCGCTGACAAACCTGCCTCGATGAGATCGTTGATCAGCCGTTCTTTATCGGCCAGCGATATCTCGACCACTTCGTTCTGCAGGCCGTCGCGTGGGCCGACTTCAACGACCTTTATCGCAGGCGTTGAAGCAGGGACTGTTGACGGTATTGGGACGTGAATCATTTGCCGATCTCTTGGATCGAACAATGCGGCAAGCGAGCATGACCCACTTGGTCGACCTTAACCGGCACGCTGCGGGGGGAGCCGGCATGGCAAGACAACCATAATGTTGTGATAGTTACGCTTGGAAGTCGCACGCCGAACCTTTCGCTAACTGGTCTATCTACGCCCTTGCCGAATTCTTTCCGACGATGGTGCGATCACATCAAGAACACGCCCTTGCCGGAGGTCTGCCTGTCGCAAACCCGGTACGCCTCTTCAGCCTGGTCGAGCCGCCATGTGTCGGTGAACAGCTCATCCACCGCCACTTTGTGATCAGCGACGAAGCGTGCGCAATCCAGCTGACCGGCCATCGAGAATGTCCATGACCCGATCAACGTGACCTGGCGGCGCAGGAGGTCGTTACTGACCTCCATCGTGACGTCTCCGCCCTCGCCGATGAAGCACGCCTTGCCCCAGGTTCGAACGCACTGAACCGATTGACGTCTGGCGACAGGCGAACCGGAAGCCTCAAGCGAGAGATCTGCGCCGCCGCTGGTAACGTCGCGGATGGCGCCGACCACGTCGTCGGTCCGGGCCGCGTCAATGGTTGCCGTAGCCCCTAGCGCCTTGGCCTTTTCCAAACGTTCAGCGCTTATGTCCAACGCGATGACATGCGCGCCCATGCTCGCCGCAAGCTGCGTGGCGGAAAGGCCGACCGGGCCCTGCCCGAATATCGCGATCGTATGCTGTGCCTGCAAACCAAGCCGCTGCAAGCCGCCCCACGCCGTCCCGGTACCGCAAGCAATGGCGGCTCCCGTGCTGAAGCTAAGCCCATCCGGCAGGGGGACCAGGGTTTGCGCCGGGCATCTCATATATCGTGCGTGTGCGCCGTGCGCGGTGGCGCCGTAAACCTCCGCTCCGTCTTCGCAAAGTTGCGTCCAGCCAGACCAGCAATGCGAGCACGCGCCACATCCTCTATAGTGATGCTGCATCACCCGCATTCCTATATAGGCCTGCTTTTCGCTGACATTTGGGCCAACGGCGGCGACAATTCCGCAGGGCTCGTGACCAGCGATGACCGGGGAAGCGTTGGCCCTCAGCCCAATGGCAGCCGCGCCTGCGCCGGTCGGAGCGCGATAATATTTCAAGTCTGTCCCGCACATGCCGGAGGCCTTGATTTCAAGAACGACCTCGCCTGGCCCGGGCGTCGGATCCGGGAATTCCTGCAACTCCAGTTTTCGATCCCCAACGAAGACGACACCCTTCATTGCAGTATCCCTTTCAGCTTCCCGCCGCGTTGATCGCTTTTTCGAGCCAAAATCATTTCGATTAGTGGATCGCCGCGTACATGATCTTTTCTTCGGTAGCGTCGGCGGCAGTGAATTCTTCCACCACCTTTCCGGTGCGGAAAACGAGAATGCGATCCGACAATGACATAATCTCAGGCAGGTAGGATGAAATCACCACAACCGGCTTTCCCTGGTCGGCCAGCGAGTTGATCAGTTTGTGGATTTCCTCGATAGCGCCGACGTCAACGCCGCGTGTGGGCTCGTCGAAGATAATGATTTCCGGGTCCTGGATCAGGGATTTGGCGATGACAACCTTTTGCTGATTGCCGCCAGACAACTCGACCGCCTTGACGTCGGTGTTAATCGTTCTGATGTTGAGGCGCTTGGCCCACTTCTTACCGACTTCATCAGCTTCTTTCTTTGACACCAGTTTGCGTTTGCCGCGCAGCTTCGCCAGGAGGCCAAGGTAGATATTCTCCGCGATTGACTTCGTCTCGAAGAAGCCTTCGAGCTTTCGATCCTCGGTGATATAGGCGATACCGTCCCTTACGGCGGGCGCCGGGACAAGATAGCTAACCGGGCGGTCATTGAGCAAAACATCTCCCCCATGCCGGAAGTCTCTCTTCATGACGCCGGCGACAATTTTGAATGTTTCGGTACGACCGGACCCGACGAGGCCAAAGACACCGGTTACCTGTCCAGAAAAGACCGACAGGGCGCAGCTTTTCACCTGACCGCCCATACGAAGATTACGCACCGTCAGAATCTTCTTTCCGGCAGGCCGGATATTGGCTTTGCGCTGGCCATAGATCGTTTGCGACAAATCCCTGCCGACCATTGCCTTGACTATACGCTCACGGTTGAAGTTGCTGGTCTTATCGGTCACGACATGTTTGCCATCGCGCAAAACGGTGATCCGATCCGAGATTGCCAATGCCTCCTCGAGAGCATGCGAAATGAAGATGACGGAAACTCCGCGCTGCTTGAGGTGTGACACCAGCGTAAAGAAGTGGAGCTTTTCCTCCGGTGTTAGCGATGCCGTCGGCTCGTCGAAGATGATGATCTTGGCTTGGTTCTTCACCGCACGGGCGATCTCGATCATCTGCTTTTTCGCGGCGCCGAGCAGGCTGACAACCACGACCGGATCAACGTCGAATTGAAGCGACTGGAAAAACTGTTGGGCTTCGATGTTGATGCGCCGAATTCGATTGAAACTGTTCTCCTGGCCAAGGAACAGGTTCTGCGCCGCCGTCATTGTTGGCACCAGACTATTCTCTTGAAACACCATCGCGATGCCGAGGTTGCGGGCCTCGACGGGCGTCTGTGGACTGATCTCCAGCCCGTCCAACAGCATCTTTCCGCCATTCAGCGTAACCACCCCGGCCATGACCTTGGTCAAGGTTGACTTGCCGGCGCCGTTCTCACCCACGATCGAATGTATCTCACCTCGCTCAAGCGTGAAGTTGACGTTTTCAAACGCCGGCACGCCAGCATATTTCTTCGTTGCGTCGTGCATTTCGAGAATGTTGTCTGACATAGAATACATCCCTTACGTGGCGCTGAGCGGGATCTGCAGGATACGGCGCGGTCCCTTGACGAGAACGAACAGGTTTCCTCGGCATTCGACCGCTGCAACGGCGCCATGGTTTTTTCCGTCCAGTCGACTGTGTAGTGACGAAATCGGCGTTCCGGTTTGATCAAGACGAATGACCAGCCCATAGGACCGCGGCGGCGCGTAAGGCTTCAAGACGCCACGCATCTTGACGCCGGCGCCCTGGAGCGGCTCCAGGAAGTCGTCGCCGGATCCCAACGCCGGAGCGATCCAGTACCGGGGATCGACTTCCTTCATCATGCGCTTCCTGAAGGCTTTCTCGCGAAGCACAAATTCAACGAGTTGGGTACGACCTGCAAAGGCGCAAAGCCAATATCCGCCGCTGGAGGCTGCGGTGATGCGTCCGGGATAGCCAGGCAGCCAATCCACTACCACCTTGTCGTTTCCGGACCGGTCAATCCGCATCAGCCGATGCGCCCAGGTCTCGGACACCCACTCGGATTCTCCAGCAACGCAGCATCCAAAGGCAAACCGCAAACCGCGCCGCAGTTCGGTTCCTTCCTTCTGGCCGGTCCGAAACTCCATGATGCGGCCGGATTTGCCGCGTTCCATCAGATCATGGCACCAGTTCTGACATGGCTGTGAGGCTGAGCCCTCGGTAACGAGCAGGCGGTCGCGGGAGGCGGCCGTGATTGCATTCACTGACCTAAGAGCGCTCCCTGAGGCGGACTTCCATTCGGTCCCATCGTGCGCCCCGCCCACAAGACGAATCCTGGTCCCGTCCAATGCGACGGCAAGACCGCCAAATGGAAGGCAGGCGACAGCCGTTATCCCGGCATCAAATCTTGCTTCTTCTACGAGACGTCCCGCAGCTAAACGCAAGATGCGGTTGCCGTCGGCGACAAAGAGATCCTTGCCATCAGTCGCCAGATCCTCGGGAGCCTCGAGAGTCGCCAAAACTTCGGCATCTTCAAGCAGGCGATTTGGCTTCAGGGCCCCGTCCAGGGTAGGAATGGTGATGGCGGCTTCGCCTCGTCCGAGGAGCTTGTCACGCCACCCTGCCAAAGTCTCGATCATTTCACACCCGCCAGCTTGTTTGGTTGGCTTTTCGGTTTTGCATCGGGCTTAGGCTCCTTTGGAGCTTCCTTCCCCCAACGGCGGTCGTACTGCACGTAGTCCGGGTCGCATTGGCCTTCAGGGATCTTGTATCTGCCGATACGGTTGTTCGAGAGGCCGCCAAGGAACAGATAGCCGCGGTGCTCTCGCATCGAGGTGATTTGCGGGTGGTTCTTGGCTCCGAGATCCCAGAGGATATCGAGCACCTCGCCCTTGTCATTGAACTTCAGCACGCAACCAATGTTGACGTTGGGAAACAACCATTCATCACGGGGAACGCGCTTGGCCATACGCTTGCGGAAGCCAGGCATTTTCCATGCAAGATCGAGCGCCGGCGAGCGCATACCCAAGAGAGACATCCAATAATTCCCGTCCGACGCCCAGTTGATGTTGTCGGGGTAACCCGGAAGGTTCTCCATGACGATTTCGATCTTGCCCTTCTTGGGCCCGTCGAACCAATACCGTTTGACGGTGCAGCCCCACGTCTCGGAGAAGAGGATCGACTGCTTGTTGTTGGCGACGCACACGCCATTGGGGAAGATGAGGTTGCGTATGACGGTGCGCGACTTCTTGGTCTTGGGATCGTAGCAGATGATGCGCCCGTTGCCGCGCGCCTCAAGCCCATCGATTGGCCAGTCATGGATTTCGTAGCGCACGGTAGCTTCGGAGAAAAAGATACGTCCGTCGTCGACGATATCGAGATCGTCGGCCAAACGCATGCGGCTATCGTCGTTGACGGAATAGATGCTGCGGTTGGTTTCGTCTGTGACCAACTCGACCTTGCGGTCTGGCGTGATCCGATAGACGCCCATGCCGCCGACGCAGACATGCAGATTGTCTTCCTTGTCGAACGCCATACCCAATGGCGCACCGCCAATATGGGCGAAGATTTCCCAACGCTTGTAGTCAGGCGGGAAGAAGCGAACGATATCGCCGTGACGCGAACCGCCATAGAGATTGTCGTAACGGTCGAGGATTACGTCCTCGGCGCCTTCGATCTCGCCCTCGCCGATAACGTAGACATCCTTCAGCTTGTCATTTAGCGCCCAAACCGTGCCGCTGTCGATTTTTGCCGAGGGAGCGGGAGGAAGCTCATGATAGGCCGGACTGACGTAAGCGCGGCTCACAATCCGGTGCTTGTTTTTGACCCAACGGAAGTCAATGGCGGCCGAGATAAGCAGGATGGCTGCGAGGAACATTCGGTTGAAGCCGCCGGCAAGGCCGAGGTTGGTCAATCCGTTGGTAATCAGAAGCACGATAAAGGTACCGACGACTGCTTTTGTCGCGTTGCCTCGCCCGCCACCGAGGCTGATGCCGCCCAGGACCGCAGCCGTTAGCGCGGTCACTTCGAGGCCGACGCCTATATCGCCACCAGCAGAGCTGAGACGGGACGCGAAAAACACAGCCCCTAACGCCGTCAGGACGCCACTGGCGACATAGCAGAGCGCAACCGTGCGCCGAACGGCGATGCCGCTGTTGAACGCTGACCGTCTCGACCCGCCGATGGCGTTGACGTGCCAGCCACCGCGCATGCGGGTGAGAAAAATGTGGCCGAAGAACGCGACGGCTGCAAACACATAAGCGACTGTCGGCAGCCCAAAAATTGAGCCAATGCCTAGAAAGTCCCATGTCGGCGAATCGGGCAAATTGCCTGCGATTTCGGTTGCGTAGCGAAATATCAGAAGGTCATAAGCCGACCTGTAGATGATTAGCGTAATGAGGGTGGTGAGGAACGCCCGCAGACGGCAGTAACCGATCAGAACGCCATTGACTCCGCCAAGCACGGCGCCAAAGAGCAATGTGAGGATGACGGAAACGCCGACAGGCAGCTGAAGGACGTTCATCAGGTAAAGCGCGCACAGATTGGCCAACGCAAACATCGACCCAACAGAAAGATCGATGCCGCCGACGATCATCACTAATGAAAGGCCAAGCACGACCAAGCCGACTTCTCCAGCCTGCCGCAGAATGTCGGAAATGCTCGCGGCGGTGAGAAAGCCAGGAATGACGCTGGTCAGCCACGCCACGGTGACGATGAGTATGATCACCGGCACAGCGGTCTCCATCCACCGCTTGGCCAGGATCTCTCCCAGGAAGTGATCCGGCCAATATTTGTAGCGGAGCTTAAGAGCCTGTTCGAACAAAATAACCTCCTGAGCGGGCGGGCGCCGCGACGCGTTCGCTAGTTTAGCTAAGCGCTCAATGACCTGTTTGATCTTCCGCCGCAGTCCAAGACGGCAGAACCTGTGAGACCAAGATTGGGCGTGCAGTCCGGCGCCGGACGGATTTTTCATTCCGCCTGGCCGCCGGTAATGGCTATCTCATCTGTCCGAGCGTCCAGCAGGTCCCTGGGATCGACGCCGTCTCTTTGGTGATCGGCGTGACGCGCGAATAGAGGAACCCTTTGGCGTCAACGGGAACCTTGTCACCCGCCTGAATCAGCCACCTAGCCAGCTCCGCCATCGCCTTTGCCTGGGTCGGCACATCGTAGTTCAAGTAATAGTCATAGCCGCCGGCGATGACCTGGTCGCAAGCGCCCTTCTGCTCGCCACCGCCCGAGGAAATCACGTAGACTTTCCCGGTAAGGCCGGCTTCCTTAACGGCGGCGGCAACGCCAACGCCCTGTCCGTCCCAAAAATCAATGATCGCGCAAAGGTCCGGATGCTGACGCAACACCGTTTGGGTGATGCCCTTCGCCTTGCCAGCGTCCCAATCGGCGGCCTGGCTGGAAACGACCTGAAGTTCCGGGTTGTTGGTGAGAATATGTTCAATGCCTTTCAGCGTATAGGCGCTCGGCGCCGACGCAGTAGGTCCCTGGACGATCGCGATCTTGTTGGATTTTCCCTTGCAGGCATTAACCGCGGCGGTGGCGGTCAACTCTCCCATCTGAACCCAATCGGCGCCCACATAGCCTGAAGTCATGTATACCGACTTCATGTTCACCTGAATGACCTTGATGCCCTCCGCCTCGGCGCGCTTGAAAAGCTTTGCGTAGGTCTGGACGTCAGGATTGTGGGCGATGATGATCTCCGGCTTGTTGGCGATCAGCGTCGTCAGCGCCTGGGCTCCCGCATTGGTGTCCCAGTTGGGGTCGCGAACGACGACGTTAACTCCGAGAGGCTCGAGCTCCTTCTTGATGCCCTCGAGCCAGCCGCGGGTGAGATCGAAGCTGAGAGCGATCGGCAGATACGCCACCGTCTTGTCCTTCATCAATGCGACGTACTCGTCGCGGCCGGGCTCATCGAGCCCCATGAGTTGCTGTGCGAAGGCGCCGCTGGCGCCGCACAGGGCGACTGCGCCTGCGAATGCTCCGGACACTATTTTGCGGAAACTGCTGCGAGTAAAAATCATGTTCAGTCCTCCCGTCTATGCTAATTTACGTCTGTAAATTCTTGTGCATGAGCCGCTCAAACGTCACCTTGCTGCGCCGTATCCTCATTGCGCGGGTTCAAGAACGTGTCGAACAACAGCGCCGCCAAAAGCACCATGCCCTTGACGACGTTTTGCGCCGAGTAAGACACATCCATGATGGTCATCCCGTTGAGCAGAATTCCGATCAAAATCGTGCCGACGATGACGTTGGAGACGCGGCCGCGGCCTCCCGTCATCCCTATCCCGCCGATGATCACAATCAGGATCACGTCGTAAATCATCGTGGAATTGTAGATGCGCGTGGGCATGCTCTGGATCGCGGCCGCCATGACGAGCCCGGCATAAGTCGCGACCAGGGCCGCCAGGACATACATGAACACGATAACCGGGCGCGTCGGAATACCGGAGGTGCGGGCGGCGTGGGGATTGTCGCCAATGGCGTAGACATAGTTGCCAAGCCTGGTCTTGCGCAGAAAAAACGTCATGGCGAGAGCCGCCGCGAACAGCATGATCAAAGGCTTGGGTATGCCCAGAATCGGACCGCTGCCGATCCAGGAGAGAGTGTTCAGCTGTGGAACCCAAGGCACGACATCAAGCGGGAAGAAGACCGCCTGTCCCATCCCCGCCAGAAAAATTCCGGTTCCAAGAGTCGTGAAGAGTGGGGAGATTTCAACGTAGGCTACGAGAAAGCCATTGATCAGCCCGACCGCCAGCGCCAGGCAGACAGCCGCTGCAAGCGCAACCGGAACAGAATGTCCGTCCTGGACAAGTTGAAGCAGCAATCCCGCCGGCACGACGAGCAAGGCCACCATTGAGAAATCGATACCGCGCCCGATGATGATGACTGCCATCCCGAGGCTCAAAATGCCAAGGACCGCAACATTCTGCAGCAATGCGATCAAATTCAAGACGGTGAAGAATGAGGGCAGGAAGATAGCAAATCCGACCACCATCAGGACGCTGATGGCGATTACGACCGCCTGTTGAGAGATTACATGCTTTTTCAACTCTTCCTCCCGAAGAATTTCACCCAAGCAGATTAGCTTTCGCGCTGTTCAGGCGCGCTCGATCACCACCCGCTTCACCCCGCCGCGCTACCGGGTCTTTCCAGTCGATACTCAATCATGGTCGCGCCGCAAATGGTAAAGCGCTCATTGGCGACGCCGCCATCACTGTGCGCGATGCCAACCCAACTTGACGAATGCTCACGCCATTTCCTCGCGCAAATGTTCAACGAAAAGCCGGGCGGCGACGGACAATCTGTCGATGGATCTGACGCAAATGCGCAATTCACGATGCGCCCACGGCTCGTTCAGTCTCAGCACCACGATCCTGGCTAGACAGCTGTACCGTTGCGCGACTTGCCTGGGCATCAGCGCAATTCCCATACCCGCCTCCACCATGAGCGTGAGCGCATCGAAGCTAGTGGCCTGCATTCGGCACTTGAACTGCAGATTTTCTTCCCGCGCCGACTTCAAAAGCTCATGGTTGATGTAACTTCCCGTATGAAAACCGACATAGTCGTACTCCAGCGTCTCCCTGATGCCCACGGCGCTGCGCGCGGCCAGTGAGTGATCGAGCGGCGCTACAACGACTAGTTCGTCGCGCCGATAGGGCAGAGACGTGAGACCGTCAGCCTGACTGTTGCCATGCGCATACAGGCCGACATCGGCGGAGTTCGAAGCAACGCCATGCTGGACGGCGCTGCTTATCTTTTCTTCCAACTGCACCTGGACGTTTGGGTGGCGCGCCATGAACGTGCGCAAGCTTTCCGGCAGGAAGCCAGCTATCGTGGAGATGTTGGCGAAAACGCGTACGAGACCCCGCGCTCCTGACGCATGCTCCCTTATCTGATAATAAATGTCGTCGAGATCATTGAGAACGCTGCGCGCAAGAACGAGCAACTCTGCGCCGGCGACTGTTGGTTCGATACCGCGATTGCTGCGCTGGAGGAGCTGCGTGCCAAGACTATCCTCGAGATCGCTCAGCCGTTTGCTTACAGCCGACGGCGCTATATGCTCCTGCTCTGCGGCGGTTGCAATCGTACCGCAATTCATGACGGCGACAAACAGCCTCAGCGTGACTGGATCAATTCGGTTGCGTGGCGGAAGGTTTGAAGAACCGGGAATATAGGCAGACGCGCTTACGCACTGCTGTGCGATTGCAGGGGAAAATTGCTCCGGCTGAATTGGATTGACGCGGTGTTGCACAGCAGCGCTTGTCTTCGATAAAAGATTTGATCCACTATCGAAGATTGGCTATATCCCTCACGTTGTCAAGCGTCTTCACGGCGTTAAACCGGAGGAAGATCGGCAATCCTTCGCCGACAGTTGACGCACGCAAATGATTGCCGCCTGCGCACTGCCGGCCGCGTCTGGCGTTCGGGAATATGGAGTTGAGCTCACATGCAAGCGGCTGCCGAACGACACGCCGATAGTGTCATTGATATGGCTCTCGCGTTGCGCATAAAGACGCTGCGAGCGAAGGCCCAACTGACGCTCGACGAGTTGGCGAAACGATCAAATGTGAGCCGCGCCATGCTTTCCAAAGTCGAGCGTGGCGAGAAGAGCCCTACGCTGCCTATCATTCTTCGGATTGCCGGCGGCTTCGGTCTGTCGCTTTCACAACTTCTTGGAGCGGAACTCGATCTCTCCGATGTCGCCGTCATCCGCTCTTCCGAGCAGCTGTCGTTTCGCGATGCTGACACGGGCTTCGAGCGGTGGGTTCTGTCGCCAACCCATTTGGACAATGGCGTAGAATTCGTGCAGCACAGCATACCCCCTGGCAGAGAGTCCGGACTGCTGCCGCCCTATGCGGCGCCAACGGAAAAGTATCTTGTGGTCACCCACGGCCGCCTGACTGCCTATATCGACAGCAAGCCACATGTCCTTGATACAGGAGACTCTGTCTACTTCGAGGTAAAGTCGCCCTATCGGTTCGTCAATTCGGATCCCCACTCGGAATGCAGGTACTATATGGCGATCGTGCGCAAGCGCTGAGCCGACGCACTCAACAATCGCTGGGCAACGTGCGGGACTTCAACCCCCAATGCGCCTTCGGGACCATGGGGCGGCCTCACATTGGCGATCGCCAAGCGCACGTTTCCGCCATCGCTTCCCGCGATGACACGCTCGTCCTTTGAGGCTTTACGCTCTCAAGCGTCAGCAGCACAGTCCGTCATCATACTTCGATGGAGGATCGGGATGACGTTACACGAGAGTGTACGGGAAATGCCGCTGGCAGGCATCAGGGTCCTCGAGATGGGCTCCCTGATCGCCGGTCCTTATGCTGGCGCCTTATTGGCCCAGTTCGGCGCAGAGGTCATAAAGATCGAGCCGCCAATTGACGGCGACCCGCTGCGCAAGTGGCGCAAATTACACAATGGCACCTCTCTTTGGTGGTACGCGCAAAATCGCAACAAGCGATCGGTGACGCTCAATCTCAAGACTGCCAGGGGCCGTGATCTCGCGCGCCAGCTTGCAACGACAGCCAACATCGTCATTGAGAACTTCCGGCCCGGAACGCTTGAGGATTGGGGTCTAGGATGGGCCGATCTGTCGGCGCTTAATCCGTCTTTGATCATGGTCCGCATATCGGGATACGGCCAAACCGGACCTTATAGCCGACGCCCCGGCTTCGCCGCCGTGGCTGAAAGCATGGGCGGCCTGCGTCACGTTACCGGCTTTCCTGATCGTCCGCCGGTACGCACCGGCGTGAGCCTGGGCGATACGCTGGCCTCGCTTTACGGCACTATCGGCGCGCTGATTGCAATGCATCATCTCAAAGGAAGCGGTGGACGGGGGCAATATGTCGATGTCGCATTGTATGAATCCGTGTTCGCGATCATGGAGAGCCTGATCCCGGAATATGCCGCCGTCGGGTATGAACGCGAACGCACGGGGGCCACTCTGCCCGGTATTTCGCCTTCCAACGCCTATCCCTGCATTGACGGCGCCTACGTGGTGATCGCTGGCAATGGTGACGGGATTTTCAAACGTTTGATGACCGTGATGGAGCGCCGCGATTTGGCGGACGACCCAGCCCTGGCGCGCAATGACGGCCGCGTCCATCACGCTGAAAGGCTCGACGCGGCAATTGCCTCATGGACGTCCGAACGTCCTATGGAAATTGTTTTGAGCCTCCTGGAGGAGGCCGGGGTGCCGTGTGGAAGGGTCTATAGCGCCGGAGACATTTACAACGACGCGCACTATCGGGCGCGCGGCATGATCGAATCTGCCACGCTGCCCGATGGCGGGGCGATCGAGTTACCTGGCATCGTGCCTAAGCTCAGCGCCACCCCTGGGCAAACACGCTGGATCGGCCCTGCGCTGGGCGAGCACACCCGCGAGATCCTAGCTTCGCTCGGGGTTGAAGATGAGGAGTTCAAACACTTGCATTCCGATGGCGTCATATGAGGAAATGCAGCGCAACATGCGGTCGGAAATGTATTTCTGAAATCCAGATCCGCCTGCAGGAAGAATTCTATGGCTCGAAATATTTGGCGAGACTGATCGTTCTATTCGAGTACTGTGCGGTTTCGGTTTGCTCAGATTGATCCTGATCGGCCAGAAGGCGCGGTGGGGTTTTGTCCGACTGCTGTTTCTGATCACCGCGCGTGTGGGATGGTGGGGCAATGAGCCTCACCTCACCGATGCGGGTGCCGCGGCGGGCGGCAAACCGACCGAAAGCATTGTACTGTCCGATTGCGGAATCGGTCGCGCAATCGGCCGCGGCCTTCCTAAGAAACACACTCGGCGGGAGGTGTTGGGGCCAAGAAGTATCCTAGCGTCTTTGCACGGCGCTGGAGGTTGGCGAGCACGCGACTGCGATGTCGCTCGTCATATGCGGTGGCGCCGGGATCACGATAGGTCATTCCGAACCGGAGGGTATTGTAGAAGAGGACCGCGATCTTGCGAGCGGTAGCGGTCACCGCCTTTTGCTTTCCGATAGGCCCCGCCTGGCGCCGGTAGAATGCACCAAGCGCCGTGTCACTTCTTCCTATCGTGACTGCCGCCAACCGCAACAGCGCTGCTGCCCGACTGGAAGATCGACGCGTCCGCGATGAGAGCAGCTTTCCACCTGAGACCTTGTTGCCTGGGGCAATGCAAAGCCAGGATGTGAAGTGCTTGGCGCTTGGCCATGCCTGCAGATCCGAGCCACATTCGCCGATTAGTTTGAGCGCCAAAGAAGGACCGAGTCCATGGATTTGGGTCAGGTCAACGCCGAGAACACCGTATAGCGCAGCGCGAACGTCGAACGGTAGCGCATTCACCTGAACACGCAGAACATCGCAGGCCCTGCGCACCGATGCCCTCCAGGTCTCTCGCACCTGATCGACAAGCTGGCGCCGGCGGTCAGGCCTCAAAGCTTTTTTGACAGCACGTCCTGCAGCATCGCCTTGTCCAGTGAAAGATCAGCCACAAGCCGCTTCAACTTGGCGTTCTCGTCCTCCACTTGCCGAAGTCGCTTTACCTCCGACGGCATCAGGCCCGCGTAGCGCTTGCGCCAGTTGTAGAACGTCGCGTCAGAAATACCGGCCTTACGGCAGACTTCACCAACGTCATTCCGTCCTCGGCCTGCTTCAGAACAAAGGCGATCTGCGCCTCCGTAAACTTCGATGCTTTCATGGAACTCTCCTTCTCCCATCAACGGGATCATAAGTGGAAAATTCCAGCCAAAACGGTCCGATTCAAAGGAAGCACGTCAAGAGCACTATGGCCGCCAGTTCGGATCACCCACGTTCGAACGAGCATGCGCCCGCGATCCTGGAAATCGCTCCGACGAGAGGGTTGCGGTCTTCGGAATGCCAGACCACCAACAATTCCGATATAAGTGCAGGGAGATCGCTGAAATCACGATACTCAACACCTGAAATTCCGAGCAACTTTGCCGATGCGGGCACCACCGCCACACCGAGCCCGGCTCCCACCAATGACAACATCGTGTGTATCTGGCTCAGATGCTGCATGAAGCTCGGGTAGATGTCTTCCAAGGTCAGCCGGCTCAAAACCAAATTGTGGAAATAGCGGCCTTCCCGCTCGTTATACATCAACATCTCCTGCCGGTGCAGGTCGCGCCAGCGGATCGCTGCCTTTGAGGCCAACCGATGGCCGGCAGGCAAGGCGCAGATCAGGCGATCGCGTGCAACGGTGCGCCGGCCATAGCTTGAAAGATCACGGGTCGCGCGCAGCAGACCGATGTCTATCTTGTCGGCAGCGAGTGCAGCCAATTGATCGCCGGAAACCATTTCTCGGAGGTTGAGCGACACTTCTGGCAGCTCACGCTTCATGGCCCGAACCAATGTCGGTAAAAACGCATAGGCTGCCGAGGCCGTGAAACCCAGGCGTGCCTCGCCTCGGAGACCTAACGAAATATCCTCCACTCCTTTTGACGCGGTCTCAATCAATCGCAGGATGCGCTGTGCTTCTGGCAGGAAATTAGCGCCGGCGCGTGTGAGTTGGATCGAGCGGCTGGTGCGCAGAAAAAGATCTGCCCTCAACGCCCTTTCGAGCAGCTGTATTTGCCGGCTCAGCGGCGGCTGGGTCATGTTCAGCTTCGCCGCTGCGCGTCCAAAATGCATTTCCTCGGCCACGGCGACGAAGCAGCGCAAATGACTGGTCTCAAGCATTCCCGCCTTCCAATAATCGATGCGAAAATTGAAATGATGATGTCAGTATTGATACTATACATGCATCGATTGCGCAACTAGTTCTGAGCGTCACGAAAGCGGGAGAGCCGAATGACGCATTTCACACCTATCACAATGGCGAAGGCGATCGGCGACGGGCTGCTGGCGTTCCCGGTGACCCATTTTGACGCCGCGTTGCGCTTCGACGAAGCCGCCTATCTCAAACATCTGGCGTGGACGATCGATCACACGCCGAGCAGCGTCTTCGCCGCCTGCGGCACGGGCGAATTTTTCTCGCTGACTCTGGATGAGGTGGAGACGATCACGCGCGTCACGGCCGAGAGCGTGAATGGACGAATGCCGGTTCTGTCAGGGGTCAGCTATGGGGTTGCCATGGCTATCGATCTGGCGCAGCGGGCCGAACGCGCGGGCGCCGATGGTATTCTTCTGTTGCCGCCCTATTTGGTGAACGCCTCTCAAGAGGGGCTTGCGGCACATGTAGAGGCGGTGTGCAAGACGACCTCGCTTGGCGTAATCGTCTACAACCGCGACAACGCAATCTT